>Ga0307981_1000367_pt1 | contig 45635 bp, 43 predicted proteins | sample OrgLakmetagen987_FD_201849 | JGI IMG/M metagenome (GOLD analysis project Ga0307981, IMG submission 201849) | Saline water microbial communities from Organic Lake, Antarctica - #987 | ecosystem: Environmental > Aquatic > Non-marine Saline and Alkaline > Saline | place: Antarctica: Organic Lake... | reverse complement strand
ACCATTATTCAGCCTGACTATATGCCCCCCGAGATCCAACTTGAGATTGATCGCATCGAAAAGAAAAACGAAGCCAGCGTTCCCGAGGCCAGCACCAAGAACGACCTTAAAATATTTTTTGATCTAGATAACGATGATTGATCTTAGCTCAGTCAAAGACACCGCCAAAGCAAAAAAAACATGGCTCATCGGTGGTTTCGCACTCTTGTGTATTATATTGCTAATTAAAAGCTGCACAAGCAGCTCTGGTCCTGAAAGCAGTGATTCAAGTGAGCTCGATCGCTTTTTTGAAGTCAATCGGGGCGATTTTAATATCACCATTCTTGCCCGGGGTGAACTCGAAGCGATCAAGAACTACGAAATCAAATTCACCGGAAAAGGTAAACTTGGACTGTTTGTAGTTAGCCTCCTCGACGACAAAACCGAAGTTAAAGCGGGAGACACCGTCCTAAGCTTGGATAATGTAAGTTATCTGGAAGAAATCAAAGGCCTTGAAGAGGATATCTATGATACCAAAGTTAGTTTCGATGAGCGCCTGATACTCGAAGATGAATTACTCGAAACAAGCCTTCGTAACCTAGAAGAAGACCTCGATAATTCGGTTCTGAACATTTCCCTCTTTCTCGAAGACCAGAACATTGATCGAGACAAAGAAATCAGTAGTTTGACCGAAAAAACAAATGCTTACGAGACCGCTCAGGATGCCCTCGTCCAATACAAGAATCTAGATTATCGCAGTAAAAGTAAGGGTATGCAGGCCGATATCGATACCAAAGAACAAGCCTACTTTGAAGCTACAGACGAATTGGAAAAAACGACTCAAGCGCTTTCTGAAGCACGCTTGAAAGATGAGGATACCCGAGAAAAAGCTGAGCGTAACGTGCTCGTGGCCGAAAAGAAAATGGAAAACGCAATGGATGCCTGGGAAAACGCACGACGGGCCGATCGCCAGTTCCGCCGCTACGATCACCCGCAAACATTACGTAAGCTAAATATCGCTGCCGAAAAAACCGAGCTGGATTTAAAGCAAAATCTTGTTCAAGCCCAGAGCAAACGCGTTCAGGCTGAACGCCGCTACAAGAAACTGCTTCGGGATAAGGAGACAATAATTGAGCGTATTGCTGATCGTAAAGAAAAGTATAGCGACGAAGTTGAGCGCGTCACAAACGACTTTGCAGTCAATAATGAACGACTCAATGAACGACTCGCTGAAATGCAGGATGATTTGTCCAAACTGGACCTCACAGCGCCCATCGATGGATTCGTGACTATCGGGGCCGAGCCCGATAGACGTGGTCGTGAACCGAAGGAAATTACAGTAGGCACTAAAGTTGCACCCAACGAGGTCGTTGCCCGTATCCCGGATTTAAGCCAATTCCTGATACGTTGCAATATCCCAGAAATTTATCGTTCCCGTTTAAAAGTCGGGCAAATCGCCTATCTGAAAAACGCCGCCCTACCCGAGCTCAACATGCAAGGCGCCCTCAAGGACATTGCTACCATGTCTCAGCCGATCGTCTTTTGGGATCAACGCAGCCCACGCGTTTATGAAACCAAACTCAGCACACAAACAACCGACCCACGACTCGTCCCCGGAATGACTGTAGAAGTCGAGATACAAGTCGAGCAAGTGCAGGATGTCCTCTACTTACCGATCGAGTCTATTTACAACTTGGAGGGCATAACCTATTGCCAGGTAAAGACCGGCTTCTCCGTTGAAGAGCGCGAAATTGAAACAGGTCGCGCATCAAATAGTTTTGTAGAAATAACTGAAGGGCTCGCGGAAGGAGAAACCGTCCTGCTCTACTCACAAGGCGCGGCTAACTTAGGTAGCTGAATCAGCCAGGCAAGCTATGATAGACGCCGCACCTGCCCGCCCCATGATCGATCTCAAAGAGATCGCCAAGCGCTATAAAATGGGTAAGCACACCGTTCATGCCCTGCACCCCCTGCAGCTGCAGTTTCACACTGGCCAATTCGTCGCCATCGTCGGCCCCTCCGGCTCCGGTAAATCTACCCTGCTGAACCTACTCGGGCTCCTTGATAAATCCAGCGATGGGGAATACTGGCTCGACGGGCAAAACGTCGCCGATCTCCCTGATGACGAAATCTCACTTATTCGCTGCCGAAAAATCGGCTTTATTTTTCAGTCTTTTAACCTGTTTCCCAACATGTCTGTCATGGAAAATGTCTGCGTGCCCATGCACTATGCGGAAATGCCAAAAAACCATATGCGGGACCGAGCCGAATATGTCTTGGATCGCTTGGGCCTGGGTGATCGCATGGACCATAAACCAACCGAGCTCTCCGGAGGTCAAAGACAACGCGTCGCCATCGCACGCTCGCTCGCAAATGACCCACCAGTCATCCTTGCTGACGAACCGACTGGCAATCTGGACGAGAACACCGGCGAAGAAGTTATGCAGATCTTCCGCGAACTCCGCACGGAAGGCCGCTCAATTATAATGGTCACGCACAATCCCGAATATGAAAGCGAAGTGGACCGTGTCGTCGAGATCCGCGATGGCCATATTATCCGCTCTTAATCCTAAATCCGGCAGTCAACAATGAGAAAAAGGGTCAATCAATTGTCTATGAATGGGTTACGCGCAAGCGAACTCGCGCCAGAGTGGCGACGAAGTTTTTCTCATTTTATGACCACTGAGGGTTGGGAGGTCTTGCCGCCAATCCTGCGTTCCAAGCCACTTGCAGTGGTGACCACAGCTAAGAGGCTTGCGCCTTGTCTTGGCGGCAAGCCTTCCCAACTGCCGAATTTAGGTTGATGTATGCGTTTTTCTAATACAATTAAACTCTCCTTCGCTAGCCTGAAGATGCATCCTTTTCGGGCCTTTCTCGCTGGGCTCGGGGTCGTTTTCGGAGTCGGGGCGGTTGTTGGCATGCTCGCAATTGGCGAAGGCGCGCGCCTCGAATCTATAAGGCAAATCCAAGAGATGGGCGTCGACAAAATCATCGTTCGATCGGTGGTCATGAAAGGTGAGGCCGATGATACCCGGAGCAGTGTCGTTGGAATCACCGAAAATGATATCCGCCACATTGGAAACCAATTTGATAATGTTAAGGCCACCCTACCCATTACAAACTGGGAGGGTGGCGCGACCAGCCAGTGGGCCGAAAGCCCCAACAACCAAATACTCGGTGTCCCGGTTGAGTTTCTTGAGATCACTAACAGTCAGCTGGTAGGCAGTAATAGCCGCTTTATCGTCAAAGAAGATATCGATGAGTCTGCTACTGTTTGTGTAATCGGTAGCCGAGTAGCCAGAGAGCTCTATCAATTCCGTGATCCTATCGGCAGTCGGTTACTCATATCGGGAGTCTATTTCGAAATAGTTGGCCTACTCCACCATCCGGGAGACCGTGAAATTGAAGGTATCGGCAGCGTAAATAATATGATCTATATTACTGCTAACTCCGGGTTTCAGGCATGGGGTATGCCCAGCGAGGCGAACCGCAGCCAGGTCCCCTATAAACTGCTCTATGTCGTGGTCGAAGATATTTCGCAGATCGAAAATACCAGCCGCCGACTCGCCACCTACTTTCGATCTACTCATAAAAATACAGACTATGACATCATCCTCCCATTCGAGCTTATGCGGCAGCAAGAAGCTACCCAACGTATATTTACTATCGTGATGGCATCGATCGCATCCATTTCACTGCTTGTTGGTGGCATTGGCATCATGAACATTATGCTCGCCAATATCTACGAGCGTATGAAAGAAATCGGCACTCGCCGAGCGCTCGGAGCGACGCGACGTGACATCCTAACCCAATTTCTGGTCGAGTCTGTTGTCTTGACTGCACTAGGCGGAGCCATCGGCGCGACCCTAGGCGTTCTCCTTGCCTTCATTGTTGCCAAATATGCCGAGATGCCCACTGCGGTCACGCTCTTTTCGGTCATCATTTCTCTAACCGTGTCCGTCCTGACCGGAGTCATCTTTGGCTCCTTCCCAGCGTGGAAAGCCGCCAACCTATCTCCGATGGAAGCGCTAAGGCATGAATAATCGAATCCGCCTTTAGCCCACGCAGTCCTCAGACAATCACACCCTTTTTCAAAATGATATTTCCGTATTTAGCCGTCTCGCCAGTCATTACGACGGCAAAGGCTGACTTCGTTTGCTCGTAAAACGCGAACCGCTCGACGCGCTCTATCCTAGGAGACTCGGCTAAGTGTTTTTCCAAAGCAACACGATAGCTCGATTCAACTTGTGGTTCCAACGAATCACCCTTGACCGCCGCCATCATAAACAAAGCAGCCGACGCGTAAGCATCCAACTCAAAGAGCGGCATTATTGCATCAAGCAAATCCGGAATACGTAAGCCATCCGCACGTAGCACCCGCTCGTTAAAAGTCTCACCTGGAAAATGAGCGTCTGCGAGGACGATTTCATCACCATGCCCCATGCGCGCCAAAACCGCGAGCAAGTCCGGAGAGATCAGGGGAGAAATACCTTTAAGCATAAATTAAACGCTAACCGTAAAGTGGACCATAATTCTGGCAAGCGCGGAAGTCTGCACCTTCCAGACCAGCTGTGCCAAACGCACGCCACGAGCTTGGACGGAAAATACGGTCTTCGCCCACATTATGCATGTAGACGGGGATACGCAGCATCGAAGCCAAAGTAATGTAAAGGTGACCCACATGTCCACAGGTCATCACACAGTGATTCGCACCCCAGTTATTCATAACTTCATAAGCTGAGCGGAAAGCACCTTCCCCTGTCAGGATTGGAGCGAACCAGGTCGTCGGCCAAGTCGGGTTTGTGCGTTGGTCCAAAGTATCGTGCACCTTCTCCGGCAATTCGACAGTGTAACCTTCAGCGATCTGCAAACAAGGTCCGAGCCCACCCGCCAAATTCAAGCGAATCATCGTCGCCTTCATGCCGCCCTTCGTTTTGTAGCGAGTCGAAAGTCCTCCACCGGGGAAATATTCCGTAATCGACGGGTGCCACGTCGTCGCCTTCAGGCACGCATTGACTTCCTGATTACTAATGTCCCAGAAAGGCTTCATTACCGGATTACCCTCAGCATCAGTCTGCTCACCAGTGCCATCGAGTGCGGCTGGCCCCGAATTGATCAAGTGCAAAATACCGTCTTGTATCAAATCATTCGATACCTTCTCACCACTGGCTTGCTCGATCGCGTCCATGCTCCAGTAAGTGCGTAGATCCGCAAAAATCTGCGCAGTGTTCGTGAGTAAATAGCCAAAAAGCATACCCGCGCCGTTGAGCGCATCATTCTCAGTCGCTACTATATAAGGCGCACGTTTACCATTCCAATCAAAGGAAGTGCTCAAGATGGCCTCCATGAAGTCACCGTTCGGAAAGTGATCCGTCCATTGACGTTGGCCTTGGAAACCGGCAGCGATTGCATTGTGACCTTGGGCTTGTTCGCCGAGACCCATCTCAGCGAGCTTTTCGTTGCCGACCATTAGGTCACGGGCAATAAGTGCCATCTTTACCGAATCTTCCCACTCCTTGTCGATCTGCTCACGGCTACGCTTGCCACCTTCAGCATTGTAGTCGTCACCTTCCGGGCAATTTGCTTTCACCCAGGCGAGTGCCTTTTTGTATTCATCGGGGTCATACTGACCTTTCATCATACGGCCAACGATCTCGGTCATATCCATGTCTTCGACCCGCATGCCGAGGAACTGCTCCCAGAATGAAGAATCAAGAACAGAGCCCGCGATACCCATCGAAGTGCCCCCCATGGATAAGTAGCTCTTACCGCGCATGATCGCGACTGCCAATCCAGACTGTGCGAAACTCAACAATTTATCCGCGACGTCTGCGGGAATCTCTTTCGTGCCCGCTGGCTGCACATCTTTGCCGTAAATACCAAATGCTGGAATGCCCTTTTGCGTATGGCCAGCGAGGGTCGCCGCTAAGTAGACCGCACCCGGACGCTCTGTGCCATTGAAGCCCCAAACAGCCTTTGGCGTGTGTGGATCCATATCCATGGTTTCTGAACCGTAACACCAGCAAGGTGTCACCGTTAAAGAAACACCGACATTTTCCGCACGGAATTTATCCGCGCACGCAGCGCTCTCACGCACGCCACCAATGGTGCCGTCGGAAATAACGCACTGAACCGGCGATCCATCCGGATAGCGGAGCTCCTTAGCGAAGAAATTAGCAACGGACTGAGCCATCGCCATAGTTTGATCTTCAAGCGATTCGCGGACGCCGCCGAGGCGGCCGTCGATCGTAGGACGAATTCCAATTTTTGGATAAGTAGTTGAATTTTTCATGATGGATACTTGTAACTAAAACAGTGAAGCTTAATCGGTAAGGTGGCTTTTGTCGTGCGCGAACAAGCAACGAAGTCCATACAGTGCGATCATTATAAAGCAGCCAGCCGGCAGCCAGAATGAAGTGCGCACACCATAGTCTGTAATCAAACCACCTTGAAGCTTCGTGAGGACAGCGCCTCCAACAATCGACATGATAAGGAAAGCAGAACCCAACTTAGCTTCTTCAATCCTAAGGCCATTGAGTGCAATTCCGTAAATAGTCGGAAACATAAGTGACATACAGGCAGAAATCATAACGAGCGAGATCAGGCCGGTCTCACCGGGTAGGTAAATGGCACCCAAAGTAAATCCGAATCCGCCAATCGCAAAGGCAAGCAACATCGCACTCGGACGGAAAAAACGAAGCAAAAATGTGCAAATAAACCGGCTACTAATGAAAATAACCATCGCTACGATGTTGTAATTTTGCGCTTCCGAGAGACTCAGGCCAACCTGCTCCATCCCGTAGTGAATAATGAAAGTCCAGCACATGATCTGTGCACCGACGTAGAACAACTGCGCCAATACACCTTCAACAAAACGAGCTCGTTTAAACAGACCACGGGCAAGCTCGAGGAATGGAGCATCTTTCACCTCCTCCTTGAAAGTAGGCATTTTAGAAAAAGCGAAGATTAAAAAGAATACACCGACTACGGAGGCAATCACCATGTAAGGGCCTCTTACGTTGGCTAAATCAGTTTGCTGCAGTTCCTTAAACTTCTCAGGTTCCCCGGAACGCATACCCTTCATAATATTTGGCATAGCACCATCCAACGCACCGGAAACGTTTTTAAAATCAGGGATACCATCACTGTAAACAGCAACAACTGAACCGTCTCGCAAAGTGACGGATGACCCATCCTCGGAAAGGCTTGCGCCCGCAGGAAGCATCGCCGTATCGGTGACTAAGTATTGTGTGTAGGCTGCATCTTGTTCTTTAACTTGCGAACGAACTTGGGTCACTTCTAAGCTTGGCGCTAAAATTAATGAGGCTACCCCCATTCCAATGATAGAACCGATTGGATTAAACGATTGAGCCAGATTTAAGCGCTGCGTCGCTGTCTCCGGTGGCCCCATAGCCAGGATGTAAGGATTACAGGCGGTTTCCAGAAATGCTAAGCCGTAGGTGATCACGTAAGACGCTAAGCAGAAAAAGGCGAACTGCGCAGTTAAACTAGCCGGAATCGTGATCAGTGCTCCAGTCGCATAGAGCCCAAGCCCCAACATAATAGCTGCTTTGTAAGAAAATTTACGTATGAACATTACCGCAGGAATTGCCATACAGAAATAGCCCGTGTAAAAGGCAAACTGTAACCAGGATGCCTGATCAGTTGTAATGATAAACACCTGCTCAAATACCTTAACCAGAGGGTTAGTGAAGTCGTTCGCAAAACCCCAGAGGGAAAAGCAGCATGTCGTCAGGATAAACGTAAGCAAAAACTGCTTAGGGATGATTGTGGGCTTAGTATCGTGTTGCATCTAAATTTACTAGATTGTGTGTTATTTATTTAAAGGGGTAAGCCTCATAAAAGAATTATAAGGATAACTTTAATGATGTAGCACTAACTGCCTTGTTCGAGCAAGCGTTTAGAATCATGTTTTACGGTTACTCCGAAGGAAAAAACGAAAAGCAAGACCGCAATCTAAAGGTAACTCTGGAGAAAAAATCTAGTCATTAAAATGCGAGACCAAGTTGCCCAAATGCAACCTTGCGCTCCTCAAGTAGCTCATCGTTCGAGAGCTTGATTTGCTCTTTTGCGTAGTCTGTTAGCTTGAGGCCTTCAATTACTCGCCAATTACCCACAGCGTCGACCTTAATTGGCATCGAAGTAATGATGCCTGCAGGTGTTCCGTATTCACCATTGGAGATCACACACACACTGTGAAAACTACCTCGAGTGGGACTCATCAAATCTTTGACAGTATCAACAACTGCATTGGCTGCAGAGGCCGCGGAAGACGCCCCACGCGCAGCGATAATAGCCGCCCCGCGTTTGCCGACGGTAGGCACGAAAGTTTCTTTTAGCCAAGCTTCGTCAGCAATCACCTCGGTCGCAATCTTACGGCCTATTTTCGTGTTGTAGAAATCTGGGAACATCGTCGGACTATGGTTACCCCAGACGCATAAATCAGTCACGTCTTGCACGGCAACGCCTGCTTTCTGCGCAAGCTGTGATTTCGCCCGGTTTTCATCGAGGCGGGTCATCGCAAAAAATTGTTCATTCGGGATATCTGGTGCACTCTTCATTGCGATTAGGCAATTCGTGTTACACGGATTGCCGACAACTAGTACGCGAACACTCTTTTTCGCATGGTTGTTTATGGCTTGGCCTTGACCGACAAAAACTTTCCCATTTATGCCCAACAAGTCAGCGCGTTCCATGCCCTTTTTACGTGGCACTGAACCGACTAATAAAGCCCAGTCTATATCTTTGAATCCAACACTTAAATCAGAAGTCTGGACTATTTCGGAAAGTAATGGGAATGCACAATCGTCTAGTTCCATAGCCACACCCTTGAGTGCGTCCATGCCAGGCTCGATTTCAACCAGATTTAAAGCGACTGGCTGGTCAGGCCCAAACATTTGGCCTGAAGCGATTCGGAAAAGTAAAGCGTAACCAATATTTCCAGCTGCTCCTGTAATCGCGACGCGGATAGGTGTTTTCGATTTCATAGTGTCTAATTTCCTTTGTAGGTTGGGTCGTTGTAGAGAGGCAGTTGGAATGATAGCTAGAGCGAGCGACTAGAGCTGCTTCATTATCATATCGGTCAACTTTTGAACAAGGGCTTCGTCGACATCGCCTTTTGGCGTCGATCCGACTTCACAACTGCATGCACTCGGTTGAGGCGTTGTGTTAACTTCATTCTCAGACGCGTCACACAATTCACACTCCTTGAGCTCATCCAATCGAGCGTCAGGCATACCTAGCTTTTTACGGATTTGAATCAATTCCTTAAGCTTATCAGGGCCATATTGCTTAGGACCACCGATTTGCATAGTCACCGCAACTGTATGACAGAACGCATCTGTATTCTCCATCTTCCAGTAGGCATCTTCGACGTCCTTACCCCAACAAATCACACCGTGATTTTGCATGAGGATCGATTGGTGCTTCTTCGCTAAAGCACCTACTTCGCGAGCATTCTCAGGAGAACCCGGAGTTTGATAGCTGGCTAAACCAATCACACCAAGAAACACTTCCGGTTCTGGAATTAAGCAGGATGGAGGAGTGACGCCAGCTACCGCAAATGCAGTACCATATACTGGGTGCGCGTGTACACACGACTTTGCCTTTGGCTCAGCCTTCATAATCGCAAGGTGCGTATTGACTTCAGACGTGCGTGGGCGCGTGCCCGCGACCTGATTCCCGTCCAAATCCACCATGCAAATATCGTCTGGTGTCATGAAGCCCTTGGAAATTAAAGTAGGTGTGCATAAAACTATATTATCTCCTACACGCACCGTAATGTTACCTCCATTACCATCAACGTATCCTTTACTCCATATACGTTTACCAATGCCGCACATGCGCTCTTTGATTGCTTGTATGGGCGCGGAATAGAAAAATTTCTCCAATTCTTTTGCTGTCTTTGGATCACTACCGGGAGTCCAACTGTATTCATCATCCGGAAGTAATGGATCATGAATGCGTGGTCCACCGGTCCCCGCTGCCGTGACTTGCTTTGCTGAGCTGGTGCCTTTTTTGTGCTTACGTAAAAGGTCGCGCGCCATGGGAGTTAACTTTGCGGAGTCCGGTATGGTGCTTAAGCACTGGCCGTTGCGGACCATTTGTTCGAGTTTTTTAGCTGTGTAGAGTTCGCTCATATATCTAGGAGGTTATGTTAAAATTTTGAGCCAGAGACTATTGTTGTTCTGGCACGGAGTAGTTATAAGTATCAAGCAACGCGACCGTGATCGCATCGAGTGGAATAGGATGGTCGAAAGGTTGTGTAGCTTCAGCACCCTCAACATAGAGAACTTCGTCGCCAACTCCCGCACCGAGACGGTCATAAACAACTGGGGTTGACGCTTGGCTCATCCCTAAATTCTTTTTAGTTAACTCATCAGCTCCCATAGGACTCACCAATATCCAGCGCGCGCCGCGAAACTGCTGAGCTGCATGGCTCAATGTAACCGTTCCTATGACACGTCCGGGCTTCATGATTTAATCGATTAAACCGATGACTTGGTTGCGGATGGGCGAAGTCTTATCGTGAACGGTATTTTGGGTCCACGATCCATCCGTTGTAATAAAAACTTTAGAGTGCTGACCGGCTCCGATAGGATCCACTGCCGCAAATGGCATACCGCAATCGACCCCATTTTCGTCCACTCCAGTGCAAAGGACAATTTTCTGCCCTTTAAGACTCGGATGAGCGATGCTGGCTGTAGCGTAACCATCTATACGTGCTAGAATCATTAACCTATTATGTTAAGTTGATCGACAAGCGTGCAGCGGCGGAAGCGGGTAAAGGTCTTCGGCGTTGTAATACCTTCACCGGTAGTCGTCGCGATTGAGAAACTAATATAGCCTTCTCCACCCATGCCAAGACCTGCGACACAGGGGCCGTTCTTCACAAAGAGCGTTGTATTCATCGCTTGCCCCATCTTGGTCATGTTGGAAACATTCATTGTGTGCACCATGGCAGAGTGTTTGTAACCGTGCTCCGAATCTTTTGAAATTCGGATTGCATCATCAAAACAGCCCGCATGAACGATCGGCAATAGCGGCATCATCTGCTCTTCGATTACAAAAAGATCGTCTTCAGCTGTTTCTGCGATAAGCATTTCAGTCTTAGGATCTATACTCAGCCCTGCTACTTTCGCGAGCTTAGCCGCAGAGGCACCGACGTATTCACGATTCAATACAGCATGCGAGCAACCACCGTCACCGTCTTTAAAATCGAATACTTCCTTTTTAATAGCATCAAGTTGAGAGTTGTTTAGCATGACAGCACCCTGACGGATCAAAGCATCGACCGTCTTCTTGTAGGCATCTGCCACTGCGATAATTTGCTTTTCACCAATGCAAAGAAGGTTGTTGTCGAAACCACCCCCTAAAATGATGTCCTTCGCTACCTTATCGAAATCGAGTGCGGAACAGTTATCAACCACTACCGGAGGATTACCAGGCCCCGCACAAATCGCGCGTTTGCCGGTTTTCATGGCGGCATCCACGACCGCGGGTCCTCCTGTAATGCAAAGTAAATCCACATCAGGTGAGGCACATAACTCATTGAAAGATTCCAGGGATGGCTTACCCACCGTGCAAATCAGATTAGTGATTCCAGTCGCTGCTTTAATTGCTTCGTTTAATTCGTGTATCGCAACCGCCGCGCAACCTGCACCGCCTGGGTGGGGATTAAAGACAACCGCATTGCCTGCGGCTACCATGTTCACGATGTTACCCGCGATCGTGGGGACTGAGTGAGTCACCGGAGTAATACTACCAACCACTCCCCACGGTGCGCATTCCTCCATGGTGATACCCGCATCACCACTCATGCCCAAAGGTGTCAGAAACTCGGTTCCCAACACATTCTTGATGCCGTGTAGTTTTGCAATCTTGTGATCTAGGCGACCAATTTTAGTCTCATCAAATTCAATCTTTCCCCATCGGTCAGCGTTGTCTACGCACATCGTTTTCACGATCTCGATGACCTTAGCTCTTCCCGCCCAGCCTTTTTTCTTCAGCTGCTCGTAGCCTGATCGCGCTGCTTTGGCCGCGCTATTAGCGTCATCAAAGACGCCGTGCTTGCCTGTAGAAGATCTGATAGAGGGTGTTGACGGAGTTGACGACGAAATTTGTAATTTCGAAATCACTTCGGTAACAACTTCGCGGATAGCCGCTTCACTTAGATAACTCATTTAAATATCGTTTGTAGATTACTGGTTTTTAGCTTCGTAGGTTTTTTTACCTCCAATGCTGACTGTATCGACCAAGCCAACAATGGCAGCGTCGACCGGCATGGACTTCAAGCCATCGGCTTGTCTAGCCGAGCTTCCCTGTGCAAACATGACTAATTCGCCTTCGCCTGCACCGAGCGTATCAATCGCCACGATCGTGTTGCCTCCCGGCTTAAACCGAGAGGGATCTTCTGGATCGATGAGCATAGGTCGAACCATGAGGAGCTTTCGCCCACGCATGCTTTCGTCCTTCTTCGTCGAAACGATGGATCCGATAACTTTACCCAAATACATGGGAATTATTATTTAGCTGTTGAGCGCTTCGCAGGTGCTTTTGCGCCTGGAATAATGACGTCAGTGTCCTCATGTGGACGAGCAATCACGTGTGCACTGACGACTTCGCCATAGCGGCCTGCAGTTTCAGCACCCGCTTCAATCGCAGCTTTCACAGCAGCGACGTCCCCCGTGATAATTGCACTGACGAGAGCGCTGCCCACACCATTCATTGGGCCGGTTAGTTCAACGTTTGCTGCTTTGAGCATTGCGTCGGTTCCTTGTACGAGAGCGATGAGGCCCTTTGTTTCGAGTATTCCAATTGCTTGTTTTGCCATAATATTATAGTTGGTTAAATTTTGATAGTAGAGAGTTGTTTAGTTAAATTGTTTAAAACGATAAACTTCGCGCGCGATGACGAGTTCTTCGTTGGCTGGGATCACACAGATTTTGATTTTCGAATTGGGAGTGCTAATGATGCCTTCTTTTCCGCGAATCGTTTTAGCATTGGCTACAGGATCAATAACCGCACCGAATTCAGAGAGTCCTGCACAGACTTGCTCACGCAGATCGGCATCATTTTCACCCATGCCTGCGGTAAACGAAATCACTTCGGCACCGCCCATCTTAAAAAAGAATGAACCAGCCCAGTGACGAATACTGTCGATTAATACATCGACCGCCAACTGCGCTTCTTCATTACCTTGATCAGCGGCCTCTCGAATATCGCGCGCATCATTGCTGACGCCGGACAATCCGAGTAACCCGCTTTCCTTATTTAGCTGGCGTTCGATTTCGTCGACTTCGAGTCCCATCATTTTACTGACGTAGGGAATCGCCATCGAATCGAGATCACCAACTCGGTTGTTCTGCGGCAGTCCACTTTGCGGGCTAAAGCCCATGCTGGAACCGATCGCCAGACCGTTTTTTATTCCGACAATCGAGCTACTGCCGCCGAGGTGGCAGGACAAAACCCGTAGAGGAGCACCCGTGTATTCGCCCGGACCACTCACATAAAGCCCGCGGACGCGTTCGGCGACCGCTTCATTACCGAGCAACTCGGCAGAGCGCTCCGCGATGAACTTGTGACTGGCACCATGGAAACCGTAACGGCGTATACCGAGGTCGCGCCATGCTTTCGGCACCGCGTAGGTGCTGGCTGCAGGGCTAACCCACTGATAAAACGCCGTTTCAAACAGCGCGACCCGAGTCACTGAAGGTAATTTCTGTTGAAAGCAACGAATACCTTCGGCATATGCCGGGTTGTGCGCGGGAGCGACTTCCTTGAAACCATCCAGAGCCTGCATAACCGCTTCGCCTGCTTCGACGCAGCCGCTGAGGTCTTTGCCAAGCACGGTTTTAAAACCGACTGCGCTGAGGTCCTCGCCAGACTCTAAATGACCTTCGCTAATCAACGTTTCCAACATCTCCTCAATACACGCCGTGTATTGAGTGACACGTTCGAACCCAGCTTCTGCCTGCATAGTTGCAGCAGTATCGCTCATATCAAAAAGACGATACTTGAAAGAAGTGGAGCCGAGGTTGGCGACGAGGATTTTCATGTCATGCAGATTCGAACGATTATCCGAGCCAGCTACCGAGTTTTTTCAAGTCGTCGTGCGGACGAGGGATCACCTGCACAGCGATTACTTCGCCGACTTGACCAGCTGCATCAGCGCCTGCTTCGACAGCTGCGTTGACCGCCGCTACGTTGCCGGAGAAGATTGCAGTGACTAAGCCACTTCCGATTTTTTCCCAACCGACCATTTTTACGTCGGCAGATTTAAGTGCTGCATCGCATGCTTCCATTAGGGCTACGAGGCCCTTGCATTCGATCATTCCAATTGATTCATTTGCCATAATATTAGTACCTCTTTCGGGTTATGCTTCAAAGTATTTTAACAAGTCATCGTGCGGACGCGCGATGACGTGGGATGCGACCAGTTCGCCAACATTGTTAGCGGCTTCGGCGCCTGCTTCGACGGCTGCTTTCACGCTGCCGACATCTCCTTTGACAAGGACGGTAAGAAAACCGCCACCAATGGAGATTTGTTTGACTAGGCTAACAGACGCTGCTTTCGCCATTGCATCGCTTGCCTCTATAGAGCCGGTGAGGCCCTTGGTTTCGATTAATCCGATGGATTCACTCATGATATGTGTGGTTTCGTATTGATGTGTTGATCTTAAAAGACCGGGTTTATTTAAAAGCTCCTTGGTTTACTTGACCAATTCGCAAGGGGTGTCGGCTCCAAAGCCACAGGCATTACCTTCATCGGTATCGATGTGGACTTCGAGTTTGTAAGAGGGGTCTACGCGAACATAGATGCGGTCAAAGGTCATTCCCAAGTCGCCGCTAATGCGTAGCTTCATATAAGTTTTGTTTTCAACTCCGTAAAAGGCTGCATCTTCAGGTGCCATGTGCACGTGCGGAGCGGCTCGTATAACACCTTTTTCCATCCGTAAGAAGCCTGCGGGCCCCATTAGCATACAGCCTGGTGTGCCATCAATATCTCCGGAGTTACGGACGGGCACTTTAAAACCGAGTGAAATCGCATCTGTCGAGGCGAGCTCGATTTGGTCAAAGTCACGGCAAGGACCTAAAATTCGAAGGTTGGAGATGACCCGACTACGCGGACCTATTAAAGTGACTGATTCTTCAGCAGCGTATTGACCTTCTTGGTAGAGCCACTTTTTGGGAGTTAGCTGATGACCTTTACCAAATAGCGTTTCAACTGAGGTCTGTGATAAGTGACAGTGCCGAGCGCTAATGTTTACAACCAGCGGGTTAGGTCCTTCAGAAGTCTTTGCAGTTGAAGGTATTAACTGCTGCTGTCTGCGCAGACTTTCGCGCACAAGGTGGATCACTTGTTCTCTAGTAATGGATGGGGAAACGGGTGAAGACATTGGAAAAATAGTTAATTGAAGCTCTAAAAACTGAATAATTACGATTAAAGTCAACATATTTCTTGCATAAACACAGATTATCCCAAAAATGTAGGTATGTTAGCCCTCGAACGTCAGCAGCAGATAGTGACTTTATTAGAGTCGCGTGGCACTGTGCGAACCATCGATTTGGCTGAAGAATTTCAAGTAACAGACGAGACGATTCGCCGCGATCTACAATTACTTGCAGTCGATGGACAACTTGTTCGCATACACGGTGGCGCCAGTAGCGCCAATGGGCGCCCCAAATTGCATTCTTTCAGTGAGCGTCGATTGATCAACATCGAGAAAAAGCAAGCCATTGCCAGATCTGCGCTCAAACTCATTCAGCCTGGAAAGACTTACGCGTTCGACAGCAGCACTACAGTCTTCGAACTTGTCAATAATCTACCTGACCTGCCTTACCGGGTGATCACAAACGCCTACGCAGTGATCGATCACCTAGTTGAACGAGAGCAAATCGAGCTCATTTCGACGGGAGGCCATTACCACCCGAAAACACATACCTTTATCGGCGGCGATAGCTACCGGTTGATTCGCCACCATAATATAAATTGCGCTTTCGTCTCCTGTATCGGTCTCGACTTGCAAGGTGCCGCTGAAGGATTTGAAGAGCAGGCTTTCTACAAAGAGACCCTTATCCAAGTTGCCGAGAAATCTGTTTTGCTGGTCGATTCGAGTAAATTAAACAAACGCTCAGAATATTTTTTTGCAGCGCTTGAACAGTTTTCACAAGTTATCACTGACGATGAAGCCGACCCCGAAAGTATACGAGCACTCGTATCAGCCGGTTGTTCGGTCACCATTGCTGAATAAAGAAAGTATACCCTATGAGTTTAAGTAAAGTTTACCTCGCAGTTGATCTGGGTGCCGGTAGCGGGCGTGTCCTCGCGGGCGAATTCGATGGCAAAAAAATCGAACTCCAGGAGCTCAACCGGTTTGAAAACACTCCGGTCGAACTCCCTTCAGGCTGGCACTGGAATATCGTTTCACTGTATCAAAATATCCTCGAAGGTCTTACCAAAGCCGCAGACATCTACGGCGACCGGGTCGTCAGTATCGGCATCGATACTTGGGGCGTCGATTATGGCCTATTCGATAAGCGAGGCCGTCTCCTCGGGCTCCCTTATCAATACAGAGACAGCCGCACAGACGGCATGATCGAACTTGCCGAACAGAAAGTCTCTAAAAAGGTGATCTACGAGAAAACCGGTATCCAGTTCATGTTTTTTAACACGCTCTATCAGCTACTCTCCGATGTAGAGGTGAAAAATCCCGCGCTGGAACAGGCCGAAGACTTACTTTTTATTCCCGATCTGCTGGGCTACTGGCTCACTGGTGAAAAAGCGCAGGAACGCAGTATCGCCAGCACCTCACAGCTTTACAATCCAACAACCAAAGACTGGGACTACGAACTCATCGAAAAAATCGGCATTCCCAAACACCTCTTTAAAAAGATCTGTGATCCCGGCATGGAGCTCGGAGGACTCACCGAAAGCGTTGCCGTCCAGACGGGCCTTAGAAACGTCAAAGTAGTCACCGTTGCCGGTCACGACACCGCTAGCGCGGTTGCCGCTGTCCCCAGCCAATCCCCAACGCCGGCATTTCTCAGCAGTGGCACATGGTCACTCATGGGGCTGGAGCTACCCGAACCCGTGATTAGTGATGAATCCTTCAACGATGCCTTTACCAACGAAATCGGTGTCGGCGGAAAAGTGCGCTTTCTGAAAAATATCTGCGGCCTCTGGCTTATTCAGGAATCGAAACGTCACTGGAAACTCAGCGGCGAAGATGTTCCTTACGGCAAGATGGCCTCACTCGCGGCAGAGGCTGAACCCTTCCGCTCAATTATAAATCCAGATGATCCGCGCTTCACTGCTGCTGGAGAGATGCCCGAAAAGATCAAAGCTTTCTGCGCCGAGACCGATCAGCCCATACCTGAAAGTAAGGGCCAAATCATTCGCTGCATTTACGAGAGTCTAGCCCTGCGTTACGATCAAGTTTGGCAGCGCCTCATTACCTACACTGAGCATCCGCCTCATTCCCTTCACATCGTCGGTGGTGGCTGTCAGGATAAACTACTCAACCAATTTGCGGCCAATGCAATCGGCGTTAGAGTTGCTGCCTGTCCTGTCGAAGCGACGGGACTGGGCAACATTATCGTTCAGATGCTCAACAATGGCTCAGTAACGGATCTATCACATGGACGTGAAATCGTCTTAAACTCCTCACTCGTAGAAATTTACGAACCTAATGACGCCGATCTATGGTTAAGCGCGAAGCAAAAATTCGCCTCAATCTGTTCCTAGTCAGATAGCAATCGGCCCTAAAGAACCTTTCAAAAAAATACAAAATGGACACTACAAACAGCAATCACCCTATCGACGCACTCATTATCGGCGGAGGTATTATGTCGGCAACTGTCTCGACACTCTTGAAGCAAATCAACCCGAGTTTCTCTGTAGAACTTTACGAAGCACACAAGGAGCATGGCCAGGAAGCCTCAAATGGTTGGAACAATGCGGGCACAGGCCATGCCGGGCTTTGCGAACTGAGTTACACGCCCGACTATGGGGAAGACGGCGAAGTCAACGTCGATAAAGCCGCCGAGATTTTTGAGCAATTCGAGCACTCCCTGCAATATTGGGGTTCTGCCGTTCGTAATGGTGTCTTGAAAAATCCAAAAGACTTCATCAACCACGTCCCACATTACAGCTTTGTGTATGGTCAGGAGCAGGTTGACTTTCTTCGTTCCCGTCATCGTCAGATGTCCAGCCATCACTTTTTCAAGTCGATGGAGTATACCGAAGATCGTGAAAAAATCCGTGAATGGGCACCCTTGATTCTCGAAGGTCGTGACGATTCGCCTGTCGCTATGACTAAAGTCAGCGAAGGCACCGACGTAAACTACGGAGCTCTGTCCAAAAAACTTATCGATTGGCTGGGTCAACAAGAAGACTGTTTAGCGGTAACGGAACATAAAATCCTAGACCTAAAGAAAACAAACGGCATCTGGACCGTCTATATTAAGAAGCTTAGCACGGGGGAAACATTTACCCGAAAAGCGAAATTTGTTTTTATCGGCGCAGGTGGCGGTAGTCTTCCGCTTTTACAAGCGTCCAAAATAGACGAGGCGAAAGGCTTCGGAGGTTTCCCAATTGGCGGCCAATGGCTTATCTCCGACAAACCGGAACTCGTTGAGCAGCATCAGGCAAAAATTTATGGTATGTCTCCAGGGAGCGCTCCTACCATGGCGGTTCCGCACCTAGATACTCGCATTATAGACGGTAAAAAGTCCTTACTCTTCGGCCCTTATGCCTCTTGGACGACTAAGTTTCTTCACAAAACTGGGCGCGTGACCGACCTCCCAGCATCGATTCGCCCGGATAACATCGCTTCGCTCATAAAAGTAGGACTCTACAACCTCCCGCTTGTGAAATATCTAATCCAACAAGGCACTCAAAGCTTTGAGACTAGAATGGGTGAACTGAGAAACTTTTACCCAGATGCTAAAACAGAAGACTGGAAGCTCATCGACGCGGGCATTCGCGTTCAAGCGATCAAGAAAGAAGACGGCGACGCAGGTATCGTGCACTTTGGAACCGAAGTAGTCAGCGCCGCCGATGGATCGATTTGTGCCCTACTCGGAGCTTCCCCGGGCGCGTCCGTCTCCACTAATATCGCGCTCGGTGTCCTACGGAAATGCTTTCCTGGCATGCTCAAGGACACCGAAATAACGGATCGCTTGAGCGCACTTATTCCAACTTGGAATGAGGGATTACGCGACAACTCAATGGCCGAGCGACAAGCGGAGACACATGCACAGGCACTGACTGCTTTGAATGTCATCAGTTAGTCAGGCGGCAACAGCCACATGAGTGAATTGTGATCCAAAACTAAACGGTTGCTACGCTTCAAACGACAGCCAAACCTTGTACCATTGATTTAGTTTTCTGGTAAAATGGTAGGGACTACAGGATTTTCTACCAAGTTAAGACAAGTTGTTGGTATAATCTAATGAAAAGCATGGGAGGGATGCTGTCCTCAGCGTCTTTTCGTCGAGATTTAGTCGCGCTTAAGCCTAACTGGAGCGCTTGCATTCGACCAGCTCATGCCAGGTGGGACAAGCGCCCTCCCTTGAATACACCTTTCCGCAGGCACAGATCGAGTTGGACTCAGTTTTGAGACAGCCTCTCCGTGTCGTCCGCAATCTGGCTGCTCAGTCAAGCGAGCGTTCGTGTTGTCTCGGACGTCCTGCTCAGCGCATGTGCGTCAACCTAAGCAATTTAGGCAGATCTCCGTCTGCCCAGATGGCAACTGAAGGCGGCGGTTTCGGCGAAACCGCCCTACCTGTGACGCTCAAGGTTAGCCCAATGGCGCTTAGGAATAATCGCCGCTCACTAGTTGTGTGAACGCGTTTGCCGCACGAGCGTTCGCTTTCAAGGTAGGGACGTTTCGCCGAAACGTCCGTTCGCACGCGATGCGGCATAGTTAAAGCGTTGCCCACAAAACTTTATTCAGTAGCCATCCCCAACACCCAGTCTTCAGACCTTAGGTTGACGCTCATGCGCTCTGCGGGAGCAGGCATACCTACCACCGCAAGCGACTACAGGATTTTTATTACCACGTAAAGACAAGCGCTGGTATAATGCCCCCGCTAGAGTGCTTTCAACGCTGCGAGCACGTCAGCAGCTTGATTTGTTGTAGAGGCTCTAAGATCGCGCCATACCAGAACTCCGTCCTTAAAGATATATGCTTGCCGGCTAAAGCGATTCTTACCAAAGGCCTCACAAACCGCTAAATCAGTATCTGCGATCAGCGTGAATGGCAGCTCATACTTTGCAGCGAAGCTGGCCTGAGTTTTCGCAGGGTCTGACGAAACCCCATAAATCTTTAGGTTTAGAGCCTTCAATTCATCCCAGCTATCCCGCAAGCTACATGCCTGCTTGGTGCAGCCAGGTGTGAGTGCTTTGGGATAGAAAAAGATCAAAACTGTCCCTACACTCAATTCTTTGCCTAAATCAATTGCCTCCCCGCTGTGACCCACCGCCATGACCGCGGGTGCCGCAGCACCAATTTCAAGAGTGTCCGCAAGTAAGCTGCTAAATAAAGTAGTAAGTATCATACCGAAGGTGAGGATTTTTTTCACAGCCATGTATCGGGACCCAGTTCGTATACTTACAAATTAACTCTTCCAAGGCCCTACTAGAAAAAGAGCGCTTCGGCAATCGATTGCTCAGCCGCCAGCGGCTTCACCCGAGTCGTGATTTTCTCATTATGCTTACCTAGATAAGCAACGATTTCGCCCAAATTACCTTCCTTGAATTTCGTCCATTTAAAATGCCGGCGATCCTCATAGATAAATTCAACCATCAACGGAGCCCCATCCTCGGTCCGGTTCAAAAGCTCAAAGCTCGCACAAGGTTCACCCGCTTGAGCACGCGCTCCACACTCGGAAAGACAGTCTTTAAGCCACTCGACCAAATGAAAGCCCTCCCCGGAGAGACCTGCAGCGTGTGAGACGCGCACCTTCTGTAATCCATTACAGAGAGCCGATAGCTCATAACCACTTAAAAACTGTCCGATCGCCTGGCGCACCGGCAACAGGCGAGCGTTCGCCAAGTCTCGAACTCGGTCAGGATCCGGCCAGTCTAGTGCCCTCAAATCCTCTTTCTCATAGCTACTGTCATAAATGCAACGGCGTACCCCTTTGATTAAACTATCATAATACTTCTTGATGCGCTTAGTCGGCACTCCACAGAACCAATGATACGTCGGCAAGTCGCCCTCTAACCAAATCGATACTTGATTCGCTAAATAACCGGAATCCTCCGACTTATAAGCCAACATTAAAGCCTCGCAACAGCACATTTCCCGATGCGAATCGCCAATGAAGCACTGACTGTATAACTTCGCCTCCATCGACCCGTCAGAGATCGAAAGCGTTGGACAAAGCACGATGATTCGACTCGGATAACGCTGCGCAAAACGAATCAGAGTATCAAATCGCTCACGCGCCTCCGCATTCGAAACATCCAGCCCAAAGTGCAAGACCACGTTCATCTGCGAGGCTCTGAACTCCGCCGCACCAGCTTCAGGGCCGGCATCCCACATCGTGGCTAAACGGTCAGTGACCTCCGCTACAGGAAGTGCTTCACCAGGCATTGCTTTAATTAAATCAGCCATACAAAAATATTAAATTATCAGAACTTTACGCAGCCGATCCACTCATCCCGAGCGCCGCCATTCATGTCCCTTCTCCCATAATAGGCGTTCACTAGCGAGTGGCCCCCAAGATCCAGCCGCATACTCTTCGAGTCCATTCGTGCCACACTCTTTCCAGTGCTCTAAAATAGGATCGACCAACTTCCAGGAAGCTTCCGTCTCGTCACCGCGGATGAACAGAGTGCTGTCCCCAATCATCGCATCCAAAATCAATCGCTCATACGCCTCTGGTGTGTTCGAGCCAAAAGTCGTCGCATAGCGAAAGTGCATTTTCACAGGCTGAGTGCGCGTTTCCAGACCAGGAATCTTTGAATTCATGATCAAGGTCACGCCCTCGTCCGGTTGGATTCGAATGACCATCGTGTTCTGTGCCACATCAAATTTCTTACCCTCCGAAAAGAGGATCCCCGGTGGGCGCTTGAACTGGATAGCGATTTCACTCGCTCTTCGCGCCATGCGTTTACCCGAGCGGATGTAGAAAGGAACACCCTTCCAGCGCCAATTGTTGATCGATAATCGAAGCGCAGCATAGGTCTCAGTGTTCGAGTCCGCAGGCACTCCATCCGCATCCATGTAGCCAACAACCGGTTTACCGTCGACCAAACCACTCGTGTAGCGTCCACGCACGACGTCCCCACCCTCAGCTTTTAGCTCTAAAGGTTGGATCGCTTTTAAAACCTTCACCTTCTCATCACGAATTCCCTCCGGATCCAATGAAACCGGAGGCTCCATCGCGGTCAAAGCCACCAACTGCATCGTATGGTTTTGAATCATGTCGCGCAGAGCCCCACTTGAATCATAGTAGCCCGCACGCTTACCCACACCCAAGCTCTCCGCCACCGTGATCTGCACACAATCGACATGCTCACGGTTCCACATCGGCTCAAAAATAGAATTTGCAAAACGCTGGACCAACAGATCCTGCACCGTTTCCTTACCCAAGTAGTGATCAATTCGATACACCTGTGGCTCTTCGAAGACACTCGTCAAAGTCTTATTTAGAGCACGTGCCGACTCCAAATCGTGCCCAAACGGCTTTTCGATAATTACCTTGGAGGCCACTTTGCTACCCTGATGTGCCTTCGCCATACCGCTTTCACCGAGATTCTCTATAATCGGTTCGAATACATTCGGTGGAGTCGAAATGTAGAACAGGCGCTGCACATCGCGACCGAGCTCCGCTTCGATCTTGTCGATCTTCTTTGCCAGTTCCTTAAAAGTCTCTACGTCATCATACCCACCCGAATGGTAAGTCAGATGATTACGCACGCGCTCCCAAATTTCTTTGTTCAACGGTCGGCGCGAATACTCATCAATCGCCCCATCCATCATTTCACGGAATTTATCATCCTCAATCGGCGAACGCCCGAACCCGATTAAATGAAATTCACCTGGCAACAAATTATCGATGCCGAGGTTAAAAATGGCAGGCAGCAACTTACGTGCAGTCAAGTCACCGGACGCACCAAATATGACGACTATGGTCGGGGGAGCGCCACGGTGCTTACTCAAGCCCTTTAAAAATGGATGTCTGGATTCGTCGATTTCGGTTGTCATAACTTACGGTTTTTGAGCTGAAAAATGTTTATGAAATAAAGGAACGTTCGCGTAGTGTTTTAATTCGGTATCCCCTTTCAAGGAGATGGACACGTCAATAATGTCAAAGCGGAAGTGCTTTGGAGGATTTCGTAACTGTCTTAAATAATTTTTATAGGCTCTTCGCAACGTATCTTTTTTTCGCTTATCAACGGAATGAAACCCCGAAACCAGAGCCGTCTCTGAACGAGCACGCACTTCCACAAAAACTAACACCTCGCCATCCACACAGATCAAATCCACCTCATCCCTTTGACAGCGCCAGTTGCGGGCTAACACTCGACACTTCAAAGTCCGCTTGTAATACTCAGCCGCCAAGTCTTCTCCATGGCGCCCCCTTTCAGCTTTCCCCGCCTTCGGATCTAGACGACCCAGTCGCCTTCCCAAAAACCACTCACGAACTTGATCAATAATATTCACAGTGTCTTTTGCATAATAAACGCTATAAAAATCCTATCCAGACAAAAAAGGCGCAACCTTAATAGGAATTTCTCTGCAACCAAGATCCGCATACATCCAGAAACCTGCGAATAACATAAGTCCTCCGCACAGCCACTTACTCCGTATTCAAAAAACAAAAACAGTCGAAACCCTCATCGTTGGCGCAGGACTCGCCGGATGCACGCTTGCATGGCAACTCCAACAAGCCGGGCAGTCCTTCCTAATCATTGGTGACACCAAAAGACCCGCCGCCTATAAAGTCGCCGCCGGCGTGATCAATCCCGTGACGGGTCGGTGGATGACGAAGAGCTGGCACATCGACACGCTCTTACCCGCAGCTGAAAAATTTTATCGCCAACTCGAAGCTCACTTTAAAATCGAGATTTATCACCCGATCCCGCTGCTACGTTATTGCCAAAATACCGACGACGCCAAACGCCTCGGTCGCCGTATGCGGAATCCACGCTACGCGAATGTCCTCGGCAAATATCACCCACCCGCGAGTGGCCACCCCGCCCTAGTCGATGCTCAAGGCAGTTTCGAAATAAAAAATGCTGCCTACGTTGATCTCCCGCTTTGTATCCAAAACTTGCAACAGCACTTCAACAAGTCAGGTCAACTCATCGACACTACTTTCGACCACTCCGATCTCGTTAAAGCTACAGAAGGCTGGTCGTATCAAAACATCGATGCGCGAAGAATCATCTTCTGCGAAGGCATCGGAATTCAAAAAAACCCCTGGTTTCAGAACCTGCCACTCACCCCCGCTAAAGGTGAAACGCTCATCATTGACGCCCCCGGCCTGGAGTTGCCTAAAACGCTCTATCATCATAAAAAGTGGCTACTCCCTTATGGCTCGCAAGAATATCGTGTCGGCGCTACTTATGACGAGGCCGACCTTTCCCCCGAGCCCACCGCCGAAGGCGCTCAGCAGCTCCTCGATGCTGTCCAGGATTTCCTCGTCGAAGACACCCAGCTAAACATTCGTCAGCACCTCGCCGGCATTCGCCCCTCGACCCGCGACGCCCGCCCACTTCTCGGCACCCATCCTACCGAGCCCCGCCTTCACCTATTCAACGGTCTCGGCTCTAAAGGCACCTCCCTCGCACCCGAAATGGCCCGCCTGCTCATCGAACACATTTATAGCGATCTACCACTCTCTCCAGAAATCGACCTCAACCGATTTGATTCTACATGCGACTAACCGAAATTGTCCAAGCACATATTCAAACTCGCCTCTCGCCGGGCGACACCGCTATCGATGCCACAGCTGGCAACGGCTACGACACAGTCGCCATGTCGCAGGCCGTCGGCCCTACCGGTAGAGTCTACGCCATCGATATACAGTCCGAGGCAATCGAAGCCACACGCCATCGGCTGGGCGATGCGCATGCTGTCCAGAACTGCCAATTTCTAATCGGCGATCACGCCCGGGAACTGGAAATACTCGTGCAAACACTCGCAGATAAAGTTCATCTCATAACCTTCAATCTCGGCTACCTCCCTGGCAGCGATAAAAGTATTCAAACGAACACCGCCAGCACCCTGCGAGCGCTCGTTGCAGCCAGCGAACTCATTAAAACAAACGGTTCTATTCTAATCACCGCATACCGCGGGCATGACGGCGGCGCGCAAGAAGCCGAAGCGGTCAAAAGCTGGGTCGAGTCACTCAGCCCATCTCAATGGAAGAGCACCACAAAAGAGCCCAAAGTATCCGGCTCACGGATACCCCCTATCCTTTACGACTTGAAAAAGATACCTACCTAATCGGTGCTTCCATCAGAGCAAAACGTTCTAGCTCAAAATAATCCTCTAAATCAAAACGGTCCATCTCTAGACGCAATTCCAGGGAATACGCGTCTGCCGGCGCTTGAGTTGGAATCGCAATCTGCTTCCGTCCCTCGGACTCTCCCACAGGATAGCGAAAGGTTAAGTCCGAGCGAACTTGTTCTCCGGCCGCGTTTTTCCAATTCAAGCGTATTCGCGTTCGATTATCGGGACTAATTTTATGCCCGGAGACCACTTCCACGATGTAATTACGTTCAGGTTCAACTTTTATTTCAGCAGATAAGTGGGCTACATCGCGCACGAAAAATCTTAATCCTTTTGCTATTTTTCCCTGTATATCTAGAGCCGAAACGGATGCCCCTTCCGAAGCGCGCACAAATATTTTCCATTCAGATAAAGAAGGCAGGGCAGGTCCCATGAAGTCCCGCTTAGCAAATGAGTCCACATTGAATTCAAGGTCGGGGTTTATTGAAATCATCGAAAACCCTGACGGCTCATCGACATAGCTTCGGGCGATTTCTAATAGATTTGAAAAGCGCGCACTCTCAAAGCGGGTGCTACCCTTGATTTCTCTTTGTGCAAGCGCACCCAAAAAAGCTGGAATCGCTTCCGACTGAGTCAGACTTAGAAATCGCTTATTTTGAGCGTGCAAAGGCTCCTTTATCAATTCCTCAGCATATGCGCGAAAACGCTCTCTCGTGGAAATAAACTCCTCCAAGAGCACAACAGCTGGAGTCGCTTCCTCTGCTCCAAACACGTAGTCCGCAAGTGCTTCCCTTGCATGTTGGTAAGCATAATAACGCTCCGTAAACCCAAAAGCTTCCGATACAATTTCGACGCGTCGCGCACGACGCTCATCATCTAGAACGCTCGTTTTTGCTTTTTCAATATAGCCGCGCATTTCAGCTAGGACCTTCGGGTCAAAAGGTAAGCCGGACTCGTCATAATAATACTTTATCCACACAGCTCTGCCAGCATTCGCATTCCGATGAGTCTCTGCTGTTTCATAGAACGCGCGGATAGATTCCCCGGCAGCACCAAAAAAGTTGCTGTAATATTCATCCAACAGCGCACCTGCATCTTGGCTCGAGTCCCATAGCAACTCTGCAGCTAACCAAGCCTTCGCACCATCCAAGCCCCACGTTGAAGGTAGCTGCGAAAAAAATACCGTTACATTATTTTCCGCCAAAAATGGAATACTCTCCGCAATCCATTGATTAAACTGCCGTGGATACGGATAGGGCGCGCCAAAATAATAATCCCAAGTCGCTAAAGTCTCCGCACCAGAAGCTGCCCACCTTTGAATCAAAGCCTTATCCTCAGCCCGATACTCCGGATCATGCCACTGCGCACGGCCCGAGGTCAAAATCGGCATGACCCTCGGGTGCACTGGAATCGTCGGCGATTGTTCAGTCCAGTAATAAGCTAAAGCTGGCAAATAGCGCGGTGAGCCATCCTCTGTTTGCCACAAAGCTTCGTCGTTAAAAACAATTTCAGCAACTCGGTTATTAAACTCAAAAACATAATCCGTGTAATCCAAGCGGCCTCGAAAATATTTTAATGGTGTCACAGCGGCCTCAGTCAGGGGGCCCTCGTCAAACATCACATTATCATTGAGCGAAAGTGAGAAGCTCGGCCGGTCCGGGTTGTCTTTAAAATATTTGACTGCGGCATCTGCAGTGATCTCGACCGTCTTGGGCAGTGAAAGAATTGGGTGGCTGTCCCTACCCCGACTGCCTTTAGGTGCACGCCGATTACCATTCACGACCGGGAATACTTCAGGCGACTCTTCAAAGACATCCTTTGAAAATACATTCGCTAGAGCATGATTTAAACTGTATCGCGATTTTAAACGATTCCGTCGCCCGAACTCAGTCCCTATTGGATGCAAATTACGCATCACGAATGTGGGCGTGTGCTCAAATTTTAAGTCAGGAAAAGTAACCGGCGCCTGACCCAACCATTCAAATCCGATCGCCTCCGGCCAATACCAGCGCGCACCTAAAATATCCCGACAAAAGCCGTAGATTCCATTGACCACACCTTCTGCATCCCATCCTTCAATCACGACCGAGCTTCGATCGCGAAAGATCGTATAGCTCCCCGGGCTCCAGCCAACACGTTCAGAATCTATTCGCAAATGTATCGCCAATTGCTGCACACCTTCACGCCCGCCGACTTCTTGCAGCCCCACACCGTAACGACCTTCCATACAGAAATTCAAATCCTCAACCGCCTTCAAAAGCAACGCATCCACCGATTCAGGCAGGGTGATATAAGTGAGTGCATCCATCCGTAAAGGTGCTGCCTCAGGATGCCACTCTTCACCCCATGCACCCGGACGTGCCATTAAAGAAACGGATATAAAATAGCCGCACGCGAGGACCGCTATGATTCGTTTTGTAAGAATAGACATGAGAAAAAGGTCGGGAATCTTTATTTAATCAGTAGTAAACTAATCACCGCGAGAAAAAGATATAAGACTCCACAGAAGGGCCGAATCTTATTCAACGATTTTAAAGTAATGCGCACCGGCACCTGCTTAACAAAAAATGCCGCCAGTCCAGAAAACTGTAACCACCACCAGAGCACTCCAATGGTTACCCCTGCCCATAAACTCGGCACCACCTGCCAGGTAGCCGCGTGATTTACAAACGCGCCAGTCGAGAGCAAGAGCGCCATCGCAGTAGGCAAGCGCATCGGCATGGCCAAGGACCTCACAAAAGCAGAGCGAAACAAACCTACGCTGCCTAAATCAAGCGTCGCGATTTCCAAATCAGATACGCGCTCGGATCGAAATGACTTCCAGGACATGTAACCGAGCACAAACGCAGCAAAGACATGCATGCCCATCGCTACAAAACTAAGATGCCGCGTCATTAACATCATCCCTGGCACCGAAAACATCAGCCACAGCCACTGCGAAAGCGCGAAGCCTAAGCCCACCGCAAAGACCTGCCGACGGCTGCCATGCATCCCCACTTTTGTCAGCCAAACTGTCCCAGGATACAGTGTTAGTGATAAAATAAATCCCGCCGTAATGCCTTCTAACATAATTTAATCAAGCGCAGCATCCCCATATCCATGAACCAAACAGTATACCCACGCCAAAAGCAAACCTGACAGAGTATACCCGATTAACACACTCGCCGCTCCCAAAACCTGCCCGGCAAACAAACCGACAAACAACACAAGTAAGCCCGACAAATACAGCGGCCAACGACGCCAACGTTCAACGACACCCAACCGCCAGCCCACCCACTCAGGGAAAAGCAAGCAAGCCACTAGAACTGAAACCGACCAAATCGAACCGAGCCAGCAAGCATACCCGGAGCCCAGCACTAAGACGACGCCAGCCAACCCATCCATCGGGAAACGCCGCATCTGCCAACCACGATACAACGGCACGCACAGTGCCGATCCACCGACCAATAGACTCAATGCCGCGAACAATAGCTGCAGCAATTCAAAGAGCCCCGTCCACTCCTCCATACGCGCCGCCGCAGATAGCAGCCCCGCATTCACCGCAAAAACGCCCGAGAGCAACAGCCGCCAGTCCATCGCATTCAGACGCACCAACGAAGCATCCCGCGGCCACACATCATAGCCAAACCGATGCAACGCCTCGACCAAACCCACCAAATCAAAATCCGCGCCCGCCCACTCCACTCGCAGCAGTTGTCCGGTCAAACTCGCCTGTGCAGCACGCACACCACCCGCCCGCATCACCAATCGCTCCACCAACCAAACACAGCCCACACACGACATCCCGGTTATCCGCAAAAGCACCCTAGCCGTCGCTCCATCACTGACCTGCTCAGCTGTTCGCTGTGCATCCACGGTCCAGCGAAAGTCCCTCGCCTCAAAAGGTCGGTCACCGACAGGCCTCGGGTGCGCCCCCGCCTCGCCGTAAAATCCGTCCAACCCTTCCGCTTGTATCAAGTCATAGACCTGCGCACACCCACGACAGCAGAAACCGCCCACATCACGTGAGGCGCGATAACGAATTCCACAGTGTTTGCAGCAAAGCTTCATTGACTCCGCTCCACCCGAAAGCGCCAAGGCATCGCCGCCCACTCCGCACCCGCGTAATCGACCCCCACCCTCGGCAGCGCCCGCACTTCCGCCGCCGGTTGCTCGTAACTATCGTCCTCGACCCAAAGCCCATTGACCCGCGTCAGCCTCGATTCGTTGAACCGACTATTTACCTGGAAATGCTTGGTCAGTCGCCCCGGTCCGTCGATTGCCTCAACCCCACGCAGCAATACCGCCGCTGGATAGCCCTTTTCACGCGTCGTCAGATTAAGCAGCCAGTGCACTCCATAGCATAAATACACATAGCACCGCCCCGGCTCGCCAAACATGACAACATTTCGCGTCGTCGCACCCTTGTGCGCATGCGAAGCTTTATCTTCGAAACCATCATACGCCTCCGTCTCTGTAATGCGTCCGCGAATGATCTTACCCGATTCCAAGCGCCGGCACAGCACCTTGCCCAATAACTCCTCAGCCACCAATACCGTGTCTCGATCAAAAAACGATTTGTGCAAAACGCGCCCCATCAAAAATCACGCTCCTTCGTATCCACAATCAAAGTCACTGGTCCATCATTATGCGCCTCAATCTGCATGTCGGCACCAAAGCGCCCTGAAGCCACTGGCTTACCCAGCGACGCCGACAGTCCTTGAATAAACGCTTCATACAAAGGCACCGCCACATCCGGACTGGCCGCCCGATTATACGAAGGCCGGTTACCCTTTTTCAAACTGCCATATAAAGTAAACTGACTGATGACCAGCACTTCGCCGTCGATATCCAGCAATGAACGATTCATCTTGCCCGCACCGTCATCAAAAACCCTCAATTTTACGATTCGCGATGCCAGCCAATCCACATCCTCCAGGCTATCCAAAGCACAAACCCCTAGGAAAATCAGTAATCCACGACCACTCGCCCCAATGACTTCTCCATCCACTCGGACAGCTGCTTGATCGACTCTCTGTAGGACTGCACGCATAGCACTTTTGTAATTTAAAAAATCCAGGCTGAATAAACCCAGCAAACACTCAAACCCGAAGCAAATTTAATACGCAAACCACATTCCTATTTTCTGACAAATCTCTATCACTAGAGTTGCTTATGTCTGCTCAATCAGTTCATTGAATACCTTTAATGAAAAAGCCGAAAAGCCAGTCTGAAGCCAATAGCGCCGCGCTCATCAAGACTTCCCCTAAGCGTCTCTTCGAAACACTCATGGAGCAGACAGCTGATCGCATCTACATCAAAGATGAGAAAGGCCGCTTTGTGTCTGCGAGCTACGCACTCGCCGAGATGCACAACTATACAGACCGTCACGATGTCGAAGGTCTCACCGATTTCGACCTCTTTTCCCAAGAGCACGCCCAGCAAGCCTACGACGACGAGCAGAAGATACTCGAGACCGGTGAGCCCATGATTAACAAAGTCGAAAAGGAGACTTGGCCCGATGGTTCCATCACGTGGGTCTCCAGTTCGAAAGCTCCACTCTATCTTCAAGATGATACGTTGGTCGGTATTATTGGCATCTCTCGTGACATCACTGCCGAGAAAAAGGCTCAAGAACAACTGGCCGAGCGCGAAAAACGCCTCCGCGAGCAAAATGAAATTATGCGCGCCGATTATGAAAGCGCAAAAAAAGTTCAAAGTATCATGATTCCCGGCAGGGTGCCTAAAATCAAAAATATCGCCATTGCCTACAAATGGAAACCGATGACCTCCGTTGGCGGCGATATTCTGACCTTTCCAAGAAATCCAAAAAATAAACTTCTTTTCTTTCTGGGCGATGTCTGCGGGCACGGCGTTTCCGCCGCTTTCTATACCATCCTCCTCAAATACTTCTGTCATCAAGCAGCCGAAAATTACGAGAATGATCCTAAAGCTTTTTTAAAGCACCTCAACGAAGAGGTTAAAGAACGCATCAAAGAAGGCTTTATTACGGGACTCGCGGGCCATTTCAGCCACACCAAACAAGACGGCAGCCGAACGCTCCACATCTCCAATGCCGGACACCGTAAAATTCTCATACACCGTAAACATCAAAACGAAATTGAAGAAGTTCAGTTGCCTCCAGGCATCGTCCTCGGTCTACCCGGCAGCCAAGCTTCAGAAAATCGGGAAATCACTCTGCATATCGGCGACCGCTTCTATGCATTTACAGACGGCATTGCCGAAGCCAGCGACCCTGACGGAAACGAATTTGGTAATCCAGCCGTGATCGAACACCTCGAAAAAACGCGTTCGCTACCCATTCAAGAATCCATTGAGAGCCTCTACGAAGTCGTCGCAAAATACACCCAGAGCCCGACCCAACAAGACGACATCACCCTCCTCGGATTCGAGCTAAACTAATCGCTTGTAGCCTATATGGAGGGCCCGGCTCCTGCCGGGCCGCGAACCCACAAGCGATCTCGTCCACCTGTTCTGCAAAGGAAAAGAATGGGGCGCCCCAATGATTTCCATGTTATACCAACACTTAACTAAACTTGGCAAAATGATCATTTCCTTAAGATGATTTGTAGGACCGGCTTCTCGCAGAGAGCCGGTGCCATCTAGCTTCAAAACACGCGCTCCCTTCGGGAATCCCGTCCTACACAGATCCACTGAAATTCGGATAATGGCAGATAAAGTCACGCGTTGGTATTACTCCTAGCAGCCCCCTTTTTCTTGCCCTCATTCATATTAGAATGAAAAATGAACTCTACGGAGCCGAACCAGAAGATATGGAGGAAGAAAAGACAGAACCAAATAGTGTATTTGCAAGATGGCTCACTATCGCACCTGTCAGTTATCTTATCGGTTTTGTGCTTCTTACTCAGCTTATTTCCGGAGACTTTCACGAAACCCTGAACCAAAGTGGAATAGGTAAAGAATTAAGAGTTTCCTATTTGGTTGCCCTTGGAGTTCTTTCGGTCGGAACAGCTTGGGCTTTTTTTACCCGAGCTAGGATCAAAATAAAGATTCTTGGACTGACGACACTGATTGCTGGCATCCTACTCATTCCCGCTTTATTAATTGTAAAAAATTGAACCCATATCCAGTCGCGGTGATCAACTCCGTTTAAGCTACGCCTCCACTCCACGATTACGCGATGAGCAAGTGGGAGTAGTTCCCGGTGCCTGCCGCCCGGAAATCAGCGTGCTCAACGTTACTTAGTCCAAGTCGCCATCAAATTGGTCGACCACACTAAGCAAATACGCTACCGCCGTCTCCGCCCGCAGCACATAGCGCCCCAGTCGCACCGGCTTGAAGCCACTATCGCGCAGCGCCGTATACTCCGACGCAGAAAAGTCGCCTTCGGGCCCAACCGCCACCACGACGGCTTCCGGGCTATCTGCAGATTCCAGCACCGCTTTCAGGGTCTGACTTCCCGCCTCTAAACTCGCGACCACTTTCAAACCTGCCGGACTCGACTGGGCCAGCCAATCCGCGAGATCCATCGGCTCCGCCAATTCCGGTAAAAACGGCAAGCCACACTGCTTGCAGGACTCGATCATGTTGATCCGCCACTTCTCCATCTTCGACTCCAACCGTTCCCCCTTGATCTGGCGCTCACCTTGATCCGTAAAAATCGGCTGCACCCGGGCCACTCCGATCTCCGTCGCAATCCGCAAAATCAAATCCATTGCTTTCCCCTTTGGCATCGACTGTAGCAGGCAAATCGACTGCTTCGACCGCTCAAAACGTTCGACCGATTCTACCTGAACCTGCGCAGCCTTCGCATCCGCCTTCGCCAGCATTCCGTGATACACAGCGCCCTTTCCGTCAAGTAGATCCACCGACGCGCCCACTCGCGCCCGAAACACGCGCACCAGGTGATGACTCTCCCTTGCATCTAAAACACACAACGAATCACTCACCTCAGACCCTGGAAATAAAAACGACCGATAACCCGCCATGACCCAGTTTCTGCCTTCGCCCACCCGCAAGTCAACGCCACAGCACAGTAATACTGTCATATCGCCCCTTTCAATCCCCTCCCCGAGTGAGGCCACGTAGCCTCGAAACTCTGTTTCGGGGGTTCAGTTGTCACCGGAAAATATCAATCATTGGTCTTAGCTCGCCTCCGGATGCCTGCATCCCTTACCCAAACTCATCCTACCTTTCCGCCTTCCACCTTCCACCTTCCACTTTCCCCTTTCCGCCTTCCGCTTTCCGCCTCCCACTTTCCACTTTCCGCTTTCCCCTTTCCCCCGCGTTGACAAATCCAATCATTAAAACAATTGTTTAAAACATGCCCCAACTGACCCAGACCACTAAAGTAGATCTCACACGACACCGCATTATTGAAGCCGCTGAAGAAATCTTTGCCCTCAAAGGCTTCCGCGCCATGACCCTCCGTGACGTCACGCACACAGCCAAAGTTAATCTAGCCGCCGTCAACTACCACTTCGGGTCCAAAGCAAAGCTCATGAACGCGGTCATCCAACACCGCTTCGTCCCCATAAACGAAGAGCGTATGCGCCGGCTCAATCAACTGACCCAAAAGCATCACCCTGCACCCATCCCCGTCAGCGATATTTTCGCTGCACTCATAGAGCCCCTCTACGAACAAGCCGCTCAAAGTTCGCACAGCAATCAACTCATCCGCGTCATCGCTCGCTGCCTGACCGAACCCGCAGACTTTATGCGCACGATGTGTAAAGAATACTTCAGCGAACTCTGCACAGCCTTCACCTCAGAGCTCAAGCGTAGCTGCCCGGATCTCAGCGAAGACGAGCTCCACCATCGCTTTTTCTTTTCCGTCAGCACCATGCTCGGATCCATCATCGAGCAAACACGGCTAGAGCACATTTCAGGAAAGCCACACACAAACGAACATCTAAATGTAATCGGTCAGCGCCTCGTTCGATACGTAGTCGCTGGCTTCGAACAAAACAACTAAGCATAACTCCAAACTTCGCGCCTCTGTGGCGTCGCTGCTTGCAGCGGCCCCTACCGCAAATGCCACTTCCTGCCTTTCCTCTTCACTACTCACTCCCCTTTAAAGCTTAAAGTTCCCGCCTCTTTCCAATGCCGCAATCATTCCAGCTCCGTATCCACCTAGCGGCCGCAGTCCTCATTCTGCTCGCTGGATGCGCGACTGCGCCCGACCCAAGCCCACCGCCCAAAGTCGATCTGCCTAACCAATGGACAGATGCAGCAATCGCCTCTTCTGCGGTTGCGCCCATCGGATGGCTGGAAACTTTCAACGCGCCCCAACTGGAAGCCCTCATCGCCGCCGCCTTCGAGCAGAACCCGACCCTCCAGATTGCCGCCGCCCGCCTCGATCAAGCCGCCGCCGAATTCGGCATCACCCGTGCCGACCAACTCCCCTCTGCCAACCTTGGGCTCAACGCCGCCCGCCAGCGTATCAGCACCTTTGGCCCCCAATCCACCGGCGGGGTCCGCTTTGACAACTACGACCTCAGCCTAAACCTCTCATGGGAACTCGATCTCTGGGGACGTCTTCGCCAGCTCTCCTCCGCCCGTATCGCACAGTTTCAAGCCAGTGCCGCAGACCTGGAAGCCGCCCGCCTCTCACTCGCCGCCCAGGTCACCAAAGGCTACTTCAATCTAATCGCCGCCCGCACCCAAGTCGAACTCGCCGAAGCGACCACGCAGACCTTTCAGAGCAACCTCAACTCACTCGAAGAACGCTACCAAAAAGGGCTCAGCGAAGGCCTTGAACTGCGCCTACAACGTCGCCAAACCGCCCAAGCCCAGGCAGAACGCAGCCAAGCACAACGCCAACTCGATCAAGTAGCCAAAAGTCTCGAACGGCTCATTGGACGCTACCCCTCCGGTCAAGCCAGCCAGGAAAACGCAGGCTCACTACCTCAGCTCCTACCCTTCATTCCAGCCGGACTCCCTGCAGATTTACTCACACGTCGACCCGACCTAATCGCCGCAGAACGCCAACTCGCCGCCGCCGACACCACCCTTGCCGCCACCCGCAAAGACTGGCTCCCCCGGATCAGTTTGACCGCCTCCGGTGGCACCTCTTCCCAAGAGTTTAACAACCTCCTCGATGGCGATTTCTCCGTCTGGTCCCTCGCCGGCAACCTCACGCAACCCATCTTTCAAGCCGGCCGTATTCGAGCAAGCATCGACCGCACTGCCGCCCTCCGCGATCAAGCGATCGCCAATTACGTCGATACCGCCCTCCAAGCTTTCTTCGAAGTAGAGACCACGCTCGCCGCCGAAAGCTATCTTCAAAGTGAACTTACCCACCTCAGCACCGCCGCCCGCGAAGCCGCACAAGCAGTGCAACTCGCCGAGACCCGCTACCAGCGCGGCACGACCGAGTATATTGAATATTTGAATACACAGCGCGAAGCCGCTACCATTCGTAGCCAATTCACCGCCACCCAAAATCTCCTTCTTCAAAACCGCGTCGATCTCTACCTCGCGCTCGGCGGCCCGATTCTTTCTCTGCCATGAAAAAAATTCTCCCAATTTTAGTCCTCATTGTCGCCGCTGGTGCCTGCGCACTGCTCTATTACATTCAACCGGAGCCCGACATCGTCTCTCCGGAGCGCCCCGTCACCTCCATCGAAATCATCACGGTGCAGCCCGAATCAATCCAACTTGAAGTCCGCAGCCAAGGCACCGTCCTCCCCCAAACTGAAATCGACCTTTACTCCGAAGTGAGCGGGCAAATTATCGAGGTCTCCAAGAACTTCCGCTCCGGAGCGGCCTTCAAACAAGGAGATGCACTCCTAAAGATAGACCCCATCGACTACCAAGCCGCCCTCGCCACCCGCGAAGCCGAAGTCGCCAACGCGCAGCTGAACCTCGCCCGCGAAGAAGCTCTCAGCGAACAAGCAGCTACCGACTGGCAAGCCCTCGGCCAAGGCGAGGCCAGCCCGCTCTCCCTACGCCTACCCCAGCTCGCCCAGGCCAAGGCCGCACTCAAAAGTGCCCAAGCTCTCTTGGAACAAGCCCAGCAAAACCTCGCTAAAACCAGTATACGCGCCCCCTTTGATGGACGCATTCTTAGCAAAAACGTTGACCTGGGCCAATACCTCTCGGCCGCACCGACCAGCCCAATCGCTCGCATATACGCCACCCATGCAGCAGAAGTCCGCCTGCCCATAACCGACCGCGAAGCCGACTTCTTGAGAATCGACTCGGACCATCCCACCAGCATCGCGCTGAGTATTCCAAACCAAGACAGCCTCCAAACATGGTCAGCCCAGCTTGATCGCCTCGAAGCCACCATCGATCCCAGTAGCCGTCTCCTCTACGCCGTCGCCATCCTCGAAAATGCTTTCACAGGCGAGAACCCTATCCGCCGCGGACGTTTCGTCGAAGCCCGCATACAAGGTGGTATCACTGAAAACGCGTATTCACTTCCTCGCTACGCCCTCCGTGACTCCGACACCCTTTACGTCCTCACCTCGGATAACACGCTCGTTACCCGCACAGTTAAAGTGCTCAAAAGCGATCAAGACCAAGTCGTCATCACCGACGGCCTCCAAGCCGGTGATCAAATAGCCATCAGCCCCATCGCCTACTTCGTCGAAAACATGCCCGTCACAGTTATCCCCTAAATCAAAACTCACTCCGTGGCGTCGCTGCTTGCAGCGGCCCCCGAAAAAACACCCCTTAGCCATCCCGCATCTCGCATCCCGTATCTCACATCCCGCATCTCACATCCCGCATCCCGCATCTCGCATCCCGCATCCCGTGCATAATTTCTAACTCCTAATTCCTCTTGATTCGTTGGTTCACAAATAACGGCGTCGCCGCCAATCTCCTCGCCATCATCGCGGTCGTTACCGGGTTGATTGTTGCCTCGGGCATCAAGCTGGAGCTCTTCCCCGAACTCGATCTTGATATAGTGCAGATCACGGTGCCCTACCCCGGAGCCGCGCCCGAAGAAGTCGAAAGTGGCATCGTCGAACTCATCGAAGACCGTATCCAGGACGTCGATGGTATTAAGAAACTCTCCGCCTTCGCCTCCGAAGGAGCCGCCATCCTCACCGCCGAAGTCGAACGGGGTAGCGACGCCGGCGAAGTCCGCGATAAAATAAAAGTCCGCGTCGATGCGATCGAGAACTTCCCCGAAGAAGCCGAGGAACCCACCGTCGAAGAACTCCTTATTCGCAACGAAGTCATCTCACTCGCCATTTACGGAGATACCGACCCCAAGACCCTCAAACGCATCGCTGAGCGTATGCGCGACGAGCTCAACACCCGCGAAGACATCACTCAGGTCGATATCAAAGGCATCGCCCAGTTCGAAATCTCCATCAATGTATCCGAAAATACCCTACGCCAATACGGCCTCAGTTTCGATCAAGTCGTCCAGGCCGTCCGCGCCACTTCACTAGATATCCCGGGAGGCAGCATCCGCTCTCGCGGCGGCGAAATCCTCCTCCGCACCACGGGCAAGGCTTACACCCTCGAAGAGTTTTCCCGTATCCCGCTTTTAACAGATCCAGACGGTGCCCGGATCGAGCTAGGTGATATCGCCACGATCGTGGACGGCTTCGTCGACGATCCGCTCGTTACCGAGTTCAATCATCAGCGTGCCGTCATCCTCCGCGTATTCGCAGTAGGCGATCAAAGCGCCCTCGACGTCTCTGCCCGCGTGCAATCCTTTGCCAAAGAAATCAATAACGAGCTCCCTCCGGGCATACAGATCGAAGCTTTCCGCGACTTTACTTACTACCTGAAAGGCCGCCTTCAAATGTTGATCGAAAATGGCGTCTACGGGCTCCTCCTCGTCTTTCTCATACTTACATTATTCCTGCGCCCCTCACTGGCTTTCTTCGTTATGCTGGGCATTCCGATTTCCTTCCTCGGATCCATGCTTGTTCTCCCCGCGCTCGGTGTAAGTATCAACCTCGCTTCACTTTTTGGCTTCATTCTCGTCCTCGGCATTGTTGTCGACGATGCCATCATCGTCGGCGAGAGCATCTTCACTCAGTTTCAAAAACATGGCGGGCCCGGCGTCGAAGCATCCATCGAAGGCACTAAAAAAGTGTCTATCCCGGTCACCTTTGCCGTCCTCACTACAATCGTTGCCTTCCTCCCCATCCTGACCATTCCGGGCTTTCTGGGTAAGTTCTTCTTTCCTATACCCGTAGTCGTTATCGCCTGCCTGATTTTTTCACTGATCGAGTCAAAGCTCGTCCTGCCTTACCATCTCACCCTCTGCAAGGTCGGGGGCCACAAGCGCGAGCGTATCTCATGGCTCCAACGCCAGCAGCGTAAGATCGCCGATGGACTCGAAACCTTCATTGAACGCTACTACGCCCCCTTTCTCAGTAAAGCCATCCGCCTACGCTATCTGACTGCATCCATCTTCGTTGCCTGCCTCATGATTATGCTCGGCATGCTCGCGGGTAAACACCTGCCCTTCGTCTTTTTCCCCGAAGTGCCCTCCGATTATATCGTGGCCAAACTTGTCATGCCCGAAGGCACCCCGGTCGAGCTGACGGCTAAAGCAGTCCATCGCATGGAAGACGGGCTCGATCGCCTGATCAAAGAGATCGAAGAGGAAGGCCTCGGTCAGCCCTTCGATAACGCCGTCATCACGATCGGCGGGCAACCCTTCGAAGGTGGCGGCGGTCCCGCAGGCGAGGCACTGGCGAGAAATACGCCCAACCTCGCCGAAATCGCAGTCGAGCTGGTCAAGCGGGAAGACCTCGCCATCGGTGGTGACATTAACGCCCTCTCTGCACCCGAGCTCGCCAAGCGCTGGCGCGAACTCATCGGGCCCATCGCCGGCGCCAAAGAACTTTCCTTCAATGCCAATGCCGCGGGCGTCGCCGGCGAGCCCATCAATATACAACTCAGCGGTCGCGACTTCACCGCCCTCCAAGCTGCCTCCACTGCGATTAAAGAGACACTCGCTACCTACGACGGGCTCTTCGACATCAAAGACAACTACAGCAGCGGCAAGCGCGAGATCCAACTCTCCATCAACGAATCCGCCGAAAGCCTCGGCCTTCGCCAAAGCGACCTCGGCCGCCAAGTCCGTGCCGCCTTCTACGGCATCGAAGCCCAGCGCATACAACGCGGCCGTGACGACATAAAAGTCATGGTCCGCTATCCCGAGTCCGAGCGCCGCTCCGTTGAGAACCTGGAAGACCTCCGCATCCGCACCCCACAAGGCAATGAAGTGCCCTTCACCGAAGTTGCCGATTTCGAAATCAGCGAAAGCTACTCCACCATCACCCGCATCGACCGCCGCCGCGTGCTCAACATTACCTCCGATGCCGATAAATCCGTCGCCAACCTCGGACTGATCAAAAAATCGCTCCGCGGTGAAGACGACGCGCTGGGCGACATTGACGAAATCCTAAAAGACTACCCCGGCATTACCTGGAGCTTCGAGGGCGAAGCCCGCGAACAGGCCGACATTTTTGCCAGCCTGGGGAAGATGACCATTATCGCGATGTTTCTCATCTACGCCCTCCTCGCCATCCCCCTCAAATCATACCTCCAGCCCATCATTATTATGAGCGTCATCCCCTTTGGCCTCATCGGTGCCATTGCTGGCCACATGATTATGGGCCAGCCCATGAGCATCCTTTCCGTGCTCGGCTTCGTCGCCCTCGCCGGCGTCGTCGTCAATGACAGCCTCGTCCTCGTCGACTTCATCAATCAGGAACGCAACGATGGCCGCACCCTCCGTGAAGCCATCGAGACATCCGGCGCTCTTCGCTTCCGTCCCATCCTGCTCACATCTTTGACCACCTTTGCCGGCCTGCTACCCGTCCTCTTCGAGACCAGTCTACAGGCCCAGTTCCTCATCCCCATGGCCATCTCGCTCAGCTTCGGCGTCCTCTTCGCCACCGTCATCACCCTACTCCTCGTCCCCGCATTTTACAGTATCCTGGAGGATATCCGCGAAGCCACCGTAAGAATCTTTAAAGCCTGAAGCGATCGATCGGCTCCGCTTAGTCCAAATCCAGCGGGCTCACCATCTCCTTCTTCGTGCGGCTTTGCACCGTGTGCGTATAAATCATTGTTGTCTTAATATCCGCATGTCCGAGCAGCTCTTGTATCGTCCGGAGATCAACATTCGCCGCCAATAGATGACTCGCAAACGAATGCCGAAACGTATGCGCAGAGACCCGCTTCGCTATTTTAGCTCGCTTAACGGCCCCTCGGATCTCCAGGCTTAAGTGTTGCTGGTAGCAATGATAACGCCGGTAAAGCTTCTCGTCCGGCACCATCGTTAGATTCTTGGCCGGGAAGACCCACTGCCACTGAAGCAGTTTTGCTTCGCTCTTTGCGCGTCGCTTACTCAACGATTCGGGCATAAAAGCACCTCCGAAATCCGGATTCTCCAGATCGCGATCCAGTTGCTTAGCCACGCGGCGCACTTGCTTTTTTAAATCTGACCTCAGCTTTTTCGGCATCGGCACGGAACGATCCTTCTTACCTTTACCATCATGAATAATCACTAGGTTCTCGTCGAAATCGAGATCACCCGCCCGAAGGCCAAGACATTCGGAAAGCCGTAAGCCGCAGCCATAGAGCATCGAGATTATTAAATCAAACGGATATTCGGACAACTCAATGACCGCATTCACTTCAAGTCTCGTCAACACAGTCGGTATATACTTGCTGACCTTAGCCCGAATCACCCGATCACCTAATTCATACTCACGTTTAAGCACGTGACGAAATAAAAACAGAAGCGCATTAAAGGCCTGATTCTGAGTCGAAGCAACCACATGGTCTTTAACTGCAAGATCAGTCAAAAAGTCTTTAGCGGAGTCATCTGTAATTTCATCGACTGGCATGTGCCCAGTGTAGTCACCAAAGCGCCGCACCCACGTGAGGTAGGTGCTTAGTGTCTTAGGCGAATAATTGCGCCTCGTAATCTCGCCAGTCATCGCACGCTCCAACTTAGCCCAGCCATTCGGCGCTACAGCCACCTTAGCTACCGATTGTGACTTCGGGCTTGCTTTAGGCTTCGGCGCAGAAACCGCCCGTGGTTTTGATTTGACCGGAACCGAGCCACGAACCGGCTCATCATTCAGTTCGAGGTAGATTTTGACTGCCCTATGAGCCTGGTCGCGCAAACCAGAGGACTGCCCCTTACTGGCGAGCTTAGCAATAAAGGCATCGATCACTTTTGAAGCTTCTATCCCTTGCCCATATTTCGCCTCAAAATCCAAATAATATCGGACCCATTTGGTAAAATGAGAAGTTTGATTACTCGGAACGCCTAAAGCTTTTAAGCGCGTCTGATATAACTTAAAGGTTTCTACGGGGAGCTTAATCATAATATCACGTTGTCATAATAACCTATTTGTAATGATATCACGCATGGAGATTTAGACTTTGACTAGCATTAAATTCCGTCAAGGATGTATTTGTAGAATAATATCACAAAATGTAATAATAACTTGTTCTCAGAATGAAAATCTTCAGCTCTAACCCACACCTCGGATTTATACTTAAAGGATCTGCCCCCGAAGGAGTTGTCGTGGATTTTGATCCGCCCGTCATTTGCCGATCTGCCGAAATCACCCCAGCCGAATTCGTAATTGCGCTTAAATTTGCCCTTGAGGTCGATGTGAAAACGGTAGCGATGTGGCTCCTGTCTGAGTCTAAGCAAAAAATAAAGAGCATAAAGACAGAGAGCAATCTGTCCGTAAATATAGACCTCAGAGAGATGGAGCTTGCCATCTCCATGGAGAAAAAAACTACCAAGAAATACTATAAAGATTAATCTTTTCATAATGTTACCTTTTCCTTGTTATCGTTGCGTTAAAAATCCTAGAACCAGTCAGGCTGAGAGGCTGCGTTCGTGCCTCACTTGCTCTCACCTTCCGTGTTGTGCAAAAAAATAAAAGCCATGAACGCGAACCAGAACACAAATACACCGCGCATCCCATTGCGCTCCGCGCTGCTTTTCGCAGCGATCATCAACGCTACCATTCCAGCCTCCGCAGACGAGGAGCAGAAGGCGGCAGTCAGCCCACAGTTGATCACCGTCAAAGACTTCCTCGGGCGGGATCGAATAATCAATGATTTCGACGGTGACGGTTGGGACGATCTTTGGTGCGGCATCCACCGTAATCTTAAGCACCGAAACAAGGCGACGGATACCGATGGAGACGGTCTGACCGATTATGAGGAGATGGTGCTGTGGCGAGATCCTTATGTCGAAGGTCCGATGCCGAAGATTCTGACGCCAGAGGAACTGGCAGAGCAGAAGCGGAAGGCTGAACTGGCTCGGCAAGCCCGTCTGGCGGAATTGGAGAGAACTTGGCCAGAGCGTAAGGCAATTCTGGACAAGACGCTGGTGGAGGCTTTCCCCGCAGACAGCAAGGAAGGTGATCCCGAATCTATCCGTTCGGACAATGCGGCATGGCGTGCGCGCTTGAGCGCGCGCCGCGATACCGCATTTGCGAGCCGTTTCGCGGAGCAAGCAAAGTTGGATGCGATTAGGCGTAAGTATAGTGATGATGAATTAGACGTGAAGGGAACCCTGTTGGGTGAATCGGAGAATGGGCCTATTTTTGCCTCTCCGCAGGATGCGGTGGCAGCCAACACCATTTTTGCAGATGATCTTTGGCCGACAGGTTTGTATTCTTGGCAGAATACAAACCTGAGTCGAAACCTCACCGGCTCTGGAATCAAGGTTTCCATTTGGGAAGCTAACGAGACCGCTGGAGCGGCTGGCATTCGAACGACACATAGCGAGTTTACCAGCGGTCGTGCAGCGCAAATTGACAGCACATCGGAGAGCAATCACGCCACTGCGGTTGCGAATACGATTATCGGCAGCGGAACCGTCGATTTGCATCAGGGTGCTGTCAATCAGGGTAAGATGTTGCGAGGCATTGCCTACGAAGGCGAGGTGAGCGGTCATGATTTAGGGGACTTCGGTGTAGAGACCAGCGATGCGGTTCTTGATGGGCAGAGTTTTTCCAACCACTCCTACGGAGTCAGCGGTGGGTGGGAGATTCGCAACATTGGCGGTAACAACTGGTGGTATTGGAACTATCCCGCATTTTCAGAAGACCCAAGATTGGGTGCCTATTCCGATGTCGTTACCCTCGGAAGCATTTCGTCGGAAGGCTTGGATGATTTTGTTCATGCCGCAGAAGTTCATCTACCCGTCTACGCAGCAGGGAACCCTAATAATTTTGGCCCCGGCTCCGCCGTGACCCACGCGATTATCGTTGGCGGCAGTTACGTGACTTCAACCGCGACCCGCGATTGGGCTAATGGAGACGACAATTACGACACGGTGATTTCACCAGCCACTGCCAAGAATGTTCTGACAGTTGGCTCCATTACAGACATCGACTTCACGGATGGCACTTTCAACATTTCAGGATTCACCGGAACGGGGCCAACCGATGATGGGCGTATCAAGCCTGATTTGGTGGCGGTCGGCCAGCGCAACAGTTCCTTAGGTTACGGTAGTTCGCTCTTTGCGGCTCACAAGGACAGTAACACTTCTTACTACAATGGGATTCTGGCGGACAGCAATGGCAATGTGAATTTACAGGGAACTAGCTTTGCTGCCCCAAACGTGACGGGAGGCCTCATGCTTGCCGAGCAAAGACGAGCTCAATTGCTCCCTTCGGCAGCACCCTTCCTAGCATCTACTTGGAGAGCGGCGGCTGTCCATACGGCTTTTGAGTTGGGAAGCCCCGGCCCGAGTTACCTCACAGGATGGGGCAGCTTTAATGCGGAGCAGCTTGTTAGTCTGCTGGAGGATGACAAGAGCACGGGGCGCGGAACACTCATTAAGGAGTTCACGGTTTCCACGGGCGTTCCGGTAACGTTTTATGTGACCCTGCCTGCGAACACACAGGGAGATATCACTCTGGCATGGAGTGACCCGACTGGAAGCCCCGCTGCGTTAGGCAGTTCCGTTGATGACTCCACGGCCATGCTGGTCAACAACATTGATTTGGCTGCCGTCGACGCAGCGACATCCACGACTCACCTCCCTTGGATTCTTAGCCCTGATTTATTGGGAGAGAGTGCTGCGGTTCGTGGTGCCGCAGCTACGCGCGGCACCGACGACCGGAACAATCTGGAGAAAGTTACGATAGATTCGAGCACCCAAGAGCGAAGTCTTACCGTTACCATCACTCCCAACGGAACCTTGCAGGGAGGCAGTCAGAAGGTATCCCTCATTCTTAGCGGAGTAGTGCCGGAAGCCCCCAAAATTATAAGCTGTGGCTTCACCCAGAACCCAAGCAACCCCAATGAATTTAGCATTACACTGAGTTCCGATCCCGGAGCCTTCTACACATTGGAAACTTCCACAACCCTGCAGGCAGGGTCGTGGTCGGACGTATCGACGTTCAAGGCAGAGGATTCGACGACGACAGTCCTTACGACAAGAGACACAGGATCGACGAAGCAGTTCTGGCGTGTTCGCCGTGGAGAGTAAATTTTAGACAAATGATTCGAATTCTGCTATCATTCTCAATGTTGTTCCTGCATCCCTTCGAGGCAGGAGCAGAAATCGTTGCGTTCTTTCGGGGCGACAACCCGAACATCTTTCCAGTCGCTCCCCCCAACGCGGCAAGCGGTTCTTTGGATATTGACGATGACGGAGTCAATGATTTTTTATTCTGGAGAGACGCGGGTCTAGTTGTCGCTATGCAGGCTCATGGTTCCAATAGATTTATCAGCACACTCTCTAATGGTTTCGACGTTGGCGGCAATATTAGTCCAGTATATTTTGGTGACATCCTTGGATCGGATACAACCACGCTTGGAGGCGATTGGCATCATCACACGGATAATAGAGGTAACAGTGGATTTGGATTATTCACGATGCAGTCAGAGGATGCCTACATCGGAGTGGAATTCGACATAGGCGGAAGCACCCACTACGGCTGGATTCAGTATACAGGGTTTTATGTGGCAGAGTTCACGTTTTTTTCTCCTGATGGACCTATTACGGTAATTGGCGTGGATGAACTTGGAGGTTTTATTAATTCGTGGGGATACGAGACAGAGCCGGGAGTTCCGATTGTTATAGGGATTCCTGAACCCTCAACTTTGTGCATTCCTTTTTTGATTGGTCTTGCTGTGATAGGACGCCGCAGCCGAAAAAATCGAGGCACAACCAGTCGGTCGGATCAATGAATTTCGCTTAGGCTCATTCATTATCCACCTCATCGTTCT
>Ga0307981_1000366_pt1 | contig 45636 bp, 47 predicted proteins | sample OrgLakmetagen987_FD_201849 | JGI IMG/M metagenome (GOLD analysis project Ga0307981, IMG submission 201849) | Saline water microbial communities from Organic Lake, Antarctica - #987 | ecosystem: Environmental > Aquatic > Non-marine Saline and Alkaline > Saline | place: Antarctica: Organic Lake... | reverse complement strand
CGGATGCGCTGGCGGCCTGGAAGCGCAGCGAACCGACTATGAAAAACTGCCAGGCTCCGGTGACCGAATGGCAGACGGGCCAGGTCTGATAGGTAACCAAGAGGACGACGACTACGACGGAGGATACACGATCTATTCCGATGATTCGTCCCAGAAGTCGCTGATCCGCTCGAACAAATCGCGTCGGCCAGCCGCACCGTCGTCCGGTTCTCCGAACCAATCTGCAGCGACGGCTGCTGCTCCGGCGACGACACCCACTGCAAGCCAGCAGCAGAACTATCAAGAGTTCCAGGGTTACCAGCAGTACAAGCGCTTCGAGCGCCTGCCAAAAGACTCAGCGGAGTACCAGCGCTTTCGTGAATGGCGGGAATGGAAGCAGTATCAACAGTGGCGCAAGCAAGAGGCCGGTCAGCCTTAGGCCGTATACTCACAAAACTGGTGAAGTTGGACCAGTTTTGACCCGCCAGTACGCCTGTGTAGTCACCATACGCATGACGAGGGCGAAAGCCGTTAACGTTAGTCTCAAAGTCGCCCTCGACTTTTATCTTCAGGCCCGATAAATGAGTTGCGGCAATGCCGATGCGGCTTTGGTAGGCCTCTGCCCCGAAATGCCTGGTGATCTCGTCATCCTCTGCTACACCGGTATTGATTCGGTTGAAGTTTTCAGTCCGGGCGCTGATATTGATGTCTTCATCAATATCTTAGCTCGCATTCAATCGAGCATAACCGTAAATTTCAGCTTCTAATCCTGTAAGGTCTCATTTGTTGTTTGCGTTGCCTACAATTTTCATGGCATTTACCTGACCTGCAACACCCAGAATCACTGCAGCAGTCGTTGCCTGAGCGGCGTTTGTTATTTTTTGTTTCAAAAGGTTACCTGATTACGCATTACATTCAGCCACGACACCAGCCTAGAGCTATAATGAAATTACACGGGTTATCAAGAAAATTTTGCCATGGCTCACAACACCATCCAGTTTCAGCATGGACTGTCGCTTCCTGAGTTTCTCCAGCAATATGGTCGTGAGGAGCAGTGTTGTGATGCGTTGTTCAAGATCCGCTCACCCAATGGCCTCATTTGTCCCTCCTGTCACAACACGACCCACTGCCAGCTCAGCCGCGGCGTCTACCAGTACCATCGGTGCCGCCATCAGGCATCGCTGATCGCCGGCACCATCTTCCATGGCACACACCTTCCGCTGACCACGTGGTTTCTAGCCCGGGTTTCTCATGAAGGGATAGAAGTATTAAGCATAGATAATGATGGTGAAGATGACCACTGATCACAGTGCAGTCAGAACTCATGTGCACAATGGGGTTCTGGGGATTTTCCCTTTAAAAAAGACAAAAACATCTGCAGGCACCGCCATCCGTGCTCCGTAGAGCCTCAATACATTTAACAAAACGCTATATCTAACACTGAGTTGTTACACTTGCCTACTTTTGGAGTGGGTAATGGCCACCGGAAAGCGAATTAAGATACTCTCTGAAGCCGAAATTGATGAGCTGTATTCTGCTCCAGTCTTCAATGAAAGCGATCAACGGTTCTTCTTTACCCTAAATGATGCCGAATCCGATGCCTGTCGCCGTATTCGAAGTCGGCAACACAAATGTATGTTTGTGTTGCTGTTGGGCTATTTCAAATCAAAACCTGTCCCCATAGTACCGAAGTATGGGCAGATAAAGTCGGATCTTAAGTTTGTTACAAGGTAACTATTCAGTTGGTTTGATTCCTGGATTCAAGTACTAAGTCCCTAAAGGCATCCACAGACTTCAAGCGCTTGAGTCAGGCCGGCATGGTTATGGTTAACTTGCCTACCGCTGGAGTTGACTACCATGTTGCCTTCGGTGGGCGAAAGGGATCAAGCTATGGAGCTAGAGAACAAGGTAGTTATGCCAAAGAGTTTTACACCATTATAAAACGTCATACACCCTCCCAATGTAGCGAGACCTCCACCAGCGGCGATTATGGTAATTCAGATGTGCTACTGGGTTAGAGTTCAATAAACTGATAGCCGAGGCAACGTCAATTAATACTCTCGAAGGCGTTGCTGAGTCACAAGTAGGAAATAACAGCGATTTTTAGGGCAGCAATATCACTATCTACGCATATCCTAGGACTATTGAACACTATACATACGAAATCTTATGTAATGCCAACTATATTGCTTGATCCGACCAAGGTAAGCGTCCGGTAAACCCATCTTGAGCCTGACGCCGCAGCCGTCAAGATAGTGTTCTTAGAAAAAGCTCAGTGGCGCGAATCACTGGCTGCGAAAATTTACCGCCTTAGGCCATTTTGTGCGGATGATTGCTCCTCAGTTTGCGAAGCCATTCGTCAAACCCAATAAGAATGATGTTGCGGACGCCGGAGCGATCTGCGAAGCTGCACAACGCCTCAATATGCGCTTTGTTCCGACGAAAAGTATTGAGCAGCAGGACATCCAGAGCGCACACCGCATTCAGAGCAAAGCGGTGTCCAGAAGAACCGCGCTTGCAAACCAGATTCGAGGGCTTTTGACGGAATATGGGGTCATCATTCCCAAAGGGATCTCGTATTGCCGCAGCGTTGCGATAAGCTTCGAGTCCATCATTTCTACCTGAGAGGCATGGCTTTTCAAAACGCCATCACCGGCCCCTGTGATAAGGCAATGAATATCACAGTTGCGGCATGAGGTCAGGAACCGTGCGTGTAATCTAGGCTGTGACCGGCCTGGCTGTCGTCTACCTCTGCCTGCGCGGCACGTTGTCGGCGCGCGGCCAGGGTTTGCGCCCCAGCCAAATCGTCGCTTTCCACCTTCAGCGTGTCGTGCCCGCCGGGGCGGCGGGTGCGTTTGCGGCGGGTGCCCTCGGGACCTGTTTCCACATCGCGTTGCAGCACCAAACGCTCCACCACGGTGCGGCGCAGACCCAGAGTGGACGTCAGGTCGAACACCCGCGCGGCGACGGCCTCGGCGTGGTCCGGGTGCACCAGCAATTCCAGCCGCATCACCGGGCGGGATTTCTTGCCCTGCCCGTGCAGTTGTATCACGTCGACGACGCCCGCCTTTACGCGCAGCGCATCGACGGCGGCGCTCAGTTCCTCGCCGGTCATGTCGTCGATGTCGCAGGCCAGCTGGATCAGGCTGTCGTGCTGTATGCCACCCTGCACAATGTCAAACAAGCTGACCCGCAGGATGTTGGGTAGACCCATCATCACACGAGTGCCCGCCCCCGAACCGGTCGTGCGCAGCCGACCCGGCGGGCGGTTGCCGTGCCGACCACCCGTCGCATGCGCTAGAATGGCGGCGCCCGTAGGTGTCACACGCTCACCGGGGATGCCATCGTCGTGCCAGTTGTACCCTTCGAGGATCAGTGCCGTCGCGGGGGCGGGAACAGGCAGCTTGCCGTGTGCCGTGTCCACCAGCCCGCCGCCCAGTGGCAGCGGCGCGAGGCTGAAACTGGCACCCTCCAGCGCGGCACAGATGCTGCCCGCCGCCGTCACGTCCATCAGCGCGTCCCAATCCGCGATTTCGTGGAAGTGCACGCGGTCGATCGGAATGGCGTGCACGCGCGCTTCGGCTTCGGCAATACGGTGCAGGATCGCGCAGGCGGCGGTGGCGGTGCCTTGGGATAGATCGGCGGCTTGCAGAAGCGCGCGCATCGCGCGGTAAGTGGTGTCTTGGCCATGCCGTGCCGTATCGCCGCCGTCGGCCAGCACTAGGTTGAACTGGCGCGCGATGATGCCGAAGGCCACATGATCCGACAGGCGTGCGTAGCCTACTCCGGGCGGCAGCACTGCAGCGACATCCGCCATGACGCGGTCCGCGAGTTCCGGCAGCGCGTGCAGCATGGCGGCGATGAACATATCGCCCGCCGCACCACCCACCGGGTCGAGATGTACATGCAGCCCCCGCCCCGGCATCAGTGAACGTCTGGCCATGGGTTGGTCAGACGGCCCTCTTCGAACCGCATCTCTTCCAAGGGGCCGACCACCTCGAACCCTGTACGGGCCCGCAGTTCGGACAGCATAGCCTCTGAAGCATAGAGGTATTCCAGTTTCAAAGTGTTGGGGATGCGCAGCAGGCGCACGCGGGTGATATCAGCTGCACCGCAGGTCTTGATCACCGTCTGGATGGCGGTGCGGTCGCAGGGCATGACCATCGGGATCTTGGCTTGCTTGACAACCTGCGAGGTCAGCGCATTCGCATAGACGGCCTCACGGTCGAAATCGGCTTCCAGCCGTGCGGTGATGACGTCGGCCCGTGCGGCCCCATTGCCGTTGCCGTTGCTGCGTGGCGACAGGGCAAGAGCAGCCAGCCGTGCGATGTGCAAGTGTACCTGCATCTTCGAGCTGGTAAAGCGATGGGTAATGTTGGGGTCCATACCAGTGCCGGAAAACTCCTTGCCGATCTCGTCCACGACCAGCACGTCGAGCTGCCCCGATGCGGTGGGCGCATCCATCGGCCCCAGGGGCAGGCGTGGCATATTTGCCATCGCGTCCTCCAACAGGAGGGCTTCCGCCTCCAGCATGCCGTCACTGTCCAGCACCACCACGCGCGACAGCTGGTCATAAGCGTTCTCAAGCGTGCCGACGCCTAACAGAATATTGCACCGCTCCAGCTTCATCCGCGCCATGTGGGCCACGAAGATGCCAACGTTGTCGATGCCGCGCGAATGGCAGGTTTCCGCGCCCGACTGCTTGCCGAGGCCGATCGACAGCATCTTGGCCAAACCGCTTTCGTTGGGTGCGCGAAAGGAAGTGTGCGGCTTGATCCGGTTGAAGAGGATGATCCCGTCGGCGGCATGGGCGTGGCGGTCCATGCGCACGGACATGCCGTTGTCGAGCTTGCCGATCTCGACGGTGTCCATGGACGACCGGATATCGCAGCCGATGACGTCTTCGGTAACGCCCAGCTTGGCCAGCAGTGCTGTCTGTCCTTCGGCCGTCGCGCCCCCGTGGCTGCCCATCGCGGGCACAACGAAGGGCTCCGCACCGCGCACGCGCACCTGTGCGACGATGGCGGTCAGCAGCTCAGGCAGCGCGGCAAGGCCACGGCTGCCCGCGGTGATGGCGATGGACATACCCGGTTTAATCTTGTCGGCGCAGGCGGCGGTCATCGCGTCGGCTACCGCGGCGGCGGGATCTTCGACGTGGGTGGCGGTAAAGGTCTGGCGGCACAGGGCGATGCGTGGCAGCGGCGTGTTCTCGACCAGTTTCACGTAGTTCGGGGTCATTGGGAATGTCCTTTGGTTTCAGCCGGTCACGCCGATGGGCCAGGGCGCGAACTCCTCTTCGCCGACGCCAAGCGCCTCGGATTTGCTCCGCGCGCCGGAAGCCACTGCTAGGATGCGTTCGAAGATCGCCTGCCCCAGTTCTTCGATGGTCTGGTCGCCGTCAATCACCGTGCCGCAGTTGATGTCCATGTCGCCCGTCATCTGGGCGAACATCGGGGTGTTCGACGCCAGTTTTATCGTCGGTGACGGGTAAGAGCCAAAGCACGAGCCGCGCCCGGTGGTAAAACAGATCAGGTTGGCGCCACCTGCAATCTGGCCCGTGGCCGATACAGGATCGAAACCGGGCGTGTCCATGAACACCAGCCCTTTCTGAGTGACCGCTTCGGCGTAGCGATACACCTCCATCAACCCCGTGCTGCCGCTTTTTTTCGCACCACCCAGCGACTTTTCAAGCACGTTTGCCAGCCCGCCGGCCTGATTGCCGGGGCTGACGACGCCGTTGATCTGGGTGTCGCGACCTTTCGTATAACCGAGCCACCAGTCCATTCGTTCGACCAGCTTGCGGCCCACATCTTCGGTCCGGGCGCGGCGGGTAAGCAGATGTTCTGCGCCGAAGATTTCTGGCGTTTCCGAAAGGATCGCGGTCCCGCCGTTGCGCACCAGAATATCGGCGGCGACCCCCAGCCCCGGATTAGCCGACAGCCCCGACAATCCGTCAGAGCCGCCGCACTGCATCCCGATGATGATGTGTTCCGCCGAACACGGTTCGCGCGTAATCGTGTTGGCCTGCTCCAGCATTTCTCGCACGGCGTCCTTGCCGTCGGCGATGGCACGGGCCGTACCGCCCACGTGCTGCATGGTTATGGTCTGCAGCATTTTGCCTTCAGCAAGCCCCTCCGCCTCGAAGAGCTGGGCGAGGTTGTTGCGCTCGCACCCCAGCGACAGGACCACGGCGCCCGCCATGTTGGGGTGCCGGATATAGCCGGCCAGCGTGCGGCGCAGCAGGTCCATCGGCTCGCCTGTCAGTTCCATCCCGCAGCCGGATTCGTGGATGAACGGGATGACGCCATCGACGTTTTCCCACGCCTCCATGCGCTCCTCGTCGAAGTAGTTGCCGATCTTGCGCGCCACCGTGGCGGAGCAGTTCACGGTGACGAAAAGTCCGATGTAGTTGCGCGTTCCTACGCGACCGTTGGCCCGGCGGATGCCCATGAACTGAGCACGCTGCTCCGGCGGCAGGATAAGTGTCGGGACGTAGTCGCGGGCGAAGGCATAATCCTTGTCCACTGCATCGAACTTGATGTTGTGGCTGTGCAGCCAATCGCCTGGCGCGATGTCCTGCGCCGCGTACCCTATGACCGTCTCGAACTTGAGGATCGGGGCGCCGCTCTGAATCGGGCGAATCGCGATCTTGTGGCCCTGTGGCGTGTCGTGATTTGCCCTAACCCCTTGCCCCTCAAGGATTGCACCCTGCTGAACCGACTGTGTCGTCACAACGATGTTGTCGCCCGGTGCCAGCAACATCACCCTTACGTTTTTGCTGTCTTGCATGGTCTGACTGTCCATCTGAGGCTCACTTTCAGGTTGGCAAAAAAAGACTTCGCTGTGAGTTCACTAATTAATGTATTAAATCTAACAGCAATTAAGAGTCCTCACAATGAATCGAACAAGAGACAGCAGAAAACCGGCAAGGCGATGTCTCAGGGTATTCTTCACGTTGATGCCGATCTTGTCTTGTTTGAGGAGGGACACCGGGCGCGGACTTTACGCCAATCTACGCGCCCGGGTCGTCAAGTTAGACCTGCCACCAGGCACGCCGCTGTTGCGGGCGGAGCAGGCCGAAACCCACGGTGTCACGCGACGCCTTATAGCAGCTGGCCAAGGACAGGCTGGTGCGTATCTTTCCGCAGTCACGCACGCTGGTTACACCCATCGACACCACCGCGATCCGCGAAGCGTAACTCATGCGGATCGCACTGAAGACGGAAGTCGTGCGTCAGCTTTCGCAGGATGTTGCGCCTAACGATCTGGCCCGGTTGCGCAACATTGTGGCACTATAATCGAGTATCAGGGATCAACTCGTCGAGATCCCGACCTTTCAGGAACTCGACGAAGTGTTCCACCAGACCTTGCTCGACGCTGCGGGCCATGTCCAGAGCATCATGCGCAGCCATGTGGGCCACCTAGAACGCCTGCCCTGCTTGCACCTGCAACGCATCGTCAACCGAAAAGCCGAAAACCGAGCGGCATTCCCCGAATATTTCGTACTGGAAAACTGTGATCTAGCGGCTATTGGCCTTGCGCCACGCCGCAAATTTTTCCAGATTCTCTGGCTGCGTCCCGGGATAAAGCCCGATGATGCCGGCACCCTCCTTGACCCGCTCCACCACGAAATCCTCGTAGGCTGTCATCTCCACCGCTTCGTTCGCGACTTCTTCTGCGATCCCGTCGGGGATGATGATGACGCAATCGTCGTCGCCCACAACGATATCGCCGGGGAACACGGGCGCGTCGCCGCAGCCGATGGGACAATTGATCTCGATCGCCTCGTGCAGGGTTAAGTTCGTCGGGCTGGAAGGGCGCGCGTGATAGGACGGAAAGTCTAGATCGCCGATGGTAGCCGCGTCACGCAGGCCGCCGTCCGTCACCGCGCCGGCGACACCGCGCATCATCAGACGGGTAATCAGGATGTCGCCTGCACTGGCCGCGCGGGCGTCCTTACGACTGTCCATCACCAGCACATGGCCTTCGGGACACGTTTCTATAGCGACGCGCTGTGGGTGATCGGGGTTGCGAAACTCCACCAGCTGGTTGCGGTCCTCGCGCGCGGGCATGTAACGCAGAGTGAAGGCGGGGCCGACCATGTTGCGCCCCTTGCGGGCGACCGGGCCTACTCCCTGCACCACCTGATTGCGTAACCCGCGCTTGTAGAGTGCCGTGGCCAAGGTGGCCACCGATACGTTCATCAGTTTTTTGCGGGTGTCGGGAGTCATGCCGCCTCCTTCAGTTCAGTTAAACGGTTGTCCGTGATAAACGTATCCAATGCCCGTTGCTGTCGGTCCGTCAGGGGCCAGGCCGATGGCGGCCGCGTCGGCCCGCAATCCTGCCCGATGGCCATAAATGCTGCCTTGACGCCGGTGACATTGGTGCTGTTTTGCTCCTCGGCGCGGATATCCTCGAAAATGCGCACGTCCTCTATTAGACGGTTCGCCATGGGGTAATCGCCCGCGTCCGCGCTGGCCCGCGCCAATTCGCAGGCATTGCGCAGGCCACGCCCCACACCCGCCAACAGCGGCGCGCGTCCGGCTATCATCTTAGCCACCTCGCGTACCATCGTGCACGCCTCTTGCCTGGTCAATGCGCAGAATTCGCCGGTGTTCCCGTTGACGACAAGAATGTGGACCCCCGCGCCGATGGCGCGGTCGATGATCGGTGCCAGCTTATGTGGCGCGATCTCACCCGCGTCATCATAGGGCGTAACCAGAATGCCCGAGATGCCTGTGAGTGCTTTTTCAAGGTCGTGTGCCATGTCTGTCGCTCCTTAATAAATGTCCGGCTCGCCCGCCGTACGGCCGAACTGTGCCGTCAGGTAATCGAAGTCGCAGCCCTGATCGGCCTGGCCCACGTGGCGCTGAAACATATAACCCCAGCCACGCGCGTAGCGCGGTTCGGGGGCGACCCACGCGGCGCGACGGGCTGCGATCTCATCCTTGTCCACGACCATATCCAGCGTCCGCGCCTCAAGGTCCATACGGACGATATCGCCCGTCTTGAGCAGCGCAAGCGGACCGCCGACGAAGGCTTCGGGCGCCACGTGCAGGATGCACGCGCCGTAGGACGTGCCCGACATGCGCGCGTCCGAGATTCGCAGCATGTCGCGGTGTCCCTGCTTCAGCAGCGTCTTTGGCATCGGTAACATCCCCCACTCGGGAAAGCCTGGTCCCCCTTGTGGGCCCGCGTTGCGCAGAACAAGCACATGATCGGGCGTTACGTCGAGATTCTCATCGTCGATCGCCGCCTTCATTTCAGGATAGCTGTCGAAGACCAGCGCCGGGCCTTCGTGGAGATGAAACTTTGGGTCGCAGGCGGCGGGTTTTATCACCGCGCCGTCGGGACACAGGTTGCCGCGCAGCACGGCGAGCGAGCCCTCGCGGTAGACCGGGTTTGACAGTGAGCGGATCACGTCGTTGTTATAAACGGGGGCGCCCGCGATGCCGTCGGACAGGGGTTTGCCGGTGCAGGTGATGGCCTCGCGGTCCAGCTTGTCACCGAGCTGATCCATTAGCGCACGCAGACCGCCCGCGAAATAAAAGTCTTCCATCAGGTATTCGCTGCCCGAGGGCCGAATGTTGGCGATCAGCGGTGTGGTACGCCCCAGCAAATCCAGATCGTCCAGCTCCAACGGCACGCCCGCGCGTCGGGCCATCGCCAGCAAGTGCACCACTGCGTTGGTCGAACATCCCGTCGCCATCGCAACGGTGGCCGCGTTGCGCACGGCTCCGGGGGTGATGATGCGGTCGGGCGTGAGGTCTTCCCACACCATGTCTACGATGCGGCGTCCGCAGGACGCGCTCATCCGCTTGTGGCCCGCATCGGCGGCGGGGATCGACGACGCACCGGGTAGACACAGGCCCATGGCTTCGGCAATCGCCGTCATGGTGGAGGCGGTGCCCATGGTCATGCAGTGCCCGTAGGATCGTGCGATGCCGCCCTCAACGCCCACCCATTCTTCAGTCGTGATCTTGCCCGCGCGGCGTTCGTCCCAGAACTTCCACGCATCCGACCCGGACCCGAGCGTGCGGCCCGCGTAGTTGCCGCGCAGCATCGGACCGGCGGGCAGGAAGATGAACGGCAGACCCGCGCTGATCGCGCCCATGGTCAAGCCAGGTGTGGACTTGTCACAGCCACCCATCAGCACGACACCGTCGAGAGGATGCGAGCGGATCGTCTCCTCCGTCTCCATCGCGATCATGTTGCGGTAGAGCATCGACGTGGGCTTAGTGAAGCTTTCGTCGATGGAGATCGTGGGGATTTCAACTCCCAAGCCACCCGCCTGCGCGATACCCTTCTTAACGTCCTCCGCACGGTCACGGAAATGCAGGTGGCAGGGGTTCATCTCGGACCAGGTGTTAAGGATGCCGATGATGGGGCGACCCTCCCAGTCCTCGGGCCCCAGACCCATCTGCATCATGCGCGACCGGTGTCCAAAGCTGCGCAGGTCGTCGGGACCGAACCATCGCGTGCTGCGCAGCTGATCAGCAGTTTTCCTGTTCTTCTGGGTCATTAGCATACTCGCCAGTTCTGTGGAGTTTCGCGCGCGCCATGGTCTTGAAACGTGCGACTTTCTTACAATAATATGTAATTGTATTAGACCGAATGTCAATACCGTTTCGAAAGGCAGAAGGCAAAATGTCCAATTTGACGTTGAAAGAGACCCTCATCCGCAACAGCCGAAAAGCGGGATTCTGGCTGTCGCTGTGTTCGCCGACGGTAACGGAAATCGCGGCAGGCAGCGGGATCAACTGGCTGCTGCTGGACATGGAACATTCCCCCAATGACCTTAGCCAGATCCCCGATCACTTGCGCGCGGCGGAGAGTGCGCAAGCAGGGCAAGGGGATGCAAGGGTCGAGATGATCGTGCGCCTTCCGGTCGCGGATCAGACAATGACAAAGCGGCTGCTGGATATCGGCGTGCGTAACCTAATGTTCCCGATGATCCAGAGCGCCGACGACGCGGCGCGGGCTGTGTCTTGGACGCGCTATCCGCCGCAGGGCGTGCGCGGCATCTCCGCGACGATCCGCGCGAATAACTATGCCCGGCAATCCGACTACCTAAAGACTTATGCAGGCGCCTTGTGCGTGATCGTGCAGGTGGAGACGTCAGAAGCCGTGGATAATATTCCGGCCATTGCTTCCGTGCCCGGCGTCGATGCCATCTTTATCGGTCCCGGCGATCTGGCTGCATCCATGGGGCATGCTGGCGATACGATGCACCCGTCGGTGCAAGAGAAGATCGGGCAGGCCGTCGACCTGATTCACGATGCGGGACTGCCCGCTGGCATCCTTGGTTACGGGAACGACACGGCGCAGAGGTGCTTCGGTCAGGGCTTCGAATTCGTCGCCATCGCCGGTGATGCGTGGCTGCTGACCCGTCACATGGACGCCATGGTGCGGGACATGAAGCCGGGCGGCTAAGACTTGCGTAGAGCGTGGCCTGCGCCCGGATGGTTGAACATACCACCCAACTAAGATAATAGTGTGTCTGATTTGTGTGGCGTGCACATTTATATTATCAACCAATACCCATCCGGAAGGAGCATCTCTTGAACGCTAACTCTCAAGCTTTCGAACCCCATGGTAAACACCTGATCGCCGGCGTGTGGGTTGGCGGAAGCGCCACCTTCTTTAACACACCTGCGAGCGGTCGGAGCGATGAATTTCAGGTCGGCACACCTGCGCATGTCAACACCGCCTGCGCTGCCGCCGAAGAAGCTTTCTGGACCTATGGCTACGCCACGCGGGTCGAACGCGCCGCCTTTCTGGAGGCAATTGCCGACGAAATCGAGGTCCGCGCCGACGCAATCATGGACATCGGTGGCCGCGAATCCGGTCTGCCAACTGCCCGATTGCAGGGTGAACGGGCTCGCACCACCGGTCAGCTGCGGCTCATGGCCGAACACATCTGCAGCGGCGCGTACCTTGACCGCCGAATGGATGCCGCCCTGCCCGACCGCACACCGCTGCCCCGCCCAGAAATCCGCATGATGCAGCGGCCCATTGGGCCGGTAGCCGTCTTTGGCGCGTCGAATTTTCCGTTGGCCTTCTCCACTGCTGGCGGGGATACTGCCGCCGCCCTTGCCGCCGGATGCCCCGTGGTCGTGAAAGGCCATCCGGCACATCCTGGAACAAGCGAAATCGTGGCGGAGGCCATTCATGCGGCCATTGAAAAATGCGGCGTACACCCGGGTGTGTTTTCACTGATCCAGAGCGATACGCGTGACGTGGGTCGCGCACTAGTCCAGCATCCTCTGATAAAGGCCGTGGGATTTACCGGGTCGCTGGTTGGAGGGCGTGCGTTGTTCGATCTGTGCGCTCAGCGCCCCGAGCCGATCCCCTTTTTCGGCGAGCTGGGATCTGTCAACCCGATGTTCCTGATGGAGCAGGCCGCGAAATCGCGGGGTGCCGCCATTGGCGAGGGCTGGGCAGGATCGCTGACCATGGGCGCGGGTCAGTTCTGTACCAATCCCGGCATCGCTGTGGTGCGTAAAGGAGCCGACGGCGACGCCTTTGTTGCTGCGGCTTGGGGCGCGCTGGAGCAGACGGCAGAACAGGTCATGCTGACTGACGGGATCGCTCAGGCTTACCGCGATAGCAAGGCTCGGTTCACCGGGGGCAACACGGTACGCGTCCTGCTGGACACGCAAAGCGAGGGCCGCATGACGCGGCCTAACCTGTTCGAGACGGATGCCGAGACCTTCTTGCAGGACCATGCTCTTGGCGAAGAGGTCTTTGGTCCGCTAGGACTGGTCGTACGGGTTGAGACGGCCCAAGACATGCGCGACCTCGCCAAGGGTTTCGAAGGCCAGCTGACCGCGACCATCCATATGGACGATGCCGACGCGCCAGAGGCCCGCGCCCTGCTTCCAATACTCGAGCGCAAGGCAGGCCGTGTGCTGGTCAACGGATTTCCGACGGGGGTCGAGGTCTGCGATGCGATGGTGCACGGCGGGCCCTACCCCGCATCCACGAACTTCGGTGCCACATCCGTGGGGACGATGGCAATCCGCCGGTTCCTGCGGCCCATTTCATATCAGAATGTGCCCCAGGCGTTACTGCCCGAAGATCTGACCGAAGCGAGCGTGTAATGACCCGCCCTCTAGAGAGCCAGGATAAGAACACAGCCAAGGTCATCGGCCCGGTTGCCGTACTCGATCCGATGTCGGAAGCGATGCAGGAAAAAGTGCGCGGGTATGCGCCGGGGTTGGACCTGCGATTCGCCGCATCCTCCTCTCAAGAAGACTTCGCGGCGGTGGTCAAGGGTGCGCCCTATATTGTACCACGTGGTCTAGGGCTGCCTGCGGAGGTATTGAAAGGGGCAGATGCCGTGAAGCTTGTCCACCAGTGGGGCACGGGGACTGACAAGATTCCGCTAGAGGTCGCACGCGACATGGGTGTGCCCGTCGCGCGCAGTCCGGGCGTGAACGCGCCGACGGTGGCGGACCTCACGATCGGGCTGATGATCGCGGCCTTGCGGCGCATTCCGCAACATCACAACAACACCCGCGCGGGCAGATGGGTCGTGGACGCACTGGTCCCCGGCGCGCGCGACCTGAACGGTCTGACGGTTGGCCTAATCGGCTTTGGCGCAATTGGTCAGCTGGTGGCACGGCGGCTTGCGGGGTTCAACTGCGACGTGATGTACAATCGCCTTTCCGGCCCGATGGAGACATCCGACGCGCGCTATGTTGAGATGGCCGAAATCCTGTCGTCATCAGACATCGTCAGCCTGCATCTGCCGCTGACGGACGTATCGCGCCACACGATCGGTGCGGCGCAGTTTGCGCAGATGAAACTGGGGGCCGTACTGGTCAACACTGGCCGAGGCGGGCTGGTCGATGAAGATGCCCTGATCGCAGCGTTGCGGGACGGCCTCCTGTCGGCCGCGGCATTGGACGTTTTCGCACAGGAACCGGTGAACACAGACAACCCTCTGCTACAGATGGATAACGTGGTGGCGCTGCCGCACATCGGCGGCCATACCGAAGACAATCTGGCGCGCATGGTCAGCCACTGGGCCGGGAACATCCGCGCTTTCGACGCAGGGTGCGACATTGACGACGCCTGTATAGTAGTCTGATCTGCAGAGTGCCGCCATGTCCGGTCGTATCCGGACATGCGCGGATCAATCCGTCATGAAAGGCGTCGGCGCAATGATTTTGTTGATCTGGCTGACCAGATATTCCGCTTCCGCGCTCTTGCCCAGATAGGCCTGCCATTCAGGATTGGCGGCAAGCTTTGCCCGGCGCTCCTGGCGGTCAGCTTCATCCCTGTAGCGTCAGATGTAAACGAAGGAGTTCACGTCACCGGTTTCAGTCAGCGCAAACATCACAGGTGTGCCCAGAATACGCAGCTACGCCGCATAGCTCATAGCTGTGCTTGCATAGAGGGCGAAGTGTTTTTTGATCGCGCCGGGGCGACAGGCATAGGTGCGATGGTCGTAGATCATGGAAGTTTTCTTTTGATTGAGATGGGCCTGCCTAAGGCGTGCTAGACGGCGTCGGCGTGGTCAGTGATGCGGGTGCGCGCCTGTAGAAGATGGTAGGACATGAACACGCCCGCCGCTTCGCTGTCGCCTGCGCGTATAGCCTCGATAATCTGGCGGTGTTCACGCATCACCGTATCTAGGCGCGCTTGTGAGCCTTCGCGGGTCAACTTTTGCGCCACGTCGATACCCTGTTCGATAGCCTCGCGCGTGCAGTCAAGCATCTGGATGAACACCTCGTTTCCGGATGCAGCGGCGATGGCACGGTGAAACTGGTAATCCGCCTCCACCGAGGGGGTGCGGGCCTGCATCGAGACTTCGAGCTTTTGCAATGTCGCCTCGATCCTTGCGAGGTCTTTCTGGCTGGCGCGCAAGGCGGCCATGCGCGCCGTCGCATTTTCCACGGTTATCCGCGCCTCCATCGCGCGCATCAGGCCCGCGACCGACCCCGCTGTTGCGAATTCAATAAGCTTTTCCGGTGGTCGGCGGCGGACGAAGGTGCCGACCCCGCGCCGCGGTTCGGCCAGACCATCCTCCTGCAGCTTGCGCAGTGCTTCCCGTACTACAGGTCGCGACACGCCAAAGGCCGTGGCGATCCGGTTCTCCGACGGCAGGCGTTCCCCCTGTTTGAGCGTGTTTGACACGATCTGTTCCAAGATCTGCCCGTAGAGTTGATCGGCAAGCGTCTGTCGCTTTTTGATCTTAAGTTTAGGTGTTTCCATCTGCTACTCTTTCGCGTGCGCGCGGCGCATCATGTTGACCATGCGCAGGGCCGATGTGGCGGCACCATAGCCGTTGTCGATGTTGACAACAGTAACACCGGGCGCACAACTGGCCAAAATGGAATCGAGCGCAACACGCCCGCCGGTCGCCACGCCATAGCCTACAGAAGTCGGCACGCCGATCACGACCCCCGGAACCAGTCCCGCAACCACCGACGGAAGTGCCGCGTCCATCCCCGCGAACACGATCACCACGTCCATTTCGCGCAGCAACGCCTCTTGGGCCAGCAAACGCCACAGGCCCGCCACACCGACATCCGAGATTTCGGTCGCGTCCATCCCGGCGTATGCCAGCACCCGCTTGGCCTCTGCCATAGGCCCCGCGTCGGACGTTCCGGCACTGGCCAACGCAATCTTCGGCGATGTGGCAAGCTTCGGTAGCGGGCCCAATATCGCGGTGCGCGACACGGCGCAGTAATCTAGTGCCCCGCGCTGGTCATCCGGTAGTGCTGCGTGTTGTTCAGGATAGAGCCGGGTCATCAGAAGTCGGCGGCATTCGGACACGGCATCGCGCAGGATCGCCGCGATCTGGGTCACCGACTTGTGCTGGCATAACACGGCTTCTTCGATGCCTATCCGGGTGCCGCGATTGCGGTCGAACGTCACGCTGGGATGCCCGTCCGCGCCATGCCTATCCATGGACAAAGGCGCTTCCCTTTTCGTAGGCGCGTAGTGCCACGGGCCGGTCCCCGGGGGTGGCCGCCTCAACCATCGCACGAATATCGAACCGCTGTGCGTCGCTCATCCGCGCATGAACGTCCGAATCAATCTCTATGACCCAGCCGATGCGCATACGGCGGCAGCGCAGGGTAACGTTACCCAATACGTCCCGCAAATTTGCCTCCACTGCATCTATGACCTTCAAATCTGCGGGTTCGACCCGTAGTCCGGTTTCGACCCGGCTGGCGAGACAGGGGGCCGCTGGCAGCTCCGCTAGATTCCCCAGGCCCAGTGTCCGAGCCAACGCGCGCACGTCCTGTTTTGTCATGCGCGCCGCCACGAAAGGATGAAGGACGCCGTGTTCGTCTGCGGCCAGCAGCCCAGGCCGATAATCCGAAAGATCATCAAGGTTGGTCCCTGCGGCCACGACCTGCGCCATCCGCGACAGCGTGCCGTAGAGATTGGACTTACAGAAGTAGCAGCGGTTCACCGGGTTCGTACGATAGGATTCGTCCGCGAACTCGCCAGCATCCACGATCCTGAGCGGCAGACCCCAATCCGCTGCGAAATGCCGCACGCGCGCAGTCGCGTCGGAAGGCACCGCCGGAGAAACCGCATGACACAGGCTGACGTTGTTTAAACCCCGAGCGAGCGCCGCCGCCGCCGACAGCGTTAGACTATCTATGCCGCCGCTAAGCGCGATCGTGAGCGTCGGCGTGGCAACAAGCGAATCGTGCAGGAGGACGGGCAGCTTCATGGCACGTTCTCCTTGGTGGGATCGAGGCTCTCCAGCAACCGACTGCTGGACATTGCCAGATGCGCGCGCATCCTGTCGCGGGCGAGCATCGGGTCGCGCATGGCAATCGCAGCAGCGATGTCGTGATGTTCTTGAACTGCACCGCGGCTGTCGCCGCCACGCTTGAGTGCCTGAAGCCGTCCGGCCAAGATTGTCTCACGCAGGCTGGCACCAAGGTAGTTAAAAAGACCGAGGTAGTAATCGTTGCCCGTGGCGTCGCAGATGGCGCGGTGGAACCGGAGATCAGTACTGACCCCTTCCGCCACTCCTGGCGTGCCACCGCCGCTGGCGAGGTCGAAGGCGTCCGCCGCCGCCTCGATGTCGGCGCGGGCGGCATCGCTGCCCCGGATTGCGGCGATGGCCGCCGCCTCTATCTCCAGACCCATGCGCAATTCCAGAATCTGCGACAGCTTGCGCATGCTCTCTACGTCTTGCTCGTCGATGGCAAAGCCCATGCGCGGCCGATCGCTGTGTACGAAGGCACCACGGCCTTGGCGGCTGGACAGCATACCTTCGGCCTTGAGCCGTGACACGGCTTCGCGGATAACCGTCCGGCTGACATCCAGATTGTCGGCCAGCGCGCTTTCGGAGGGCAGCATCGCACCGACGTCCCAGATTCCACTAACGATGTTATAGCGCAGCACCTCCGTCACCTGATCACTGAGTGTGGTGCTCTGAACAAGCGGAACGGACGCCTGAAATACTTCGCTCATCTTTACAGTCTCCTATTGCAGGAATTGGTTAACCTGTATGACAAGTTGTCAAGATTGTTCAAAACAAACTAAAACCTGATCTTATTCGGGATTCAGCATTACAGCAGACGCTATTTTTGTCAAATCTGTGTTTTTATTTGACAGGGGTGACAAGCTGACTAACCTTAGTCTGATATCGGTGCAAAAGCGCCAAAACGGGAGGAGCACGGCAGCGGCATAGCCGAACCGGCTCGAGTCAGAACTTGGGAGGAATTTTTATGTCATTACTTTACAAAGCGGTCCGCCAGACGGCGGCGGTAACCATCCTTTTTGCCGCGACCAGCGTCGCAGCTCAGGCTGAAAGTTTAGTCATGGCGACAGGCCAGCAGGGTGGATCTTGGTATCCGGTCGGCGGCGCGATCATGGCCATCATCGAACGCGAGCACCCTGAAATAGACATAACTGTGATGCCCGGCGCCGGTGTGTCGAATGTCGTGGGCGTGGACGCTGGCCGTTTCCAAATCGGCTTCGCCAACTCAATCTCCACCGCGGACAGCCTGACGGGCAAGGTGCCGTTCCGCAAAGCCACGACGAACGTCTGCAACCTGGGCATTCTTTATCCGCAGTATTTCCAGATCGTCGCGCTGGCTGAATCCGGCATCAAGACCGTGGCAGACATGAAGGGCAAACGCCTGACGACCCAGCAGCTAGGCAATACTGGCGAATTCCTGACGCGCGAACTGCTGTCCACCGCAGATCTTACCTTTGACGATCTCGCGAGTGTGGCGAAAACGTCCTATTCCGACTCTGCGTCACAGATGAAAGACGGGCATGCCGACTTTTTCACGCTTGGATCGTCGCTGCCGACAGGCTCCGTGATGGATCTGGCATCGTCGCGCAACATCGTTCTGGTCGATATCGATGAAGAAACCTTCAAGTTCTTTAAGGATAAGAATGCCGCGTTTCAGCGCCGTGAAGTCAAGGCAGGCGTCTATCCCGGCTTCGACGAAGCGGTACATCAGATCAGCTACGACACGCATCTGGTCGCTCCCTGCGATTACAACGGCGACGTCGTGAAGGCAGTTCTGTCCGCTATTGCGGACAACAACCAAAGCTTTGCAGCTGTCACTAAATCCATGGAGGGTCTGACGGTCGAGGAAATGGCGACCGACATCGGCGTGCCGTTCCACCCCGCAGCCAAAGAGTTCTACACCGAGCGCGGCGTATCGGGCATGTGATGAATCACAGCTCATAATTCGACCAAACGGGGCCATCGTGCCCCGTCCGGCATTGGCGCATTCGAGACGTGGGGCACACCCTGCGACCGACGGAAGTCGGCCCTCAATCTCTTGACGCAAGAAGCTTCCATGAAACTGTCGATATTCCTTGAAAAAATGCCTTTGATCACCCGAATTTCACGGCTGCTGCTGATCGGCTTCGCCTTCTGGCATGTGTACGTCGCATTCGCTGGGCCGCCAAACCCCTACATCTTGCGCGGTGTTCACGTCGCGCTGGCGTTGCTGTTGATCTATCTGACAGTAAACCGCAAAGGGGTGCGCACGGACGTTCCGCGCTGGTACGATGTGATAATCGGCCTCGTGGCGAGCGGGGTGGCGCTCTATCCCTCGTTCAACCTCAATTACATTACGCAGCGGTTCCTCTATGTCGAACCGTTGCTGCCCAGCGATATCGTTGTCGGCATCACGCTGGTCGTGCTCCTGCTGGAAGCGACGCGCCGGGTGCTGGGACCGATGCTTCCGATCACGGCGATCCTGTTCATGGGATACGGTTTGACGTTCACCTCCACCCTGCCGTCGGTGATTCTGGAACAGCTGTTCATGACTACCGAAGGCATTTTCGGCATCCCCATCGCTGTTTCGGCGACGTATATGGTGATGTTCATCCTGTTCGGATCCCTGGTTGAAAAAATGGGCGTCGGACAGATGTTCATGGATTTCGCCGTGGCGATCACTGGCCGTCAGGCCGGTGGCCCGGCAAAGGTTGCCTGCACCACCTCCGTGCTGTTCGGCTCGGTCTCCGGCTCCGCCGTGGCAAACGTGATGACAACGGGCGTATTCTCCATCCCGCTGATGAAGCGCATGGGCTTCAGGCCCGCCTTTGCCGGCGCGGTCGAAGCCGTGGCATCTACCGGCGGGCAGATCATGCCGCCGGTGATGGGCGCTGCGGCGTTCGTCATGGCCGAATACCTCGGCGTCGGATACCTGACGGTCGCCAAATACGCGCTGGCGCCTGCGGCCCTTTTCTACGTCGCGCTGTTCGCCGCCGTTCACTTCCAAGCCAAGCGTAGCGGCATCGGATCGGTCCCCAAGGAGGACCAAGTGCCGCTTAAAGAAGTGCTGGTCGAGCGTGGCCACCTATTCGCGCCGCTGGTCATCATCGTCACCATCCTGATGATGGGGTATTCCGCGCCCTACGCGGCACTCTGCGGGTTCCTGTCCGTGGTACCGGTCGCCGCCCTGCGCAAGAGCACGCGGCATTACGTAACCATAGACAATATCCTGGACGCGCTGGAAAACGGCATGCGCAACGTGCTGACGATCGCTGCGGCCTGCGCCTGTGCCGGTATCGTGGTCGGCGTGATCGACATTACCGGCCTTGGGCTGGATTTCTCTAACTTCGTGATCGAAGCGGCGCAGGACACGCTTATCATCGCATTGCTGATGTCGATGGTCGCGGGCATCATCCTAGGTATGGGGATGCCCACGACTCCTGCCTACATCGTGCAGGTTGCTCTGCTGGTACCGGCGCTGGTGGCACTGGGAGTGCGGGTCGAAGCCGCGCACCTATTCGTTTTCTACTTCGCGATCCTATCGGCGATCACGCCCCCGGTGGCAATGGCGGTGTACGCCGCGAATACCCTGTCGCAGGCCAAGATCGTCGAAGCCAGCTGGGCTGCGATCAAGCTGGGCGCGACCGGATTCATCGTGCCGTTCATGTTTGTATACGAACCGGGGATCCTGATGCAAGGCAGTGTAATGCACATCACGCTTGTCATCGCGCAGGCCACCGTCGGTGTGATCATTCTGGCCGCCGCACTGCAACGGTACTTCTTCGGAAACCTGCCCGTGTGGCTTTCGATCGTGCTGTTCATCGGGTCATTGTGCCTGATTTATCCAGACTGGCGGCTGACGGCGGTAGGCTTCATCACCGCGGGCGGAGTACTGGCATTGCAAAAGGCCAAGTACCGCGATGCGCCCGGACGCACTGCGACAAGCAACTGAACCGACGAACGAAATGGAGCGACACCACATGCAGCGACACGTCACAACCAAGGGCCGCACAGGCGGACAGGTACTCGTCGATCAACTTCTGATCCACGGGGCCGACACCGCCTACTGCGTGCCTGGCGAAAGCTACCTCGAAGTGCTGGACGCTTTGTACGATGTGAAGGACCGGTTCACCCTGATAAATGCGCGCCACGAAGCGGGAGCGGCCAACATGGCCGAAACCTACGGGAAACTAACGGGTAGACCGGGTATCTGCATAGTCACCCGCGGCCCTGGTGCCTGTCACGCGGCCATCGGGGTGCATATCGCGCAGCAAGACAGCACACCGATGATCCTTCTAGTCGGTCAGATTGCGCGAGACACCACCGACCGCGAGGCCTTTCAGGAGGTCGATTACCGCGCGATGTTTGGTCCCATCGCAAAATGGGCCACGCAGATTGACGATGCACGGCGGATCCCCGAATACATGGCTCGCGCGTTTCGCGTGGCCACATCGGGGCGCCCCGGTCCTGTCGTAGTATCCCTGCCCGAAGACATGCTAACCGACATGGTTGAGGTGGAGGATGCCCGTCCCTACACCGCCACTCACGCCGATCTCTCCATCGCCAGCCTCGATGCATTGAAGGCTGAAATCGCAGGCGCTGAACGGCCACTGCTGCTGCTGGGAGGTTCGGGATGGTCGGATGAAAGTGCGGCGGCCATCACGCGCTTTGCCGAGATCAACCGCATCCCGGTAACCTGTTCGTTCCGCCGTCAGGACATCGTAGATAACCTTTCGCCCGTTTTTGCGGGGGATTTCGGCACGTCCACGGCGCCCACGCTCTATACGCACCAACGCGAGGCTGATCTGCTGGTCGTGATCGGTGCGCGTCTGGGCGAGATGACGACCAACACCTATACCATGATCAAGTCGCCCAATCCGCAGACGCGGCTGGTACATCTCTACCCCGACCCGGATGAGATCGGTCGCGTCTATTCGCCAGATCTGGGGATTGCGGCATCATCCGCCTCCGCAGCGGCGGTGCTGGACGGAATCGATCTGGGCCGGGCCGACGCCTGGGGCGACTGGTGCGACCGGTTGCACGACGATTATCTGACCGACAGTGATGCACCCAATGGGGACGGCTGGGACCTGGACATGGGCGTGGCCCTGACACAGCTGCGCGACAGCCTGCCCAAAGACATGATCGTCACGCTGGACGCGGGCAACCACACTGGCTGGGCACAGCGGTTCCTGCGCTTCGGCCGGCCAGGCCGGATCATCGGATCGACCTGCGGCGCAATGGGCTATTCGGTGCCCTCCGCAGTGGCCGCGTCCATCGCCGAGCCGGACCGGTTGGTGCTGTCATTCGTTGGCGACGGTGGCTTCATGATGAGCGGTAACGAGCTGGCGACGGCAGCGCAATACGGCGGGCGGCCCATCGTGCTGGTGTTCAACAACGGCATTTACGGTACGATCCGCATGCACCAGGAACGCGATCACCCCGAAAGGATATCGGGCACGACGCTCAAGAACCAAGATTTTGTAAAGATGTCCGAAGGTTTGGGTGCGCACGCTGAGCGGGTGACTAAAACGGCGGACTTCGCCGCCGCGTTCGAGCGGGCCCGCGCCTGCGGGCGGCCCGCCGTGATCGAATTGGTGACGGACCCCGACCAGATTTCGACACGCACGACGATTGGCAAGCTGCGCGACGCCGCACGAAAGAAAGCCAACGGCTGACCACGCCTGATAAAGGAGCCTATAATGTCCGCGATAAACCTGCGCCCCGCTGCCTCATCTGTGGCGAGCGATGGTGCCAATCTAATCGACAGACTAAAGAATGCCATCGGCGCGGCCCATGTGCTGACAAATCCATCCGACATGGCCACGCGACTGGTCGAGGATCGCGGGCTTTTCTCCGGGACGGCACTGGCGGTCCTGCGGCCCGGTAGTACTGCCGAAGTTTCGGAATGCGTCCGCCTGTGCCGCGCGGCTGGCGTCCCGATCGTGCCGCAGGGCGGCAATACTGGTCTTGTCGGCGGGGGCGTCCCGGATGGCGGCATGATCCTCACCACGCAAAGGCTCAACCGCATCCGCGAGGTTAATGCGACAAATGCCACAATGACCGTCGAAGCGGGCTGTATTCTGGCCAGCATTCAGCTGGCGGCGGATGAAGTTGATGCTTTGTTCCCGTTGTCGCTGGCGTCGGAAGGCTCCTGCCAGATCGGTGGCAACCTCTCTACGAATGCGGGCGGCACGGCTGTTCTGCGCTATGGCAATACCCGCGATCTCGTGTTGGGGGTTGAGGTCGTTCTGCCGGATGGCCGGGTGCTGAACGACCTCAACGGTCTGCGCAAGAACAACACCGGCTATGACCTGCGTAACTTGTTTATCGGTGCCGAAGGTACGCTAGGCATCATCACTGCGGCGGTTCTCAAGCTCTTCCCCAAGCCGGTCGCCCGCGCGACGGCGCTGGTCGCCTGCGACGGGCCGGTTACGGCCCTGACGCTCTACAGCCGCATGCGGGGCGGCAACGCTGATACCCTATCCACTTTTGAGTATATCGAGCGGCCGGGCCTGCAGATGGTAATCGACCACGCGCCGGGCTGCGCCGATCCGATGGCGTTGGCACACCCCGCGTACTGCCTGATCGAGCTGACCAGTGGTAGCGCGCAGGACAATATGGATGCCCGCATGGAAGCCGCCCTTGAAGCTGCGTTCGAAGCTGAAGAAATTACCGACGCCGTCATCGGCGTATCAGAGGCGCAGAAGAACGCACTCTGGGCGCTGCGCGAAAATCTCTCCGAAGCGCAGAAGCCCGAAGGCGCGTCGATCAAGCATGATGTGTCGGTGCCGGTTTCGCGGGTGGCTGATTTCATCGTCACGGCAAAAGCCGCCTGCCTGAACCACATGCCCGGCCTGCGCCCCTGCCTCTTCGGGCACTTCGGTGACGGCAATCTGCATTTCAACCTATCGCGCCCGACGGACATGTCGGACGCGGATTTTCTGGCCGAATACCTGGCCTTCAACCGGATCGTGCATGACATCGTGCACCTGATGGGCGGATCCATTTCCGCCGAACACGGCATTGGGCTGGCCAAGCGCGCCGAACTACGCCGCTACAAGGATCCCGTCGCACTTGAATTGATGCAGCAAATCAAATCGGCTATCGACCCCGTCAATCTGATGAACCCGGGCAAGGTGCTCTAGCAGACGGCTTCACCCGCGCCCGGCATAGGGCATCTTGGTCGCCATCACCGTCACGAACATCGCGTTCGCCGATGGAGACAATCCCGCCATGTACGACAGCGTTCGCGCCACATCCGCGACGTTCATGCGCGGCTCTGGCGCGAGGGTGCCGTCAGGTTGCAGAACGCCGCTTTCCATCCGCTCCGTCATTTCGCTCGCGGCATTGCCGATGTCGATCTGACCGCAGGCGATCTCATGCTTGCGCCCATCCAGCGACAGCGCCCGCGTCAGCCCTGTAATCGCGTGTTTCGTCGCCGTGTAGGGCGCGGACAGAGGGCGCGGCACATGCGCGGAAATCGACCCGTTGTTTATAATGCGCCCGCCCTGCGGCACCTGCCGCTTCATCAGGCCGAAGGCCGCGCGCGCGCAAAGGAAAGATCCAGTCAAGTTGGTCGTGACTATGTCGTTCCAATCATCGACCGACAGTGCGTCGATCTCCACCGCAGGACCATTGCGGCCCGCATTGTTGAAGAGCAGGTCCAGACGTCCAAAGCCTTGCTCGATCCGGTCGAAAAGAGCAATCACGTCCGCTTCACGCCCCACGTCCGCCGCGACCGCCAGATGTCCCTCACCTTCCAGTCCGGCGCAGACCTGATCCAGAGGCTCCTGCCGCCGCCCGGTCAGGATAACGTTGAAACCATCGCGGGCGAGCGCCTCAGCGCAAGCACGACCGACGCCGCTGCCAGCACCTGTAATAAGTGCGTTTCTCTTTTTCATTCCGCTTTTACGCTCCTTGAGGTACCTAGTGCAGTATTTGCGTTCTAAGAACTTTAATATAAAATATTCTGAAAGGCAGCAGAATTCCACACCACCGTGCGGAGGGCCGTTCGAGGGCAAAGCAAGATGATCGACTTTTACACATGGATGACCCCCAATGGGCGCAAGGTTTCGATCCTGCTCGAGGAATTGGAAGCCGACTACGCCGTGCATCCAATCAACATCAGCAAGGACGAGCAAAAGGCCCCAGATTTCCTGAAGATTAGCCCCAACAATAAGATCCCCGCAATTGTCGACCACGACACCGGAACGGCGTTAATGGAATCCGGAGCAATCATGTGGTATCTGGCGGAAAAGCACGATAAATTTCTGCCCAGCGACCCACAGGACCGCCCGCAGGTCATGCAATGGCTGATGTGGCAGATGGGTGGCCTCGGTCCGATGGCCGGACAGGTGCATCATTTTCTACACTTCAATCCGGGCAAGGCACCCTACGCCGAAGAACGCTTCGCAGCCGAGGTGAAACGCCTTTACAGCGTGCTCAATACCCAGCTGGAGGGCCGTGACTATATCTGCGGGGAGTATTCCATCGCTGACATGGCCTGCTGGCCATGGGTGTCGCGTTATGAATGGCAGGGTATCGACCTGGTCGACTATCCCGCCGTGCGCGAGTGGTACCAGCGCCTTTTGGCCCGTGATGCGGTGCAAAAAGGTTATCACGTGCCCAAAGTCATGGCCAAGATCCCGCCCGGCTGACACGGGGGTACCTCCTGCGGTCACATTAATGGGACTCTTGTAATGACTCCTTTCGATTAGTGGTTTTGGCGCAAAAATTTCATGGGTCTGGCTGTTTGGTGTGAAGTTCCATATTCGGCGAAGGGATCAATCACAGATTCCGAGGCGTTTTCATGATCAGTTTTAAGGGGAACCACTATCCGAAAGACGTCATCCTGTGCGCGATGTTTTTCTATGTCCGATATCCAGTTTCCTACCGTGATCTGGAGGAAATCATGGCGGAGCGCGGGGTCGAAGTCGACCATGCGACCCTAAACTGTTGGGTGATAAAGTTCTCCCCATTGATCGCGACGAAACCGCACAAACGGAAGCAGAAAACAGCTGTATCCTGGCGCATGGACGAGACCTACATCAAGGCGAAAGGCAAGTGGACCTAATTGGAATAGAGCGGTACCCAAATCTTTGACGCCGCCAGCACTGCTAGCCAGGCGACAAGATGATCTACATGGTTGTAACAGCATATGCCAACCCGCGATCCTGCCTCAGAGTCAAGCTTTTGCAGCGCCGCCGCAAAAGCTTGGGAGCGGCGATAGAGGTCGTGGTAATTCACTCTTTCATCACCGCATTCTACTGCTAAAGCTTAGGGGTCTAACTTAGCCTAACGGTAAAACATATCTATTGGATACATAAAAACTCCTTAGTGAAAAAACGAAGCACGCAAGCCTCCGCCCAAGTTGAGACATACTTCATTGGGATAGCCTGCGCGGTCGCTACAAAGAAAACCACCGCCGATGCGAACTCCTCTGAGGCGCCCATACGGCGAAGCGGGACCACCTTGGCGCGTGCCTTCCGCCACCTCCGAGACTAACTGGGCATCGGAGGTGGCCTTGGCCGTAATCTCTATCTGCGGCGTGCCGATAGGCCTTGCTAAGTTTGCATTCGAGCGCATTCATGCCGGGCCATAATCGACTGCCATCATCCGCGCGAAATACAGGGCCACGGTACTAGGGGTTGTTTACGTTTCATTACATCGGCAACCATAAAAACCCACAAGCCATCGCGACGCCGCTCTGATAGTTGCGTTTAAATTTGTCATAGCGCGTCGCCAACCCACGAAAATGTTTCAGGCGTGCAATCGCATTTTTCACCAAATGACGGTGGCGATATAACGACCCATCCATATCCGCATTACCTATGACCGAATTTGATCTTCTTGGAATCACGGCGGTGGCCCCTTTGTTTTTAATCTGTTCGCGAATCCTTTCACTGTCATAACCTTTGTCCGCTACCACGGCTTTAGCCGGCGGTAATGGTTCAATGAATTCGCTTGCCGCCGTGCCGTAATTAACCTCGCCGCCCGTCACTGTAAACTCAATCGGTAAGCCGTCACCATCGACGGCCAAATGAATTTTTGTTGTGTTTCCGGCACGACTTTTACCGATAGCTTGCGAGTCAGAACCTCTTGCGCCCGCGCTATGCTGATGAGCTTTTACATAGCTGCCATCAATAAATTCCCACTCAGTATCCGGTTCGCTGACCAGTTTTTTGAACAGCGACAACCATTTTCCTTTTTTTGACCATTTATTGAATCTTTTATACACCGAGTTCCATCGACCGGAGCAAGAGGGTAAATCTCGCCACGGACAACCCACCCGCAGTCGGCAAAACATGCCTTTGACCATCATCCGCAAGTCGCGCTTGTCATAAATATTTTCTTGAAGCATCATTCATTTTAGCTTCGACCAGTGCTCATCACTGAGCATGAATCGGGGCGTAGCAAACTCGTTTTATGGGTGGTGTAGGAACCTTAATATTACGAGTTTTCCTATTTTGATCAATGCCTTATGCGAAAACGTCAACAGCCCCTAGTCACTGAATAGGCGAGATGCGAATAGCTGATATGGCCAATGCCTGCTATTGAGCCGGTTACCAGCAGCACTCCGTACTCGGCTGCTTTAGTCACGGGTAGAACTGCCTGAGCGCTGGTATGAAGTAAAGTGACATTGGCGTTCTGAATGCGACCCCAGTCTGCCGGCGATGTCTCTGCAGGCGGGCAGCTTTTACCAAGGCCACGTTTTGTGCAGAATTTCGATTGGGACGATTTCGGCGACAGCACAAACGATCCCATCTCGCTCGGACGCATCTTGGGTAACATCCATTTCGATTGGAACATCAATACTCCCTCTTTTCTCGATGCCTCACGCGCCGCCTCCACATTGACGTCTGCCGCACCTTTGGCTTCACGCTGTGCCTCCGCACAGCGCGCCTGACTCATAGCGCTCTCTATATCAAGTTGTTCGACTGCATCTGTCCACTTATGCACATTTCCAAGGCGCTCAACAGCAAGCTCGGTGAGCGTTTCAGCAGACAAACGCCCATCGCGTAGGAGAACACCGACCTCGCGAAGATTAAGGTCAAGTGGGCTATCCGACACCGGCTCTGTATGCTGATGAGGCGCTTTGGCCTGAACCTTCGCCGGTAGTCGCGGCCGCTGTCCTGCGTGATGTATCAATCCGGCAAGAAGTGAAGCCGCTGTAGGCCGTGATCCCAATCGGCTCCCCATATCTTCGATGGCTTTACGCCATGTTTCAAGCCGAGCGGCCATCGCTGTATCATCTTTAATGTCCAGATTATGAATGCTCACGCTTTCCCAACTATGCCCATGGGTTGGCCCAACAGCGCGTCACAGGCGGCCCGAATTTCTGCTACGATTTCCTTCCGACGATCGGGACTCATTCTTGAGTTGACAGCAGCCACACTGATCGACGCCTTTTCGTCTCCCACGCCGGTAGATACAAGTACTCCAACCCCCGTACAATCTAAGATAACGCGCCCATCACTGACTGCATACCCTTGGGCCCGCGTTCGGTTTACCAGCTCGACCACATCTGAGGGCTGCAAGTTGAACCGAGAGTACTCTGTTTCGTGGTGCGCGAGAATCTTGGCTATCAAGCTATCGCTCAGAGAGGCGCACAGGGCCACGCTACCGGCGCCCACGCCCAAGGGGCTGATGCTGCCTATATCCAGCACAAGGGCCCTTACTGGGTAGACCCCCTGTCTTCGTGCTAGGCAGACGGCATTCATGCCCGAGCGCACCGAAAGGAATACTGTGTCCCCAGTTCGCTCCGCAACTCTTTCAAGCACCGGGTTGAGAGTTCGCTCTAGTCCGCTATGCTGGTCTGCACACCACCCGAGACGACGCAACTCAGGCCCTAGCCGATAAGTCTTAGTAGCATCAGTGAAGAGCACGAGACCTTCTTCAGAGAGCGCCCTAAGAAGCCGATGACAGGTAGCGACATGAAGTTCGTTTCGCGTGGCGACTTCCGTCAGTTTGATGCCGTCAGGCGGGCTATTTGAGAGGATTTTCAAAATAGCAATTGCGCGACGTAAGCTTTGGGTTCCAGGAATATTTTTCTGAGTCATTATGTCTGCGCTCATTATTATTTTAAAAGCTAACCTCGACGGCAAAGCCTGCCGTCGAGGTTAGCAAAATCATTCCACAGTGATATTAGCTGCTTCGATGACTTGGGCCCACTTTTCGAGCTCGACTCTTATGTACTCCTCTGCCTCGGCTGGACTACCACCCAACGGTACAGCACCGTTTTCCCAAAATTCGCGCACTGCACCCTGGTCGAGAATTGAGTTTACTGCCTCGTTGAGGGAGTCGCGAATAGCAGGGTCCAGGCCAGCCGGTGCAGCAAGGACGAACCATGCAGACGCATCAAAGCCATCTAGCCCGTATTCGGTGCCCGCTTCACTTAGAGTAGGGACATCGGGAATCGCGGGGTTGCGCTCGGCTACCGTCACCGCAAGGGCGCGGAAATCACCAGATTTTATTTGGCTCATTGAGGAGGAAAAATCATCGAACATTACATCCACCTCGCCCGACTGCAATGCTACCTTGGCTGGACCGCTGCCACCGTAGGGCGCGTGCGCTTCTCCAGCGAGGCCTTGGGTCCTACCTGCGCGGCGAGCAGGGTTGATGGGGCTTTAAGCACTGTCTGTAATCCTGTTTTCATAGCCCTAAGATCCATGTTATCCCGTCAAGTGACTGTCTGGGATCAGGTTGACACACAGGGGGGAGGCGATGCTCTGCTCCATAGACTTCGGTCAGGTGATGTGCAGTGGCTCGCGTCTCCTTCTCTTGAAGATCGACCAATGCCGTAACGGCCCCGGCGAATGCTTCAGCCAAGACCTTCTCTATTTCCCCCACTCCGCCGGTTATCACCACATGCTTTGCTTCAACGCTAAACAGCTCATTCCTGTCAGTCCGCATGGTTCTTCCTCTTGTCGGAGATTCTCTCTGATATGATCGGATAAAGAATGGAGACAAGGGCCAGAAGAAGCAGAACTACCGAAATGGGACGCGTAAAGAAGGGGGTTACGTCGCCTCTTTCCGACATGACGGCTATACGCCAGTTTCTCTCGATAATGTCGGTTAGAATATATCCCAGTACAATTGGAGCGGGGGGAATTTCGTTCTTTATGAATATGTACCCCAGAACACCGAAAACCAGCAGGACCCACATATCGAAGACACGATTATTCAGTGAGAATACACCGATAACACACATCATCATAATCGTGGGAAGCAGGAAATGCTTGGGGACCTGAATCATGCGGGCGAGTTTTCTCATCAGCCCGAGCTCGATGATATACATCATAACGTTGGCGACGAACAAGGCGACGAAGATCGTACCGACCACATCGGCATTGTCCCTGAACAGCAGGGGCCCGGGCTGGAGGCCGTGAATCATGAGTCCTCCCAAAAGAATGGCTGTCACCACGTCTCCCGGTATGCCGAGCGTCATCATCGGGATGAGAGCTCCGCCGGTCACAGCATTGTTCGATGTTTCCGAAGCGATGATGCCCTCGTAATGGCCTGTACCGAATTTCTCTTTCTGGTGAGATGCCTTTTTTGCCTGATCGTATGCGATGAATCCGGCAGTGCTTCCCCCGGCTCCCGGAAGGATGCCAATGAACGTGCCGATCACTGAAGAGCGCAGAAAATTGATGATCTGATGCCTGACCAGTTTGAAGGGCATGGTCAGCAGATTCCGTTTCTTCTCCAGCGCTATCGCCGTCGTGTCGATATTCACTTCCCTGGAGTCAAGGAAGATCTGTGTTGCCGCATAGAATCCCAGCATGGTGGCCAGAGGGGAGAACCCTCCCTCCATCTGGAGAAACCCGAGCGTGAAGCGGGGATGTGCGGTAACTGGATCCATCCCGACTGTTGCAATGAGCATGCCGATCAGGGTGGCAATCAGCCCTTTGTTGATATTCTTCGCCGAAAGACTGGCTATTACCGACAAGCCGAATATTCCCAGAGAGAAATACTCCCACGGACCGAACTGGAGTGCTATCCTTGCTAGCTGCGGCGCGATGATTATAAGTATTATAGTGCTGAAGATGCCTCCGATAAGCGAAGAGAATACACCGATCGAAAGAGCCTCGAGCGGTTTCCCGTTCTTTGCCATGGGATAGGCATCGAAGGTTGTCACAATCGACGAGGGGGTTCCCGGAATCTTCAGTAAGGTTGCGGAGATAAGACCGCCTGATATGGCGCCTACATAGATGCCCAGAAGCAGCGAGAGTCCGTTGTACGGTCCGAGTCCGTACGTGAAGGGCAGCAGCAGGGCTACAGCAAGCGTTGCCGTAAGACCCGGTATAGCACCGAATATGATGCCGAAAAGTACACCCCCGGCTATCAGCAGGAGGGGTCCGATTGAAAAGACGTTTTCGATTCCGAGCTGAAGTGTTTCAAAAAAAACCATAGAAGGCCCTCCCTATATGAGTATTCCCTGCGGCAGGAATACTGAAAGTACCGTACTGAACAGCACATAAGCCGCAAGGCTGATTCCAATGGCCACAAGTACCGTAATATACCAGGGGTGTTTCTTGTGAATCGAGCCGAGATAGAGGCTCGTTCCGCTCATGAAGGCTATTGTTGTAATCAAATAACCGACAATGGGAATGACGAAGATATACAACGTTGTTGCGACTACCATAACCAGGACAGCCTGCTCATTCGGGGTGCCAGCCTCAGGCTGGTCAACTGTATCCTCTTTCGCAGATTCTGCAGTCTCATTTTTTTCGCGTCTTTTTTGCACTAATGCCTTGATAATAAGGTATATGCTCGATGCGGCCAGAAGTATACTCACCACTCGTGGAAAAAAACTCGCTCCGGCCATCGGGGCGGATATGGTGCTCTGGGTGATGTTGTAGCTGTCTGCAAAGAAGAACAGACTCAAAAGAAACAGAAACACACCTATACCAATATCTGACTTCAACACAGTTTATTCCATCCTTTTATCAATAGTTGTCACAGTCGGATGATGCTCATCCATCCGAATGTGACACTGAATGGTACCTAAGTCGAAATACTACTTTTCAGCTTTGAGCAGATTACTGATCTTTGCAAACTCCTTATGATTTCTCTTAATTTCAGCCAGAAACGCATCAGAATCTCTAAACTCAATCTGATATCCGAGGGTTTTCATGACCGCGACGAACTCTTCATTCTTCGTAACCTCTTCGAAAGAGTCGGAAATTCTGCTGATCACTGCATCCGGAGTTCCCGTAGGTGCGAAGAAACCTCTCCAAACCTGGAAGACAAGATCGATACCCCGTTCTTTGAGCGTCGGAACGTCGGGTGACAGATAATGCCGCTCTAACCCGGTCGTCGCCAAGATCCTCAGATCTCCAACCTCTACCATATCGACGACTTCGGAGACCTGTGAGCTCATAGCATCAATATGGCCGCCGGCCAATGCAGCGCGGGAATCAGCCCCGCCCTTGAAAGGGGTGAGGTTCACTTCAATTCCTGTCTCGTTTGCAAAACTTGCCGTTACCGTATGCGTCGTTCCGCCGACACCAGCAAAACCGTAGCGAAGAGTTCCCGGATTTGCCTTGGCATACTTAATCAAATCTTCGATTGTCTTGAACGGAGAATCCGCATTTACTGAAATCGCGCTATCCTCAACTGTTATCGAACTGATGGGAATCAGGTCTTCCCACGGCGGAGTGTCATACAAACCAGCTTGATACCCGATCGCGATTGCCATTACATGAGCCAGCAGGGTATATCCGTCAGGACGAGCATTGATTACTTCCATCGTCCCGATCTTAGCACCGCCGCCGGCGATGTTCTTGACCACGAAATCATCTGCAAGATCACTGAACCGGATAACATTACGTGCAAACGTATCTGTTCCTCCTCCGGCACTGTACGGCACCACAACCTGTATAGGTTTATTCGGATATTCAGCCAGCAGTCCCTGTGACCAGAGACTGCCGGAAGCGAGAACCGCTACCATTGTTATCAACACTAATATTTTTTTCATCACATCTTCCCCGTTTATTTTTGTAAGTGATTTTTTCATTAAGCGCCCTGACGTTATATACCTAAAATTATAGTTTGATCACGCATGTTGATCAGCTATCAAGCCAGCCTTAGGCAATACTGGAATTATATGGAACGTCAAGGAGTTAGCGTCATGAATCGCAATCCTATCCTATCCTATCCAGTTCCAGTCTGGCCTGTCGCTGCCTGCGTTTTCGACCAGTACGGCACAGAGGAACAATGCCGGGCGGCTGTTTGACCATGACGTTCTGCTGCTGCCCGTAAGATGCGATGAAGGCAGAATCCGGTTTCGCGGCGCGGATTTTTGCAACCTCGGCCTGGAAACTCGACGTGTCCGGATTGACCGTGAGATCTGAGATCACCTCGCAAGAGAGATCGCCGCACACGGTGTTGATCGCATCTCTGACGCTGTTGCCGAAGGGATCGTTGACGTGAATCACGGCAAGGCGCTCAAGGTTGTGTTTCTTCACCACAGAGGGCGAGAACATTTTGGTCTCTTGATCGGCAAGAGGAATAACACTGAGGAAGCAATCGCCGATCGCCAGCTCGGGGCTGACCCCGCCGCCGTTCACCATGATGACGTGGAAGCGATTACCGATAGGCGCAATGGCCTTGCTCATAACCATGCCAATATTACTCCTTCAGAAAAATGCTTCTTGTTTTTTTGTAGCGAAGCTCTCTCTGCGCCGGAAACCGACGCAGAGGCGAAAATCATCGTTTTGAGAGGCCGAGCAATTCGCGCGCCTCGTCTGGGGTCGCTATGTTGCCTCCCATTCGCTTGATAATGGAAACCGCGTTCTCTACGAGCTCGGCATTGCCCGCGGTGAGTTTGCCCCGGGATATGTAGATGTTGTCTTCCATGCCGACCCTGACGTGGCCGCCAAGTAGATAGGATTGGGCGACGATGGGGAACTCCATGCGCCCGATTCCGAAAGCAGCCCATCGAGCGTTTTTCGGGAGAATGCTGCGCGCATAGAACAACGTCTCGGGTGTCGCCGAGAAGCCATACTTGGCACCAAGCACGATCTGGAAAAGCGGCGGGCCGTCGAGGACGCCTTCCTTAAGCAGGTCGCGCGCGAGGTGGATGTCGCCGCTGTCGAAACACTCGAGTTCCGGCATCACGCCGGCGTCCCGAATCATTTCCGCCATGATTCGAACGTTTCGCGGTGTATTGATCACCACGGAGTCGCCCGAGAACATCGTGTTCAGGTCGAGGCTGCAGATATCCGGCTTGATCTGCACGATATGCTCCACGCGTTCTTGTGGTGGCAACAGTGTCGTGCCGCTCGCAGCTAACTTGGGGTCATCCTTGTCCGGAACAAAGCGCCCACCTGGACCGGTAGTGAGGTTGATGATGACCTCGGAGCCCTTTTGCCTCAGCAGATCCACAACCTGACGGTAGAGGTCCACGCGCATGCTCGGCGCACCGGTCTCCGGATCGCGCACGTGAATATGCGCAATGGCCGCACCAGCCGCCTCTGCCTCGATAATCGCGGAGACAATGTCCTGCGGGGTGATCGGCAGTTTCGGGTGCTGGTCGGGGCGCGTGATGTTCCCGGTGACCGCGACCGAAAGAATCGTTTTTTCTTGCAAAATAAGTCCTCCACTTAGGCTAAATCGGTGAACGGGAAAGAGCGGACGACAGTCCCCCGTCCACCAGGTTAGGCACGACCGACTGTCAGGCCTCCGCAGACATACAACGCCTGCCCGGTTACAAAACCTGAACGCTCATCAAGGAAAAAGCTCACCGCGTTTGCGATATCGTCCGGCGTGCCAATGCGGCCGGCGGGTATCGCGTCGATAATCGCGCGAGTTTTCGGCGCGTCGGGCGGGTTATTCCGGTAAAAGGCGGTCGTCTCTATGGTCCCTGGCGCAACGGCATTGGCGGTGATTCCGAAGCCCGCAAGTTCCAGGGCCCACGTCTTCGCCATCGAAATCAATGCGGCCTTGCTTCCGCCGTAGAAGGTGCGCAATTCCTTGCCGAGCGCCGTGCGGCTGGCGATATTCACAATCCGCCCGAATCCCGCATCCCTCATTCCCGGCATGAGTGCCTGGGCGCACTGTGCGGCGTTGCGAACGTTCAGCGCCATGACAGTGTCGAAATCATCCAGCGACAGCTCTTCGAGAGAAGCGGGCTTCACGACACCGACGTTGTTGACCAGTCGCGTAATTGCTCGTTTGCGCAGTATCTCGGCAAGCACAGCCCGGGTCGCGTCCGCATCGGAGAGATCGACTTCGTGGTACTCCCCGATATCCCTGTCCTCGGGAGGAGTCTGGTCGAGAATGATCGGGTGGTAGCCGTCAAGGCGAGCACGGCGGGCGATCGCCCAACCAATATTGAGGGAGCCCCCCGTGATGAGAATGTGCTGTTTCAAACCGTCACCTCCTCGCGATTTTCGCGTGAACCCGCTTGGCGGGCTTCTTTTTATAGTGATCAAATTTTTACCATACAGAAATCACACGGGTCAACATTTTTGATCATTGTAAGGGCTTATGTTTGATCATTCCAAATACTGTACGTGATCATATGTTTTCACTATGATAGACTAGGCTACAATTAGATCGACGGTTTGCCCGCATCAAAGGCGGGCCGAGGAGACAACAGACCGTGAGTACAGGAAAGAGGACATCCAGCGAAACGAGGCATGAAATAACGCACGAAACAACGCACGCGCGCGTCTATAGCCTGTTAAGACAACAGTTGATGAGAGGCGACTACCTCCCGGGGAAGTCCCTCAGTATTCGCTTTGTAAGCGAGCAGTTTGGTGTGAGCGCAACCCCGGCTCGCGAGGCACTCAAGCGCTTAGAGTCGCAGTACGCACTCACTAAGGACCCCGGTCGGACCATGATCGTCCCCCAGCTGTCGCTTGGCGAACTGAAGGACGTGCGCGACATCCGGATCAGCCTGGAAGGCTTATTGGCAGCGAAAGCGGCGGAGCGGGCAACGCCCGAAGAGATCGACGAAATCACCAACATCTGTAGCCAGATGGAGACTGCGATCAATGACCGCCACCCTGATGAATATTTTCGCCTGAACGTGGATTTTCATAGGGCCGTCTACATCGCGAGCAAGACGGACGTGGCCGTCGACTTCGTCTATAGCCTCTGGCTGCGCGCAGGGCCCTACATGCGGTTCCCCATCGACGCCGAATCGGAGTCCAACTTCAGCGAGGGGAGACGACTCCCGATGGAATACCACTGGGCATGCGCGGATGCGCTTCGTCGCCGTGACCCCGAAGCCGCGCGCAAGGCCATCGAGGCCGACATCCGGATCGCGGGCAAGCGAATCATGGAGCACTTGGCCGAACAAAGCCGCACTGAACTCGATCGCGTCATACCGCAGATTCACCGCAGTAGACCCCACGACGCGATGAAAGTACGCCGCTCAACAATATCAGCCGAACACCCTATACCGGAGAAATAAGTATGAGACTCGAATTTGCGGGAAAGACCGTCGCCATAGTAGGCGCATGCGGCGGGATCGGGAGCGCCGTCGCCGAGGAATTCCTGCGCTCTGATTCCGAGCACGTCATTCTGCTCGACAATAACGAGATTGAGCTGAATAAGTTATCCGCGCAGTTGGAGGTGAACTACCCGGGGCGAGTTACCGGGGTTACGGTGGATCTGCGTAAATCGGACTCCATTGGACACGCCGTCCACCAGATAAGCGATCGGTTCGAGCGCATTGATGTCTTGGTTAACAGCGCGGGCGTGAATAAACGGCGGCCGGCGCTCGACATCACCGAAAGCGACTGGGACATGGTGCTCGACATAAATCTGAGAGGTCTGTTCTTCTTCACCCAGGGCATCGCGCCGAAAATGATCGAGCATGGCGCCGGCAGCATCGTCAACATTGCGAGCGTTTCCAGCCTGCGGGGTCACTCTAACCTTGCGCCATACGCCGCGAGCAAGGGCGGAATTGCGCAGCTGACCAAGGTTCTGGCAAATGAATGGGCTCCATCAGGAGTCCGCGTAAACTCCGTAGCACCGGGCTATGTGCGGACAAAACTCACGCAGGAGTACCTGGCGGATCCCACGGTCAAGGAGTCGATAGTCAAGAAGATTCCCACAGGCCGCGTGGGTGAGCCCGATGAGATTGCCGCAGCTGTCATTTTCCTAGCTTCCGATGTGGCCTCCTACATCACCGGGAGCATGATCGTCGTTGATGGCGGGCGGACCATTGACTGAGATAACCCGCCGTTCAGCGGTCACTCTTTGGCCGCCCGGAACGCCATTATGAGAGTGGACTCGAGGGTCGCCCGCGATCCGAGGTAATGAAAATTAACCTCGATGGCCGGCATTCCGTTTAGCTGAGAGACCGGCACACTAAAATGGCGCGCCAAGGTGCACTCGCCCCGTTCAGTCAATCGTCCACGGCAAGGGCAACGGCGTCGTGCTGACGTTTGTTGACGCCATGATAAATGTCCTTGTCGCCGGCGCCACGGGGAGTGGGAAGACATCTGGCGTGATGCTACCAGCTTACGGCGCCTGATCGAGACGGGCTGTTCGGGCATCGTGCTGACGGCGAAAGAGGCCCACGCCGGCATCGCGGAGGAATACCCCGACCGCATCGTGGTGATTGGGGCAAGCGATGACGTCGAGCCAGTAAACCTCATTTGCGATGTGGCCACCGAGACGCAGCGCGCCCGGCTCAATACCCTCCGTAGAGACCTCCGCATTCGGGAGGATAGCTACTGGGGATCAAGGGCCATCGAGTACTCACTGTGCGCTATGTGCGTCGGGGAAAGCTAGGGTATCGCCACACTGATCGAACGGGTCTAAGCAAAATAGAGGACGCAGCATGGCATTTTTTCTTATCGCGGACGAGCAATTAGCTACCGCCTGTTGGGAGACGCGGATCGTCCCCTGCTGGTGCTGGCTCACCCCCTTGGCATGACGCAAGGCGTCTGGGACGACCTGATCCCCGGACTACTGGACGACTTCCGTCTCCTTACCTGGGATCTGGCCGGCCACGGTGCCAGCCAGGCCTGCGACGCCGGGCAGTCGGCAGTGGCAACGGCAGACCTGGCCAATGAGATCATCGCCCTAAGCGACTTGGCCCACACCGAGCGGTTCCATTTCGTCGGCACTTCGATCGGCGGAGCCGTTGGCCAACAGTTGCTTGTCGAGCATCCCTCACGGCTGCGATCCCTCACCCTGACCAACACCGGCGCCCTGATTGGCTCTCCGGAGGCTTGGCAGGAACGGGCGCGGCGGGTACGCCACGAAGGACTAGCGGCCATGGCGGCAGAAATTGTGGCGCGCTGGTTCAGTCCCGCCGCCCTTGAGCACAACCCGGCGCTATCCGCAGGTTGGCAGGTGCAGTTGGGGCGCAGCGACAATCACAGCTATGCCCTGTTCTGCGAAATGCTGGGGAAGACGGACTTTCGTGGCCGGCTGTCGAAACGGCCGGCCCATGTGACCCTAATGGGCGGCAGCGCGGACCGGGCGACACCGCCCGCCACATTGAACGCCTTGGCCGGGGAATTAGGCGGACTGCCGGTGAAGATCATCGACCGCGCCGGCCATGTACCCTCGATAGAGCAGCCAGAGGTCTTGCTGAAGCTGATCCGCGCTGCGGCCAGCCGCTGACCAGATTGAGGCGCCGGAGCCGTCCGATTTGACAGCCAACTGATGGCGGAGCACTTCCCCTTCGCGCCACAACACCAGCTAAGCCAATTTTTTAATATCAATGGGTTGCACAAGGTTTGCCCCTATTTTTGCAAAATCTGGGTTAGTTACAAATTAAATTCTTGAATTCATGATGCAAGCTTGGCCTGCGGCCTTCCAGCGGCCCCTGTGGGGCCCGTTAAGGCACCGGGTCGGTCCAAAACCGCAGGAGGAGTCTATGCAGTGGCTGGAAGCAAACGGCGTCGCCCTACGCTAAGAATACCGCAGTGGCCCGGGGCCGTGCCGGGTGATGATCCATGAAATGGGCGGCACCTTGGAAAGCTGGGATGCGGTCTGCCTCCAGCTCCGTAGCAGCCTGCCATACCTGCGCTACGATACCCGAGGCGCCGGACTTTCGGAAAAGATCGTTGGCGAGACCGATATCGACACTCAGGTGGACGATCTGACGGCGCTGTTGGACGGCCTGGGCATCGACGGGCCAGTGGCCCTCGCTGGCGTGGCCGTAGGGGCGGCCATCGCCATCCGCTTCGCCGCACGGCAACCGCAACGGGTCAGCCACCTCATGGCGATGGCTCCCGCCTACGGCGTGGCGGCGGAAAATCGGAGCAAGGTGCTAGCCGCCTGCGAGCAGATGCGCCGGTTCGGTGTGAGGGACCATGTTGCGTCGCTGCTAGAGCGAGGCTGGCCGCCGACTCTGCGGACGGATTCCGCCCGATTCCGAGAGTTTCAGCTACGCTGGCGCACCTGCGACCCTCAGAGTTTTTCCGCTATCTTCCGCATGCTGGCCACCCTGGACCTGGAATCCGACCTGCGACAACTGCCGCCCCGCAGTATACTTGTAGCAGGCCGGCACGACCAAGTGCGCCCGCCGGCGGAAATCGAGCGCCTGGGCGGCTTAGCGCCGCAGGCCGAAACTCTCGAGGTGGAATCGAGACACTTCATGCCCGTGCAAAACCCTAACTGGGTGGCGGCGCTGCTGACCGGCTTCGTCGACACGAACCAGTCCGCAGCCAGCCTGTACCGGCAGCATCGAGACCTATGCTGAATTAAATCGAGAGACAACTGCCATGCTGTTCCAAATAGAAATGAACGTAAAACTACCGGCCGACATGCCCGAATCCACGGCCGCGGACATCAAGGCCCGGGAAAAATCCTATTCGCAGGGGTTGCAGCACCAGGGCATATGGAGCCATCTGTGGCGAATCAGCGGCAGCTATGCCAACATTAGAATCTTTGACGTCGCGGATAACACAGAACTGCATGAACTTATCAGCCGCCTGCCTCTGTTTCCCTATATGGACATCCGGGTGACGCCGCTGTGCCACCACCATTCATCTACACGCGAAGACGATCGCTAAAAAACGGGGAGCCTTTTGGGGTTCTGGATCGTTGCTCGGCGCTTGGATAGCAACCTGAGTGGCAGGCGCGATATTTGAGCTGATGTTGATCGTCGCTATGATGGGTGCTTCTGTGTTCATGCTGTTGCCTCAGCCTAAACTGGATGTCAATCCGCTGACTTCGGAACGGCTTGGCCCGGTCATTTGTGTTGCCATGTTTCACGGTGATTTTATTCAGGTAGGTGTAGGCGCCCTGTTTATAGTGGTTTTATACCAGATGCTGCGCATCGATGTGCGCCAGGTCAAGGTGTCGATTATTCTGTTGTACACCGTACCCGCGTTGCTGATTTTTTTGGCCTTAACGGGCAGGTTCGCTGGGGTACGGGCTGATTCTCGCTCTCGGTAATATCACGGGCGCTTTTTTGCCGTGAGAGTGAATCTGAGCGAGAAAGACGCCCAGTGGGTGAAGTAGATTACCCTTGTGATGGCAGGCGCGATACTGATCCGGCTTATGATCTATTAATCGGAGATTGAGGAGACACTGCAATGAAAGCAATGGTTATTGAGGAGTTTGGAGGCCCCGAGGTCTTCGTGGAGCGGGAAGTGGAGACTCCGGAACCGGCTGCCGGGCAAGTACGAATCAAAGTAGTGGCTTCCAGTGTTAACCCGATTGAGACCAAGATCCGCTCAGGCCTGGTAAAAGCCGGGCCTACCATGCCAGCCATACTGAATGGTGATGTGGCGGGCATTGTGGATAAGGTAGGACCGGGGGTTATCTCTTTTTCTGAGGGCGACGAGGTATTCGGATGTGCAGGCGGTACTGAAGGATGGCCGGGAGCACTGGCTGACTTCATGGTTGCGGATGCCCGTTTACTGGCGAAGCGTACATCGGTGATTGCGCTGCCTTTGGCTGAGTGTGCGACGTTACCTATGGTGTTTCTTACCGCCTGGACCGCTCTGGTAGAGCGAGCCAGGATCCAGGCCGGTGAGCATGTCCTGATTCACGCCGGGACGGGGGGAGTGGGCAACGTTGCAATTCAGATAGCCAAACACCTCGGGGCGCGGGTAGCCACTACGGTGTCTACGCCTGAAAAAGCCGAGCTGGCACGGCAATCAGGGGCGGATGATATTATTTTTTACCGTGACGAATCAGTTGATGCGTACAAGCAACGGCTGACCGATGGGCAGGGCTTCAGTTTGGTGTTTGATACGGTGGGAAGAGAGAACGTGGATCGAGCCATAGAGGCAACAGCCATTACCGGGCGGCTTTGCTCCATTAATACGCGTTCAACCCACGACCTTAGCCTGATGCATGCCAAAGGACTGACTCTTCATGTGATTTTTCGCTCAATCCCGCTGCGCCATGGTATTGGTATGGATGACCAGCCGCGACTGGTATCAGCGATGAGCGAGATGCTGGAGAAAGGCGTCATCCGACCACTACTGGATGAGAAACGTTACGCCTTTGCACGAGTTGCCGAGGCTCATCGTCGTCTCGAATCCGGTCTCGCCGTTGGTAAAATCCTGCTGCTACGATAGCAGTGACAGGACTGACTTACGGCCATAAAAAACGTCAACCCGGGTTGGCGTTTTTTATGGGTCTGAACCGGTAAAGTCAGGTCTTAAGCAATATTCGCTTCAGCTGCCTTGCGGGTGTAGTTGTCCATTTGGTCAAAGTTGAGATACTTGTAGATCTCTTTTGACATGCTATCCAGATTTTTGGTGTATTCCAGATATTCTGCCGGAGTTGGCAGTGTACCCAGAATTGCACCTACCGCTGCCAGCTCCGCAGAGGTCAGATACACATTGGCACTATCCCCCAGCCGGTTCGGGAAGTTACGAGTAGACGTGGACAGTGCGGTGCTCTTTGCAGCAACGCGTGCCTGGTTACCCATACACAGTGAGCAGTCCGGCATTTCGGTGCGGACACCCGTATTGCGTCAACGACAGCAGGCTGATAAACCGCCTGAACATGATGGATGACCCCAGTTTATTATCGTGATTATCTCACTACACGCGATGTAGCGCTTCAGTTGAATGAGGCCATCGCAGCAAAAAAGAAACACTAATGTATTATTCTTGTGGCCGTTCCGGCTTCGTATCGTAACGTCATAGATGTCACTCTTGCTTACGGTTATGCCTGTTACCAGACGATCTGCCCTGTCTTTTCTGGTCGTACTTATGCGTCCTCTGACCGCCGTATGGCCGGCGGGCGCAGGCTCGGGTGAGGCGGATATGCCCACGGTCACTGTGAGTGTGCTGCAGTTCGGCAGCGGGCACACCCGCCGGGAGCTGGCCCATATTCAGCGTCGCGGCATTGATAAACGTCATAGTTTCACGCTTGATGTCAGGCTGGTGACCAACTTGAGTGCCTCCCGCCTGGCAGTGTCCAGCACGAGCGTGGACGGGGCCGGTCACCAGAGTAATTAAGGACCTTAACCAGAGCGGTAGGGTCTGGACGTTCAAGCCGTGCCTATCCGTTTCATTGTCAAATGGATGGAGCAACTGTACTGTCTTAACGATAGTCGCCAGCGGCGGTACCATCGAGACCTAATATCCGTAGACTCCTTGGTGCCGATGCCATCACTACTCTCCGTGGCCAAGGGTACATTTTCAATATCATGGATTGATCCCGCCCGCTCCATTCGCCACTCCCTGCTGGGGCTGCTGGTTCTGGTTATCTGGCTTGCCACCCGGTTGTCCCTGCGCTCCGTAGGTGGACTCAGGCAGGCGCTGAAGGCTCTGCAAAATGGGCACCAACGATTGCATCGATCTCACTGTACCGGTGGAATTACGACCGCTGGTGAAGCAGCTCAATCAGCTTCGCGACACTCTGGATTAGCGCCTGGCCCGGTCCCGGGAAGCGCTTGCCAATTTTTCCCACAGCGTCAAGACGCCGATCGCGGCGGTTCAGCAGCTACTGCTGGAGGATGACAAGCGTTCACTGGATAGCGAACCCAGGCAACGAATGGCCCAGAGACTGTCGGACATAGACCAACAGCTGGAAGCGGAGATGCGCCGCAGCCAGTTTGCCGACCGCCCAGGCGGGCATGACCTCACAGCTACTGAACCAGACCCGGGAGCTGCTCTGGATGTTGGGCCGGCTCTACCCTGACAAACGCTTTGAACTTGATACCGATCTTGCCGGGAATCGCCGCTGACCCATTAAGGAGCATGACCTGAACGAGCTGCTCGGTAACCTTCTGGATAACGCCGGAAAATGGTCCCGGAGCTGCGCTGTGCTGACCTTGGATGAATTCGATAGCGGGGGTACGATTGTGTGAGTGACGATGGCGACGGGATGCCACAGGAGGAGCTGGCGGATCTTGGCCAGCGCGGGGCACGGTTTGATGAGCAGACCCCGGGCCACGGACTGGGCCTAGCTATTGTGCGGGAGATTGCGGAGCGCTGCGGTGGCACCCTGACACTGACAACGGGCGCCAATGGCAGCGTGCAGGCCTGGGTTGCCCTGCCCCTCATGTTCCGTCTGGTCGGTACACTAGCTGCAAATGAGGAAGATGGCGGAAGGGAGTAGGAGTCGAACCCACCAGACACGCGTTGCGCATCTCACCAGATTTGAAGTCCGGGCGCTCCACCGGGAAACGATTCCCTTCCGCAGCGATACCCAGAATACCCTATTTCAGGCCTGATCCAAGTCTTTGCCGGATTCGGGCCCGGTATAGCCGGGCTGAATCCGACGCTCTTCTTTGATGAACGCCGTCACCCCGGCCCTGTCCAGGTACTCCAGCACCTGAATGGTGAGGTTGCGGCCGATGCCGGAGCGGTCCCGGTACTGGCGGGCATCGAAGCTGCCCCGGGGTGACTCGCTGGCAAGCTCCACCGCGATCCACGCCAGCCGGGTCAGGATCTGGGGCAGGAAGTAGCGGTTCGGCGCCACCCGCACCAGCAGGCCCAAGTGATGGGCGCGCTCCAGAAACACCAACAGTTCGGCCTTATCCAGGCTCAGGCTCAGGGCCAGGTCACCCACAATGGGTGGTCGCAGTCCCGCCTCCCGCTGCAGCGCTGTAATCCGGTCCAGCAGGGCCTGATCTGGGGGGGTGAGACGGGGCCGGTGTTCGGGCTGGTGCACCCTGAAGCCGGTGCGTGCCAGCTCACCCTGACCCAGAAGACGGCCGACCAGCGCATGGCGCAACTCCGGCGCCATGCGCTGGTCCGGCAACCGGGCCAGCTCCGGTTCGGTGGGCCCGGGGCTGTCGGGATAGCGGTCATGCCAAGCCGCCACTGCCGTCAATATCTCCCGGCACAGCCCGGTCACCTGAGCCGGCCGCAAACCCAGAGGCCCGGTCCCCAGGGACAGGCTTTCCACGTCCGCGGCGCGGAGCTGTTCAGCCAGTTCCGCCGGCAGCAGATTGTAACGCCGGGCGAAGGGGTCCAATTCAACACCTGTGGGGCTGCTTGCCAGCATTGCCAATAGGGCCCCATGGGCTGAACCGGCCCTGGCCAGCTGCAGCAGCAGCGTCACCCGCGGTGCCGAGGAACGGCCGCGCCGGGGCGCCAGCGGATCTACCACCGGGCCGCCGCCCAGAGAACGGTTGGCGGCGGGGTCCCGCACAATAACTCGGTCTCCCCACACACTGTGTACCGGCGCATCCACAACCACCTGCGCCAGCATGGCGCCATCGCCGGTGTCCGCCGGCCCCAGGGCCACCACACGGCCATTGCGCACTGCCGCGCCCAGATGCAGCTGAATCTGTCCCCGGGGTAAGGACGCATCGTTCTGCTGCAACAGGCGCAGTGACACGTCCAGCCGGTCCGAGCAGGCTGCCAACTCCGGCGCCACCAACCAGTCGCCCCGACGGATGGTGTCCGTCTCCAGGTCGCCGGCCAGGTTGACAGCGCAGCGCTCGCCCGCCCGGACCCGTGGCGCCGCTGCTCCGTGGACCTCAATGCCTCGGACCCGGACAGAATCGCCGGCGGGCGCCAGCAGCAGCCGTTCCCCGGTATGTAACTGTCCCGAAAGCACGGTGCCCGTCACCACGCAGCCGCTGCCTCGGACCGTGAAACAGCGATCAATGGTTAGGCGGAAATGGCCCCCGGTGGGCCTGGGCGCGGTTGCAGCCGCTGCTTGCCGGAGATTATCCATCAGTCCAGGAACGCCTGCGCCACTGAGACCGGAGACCGGAAACAAGGGCGCTTCCCGGAGACTGGTGGGGGCCAGAAGATCGCGGATTTCAGCGCTGACAGCGTCGATCCGCGCCGGCGTCACCCGGTCGCTACGGGTAATCGCCACCGCGCCCCGGCGAATACCCAGCAGATCCAGGATCGCCAGATGCTCCAGGGTCTGGGGCATGGGGCCGTCGTCGGCGGCCACCACCAGCAGCACAAAGTCCACCGCCGCGACGCCTGCCAGCATGTTTCGCAGGAAGCGCTCATGGCCGGGCACATCCACAAATCCCAGGGGCGCGGCGGTGTCGATATCGGCCCAGGCAAAGCCCAGATCGATACTCAGGCCACGGCGTTTTTCCTCTGCCTGGCGGTCGGTATCCGCGCCAGTGAGGGCACGGATCAGGGTGGTCTTGCCATGGTCCACATGGCCGGCGGTGGCAATGATCATGGGCTGCCGGCGTTCAGCAACTGGTCTATGAATGCCTGCTCCTGTTCCAGACAGCGGCAGTCCAGCAATAGCGCATCTTCGGAGATGCGGCCGATCACCGGCAGCGGCAGCTGTCGCAGGCGCCGTGACAGAGCCTGCAGCAGGCGGCTGCGACCGCGTTTGGCGGTGGTCAGCGGCTGCAGGCGCAGGGCCGCGCTGGGCAGTAGATCCAGGGGCAGCGATCCGCTGCCGATCTGGCTTTTGACGGGCACCACATCCACCGCCAGGTTAGGCCCGGCCCATTGCGTCAGCGGCGTCACCAGCCGTTGCGCCAGGGCTTCGATGCTGGCGCGGTCACGGGTCAGCAGACGCAAGGCCGGCACCCGCTGGACCAGACGCTCGGGGTCCCCATA
>Ga0307981_1000364_pt1 | contig 45750 bp, 47 predicted proteins | sample OrgLakmetagen987_FD_201849 | JGI IMG/M metagenome (GOLD analysis project Ga0307981, IMG submission 201849) | Saline water microbial communities from Organic Lake, Antarctica - #987 | ecosystem: Environmental > Aquatic > Non-marine Saline and Alkaline > Saline | place: Antarctica: Organic Lake... | reverse complement strand
ATCAAATCCAAGCAGGATCGGCTTGCCATTCACGGGTGACAAACAGGGGTGAGAGAGTGTAAAAATATCCATGGTGAGGGCGGGCTTCCTGAAAACTGAGTTTTAGGTTTCAACACCCCAAAAATACAGCTTTTCAAAAGGTTACGCTACCCTCACCACCCTCTCATGAATAATTCGGGCTAGCGCCGTCATCACCTATCAGGCCACGGGGGGCGGTTTTGCCAACATCGGTCTGTTGGGTGCCAACCGCACCGATCTGGGCATGGTCCACGACGCCGAGGTCAAGCTGGCATTGGCCGGGGCCGAGCCGTTCCGCGCGCCCATCACCAACATGCAGGCCATCGGATATCTTTATAACTGGGCGCCGATGCACTTTTTCCTGCGCAAGGATCTGGCCGAGGAATACAACATCGACAGCCTCGACGATCTGGCGACATCCGGCGCGCCGATCACCATCGGCATCAACCGGTCGGGCAACATCACCGGCGATATCGCGCTTTTCATGCTGAACGCCGCAGGGCTGGACGAGGCGACGGTCGAGGCCAATGGCGGCGCTTTCGTGCGCGCAGGGGCCAATGAGCAGGGCGAATTGATGCAGGACGGGCGCATCGACATGGCCACCAACGGCATCTTCATCAAGCATTCCAGCTTTCGCGCGATTGACGAGAACGTCGACGTGGTCCTGCTGTCGATCCCCGAGAATGTCGTGGCGGCCACGCAGGAACAATTCGGCACCGCCGCCTATACCATTCCGGGCGGCAATTATTCCAACCAGCCGGGTGATGTCGCGACCGTGGCGCTGGGCGCGATGGTCACCACGACCGACGCGATGGACGAGGAAACCGCCTACAAGCTGGCCAGCGCATTCGTGAGGAACATCGAGGAAATCCGGTCGGTGCATTCCGCCATGGCCCAGTTGACGCCGGAGCTGATGGTCAGCCAGACGGTGCTGCCGTTCCATCCGGGGGCCGAGCGCGCGTATCGCGAGGCTGGTCTGATCGAATGAACGGAGGCGGGCTTTTCGTCCGCACCGGTCGGCGGCGTGCCTTTACGGGCGCGCCGCAACGGGTGCTGATGCTGCTGGCGGCCGCCTTTGCGGTCTGGGTCGTCTATGCGAACCTCGTGGTGATCTCGGACCCGCTGGTGTGGGGGATCCTCTTTGTGTCGGGCATCTTTACCCTGCTTTTCGTGGTGGTGGGCCATTCGCCCGCCGCACCGGACAATCCCACATGGCTCGACTGGGCGCTGAGCGCGCTTTCGCTGGCCTGTGGTGTGTTCTTCTTCACCAACGCGGGCGAGATCGCAGAGCGCATCACCCTGCTGGATGAATTCACCACTGCGCAGTTCTTTTTCGGCACCGCGCTCTTGCTTTTGACGCTCGAGGCCACCCGCCGCACCACCGGGCTTGGCCTGACGTCGGTCGTGCTGGCGTTTCTGGCCTATAACCTCTTCGGCTCTTATCTGCCGCCGCCCTTTGGCCATGGCATCAGCGAATTCTCGTATCTGCTGGATATCCTCGTCTTTACCACCGACGGCCTCTTTGGCGTTCCGGTGCAGGTCGTCGCATCCTATGTTTTTCTCTTTGTCCTCTTTGGCACCCTGCTGGCCAAGGCCGGGGGAGGAGAGCTGTTTTTCAACCTCGCCGCCGCCCTGACCGGAAACACGCGCGGCGGCCCGGCCAAGGTGGCGGTCATCTCATCGGGCCTTTACGGCACGATGTCGGGCAGTCCCACGTCGGACGTAGTGGCCACCGGGTCGATCACCATCCCGATCATGAAAAAGCTGGGCTATACCAAACGCTTTGCCGGCGCTGTCGAAGTCGCCGCCTCGACCGGCGGGTCGGCCATGCCGCCGATCATGGGGTCTGCGGCCTTCATCCTCGCCGAATACACCAATACGCCTTACCGCGAGATCGTCTATGCCGCCCTGATCCCGGCGATGCTCTATTATGTCGGCGTGTTCAGTCAGGTGCATCTGCGCGCCGTGCGCCACGATCTCAAACCCTATGCCGACGGCGTGCCGAGCCTTGGGCGCACGCTGCTGCTGGGCTGGCCGTTCATAATCCCCATCGTGATCATCATCAGCGTGTTGATGGCGGGCTATTCGCCGACCTATACGGCAGGCGCGGGCGCGGGCGCGGTGATCCTGGCCACGTTCCTGACCGCGCGGACCCGGATGACGATGTGGGAAATCATCGAAGGCTTCGGCGAGACGACGCTGCGCATCCTGCCTGTCGCGGGGGCCTGTGCTGCTGCCGGACTGGTGATCGGCGGCTTGTCGATGACCGGGCTTGGGATGAAGGCGGCGAATGTGATCATCACCTTGTCGGGCGGCGGTGCGGTTGCGACGCTGCTGCTGGCCGCCGTGGTCACGATCATTCTGGGCCTCGGGATGCCGACGCCTTCGGCCTATATTCTGGCCGCCGTTCTGGTCGGCCCTGCGCTGACCAAGATCGGCTTTCCGCTGCTCGAATCCCACATGTTCCTGCTGTATTACGCGATCCTGTCGGCGCTGACCCCGCCCATCGCCGTTGCTGCCCTCGCAGCCGCTGCCATCGCCGAGGAAGACCCGTTCGCCATCGCCTTCGATGCTGTTCGGCTGGCCGCCGTCGGTTTCCTGATGCCGTTCGTGTTCCTGTGGAATCCGGCTATTCTGGGTCAGGGCGACTGGGGTGACATCGCGCTGGTGGCCGTCGGAGGCGTCATAGCGGCGGGCCTTATCGCGGTGTCGGTCGAATGGCTGGTGCGCCGCGCGCCGCCTTTGGTCAGCCCTGTGATCCGGTTGGGAATGGTTGCGGCTGCGGTGGCCTGTGTGGCGCCTCAGCCGGGCGTGTCCTTGCTGGGCATCGCGGCGGGGCTGGCGCTTTTGGGCTATGCCATGATGCTTTATCGGCGTGAGGTTTCGGTGAGCGCGCAGGCGGCACCCGGCGAATAATCAGGTCATGCCCCTGGCCATCTCGGCGGCATAACCCGGCTCTATCCGCGCGTCGATCAGCACCGGCTTGCCTGCCCGCACCATTGCGGTGGCTTGCCGGATTGCGCCTGCCAGCGTGTCGGGGTCTGACACAGGACCAAATGCCTCGAACCCCTGCGCGCGGGCCAGCGCGGCGAAATCCAGATCCGGGTCGGCGATTGCCTGCCCGATAGCCTTGTTTTCGACCGGACGACCTCGGGTCAGTGCGACACGCTCCTGATGCACCTCATCGTTGAAGTAGCTGCGGTTGTTGGCCACGATCAGCAACAGCGGGATGTCGTAGCGGGCAGCGGTCCAGAGCGCCGAAATCCCCATCATCGTATCGCCGTCGCCCAGGACCCCTACAGGCAAGCGCGTGCTGCGTTGATCGCGCAGGGCCAGTGCGGCCCCCACCAGCATCCCCGGACCCGATCCGATACCCGCCCCGCCGTCATAACCAAGGTAATCCATCGGATGATCGAAATGCCACGCCGCCCCGGCCCAGGACAGCGGCAGACGCACGAGGGTTGTCGGAACGCCTCGCAACCCTTCGCCCAAAGCGGCGGCAAAGCGCGGGCCGTTCATCGGGCCGGGGCTGGGGTCAAAGGGCAAGGCGGGATGCGTCGGGGTGGTTTCGGGCGGTTCACCGGGGCTGAGGGGGATCGCCTGCACCAGCGCGCGCACCGCAGTGTCGGGCAGGCAATGCAGCGTCAGATCCGCCGCCACAGGCCCGAACGTGTCGAGCCTTGTGCCGCTGGCGAGGGTCTCTTCCAGCGAGATCTGAACCAGGGGCACATTCTGCGCCCCCGCCGCCTTGATGGTGCCACCGGCATCCACCCAGTCCAAAGACAGGATCAGGTCGGCCCCTCGCAACGCCTCTTGCTGCTCTGGCGTCAGAAAGAATCCCGGCGGGCCAAGGTGTAGCGGATGCACCGTCGGAAAGCTGGCCCCGGTCTTGATGTCGGTCAGAACCTGCGCGCCCAGATGCTCGGACAGCGCCACCCGGGCCGCCCAATCCACGACGTCCCGGCTGACGCGCCCCATCAGGATGATTGGGCGTTCCGCGGTCGTCAAAAGCGTTGCCAGAACCGCTGCATCGACCGGCGCCGGAAGGTGCGGGGCATGGCGAGCGAGATCGGGCATGGTCGGCATCTGGGCGATCTCGGCCTCTTGCAGGGCCACGTCGAACACCACATGGGTGGGCCCATGCGGCGCTGTGCAGGTAATCTGATGTGCCCGTGCGATCGCCACCAAAGCCGCCTCCAAAGACGCTGGCTGATCGTCCCATTTCACGTAATCGCGCACCATGGCGGCCTGATCTCGCGCGGTGTGAATCCAGTCGATCCACGGGCGGCGCTTTTCGGCATCCACCGGCCCGGTCGCGCCGCAGATCATCATCGGCACCCGGTCGCACCACGCATTGTAGATCGCCATAGACGCATGCATCAGCCCGACATTTGCATGCAGCATGACGCCCATCGGCTGGCCCGTGACTTTGGCCCAGCCATGGGCGATGGCGACCGCGTGTTCCTCGTGCAGACAGACCAGCATCTGCGGATCCCGGTTGCCCAAGTGATTGACCAGGGAATCGTGCAAACCCCGGTAGCTCGAGCCGGGGTTCAGCGCGACATAGGGCAGCGCCAGATGCCGCAGCATCTCGGCAATCGCGTCGCTGCCCCAGAGGCGCGGGTCGGCATGGCCGTCGGGCCTGTCAAGATCGTCCATGTCGCGCCTCTCATTATGGCTGTGTCAGGATGCGGGGAATCCGTCGCGATCACTGCACCGGTCCAAAGCCCCGGTCGCCCAGCCAGCCGTCCAACGTCTGCACCGCCAGACGCAATTGCTCGGGCTGATCCTTGTAGTAATGCGAGGCGTCCGGAATGGTCGCATAGGTCTTGTCGGCCATCGACGCTGCGGCGAACACCTGCTGCGGGTGGCTGGGTGGCACGGCGTCGTCTGCCGCGTTCTCGACCACCAGAAACGGCGCTTTGATCTTCGGTACGCTGTCCAGCGCATCCGCGCGGCTGAGCGGCGACCATTGGCTGAGCCACGCACGCAACGTGGTGAACCGCGCCAGACCCACAGGGCCTGAATTCACCGTCTCCGGCACGCCCAGATAGCAGGTGTTCGCGGGCCGCCCGTTCGGCTCCAGCGTCTTGTCGAGAAAGCGCGGGTCCGCCATGGTACGATGGACAATGAAGGGGCGTTCCACCTCGGCCCCGCCGCGCGCCTTCAGGTCGGCGAGCATGGCCTGCGCTGTGCCGGTGATGCGGTTTATCCGGGCCATTTGTGCTGTGCGAAACGTGGCGATGAACTCAGCGGAATAGGGCGGCGCGGGGGCGTCAGCGCCATAAAGATCCAGCGCCGGATCGCGAATATCGGGGTTCACCTCGTCCAGCACGCTGGGGTCGATCCATTCCGCGAGAATGCGCGCGCGGCCGGTGTGGGCGGCGATGAAGGTGACGCCATCGGCGGGAATCAAACCGGCGGCCGTCAGATCATAGGCGTCACCAGCAGCGGTGTCGATCAGGCTGGGGGCTTCGGCCTGCGACTGATAAAAGAGCGCCAATGATCCGCCCCCCGACCAACCTGCCAGCACCACCCTGGCATAGCCCAGATCCTCGCGCGCATGGCGCACGTAAGCGCCCAGATCGGCGACCACCTTTTCCATGATCAGCGCGGTGTCGTTTTTGGCATAGCGCGATGCGGCGCAGATCACATGATGCCCAGCCTCGGCCATCGCGCGGGGCATCGGCATCAGGTTCAGCGTGGAGGCGGGGTGCATGAAGATCAGCACGCTGTCCGAGGGCGTGTCGGAGCGGATCAACTGGCCTTCGAGAAAGACTTTGCCTTGTGATCCGGCAAATCCGTAGGTCTCGGTAAAGGCGGCGGTTTCGGTAAAACTGACGATCAGGGGCGTGCGGGTCAGGGGCATGCGGGTCAGGGGCATGGGGGGGGGCTTTTCAAAAGGCAGCTTGGGGGGACAGGTCGCCCCGGCGGCGCTGCCGGGGTTTCGGGGTCTGATCTCAGGCGGGCACCTCGTCCACATCCGGCGCACGCTTGGTTCTTGACCAATCCTCGAGCACTGTCTCTGCGCTACTGTTCAGCTTGGCCAGCATTGCGGGCGTCATGGTGTCGACCGTCACCTCCATCCGGTGGCCATTGGGGTCGAAAAAGTAGATCGACTGGCAGATCTTGTGATCTGTCGGCCCGACCACGTCGATGCCCGTGGCCTTGACCCGCGCCTTGATGGCGGTCAACTCGTCCATTGTCTCGACCCGCAGCGCCAGATGCTGCACCCAGTCGGGCGTGTTCTGGTCCATCTCCATATCCGGGCTTTCGGGCAGTTCGAAAAACGCGACATAGCTGCCGTCGCCCAACTTGAAGAAGATATGGATATGCGGCGACCATTCCCCGGTCGAGGGCACGCGGTTTTGGGCCAGCGCAATGTCCAGTTCCAACCCCAGCAGGTCGCGGTAAAAGGCTGTGGTCTCATTGGCGTCGCGGCAGCGATAGGCGACGTGGTGCAGACCCTGAAGCCCCATGGCGGTGTCCTCCGTGTTTATGTCGTTGGTATACATTTTAACTGGATGTCCCGAAATAGCCATGAAAAGATCAATTGGATGTATACATTTTCCGACCCCAAACCAGACGCCACCCTCACTGAGACCGCGACCGAGCGGTTGCGGGCGGCCATTCTGGCCGGGCAATTCGCGGATGGCGCGCTCACCGAACAGGCAATCTGCGCGGCTTTCGCGATGTCCCGCACGCCTGTGCGCGCCGCCTTGCAGACGCTGGCACAGGAAGGGTTGTTGGATCATGCGCCGCAAAAGGGCTACCGCATCCGCCGTCAGGACCCGGGATTGGTGGCCGAAGCCTACGAGGTGCGCGCGGTGCTCGAAGGCCTCGCCGCGCGCCGCTTGGCCGAACTGGGTCTGAATGAGGCTGTCGAGGTCATTCTGGCAGATTGCGTGGCGCAGGGCGACCGTCTGCTTGGCGCGGACAGCTTTGATGCAAGCCGCTGGCGCGAGATGAATGCCCGGTTTCACGAGACGATCATCGGCGGCGCGGGCAACGACCTCTTGCGCGCGACAGCCCGGCTTGCCGAAGGCGTTCCGCTGGCCGCGATGAACGTCATCGCCGATCTGAACCCGGCCCCCGACCGCGACCTGCTGCGGCAGGCGCAGGCCGATCATATCGCTATCTTGCGATCCCTGCGCGCGGGTCAGTCCTCGCGCACCGAGGCGCGGATGCGCGAACATATTCTCGTGGCGGGCGAATTGATCGTCGCGGCCCTGTCTGAAAGGACGAAACCATGAATCTGCGCGCCCGCCTTGCTGACCCGGCGATCCTGATGGCCCCCGGCGCCTATGATGGCTTGTCGGCGCGCCTTGCCGCCGCCGCCGGGGCCGAGGCGGTCTATATGACTGGGTTCGGCGTCTCGGGCTCCACTCTTGGCCGCCCTGATGTGGGGCTGATGACCGCCACCGAAATGGCGGACCGCACCCGCGCGATGGCCGAGGCTTGCAGCGGCACATGGTTGATCGCCGACGGCGACACCGGCCACGGCGGCGTGCTGAACGTGGCGCGCATGGTGCGGCTTTATGAACAGGCGGGGGCGGCGGCGATCCAGATCGAGGATCAGGTGTTCCCGAAACGCTGCGGCCATATGGCGGGCAAGCAGGTGATCGACGCAAGCGAGGCCGCCGCCAAGATCAGGTCGGCCGTCGACGCCCGCGCCAGCCCCGAATTCGTGATCATCGCCCGCACCGACGCCCGTGCCGTCACCAATCTGGACGACGCGCTGCGGCGCGGTGAGATGTTCGCCAAGGCAGGCGCCGACGTGATATTCATCGAAGCCCCTCAAGACCTTGAGGAAATGCGCAAGGTGGCCGAGACGTTCAAAGGCATGCCGCTGGTCGCCAATATGGTCGAGGACGGCAAGACGCCGTATCTGGACACCGCGACCTTGCAGGAACTGGGCTTTGCCCTCGCGATCTACCCGGTCTCGTCCCTCCTGGTGGTGACCAAAGCACTGCAAGACGCCTACTGTGCCATGCTCGACAACGGCCGCTTGCCCAGAGATGCTGCGCGCGTCACATTCCAGCAGTATAACACCGCATTGGGGCTCGAGGATTTGCTGGCCAGTGCAGCGGAGGACAAGACATGAGATTGGCACGTTTCAACGATACCCACTTGGGCGCAGTGGACGAGGGCGGCGAAACGCTGGCCGACCTGACCGACCTGATCGCTGATCTTGCGCCCTCCACATGGGCCCGCGCGCCGGGCGATCCGGTGATCGCGCGGCTGGCGCAGATCATGGCGCAGGCCCCCGCCTTGCTGCCCGACGCCCCCCGCATCCCCATCGAAAGCGTCACGCTGAACCCGCCTGTCGCGACCCCTTCCAAGATCATCGGCGCGCCGGTCAATTATCACGCCCATCTCGACGAGGCGCAGGCGGATGCCGAGATTCACCACGGCAACACAATCGCCAGGATCGACGAAATCGGCTGCTTTCTCAAAGCCACCAGTGCGCTCTTTGGCCCCGGTGCCACGATGGAGCTGCCCTTTGCCGACCGCCGCGTCGACCACGAAGGCGAGGTGGCGGTGATCATCGGCAAACCGGGTCGCCGCATCAAAGCCGCCGATGCGATGGACCACGTCGCAGGCTACGCTCTGGCCTTCGACATGACCGTGCGCGGCACCGAAGACCGCTCCTTGCGCAAGAGCTTTGACACTGCAGCAGGCCTTGGTCCGTGGTTGACCACACCCGATGACATCGTAGACCCAAGCGACATCGCTTTCCAACTCACGGTCAACGGCGAGATCCGCCAATCGTCCACGACCAAAATGCTGATCCGCTCGGTTCCGCAACTGCTCGAGATGGTCAGCGCCTTCTACACCCTGCTGCCGGGCGACATCATCATGACCGGAACGCCCGAAGGCGTGTCGCCGGTGAATGCAGGCGATCTCGTCACCGTATCCTCACCCGATCTGGGCGAAATGAGCGTCAGGATCGCGGGTCAGGCTAATACAGCAGGCTCGGCAACCACAACGCCAGCGCCGGAAAGGCAATGAGCGCCGCGATCCCGCCGAGATGGGCCAACAGAAAGGGTGCTATCCCCTTGTAGATATCGCCCAAAGCCATATCCGGCTGCTGGGCGCGGATAACGAATATGTTGAGGCCCACGGGCGGCGTGATCAGGCCGATCTCGGCCACGATCACGATGAAGATGCCGAACCAGATGGCGGAATAGCCGATCTCCTGCGCGATGGGCAGAAAGACCGGGATGGTGATCAGCATCATGGAAATCGAATCCAGAAAACACCCCAGCACGACGTAGACCAGAACGAAGAACAGGATCACCACGACAGGCGCCAGCCCCAGCCCCACGACCCAATCGCCCAAGGTCGCCGGGATGCGCGTCTGCACCACGAAATAGGCAAAGACGAACGCGCCGAGCACGATAAAGAACAATGATCCGGTGGTGATGATGGTTTCTCGCAATGCGCTTGCAAAGCCGCGCAGACCCATCTGGCGGCTGGCAAATCCGATGAGGATGGTCACGAACGCGCCGATGGCGGCGGCTTCGGTCGGGCTGAACCAGCCCAGATAAATGCCGCCGATCACGATGGCGAAGATCAGCGCCATTTTCCACATTTGCCCCAAGGCCCGCAGCTTTCGACCCAGTGGCAAGGCGGGGGCCATGGGCAATGCATCAGGGCGCAGACGGGCCATCACGGCGATGACGAGGATATGCAGCGCGATCATCAAAAGGCCGGGGAACAGCGCTGCGGCAAAGAGCGCAGGCACGCTTTCCTGTGCGATGATCGCGTAGATCACGAGGATGATCGACGGCGGTATCAGGATGCCCAGCGTGCCGCCTGACGCCACGACACCCGCCGCGACATCGTCGGCATATCCGTAACGGCGCATCTCGGGGATGGAGACCCGCGTCATGGTCGACGCGGTGGCCAGAGAAGAGCCGCAGATCGCGCCAAAGCCCGCGCAGGCACCCACGGTGGCCATCGCCAGCCCGCCCTTGCGGCCCGCAAAAAGCGCGTTGGCCGCGGCAAACAATTCCTGCGCCATGGATGTCCGCGCCGCCACCACACCCATCAGCAGGAACAGCGGGACGACCGACAGCGAATAGGCCTGCGCCAGATTGAACGGCGTCGTGCCCAGCGTGATCAGCGCCACGCGCCAGCCGTCGATAGCGGCGTAGCCGGCGAGGCCCACGCCCAGCAACGCGACCGCCACCGGCACCCGCAGGAACACCAACACCACCAGCGACAGGATCGCGGTCGCGCCGATCAATTGTGGCGTCATGCGGGGGCCTCGGGTCGGTCAAGAAGCGCGATCAGCGCGGCCAAGGCGCTCAGGCCGAGGCCGATCCAGATCGCCATCCAATACCAGAATTTCGGCCAGCCAAGATCCAGCGTCCTGTCCCCCCAGTCCAGCGCATCCATCGCGGGGGTAATGCTGTGATAGCCCGCCAGCGCAACCAGCCCCAGCGTCAACAGCAGGCCCACCCGTATCAGAATGGACGCCGGCACAAACCGGTCGATCAGGTCCACCACGATCAGCTGAGAGGTCAGGATCGACGCCGGAATCGCCAGATAGATCACCCAGGCAAGGCTGAATTCGACGTAATCCACCATGCCGACGATGCGCCAGGTGGGCTCGATCGCGCGCAAGGTCACGTCAAGCACGACGACCAGCATCAGGAACAGCAGGCAGGCAGAGGCGGCAGTCGTAAGGACCGCCGCCAGCGCGTTTCTGAACTTTGTCAGCAAAGGGCTTTAGTCCTGACAGCCGGGGCCGACGGGGCCGACATCCTCGGCCAGTTGGCGCATCTGGGCCAGCACCGCCGCACCGGGTTTGCCTGCGGCCTCAAGCTCGGCCACGTAGCCGTCTGTCACCGAATTGCCGACCTCCACAAGCGCCGCGCGCTGGTCCGCATCCAGTTTGTGGATCGTCACGCCCGCATCCATCAACACCTTTTTGCCGATGGAATCCATACCGTCCCAGACCTGTCCGATCTCGGCGCTGGCGCCGTCGAGCGACGCTGTAAGCATGCTCTGCAAATCCTCGGGCAACCCGGCAAAGCTGTCGGGGTTCATCCCCAGCATGAACGACGAGGTATAGCTGTAAACCTCCGTTACATCGGTCAGATGCGGCGCCAGACCAAAGGCCAGACCGGCCCCGCCATAATCAATCAATGCGCCCTGAATGGTGCCCTTTTGCAAGGCTTCGGCCATCTCGGTGGGCGGCAGACCCACGGGCGTGCCCCCCATCGCGGCGATAAACTTGGCCACGGCAGAGGACGCAGGCCGCAACCCTTTGCCCTTCATGTCGTCCAGCGTCAGGATCGGGCCCGCGTTGGAATTGATCTGGCCCGGAGGATGCATGAAAAGCGCCAGAACCTTGACCCCGCGATGTTCGGCATCGAGGTAGTCTGCGCGCAGGCTGGGGTCGTTCAGCACCATCGTCGCCTGCTCGGCCGAGCAAAAAAGGAACGGCATGTTCGAGATCTCGGTCAGTTCGAACCGACCGGGCGTGGCCCCGTGCAGGTGCCAGACGATGTCCGCCTGACCGTTGCGCGCCAGATCGTAATAGACGGGCGGCGGGCCCATCTGCGCGCCGTGCAGGATCTCGAACTGCAACCGGCCCTCCGATTGCTCGGTCAGATCGGCGGCCCATTGGTCGATCCATTTCGACATGCCATGCGCGCCGGTCACGAATGTGGCGATCTTCATGTCATAGGTCTGTGCGGATGCGGGCAAGGCTGCCAGTGCAAAGGCCGCAGCGGCGGCAAGGGTCTTCCATGTCATGTCGTGGGTTCCTCCCTGGGGAAATCTTTTCTGCGGGCTTATTGTTATTGGGGCGTCACAGATCGCGGTGACGCCATATGCCAAGGTTTTCCTGCGCGGCCCGGTCGCTAAAGCTGAAGAGCACGGTCTCGGCCGTGGTCTCCAGCTCAACCGGCATCCAGTTGGGGGCCACGAAGGTGTCGTTTTCCTCGAACGCCAGCTCGATGTCGCCTATCCGTGCTGTGCCGCGCCCCTCGAGCACCGAAAACACCTGCGCCTCTGTGGTCTGGCTGGGTTTGGTCACAAAGCCGAGTGGCAGCTTTTGCAGATAGGCGCCGATGGTGGGCAGCACGTGGCCGCCGTCGCGCGGATTTGTGTAGATCATCTTCCAGCCGCGATGCGGATCGGGTGCATCGCTGGTGGAAATGGCGTCCAGCGCGGGGCGCGCCTGCGCATAGGGATAGCTGTAGACCGGCGAATAGGGATGGATGTGCTGCCCTGTGAAAGGCCGCAGGCCCGACCCCCAGCGCGACACGCTGTCGTCGGTGTTCCGGTATATGGGCTGTTCGGCGGTCGGGCATTCCTCGGCGAATTTCGCACCGAAAAACCCGATCAGCGGCACGTCCAGCCCGTCGAGCCAGATCATCGGCCCGTCGCCGGTATTCTTGTGATCGTGCCAGCACCAGCTGGGTGTCGTGATGAAATCGCCGCGCCGCATCTCGCAACGCTCGCCCTCGACCGCCGTATAGCCGCCCGAGCTTTCCAGAACGAAGCGCAGCGCGCCCTGGGAATGGCGATGCGCCTCGGCGATCTCACCGGGCATGACAAGCTGCAAGCCCGCGAATAGCGTCTGCGAAATACCGGGGCGGTCCAGCGCGGGGTTTTTGAGCACCAGCACACGGCGTTCGGCCTCGGCGGCGCTGATCTGGGTTCCTGCGTTCATCAACAGAGGGCGCATCTGGGCATAGGACCACAGATGCGGTGCGCCGTGAATGGCGGGCTTGTCGGACACCAGCTTGTGATAGATCTCCCACAGGGGCAGGGCCGATGCTCCGGCCATTTCCGCATAGGCGTCCTTGAGATGTGGGTGTTTTATCTCGTCCAGCATAAGCCCCTCCCAAAGCGGATGTGTCCTGTGGGTCAGCGTATCTTAGGCGACTAAGAAGTCAAACCTGGAATCGCGCGGCGGAACACAGGCGACCATCCAGACCCGGAAACGCAAAAGGGGGCGACCGTGCAGGCCGCCCCCCTCTTTGCGATTGGTCAAGCGATCAATTGGCCGCGATGAACGCCTCGAAGCGGTTTTTGAAATCGGTCGCTTCAGGCTGGTCGGTCAGGATGATGTCCCAGCTCTTTTTGGCTTCGACCATGAAGGGGGCCAGATCGGGCTCCAGGATCTCGACACCCGCTGCGGCGGCGGTCACGAGACCCGCATCGGCCAGCGCGTCATGGGCCGCGATACCGACGGCGATGGCATCGGTGGCCGCTGTCTGGATCATTTCCTGCACGTCGGCGGGCAGATCATCCCACCATGTCTTGGACAGCACCATCACGGTTGTGGACTGGTGCGTCTTGGTCATGGTGTAGGTGTTGACCGTCTCGTAAAAACCATCGGCGACGATCGCGTCGGGCGAGATTTCCAGCGCGTCGACGACGTTGTTCTGGATCGCCATGAACAGCTCTCCGTAGGACATCGGCGTGGGCTGTGTGCCCATGGCCTTGTAGGCCTCGACGAAACCGGGCGTGGGCAGAACGCGGATTTTCAGGCCCTGCATGTCTTCGATGGTGGCGACGCGGGCGGGTGCCTTGGACGCGACAGACCGCTCGTAGATCGAGCCGAAGCCCAGACCATACATGCCGAACCCGTCCAGCAGGTCGAGCATTTCGCGACCCATGTCGCTTTGCAGAACCTGATAGGCTTGCTCTTTGTTTTCAAAGAGATAGGGCAGCGACAGCACGCGGTAGGCCGGCACGACTGTCTCAAGGGTCGATCCGCCCACAAAACCGCCTGTCAGAATGCCGGTCCGCATCGACTGGATCGCGCGGGTCTCGTTGCCCGCCTGTCCGCAGCACTGGATCTCGACCGCGATGTCGCCGTTTGAGCGTTCCTCGATCAGCGATTTGAATTCGTTGAGCGTGACCTGATACGGGCTCTGGGCGCTCAGGACGTGGGCCATGGTCATCGAATAGGTCTGCGCCGTTGCAGCGCCTGCGCCCATGACCAGCGCTGCGGCGACGCCCATTGCTGTGTGTTTGATGTTCATTTTTATGTTTCTCCCTGGTGGTTTATGGTGGTTTCGATTAGCGGAGCAGGGCAAGCGAAATGCCCGGAACGTAGGTGATGATCATCAGATTGGTGATGAGCACCATGAGGAAAATCGCCAGCGGACGCATCAATTGCTCCATAGAGATGCGCGCGATTCCGCAGGCGATAAACAGGTTCACACCCACCGGGGGCGTGACCATTCCAACGGCCAGATTGACGATCATGATCATCCCGAAATGGATCGGGTCGATGCCGTAGCTGACCGCGATGGGCGACAGGATCGGGCCAAGGATCACGATGGCCGCGAATGTCTCCATGAACATGCCGACGATCAGCAAAAAGATGTTCACCAGCAGCAGGAAATAGATCGGGTTTTCTGTCACCGTGGTCAGCAACATGCCCAGTTGCTGCGGCGCGCGCAAAAGGTGCAGCGCAAAGGCGAACATTGCGGCGAAAGCGACGATAATCATCACGACCGAAGAGGTGACGGCGGCACTTGCAAAGATCCGCGGCAGGTCCTTGAGCGACAATTCGCGGTAGACCACCACGCTGAGGAAGAGCGCGTAGAAGACGGCGACCACGGCGGCCTCGGTCGCGGTAAAGATGCCGCCGAAAATGCCGCCCAGAATGATCACCGGCATGAACAGCGACAGCGAAGCGCGCCAGAACGCGGCAGAGACATCGCGCGCCCAGGGGCCCAGCTGAAACGGCTGACGTTCGCCGTAGCCCATGATCCACGACACCAGAATGGCGGTGGTCATCAGCGACACTCCGATCATCAGACCCGGCAAAAAGCCCGCGATAAAGAGATCCGTGATCGAGATGCCGGTGATGACGCCGTAGATGACCATGGCCACCGACGGCGGAATGATGACACCCAACTCGCCCGACGCGGCCGTGGTCGCGGCGCTGAACGGGCGGGGGTATTTCTGCTTTTCCATCTCGGGGATCAGCATCGCGCCGATGGCGGCAGCCGTGGCGGCGGACGAGCCCGAAATGGTCGCGAAGAGCATCGAGGTCATGACCACGGCGGCGGCCAACCCGCCCCGCACCCAAGAGACCAGCGCCTTGGCCAGCTCGACCAGCCGCTTGGCAATCCCGCCATGCTGCATCAACCGACCGGCGAGGACATAAAGCGGCAAGGCCATCAGGGCGAAACTGTCGAGCGCCTCGAAAATCACCTGCGGAATCGCGATAAAGGGGATGCCCTTTTCGATCAGCGTCGGAACGGCGGCGATGCCCAGCGACATCGCAATCGGCACGCTTGCCACGAACAGGACCAAAAGGGCAACGACTAACAGGATCATGTCAATCCTCCGGAGCGAAGTCGGAGGCGAAGCGGATGTCGCGCCCCTCGAGGATGGTTTCGGCGATCAGCGCCAGCGAATTCAGGATCATCAGCACCATGGAGACGGGCATGGCCAGATAGACCTTTTCCTTCGTGATGCCCAGAACCGGGCTGGTCTCTGACCGACCGAGTTCCAGAAATTCGACGCCGACTGAGAACAAAAGTCCGAAAAACGCGATGGTCAGCAGCATGACACCGTAGCGCAGGGGCACGCCCGTCATGGCCGGCAGCTTGCGAACGCCAAACTCCAGCGCGATCATGCGGGCGTGGCGCACGCCGACCGCAGCGCCCAGGAACACCATCCAGATCAGGGTGTAGCGCGCAAGTTCCTCGGTCCAGGGGGCCGAGATGTTAATGCCCAGCGCAGTAAGGACAAATCGCACCAGAACCTGCGCGAGAACCGCAAGGGCCACGACCGCCAGCAGGGCGGCGACGATGCCCGTCACAACCACGTTCAATTTGTCGATGAGTGTCACATACAGACGCAATGGCAACTTCCTGTCCGCAAGGTTTCGCTGTCAGCAGTGTGGTGCCTGCGTTAATCGAACAGAGGGTAAGGGCAGTCGAATTTGTGCGCAAGGCAAATTTAAGTTCGGGATGCGAACAAATTGCAGGCCAAACCCGCTTTGACCGGGCGATCCTGGCCTCAGGACGCCGCCTGCGGGTTCGGCGGACGGGGCAGGCGGTAGAAATCGGCGGCATTGCCTGCAAAGAGCGCGTATTGCTCGGGCCCGCTCAGATCAGCAAAGCACTGGCGGAAATGCTCATAGGCCTGCTCGAACGTCGCGTGCAATTCCACAACCGGGTGGTCACTGCCCAGCATGCAGCGCGCCGGGCCAAAGGCGTCGAGACAGGCGCGCGAGACCCGGTTCAGGCTCTGCGGTGTCCAGTCTGGATCGTAGGCCACAAGGTCCGAGATCTTGAGCACCACGTTGGGTGCCTCTGCCAGCCGGTGCAATCCGCGCGCCCATGCTGCCATCCCCTCGGGCGAGCGGTCAAACGGCGCCCCGCAATGGTTCACCGCAAAGCGGATACCGGGGAAGTCGCGGATCAGCGCCAGCGCGTCGTCGATTTGCCAGGGCGACATGGACAGATCGAACGACAGGTCAAGCGCCTCGAGCCGGGCAAGCCCTGCACGCCAGTCCCGATCAGCCATGCGGTGCTTGTCGGTGACGGCCGAGCGCGCAGGGTCGGGGTGCCAGCTGACGATATCGCGGATGCCCACGACGATGTCCCGCGCAGCCATCGCCTCAAGGTCCGAGGCCACATCGCGACGCCCCAGATCGGCATAGGCCACATGGCGCATGGCGATGCCATCGGGGCGGGGCAGGGCGCTGAGCCAGTCGATCTCACCCAGCGGGTCGGCGGGATCCCAGTTGGCCTCGATATGCACGGAGGCGACCAGATCGACGGAGGCTGACGCGCGCAGATAATCATCCGTCAGGCAGGATTGGCTGAGCGCCGGGTCCGTCTGACCGCGCAGCCATGGGTGGCGGTCCATGCTCCTGTCCCACAGGTGGTGATGCGCGTCTATCACGGGCCCGGAATAACGCGCGTGGCCCATGCTCAATGCCCCATATGACGCCGCCGCCCGATGCGGTCGGCCAGCGTCAACCAGCGCCGCGCAGGCTCTGGCGCGGCACCGGAAATATGGGCCAGCGCGTCGGACCACAGCGTGTCGAGCAGCGCCAGAGGCAGATGCGCCTGCGCGTCGATCTCTTCGGCGATGATGATGAAACGCTCGGCGTTTTTGCGGCCCCCGAACAGCGGTGCCACATCGCGCTCGACAAAGGTGTCCCACGTCAGGTTCGGATCCCAGCCAAAACGGGCAAAGGCCAGATAGCTTATCTCTGATGTGGCGATGTAATCCGACGGCTCGCTCCAGATCGTGAGGCCCTGCATGCCCATGGCGTGACCGCGCTGGCACATGTCCGCAAACACCCGTGCGTTCAGCGCATAGCGTTCGGTGCGCGCATCGCCGTTCCACTGGCAGGCGAACTGGCAGCGCAGCACGTTGGGCTGCGTGGGCAGCGAGGCGACATAATCGGGCGGCACCGCGTCGCGCAACCGGCCCCAATAGCTGCGGTTGGCCGTGTGCTGATAGATGGCCCCCTTGGGCAGGGCCGATTGCATATCCGCCGCGACAGGCTCCAGCAGATTGTCCCACTGCATTTCGCAATAGATCCACAGGTCGGGGTTCACCGCCTTGGCCGCGTTGAAAAGGCGCGGAAAATTCGTCGCCATATCGGTATGCGACCAGCTGTCGCCATGCTCTGCCGCGCGCCGCGCCGCCTCATCGTCGTTGGCGCGCCGCGCGATGCAGCGGTCGCAATCGCAGACACCGTAATCGCCGCTTTCGATGTTGATGCCGCCGATGTCGAAAGTCTGCGCGAGCCATGTCACAGCCTCCTCCATCCAAGCAATCGTCTCTGGCGCGCTGGGGCAGGCGGCCTGCGTGTAATCCGAGCGTGGAAAGTTCAGCGGAAAGTCCAGATCGGCCAATTGAAACCCGATGCCGCGGGGCATTGTGGCGGCATGCTGCGGGTTGTCGCGCAGCCATGTGGTCAGGTTATATTTATGGTCCCCCTCCCAATAAACGCCGCCGTAAGTGCCGATGGCGATGCCCGGAATGATGCGCACGCCCTTTTCGCGGCCATAGCGGCAAAGTTCATGCGCCGCGTCGATGCCACCGTGGCTGTCGCGCAGAAACCCGTAAAGGACAACGGCGGCGATGCGGTTGGCGGAACAGAAATCCACCAGTCTTTTGTAATCGGCCAGAAAGCCTTCGGGCGGTTTTTGATAGGGGTTGAAGACGCCGATTTCCTGCTGGCCGATCTGCGACAATTCCCAGTTGGTCGAATGGTCCCATGTCCACACGGTGCGGTAGGGCAGAACCGGCCCGTCGGTGATGCCTTCGCCGATCTGGCTCAGGTCCAGCGCGGGGCCGCAGCGTGCGATCAGCTCTTGCGCGGCATAGATCACGCCAGAGAACGGGCTTCCGTGCAGGGCAACACCCCCCGATGTGCGGCTGATCCTGAAATGCCCCTCGTCCAGCGCGGGGTCTGTCAAAAGGTCGATCTGCACGGCGTCCAGCGCCTGTGCATCCGCGCCCTCGCGCAGGATATGGGCGGCGTGGGAATGGTCGGCGGCTGCGTCAATCGGCATTCCGGTTTCTCCTGATTTCGCTTGGTCTGACTAGAGCGGATAGGATATCAGATTTCAATGAATGTGTTGGCGCGGACCCTATGAAAGAGCCTTTCGAACATGACCTCTGACATCCTTGCATCCCTGCGCCAATCCTGGCCCATGCCGTCCCGGCCCCGCCCGATCACCCTCATCGGCTGCGGCGGCATCGTGCGCGACGCGCATCTGCCGGGCTACCGCAAGGCGGGTCTGCCGGTTGCGGGGCTTTATGACATGAACGCGCAGGTCGCCGCCACGCTGGCAAGGGATTTCGACGTGCCTTTGGTGCATGACAGCCTGGACGCAGCACTGGAGGCTTGCGGCACGGACGGCGTGTTCGATCTGGCCTTGCCGCCAGAGGCATTGCCCGACGTCGTCGCACAACTCCCCATTGGCAGCACCGCGCTGATCCAGAAGCCGCTGGGCCCCGATGGGGCCATTGCCCGCCGGATCGTCGCCACGCTGGACGCGCGCCAGATCACCGCCGCGACCAATTTTCAACTGCGGTTCACGCCGTCGATGCTGGCCATCGAAGACGCCGTTCGCAAGGGGCTGTTCGGCGACATCGTCGATATCGACGTGCATCTGTCGGTCTATATGCCGTGGGAGCTGTGGTCCTTCATCCCGCATCTCAAGGCGGTCGAGATGCCGCTGCATTCGATCCATTACCTCGACTGGATACGCGGCCTGCTGGGTGAGCCGCACAGCATCCATGCCAAATCCGTCGGCCATCCGCGCTATCCGGATCAGGCGGACGCGCGCTCCAGCATCATCCTGGATTACGGCGACACGGTGCGTTGCGCCCTGTCGCTGAACCACACCTACGCTTTCGGCCCCGAACACACACAGGCCAGTATCCGCGTCGAAGGCACGCAAGGGGCCGCGCATCTGAGCGTCGGCTATCTGCTGGATTACACCGATCCCAAGCCCGAACGGCTGAGGATCAGACTGGCAGGCCGCGATTGGGCCGATTTGCCCCTCACAGGCGCGCGAAGCCCTGACGCCTTTGTCTATGTCATGGCCAATCTTCAACGCTTTGCCGCGGGCGAGGACGCGCGCCTGATCACCGACGTGCATGACGCGCTGCGCACCATGCTGCTGGTCGATGCGGGCTTGATTTCGAGCGCGCAAGGCGGTGTGGTGCCCGAGACCTGAGGTTTCACATATGAGACCCCGACCGGACACACAGCGCAAAGGCCCATCGCAATGACCATCTCTCCCCCCGGCCTCACCATCGACCTCACCGCGCAAGGCAAGCAGATCGGCACCTTTGACGTGCCCCTGTCGGTGCATGACGACGCATGGGGCGTGATCCCTGTGCCCATCGCCGTGATCGCAAACGGCACGGGGCCGACCGTGATCCTTGAGGGGGGCAATCACGGCGACGAATACGAGGGGCCGATTGCGCTGGGCGAGTTGATCCGCAACATCGACCCTGCGGATGTGTCGGGCCGCCTGATCGTGATTCCGGCGATCAATTATCCGGCGGTGCAGGCGGGGCAACGCTGTTCGCCGGTGGACGGGATCAACATGAACCGTGCCTTTCCGGGCGATGCGCAGGGCAGTGCCACGCAGCAGATCGCCGCCTTCGTCAACGACGTTCTGTTCCCCATCGGCGACGTGTTCATCGACCTGCATTCGGGGGGCTCGTCGCTCGACATCCTGCCCTCGGCGATCATCGAGCCGGGGCGTGATCCAGAGCGGCACGCGGCCAATGTGGCGGCGGTGCGGGCCTTTGGCAGCAAAGTCGCGGTGGTGATCGACAACCGGGGCGACGCGCGCACGGCGACAGCGTCGGCGGCACGCGCAGGCCTGACGGTGGTCGGCACGGAGCTTGGCGGCGGCGGCACCACATCCATCGACGCACTGGCGCTCTGCCGTCATGGGATTCGAAATGTGCTGGCGCATGTCGGTGTGTTGCCGGGGCAGGCGGTGCAGATCGTCGAACCGGCGCTTTATGCGCTGAAACCCGCCGCGCATGTCATAGCGCAGGACGACGGCGTGCTCGAAACGCTGCACCCTCTGGGCACACAGGTCAGCGCCGGAGACCGCGCCGGACGCATCCATTTCGTCACCCAGCCCAGCCGCCCGCCCGTCGATCTGCACTACCGCTCCGATGGCATCGTCTTTGCCCGCCGCCAGCCGGGCCGCGTGCGCCCGGGAAATTGCTGTCTGGTCGTCGCCTCACCCTATGAGGCACCATAAAGCGCGATCCGAAAAGGGGGCACAGGTTTTCGGGTCAAATTGCGCGAAAGATCATGTCACGCCATCCAGCCAATCCGACAGCATCTGCGCCGTGCGCGCCATGCTTTCATGGTCATAAACGCCGGGTGTCTCCAGCGTTTCGGCCCCCGGTATCAGCGCGGCGATCTCCGCCATATGCCGCATCTGCGAATTGCCAGCACCCGCCGTCACCAGCACCGGCCCGCGCAACAACGGCAACACAGCAGCCTTGTCATGCAGAAACGCCGCCCGGTAGTAATCGCCGAAGGTATCCAAAGACTTGAGCACCTCCATCACCTTGTCGTGGATGTCATCCGTCGCGGGCAGGCCGACGCTGCGCCTATGCTCTGCCGAGGTCTCGAACCACGGCCAGAAAAGATAGGTGTCGCGCACGTAATGCCAGGTCTGCGCCATGTGCAGCCCATGCGGGTGGCGCGCGATCTTTGGCACATAAGCATCGGAAAACGCCTTGGCCTCGTCCGGCGCATAAAGCCCCATGGAATCGAGGATCACCGCCGCGATCCGGTCGGGATGCGCCTTTGCCAGTTCTACTGCGACACTGGCCCCGGCGTGAAAGCCGTAGACTGCGACGCGCTCAATCTTCATCGCATCCATCAACCGCGCGACATGATCGGCGTATCCGGCCATATCCGGTGCCGCCTCGGGTGCAAAGGAATCGCCATTGCCCGGCAGATCGGGCGCAATCACGGCCCGGTGTCGCGCAATGATCTCGACCAGCGGAGCCATCGCCCGCGAGGCACCCGACGCCTGATGCAGCATCAGGAGCGGTGTGCCGGGCAGGTCGCGCCCCGCTTCGCGCAGGTGGATCTGGCCTTCGGAAAGATCGACGAAGCGGCGTTTGATGTCCGTTACCATGATTTATTCACCACGGCTTTGGCCCCATCGGCTGCGGATCGTCCGCCATCCCCTCGGGCAAAATGGGCGCATGCTCCGGCCACCAGTGAAACGGCACCGGCGCATCCTCGTATTCGGTGGACAGCGGACCACCCTTGGTGCGGAAGAAATAGATGTTGCCGGTCAGGCTGCCGTAGGGGCCATGCGGGATCTCGGGCGGACGCCAGAAATACGCACCGGGCCGCATCACCCCCAGATTACCATGCACATCGCCCGCTATCAGGAACATTTCTTCAGTCACCGGATGGCGTTCAGCGCGTTCGGCCCAGCGCAGCCCCATGGTGCCCAAAAGCCACGTCTGGTCGCCGGTATCCGGGTCTTCATACAGCATCCGTCGCCCCGCGCCGGGCGGAAACTCCGGGTGGAAATTGCCGGTATAGGGCAAGGCCATGCCGTCCTTGCCCAGCACCAGACGCGCCGGGTCGGCACCGCCGGTGCCCTCCGCAGGCGTGCCCGAGTAGAACGCGATGACGACAGCCCCCTCCGGGGCTGACATTGCGCCGCGCACATGACCGCCGGGCAAATGCGCATAGCCCATCTGGGTGTAAGTCTGATCGCCGATGCGCAGTGCCCCGTCGAGCACCAGAAACTCCTCGTCGCACGCGAGGCTTTGGCCCGCTGCGCCTGACCACCCCGCCGGATAGCGCAGCATCAGCGAACAGGCCCCGGTGTCGGGATCGCGCGACAGCACGCGCGCAGCCACGCCGCGGCGGATCGCGGCCACAGGCGCATCCTCCCAATCCAAAGCCTGCGACTGGACGAATTCGATGCGCGGTCTCATTCAGGCCTCGCGCTCTGGCGCTTCGGAGCGCAAAGGCCCGGTGCGGTCGCCGGCCTCGGCCATGATGCGGATGATCCGCGCCATCGACGCGTCGAGTGCGGCGCGCGATTTGACCAGCAGACCGGCGTCCTCCTCCAGAGCCTCGACCGCGCCTGCGGGCAGCACACCCGCCCGCATCAACGCCTCTTCCAAAGCCAGACGCGCATGCCGTTCACGGTGCAATTGCGCGCCCAGATCCATCACCAGTTGCGCCAGCGTGTCTGCCGAGGCAGGCGCGGTCAGAAACGCCAGTTCGTCGCGGCCATGCGCCGCTGTTTTGTCGGAATTTTTTTCTGTGCTCATGCCGCCTTCTCCGCCTCAAGCACCGCCCAGGGGAAATGCCATTCGGGGCGTTTGGGCCATTCCAGCCGCTCTTGCCGCCCTGGGCCGCGTTCATCAAAGGCGACCCAGCGGGCGTTGGTCAGCCCTGCTGCCTCGGCCAGAGCACAGGTGTCGGCGGACATCATTCCGGGCAGGAAAGGCTCGTTGTTGCGGGTGCCGTGTTCGGTCACCGCATGATCGCGCACCGGGTCGCCGGTGTATTGAAAGTCGAGAAACACCATTCTGCCACCGGGTTTCAGCAGGCGCGCGGCCTCGGCAAAGATCCCCTCCAGTGCCGGGCGCGGCAATTCGTGGATCACCATGCTGGTGGTCACCAGATCGGCGCTGCCCGCCTCGATCCCCGTATTTTTTGTGGCATCCGCCTGCATGTAATGCACGTCGAGCCCCAGCCCTTCGGTCTTGGAATGGGCCATGCGCAGGCAGGGGGCTGCCAGATCGACGCCGATCACTTCGGCCCCCGGATAGGCGCGTTTCAGCGGCCAGGTCGATTTGCCAAAGCCGCAGCCAAGATCGACGATCCTTGTGGGATTTTCCAGCCCATCGCAGCAGGTGTTGGTGAAGCTGGTGTGAAAGGTGTAATCGTCGTTGCCGCCCATCATCACCAGTTTGGCACCCATCTCGTAGACATGGGCTGACGCATCGGCGCGCCAGATGCCACCGGGCTGCACATGGATGTCCCAGTCGGTATACCACTCGGGCAGCGCCAGATCGGGGTCGAGCGTCAGCTTGCCCTTGGGGCTTTGCGGCAATTCGATAGCCGGGGAATCGACCGTGGCGTCGGTCACCGCCCGCCACAGCGCCTTTTGGCTGGCGCGTTCGGACCAGGCGAACCACGGATAGACCGGCTGCGCCTTGACGATGGGTGCGGCGTCCTTGCGGTCCGCGGGGGCGGTGCCGGCCTCGGCGACCTGACGGGTCAGCGCGGGATAAAGCCTGTCGGCCCAGCGGCGACGCGAGGCGAGAACGAAATCAAGATCAGCGCGTGCATTGTGGTCGAGCATGGTCTTCTCCTTCGGGGGTGTGTTTCGTGAATAGGCGGGACAGCGGTGGCGGCACGATGCCGGGATAATGGCATGCAACGTGGCGTCCGTCACCTGCATCGGTCAGCGCGGGGCGGTCGGTGGCGCAGCGCGCCTCGGCCACCGGGCAGCGCGGGTGGAACGGGCAGCCCGTTGGCCGGTCGATTGGACTGGGCGGCTCGCCTTTCAGGACCAGTCGCGCGCGGCCTGCATTGTCGACCGTGGGTGTCGCAGCGACCAGTCCGGCGGTGTAGGGATGCAGCGGCGTCGCGATGAGGTCGGCGGCAGGCGCCTCTTCGACCACGCGGCCCAGATAGAGCACGATGATCCGGTCGGCGATCTGGTGCACCAGCGGCAGATCATGGGCGATCACCAGCCATGCAAGATTGGTCTGCGCGCTCAGATCCTGCATCAGATTGACGATCTGCGCCTGAATGGACACGTCCAGCGCCGACACAGGCTCGTCCGCGACGACCATTTCCGGCCCCGGCGCGATGGCCCGTGCGATGGCGATGCGCTGGCGTTGCCCGCCCGAGAATTGCGCGGGCTTGCGGCTGGCGGCGTCCGCAGGCAGGCCCACGGCGTCCAGCAATTCGGCGATGCGGGCATTGATGCGGGGTTTGTCCCAGCCTTGGGCGTGCAGAGGCTCGGCAAGGATGCGGGCGATGCTCATGCGAGGATCAAGGCTGGAATAGGGATCCTGAAACACCATCTGCAAGCGTTTGCGCAGGGGTTTCAGGGCTTTGCCACGCAAAGCGCCGACGTCTGTGCCGTCGAACAGCAGGCTTCCCCCGGACGGCTCGATCGCGCGCATCATCGTCAGGGCGAGCGTCGATTTGCCTGAGCCGGACTCGCCCACCAGCCCGACCGTTTCGCCGCGATGCACCTTGAGCGACACGTCATCCAGCGCATGGACCAATCCGCGCGGGGTCGCGAACCGGACGCTGAGGTTTCTCGCCTCCATCAAGGGCGTTGCGGTCATAGCGCCCCCTCCGGTTGCAGGGCGTTGTGGCAGGCGACATTGTCGATCAGTTCCGGCACGGCGGCGCATTGCTCGGTCGCATGAGTGCAACGCGGACGGAACGAACAGGCGATGCGCCGGGCCGTCGGTCCCGGTGGCTGACCGGGGATCGGGATCAGCCGAGTGCCGCGACCCGCGAATGTCGGCACGGCAGAGAGCAGCCCGGCGGTATAGGGGTGGCGGGGCGCGCGCAGCACATCTGTGGTTCGGCCCTGTTCGACGATACGGCCATGATAGATCACCGCGATCCGGTCGCAGATGTCCGCCGCCACACCCAGATCATGGGTGATCATCAGACCCCCCGCCGCATGCAGCCTGTCGCGCAACAGATCGAGGATCTGCGCCTGAACGGTGGCATCGAGCGCGGTCGTCGGCTCATCCGCCAGAATGATACGCGGCGCGTTGACCAGTGCCAGCGCGATCATCACCCGCTGCCGCATACCGCCTGACAGCTGATGCGGATAGGCAGACAGCCGCGCGCGGGGGGCGGGGATGCCGACGGCGCGCAGGGCGGCCTCGGCGATGTCGGCGGCCTGGGATTTGGTGACGGATTGGTGCCGACGGATGGATTCGCCCAGCAGCGATCCGACAGAGCGCACGGGGTTCAGACCGGTCATCGGGTCCTGAAAGATCATCCCGACCTCGCCGCCTCTGATGCGCCGCCAGTCGCGTTCCGTGAGATCGGTCAGGTCGGTGCCGTCCAGCGTGATCCGGCCCGACAGCACCTGTGCGCCGGGGGGCAGCAGCCCCATCGTGGCCAGCGCGGTCATGGATTTACCCGAGCCGCTTTCGCCCACCAATCCGAGGATTTCCCCCTGCGCCACCTCAAGGTCGATGCCGTCCAGCACCACCGGCGCACCGGGGGCCTTGGGAAAACCCAGCCGCAGGTTCTGAACCGACAGCAGGCTCATGCCCGACCACCGCTGCGGCGGACCCGTGCTGTGACGCCGTCGCCCACAAGGTTCAGCGCGACCACCGCCAGCACGATGGCGCCCGCAGGCACGAACAGCATCCACGGCGCGTTGATCATGTATTCGCGGCTGTCAGACAGCATGTTGCCCCAGCTGGGCGCGCTCAGCGGCACACCCAGACCCAGAAACGACAGCGCGCTTTCGGCGATCAGCATGTCGGCAAAGGTAAAGGCGAACATCGTCATCAGCGTGGGCCGCAACGCGGGCAGAACATGCGCCAGCACCACCAGAGGCCCGCTGACACCGGCCAGCACGGCGGCCCGCACATAGTCGCGTTTCATGATGCCCATGGCTTCGGCATAGACGACGCGGGCGGCTATGGGCCATGTGGCCAACCCAAGAACCATGGCCAGCGGCCAGAAACCACGGCCCAAAAGGGCGATCACCGTCACCGCGATCACCAGCGACGGAAAGGCGATCACCGTGTCGACCAGCATCCGGATGATGCGGCGTGGCCAGCCCGGAACCCATGCGGCGATCAACCCGATGGGCGTGCCGATGGCCAGCGCGATGGTTGTCGCCACCAATGCGATGCCCAGCGACCACGGCGCGCCCGCCAGAACCCGCGCCAGCATCGAGCGGCCCAGCTGATCGGTGCCCAACAGGTATCCACCCGGCGCAGGCGGCTGGAATCGCAACAGCAGCGATCCGGTCTGCGCGCTGGCAGGCGGGTTCAGCCCCAGCGTGATCGTCAGCAGCGCCAGTATCGCCAGCACGATGCCGCCCGACCAGATCATCCAGTCGCCGGTCATGCGCTGCGTCCAGACGCGCAGACGGGGCAACATGTGGGTCATGCGGTCGCCCCTTTGAGCCGGGGGTCGATCAGCGAAAACGCGACATCCGTGACCGCGTTGACCAGCGACACGAGGATGGCGATCACGAAGACCGCTGCCTGGACGACGGGGAAATCCAGACGCTCTACGCTGGCGATCAGCAGCGCGCCGAACCCGGGCCATGCGAAGATCACTTCGGTGATCAGCGACCCGGACATCAGGAACGCGAATTGCGTGCCGATCAGGGCGGTGGCGCCCAGCAGCGCGTTGGGCAAGGCGTGGCGCAAGAGCAGCGTCCAGTCGGAGGCCCCTGTGGCGCGGGCGGTGCGGATGTAATCCTCGGCCATCGCCTCGGATGTGTTTGCGGCGATCACCCGGACCATCTTGGGCGCGAGGAAGGAGGCCAGCGTCACGGCGGGCAGGATCCAGCTCAGCGGGCCTGCGTTGCCGATGGACCCGAGCCAGCGCAGCTCCACCACGAAAAGCTGGATGAGCAGAAGCCCGACGATATAGCCGGGGATGCCCTGGATGACGAAGACGATGCCGTTGACCGCATGGCGACTGCCTGCGTCGGGCCGCGCGCCGATCCATGCGCCCAGGGGGACAGCGACCAGCGCCGTCACGACCAAGGCCAGCCCGGCCATGAGCAATGTGCTGCCCAGCCGTTCCATCACCAGCGCCAGCGCATCGGTCTGACTGCGCAGGCTATTGCCGAAATCCAGCGTCAGAACGGACCCGAGATAGCGCAGGTATTGCACGCCCAAAGGCTGATCGAGACCGTAGCGTGCCGCGATCAGCGCCACGGTTTCGGGGTCCGCCTCGTCACCTGCCAGAACTGCAGCCGGATCACCGGACAGGCGCAACAGGAAAAACAGCAGCGTCGAGATGCCAAAGAGCAGGATCAGCAATTCGATCCCGCGCCGCCCCAGCGCCGCGCCTATCGCCCGGCTTCGGGTCATGGCGCAACCCGCTCAAGCAAGGCTCCGCCGGGCAACCGGTCGACGCGGGTTTCGCGGCCATGATAGGGGGCCTCGGGGCGGGGGGTGCCGTCGATACCGGGGGTCAGCAGGGTCAGCATCGCCACGCCCGCAGGCCAGCCAAGCGACGTGTCGCGCACAGGGGTGGGCGCGGGATAACGGTCGATCTCGATCAGACAGCCGCCTGCCAGTTGCAACGATGAGATGCGCGTGGTTTCAGCTCCCGTAGTGTCTTGCAACACCGGCACAGCCACCTCTCGGTCGGTGACGCGCTGGCCGATGCCGTGGCGTTCCAGCCAGTCGCGGTCCGCCTCCAGATCTGCGGTGGCGAGCACTGCGATGAAACACGCACCGTCGCCTGTTGCCGCGGACAAATCCAGCGCGCCGCCATAAGCTGCGACATCGGTGATATAGACCGCCGCCCCCTCGGGCCCCGCGACCTGGCCCGCGCGAATGGCGGGGGTCGATCCAAGCTGGCGCACCTTGCCCAGTTGGGTGAATCCCGCCGCACAGGCCCGCAATTGCGCCGAATCGGCATCCGTGACCGACATCTCCGCCGCCGCCCAGCCCAGCGAGGCAAGCGGCGCAGGCCGGGCCGCGTCGGTCTCGACCAGCCGCAATCCGCAAGTCCGGGAGCCATGCCGCGACAGCAGCGCCCAGCGGCGTGCGCTCAGCGATGGGGCCTGCCAAAGGGTCGCCAGATCGGCGTCGATCACGCCCCGCGCGCTGCATGTGAGCCCGAATGCCGACATATACGCGGTCAGACTGCGGTCCAGATCCGGGGTTGCGATGGTGACGCACAAGATTGGTCCCGCAAGCGCGGTCTGGGGGGCGGGATCAAAGCTGCTCAGTGTGTCCGAATTCATGCCGGGACTATAGTCCTTTACAAGCAAATGTCTTATCTAAATAACATTTGAACGCAAGCCCACAGAAGACATGCCAAGACATGCCAAGACATGCTGAGACACGCAGAGAAAGGAAGCCCCATATGCCGCCTCTCGACAATGCCGCCGCGCAAAGCGCTGCAAACCCGTCCGGAATTGACACTTTGCTGGACTGGCCCAAAGACAGCCTGCCTGCCTTGACGACCATTCTGGCGCTGCGCAGGCGCTGGTTCGCCAGTGATTTTTCCAGCCTGCGACGGCAATACGAGGCGGCCACGGCAGGGGGTGCGCCCGCCACGCAGGCCGAGGCCGAACCGATCATCGCGGCCTTGCCTGCGGCGGCGGGTTTTCAGTGGATGCACCGCCATATTCAGGACCGGACATGGGCGCTTTGCGAACGGATCGTGGCCGCGCGCGATGACGCGATCACCGCCGCGTTGACGCCCGGCGACGGCGATCTGGGCAGTCTCAGTGGCACCGAAGGGTTTGAATATCCGGCCTATTATACCTTCGATTATCACCGTCAGACAGGCGGGATCTGGCGCGGCGATGCCAACGCCGCGATCTACCTTTTGGGCGCGCGGATCATCCACGTCGGGCGCAATTCCGATTTCCAGTTGCACGATCAATTCGTCGATGAGCTGGAACCGGGGCTGGAGCCCAAACGCATCCTCGATCTGGGCTGCGGGTTCGGCAAGACGACGTTTTCGCTCAAGCGCCGCTGGCCCGAGGCGGAGGTGCATGGCCTCGATCTGGCGGAACCCTGCCTGCGCCTGGGCCGCAAGATGGCCAGTGCGCGCGGGCATGACATTCATTGGCGTCAGGCGGATATGGAGCATTTGCCCGATGCCGATGCCAGCTGCGATCTGGCGGTGATCACGATGGTGATGCACGAAATGCCGATTTCCGCGATCCGCAATTCACTGACCGAAGCCTACCGCGTCTTGCGTCCCGGTGGCACGCTGGTCATGCTGGAAAACCGGCTGATCGGCGACGATCCGTTCCGCGATACATTGCTCAAATGGTATTCGCAGCTGATCGACGAGCCCTATTGGGAAGGGTTCCGCCACACCGATATCGTGGCTGAGGCGCGGGACGCGGGCTTTGCCGAAGCGCGGCTCGACAAATGGTATATTGCCGGAACCGACGGCCCCGCCGCTGAGGCCGATCCGCGCCGCTGGTGCACGCCCTGGGGCAAGCTGACCGCAACCAAGGGGGCGACGACATGACCAAACCACAGGTGACCCAACCGGTGCGCGACACCGAAGTCCCCGACAGCCCCGACATCGCCACTGGCGCGCTGCTGGGCGTGAGGGATGTGGACCGTCTGTCGGCGCTCTGTCATGCGCTGATCGAGGAATTGGCGGATGTGTCGGTGCGTCTGGCGCGGCTTGAGGCGGCGCGCGACGGGACGCCCGCCCCCGACGATCTGGCCGCGGTTCAGGCGCGCAGTGCGGCGCTGGTGGCGCGGGTTCTGGGCTAGGAAGTGAGGCGGGCGGGTAGATCAAACCGCCTGCCGCTTACCGGATGCGTCGAACGGTCGAGCCGGACGCCTTGACTGGCTGGGTCACAATCGGACCAACGACCGGTTTTGGGAAATTGACGCCTGACCTAAGGATTTTTGCGTTCCAGAAAAGGCCGATATCGGCACCGGCCAAGGTCGCGGGATGCAAGGTAACTCCAGGAAGGACGGGCACCGGAAACCCGGCGCCCGTCATGTTTCTTCAGGGGCGTTCAGCTTATTTGCCCTCGGCCCGCTCGCTCTGCAATCCACGGAAGATGCAATAGCACATCACCAGCAGGACCAACGTGAACAGTAGCCCCGTCGAGATGACCATCGACTGGAGCGCAGCAAGCCCCCCGCCGATCAGCAGCGCGATGGCGACTGCACCTTCAAAGATACACCAGAATACACGCTGGGTTGCGGGCGCATCGACCTTGCCGCCCGCAGTGATCGTGTCGATCACCAGCGAGCCTGAATCCGAGGACGTCACGAAGAACACAATCACCAGCACGATGCCGATGAACGATGTGATGGAGGCAAGCGGCAATTCACCCAGCATTTTGAACAATTGCAACGGAAGCTCCGCTTCCTGTGCCCCGGCAAAATTGTCCGCGATCACCTGATGAATGGCAGTGCCGCCAAAGATCGACATCCACATCACGCAGACAAAGCTGGGTATCAGCAGAACGCAGATGATGAATTCGCGTACCGTCCGGCCCCGGCTGACGCGGGCAATGAACATGCCTACGAAAGGTGACCAGCTGATCCACCACGCCCAATAGAACGCGGTCCAACCCTGGCTGAAGTTCACGTCTTCGCGGCCGAATGGATTGGCGAGTGCGGGAAGGAATTCAACATAGGCTTTCAGGCTGTCCCAGAAGAAAGCGAACAAAAACGCGGTCGGTCCCACGATCAGGGTGAACAATGCCAGCGCACCGGCCAACCCCATGTTGACCTCGGACAGGATTTTGACGCCGCCGTCGAGGCCGCGCAGCACCGAGATAAGGGCCACGGCGGTGATCGCCGAAATCAGGATCACTTCCGTCGTGTTGCCCATGGGAACGCCGAACAGTTCGTTCAGCCCTGCGCTGGCTTGCGTGGCCCCGAATCCCAGTGATGTGGCCAGCCCGAAAAGGGTTGCGAACACGGCCAGAATGTCGATGATGTGGCCCGGCCAGCCCCAGATGCGATCCCCGAAGATCGGGTAAAACGCTGACCGGATCGTCAGGGGCAATCCCTTGTTGTAGGTGAAAAGCGCCAGCGCCAGTGCAACGGTCGCATAGATCGCCCAAGGGTGCAGGCCCCAGTGAAAGATCGTCGCGGCCATGCCCAGACGAATTGAGGCCGCCTGATCATCCAGCGCACCGCCAAGTGGTGCCCAATCGGTCCGCATATCACCGTCCAGCACCGCACCGCCCGCAGAAGTCGAGAAATGTGTCAAAGGCTCGGACACCCCGTAAAACATCAGACCGATGCCCATACCGGCTGCGAAAAGCATCGAAAACCAGCCTGCATAGGAATAATCGGGAACGGCGGCCGACCCCCCCAAGCGGATGGACCCATAGGGTGAGACCACCAGCAGCAGCGCAAAGACCAACACGATATTAGCGGAGCCGATGAGGAACCAGTCGAAATTCTGGGTGGTGAAGTTGAACATGGCCTTGAAAATTGCGTCGGCCTGTTCCGGCAGCGCCAGCGTAAAGAACACGAATGCCATGACCGCGGCGCCTGAAACAAGGAACACAGGGTTGTGGATGTCAAAACCGAACGGACCAAGCGATCCGTCGACGTTATCCTGACCAATTTCGTATTCTGTCTCAATGATATCCGCAGTACCTTGCGGCGCGGGAATGCCTTGATTGGCTGTTTCGTCAGACATCAAATGCCTCCTCCGGAAAATTTAGATTGGGTATTTTGTGCCTCACTGCGTGCGCACCAGAAAAACGGATGCACCGGTATGACGGGCCAACGCGCCACCATGCGACGGCAGCAGCATATCGGCCATGTTCGGAATATGCGTGGCCATGACGATCAGATCGGCTCCGATCTCGTCGACCGTGCTTGCCAGATTCTTGTCCAGATCAACAGCAGGATCGGGGCTGACAACGCTATGGGCCGCCGTGCGATGGCCTCGTTTCGCGCCCTGCGTGTCGGCAAAGTCGGCCAGCTTGCGCGCAAATTCTTCCGGATTGTGGGCGATCGCGCTAGGTAGATTAGATGTGATGGCGACGTAAGTCACCGTCGCATCGTAAAGCCTGGCCAGATCTGCCACGACAGCAAATGCGGTTTCGGACTTGTCGACATGTGCCAGATCGACGGGGATCATGATGTGTTTGTACATGTTCATATCTCGCTGCTTGCCAAATAACGGCACGTGCGATGGCCCTCACCGTCGGGTTTCCTGATATATTTCATTGATATCCTTCCTGCTGCTCTGCATAGGGCGCGATGGTGCCCATGATTGCCGTCGTGCAATCGGATTTAGACATTTACCTTAGGGCAATTCGCCCCAAGTGTCCATTGTCAGTCCAGGTGTTGGTTTTTTCGCGCTTGCAGCGCAAGGGTGCTTTGGCCGCACAGCATTCATCCCAGAGAGTTCTGAAATCCTCGTTTGTGGAACCTCAGCCAACGCCCCCGTTCTGCGTCACCACACACCCCGTTCAAAAGCGAGGAATTTGATGCAGGTTTTTGCGGCTCCTGTGACCGCAGCCATTAGACCATTGTGCAGCATCAGCCAATTCGGGCTTCGAGCGGCCATTGCTCAGATGAACGCGTCCGTGAATTCGATCATCCACACCTTCGGCAAGGGGCCGGCGGATCACATCGCCAGCCCCCGGATAATGAGGATGTCAGCGGTCGATCGTTACGTTGTCGTAATTGACGCTGCGGTTGATATACTCCAGCCCGTTCACATACGGCGCGATGCCGGTCACGTCGGCCTGTTCGACCAGAAAGAGCGCGGGCAGCACCTCCATCGTCTTGGCATGCAGCGCCTTGAGCAGCACCTTGCGCTTTTCGGGATCGAACTCGGCGAAGGTCGCGTCATAGGCCGGGGTCATGCTCTCGTCGCAGAAATGCGGCACCCGCTTGGCGCAGGTCATGTAGGTGTAGGGGCGGATCGAATCCATGTAGGGCGCGGTGTTCCAGGACGAACCGAAAACCTCACCGGGCCATGTGTTGTTGAGAAAGAAATCCAGCCATTCGGGGAACCGGATCTGCTGCAATTCCATGTCGATGCCGACGGCGGCAAGGTCGATCGCGGCCTGCTGGTAGATTTCGCTGTCGGCGGGAAAGGACCCGGTCACGACATGCGCGGTGGTCGAAAACCCGTCGGGAAACCCGGCCTCGGCCAGCAGCGCGCGGGCTTTTTCCGGATCGTAAGGATAGGATGGCATATCGGGGTCATAGCCAAACGCCGCCGGTGTGCCCGCCTGTCCCGCGCCGTTGCCGATGCCTGCCAGCAGCACTTCGGCGATCAGGTCGCGGTTGACGGCGAGGTTTGCCGCCTGCCGCACGCGCACATCTGCAAAGGGCGATGTATCGCGCCCTGCGGTGGCGAAGGCCAGCGACATGACCTGCGGCGCGGGGCTTGCCTCGACGGTAAATCCATCCGCCTCGAGCTGGGCGATGTTGTCGGGCGAAAATCCGAAACCGACGTCGATCTGACCCGACAAGAGCGCCTGAAGGCGCGGTGCGCGTTCGGGCAGTTCGATCACGTTGATGCCGTCCAGGCCGGTCTCGCGCCAGCTGCTCTCGTTGACTGTGAGGCTGACGTCGGCAGGGCCCCAGGCATCGACCATGAAGGCGCCGGTGCCCACGGGGGCTTCGGCGAACCCTTCGGGGCCAAGATTGGTCCAGGCACCCGGTTCCACAATGAACACCAGCCCCAGTTTGTTGGGCAGCACCGGGTCGGGCCCGTCTGTGATCATGTCGATGGTCATGTCGTCGACCTTTTCGACAGCGCTCACGTTGCGCAATTCGCCGCCCACGGACGACGCGCGGCCATCCTCGGTCAGCAGATATTCGATGGTGCCCATGACGGCGTCTGCGGTCAGGGGCGCGCCGTTCGAGAAACTGACACCTTCGCGCAGCACAAACCGCCAGCGCGTCGGTTCGACCGGTTCAAAGGAGGCCGCCAGCACCGGCACCGGGCTGCCGTCCGCGCCGATCCGCACCAGCGGGTCGAACAGCGCATCCCAGACAAAGACCGACGGGACAGAGCGCCCGGTGAACGGGTTGCCCTTGCCCGGAGGCATGTCCCAGACGCCCACGTTCAGCGTTTGCGCGGCGGCAGGCAGGGCCGCCATGGTCGCGGCGGCGATCGCCAGCGTGGTCAGTGTTTTTCTCATTCTATCCGTCTCCCTGTTATGGATCCCGTGTCGTGTTCATGTGCAGTTTGATATGCGGGGCATCACCAGACCAAACCAGTTTCGCCCAAGTGCCGCCCAAAAGCGAGCGCCGGTGTGATCGACATGCCGCCGACAAAGGCATTGCCTGACAGCACCTCGCGCCCGATGATTTCACCCGCCGCATAAAGGCCGGTGATCGGCGTAGCCGTCTCGTCCAGCACGCGGCAGTCGATGTCGGTCTGCAACCCGCCCGAAGGCGTGGCGGTTGTGCCGTGATTGCGCACGGCAAACCACGGCGCGCGGGTCAGCGGCAGCGGGCGGTGGGTGCGGCCCAGCGGGTCGGGGCTTTGGTCGGTGATGGCATTGTTGTAGGCTGTGACGCTCTGCATCAGGCCGGGGGCGTCGATGCCTGCCTGGTGCGCCAGCGCCTCCAGCGTGTCGGCCTGTGTGAAGGACGGATGGTTGGCAAAGGCGTCCTGCCTGCGCGCGCCTTGCCAGCCGGGCAGCAGATCGGGCGCGGCGTCCTGCACCGAGGCATCCCAGACGATCCAGAAGGTCAGATCGGGCACTTGCCTGAGCGCGCGTTGCTGGGTCCGCCTGTCCGGCTCATCCTCGCGCAGCAGGCGGGTGCCTGCGTGGTCGACCCAGATCTCCCACGGGGGACGCGAGGGCGGCAAGGCGGGGTTGTCGGCACGCAAAGTCTGAAAGCTGCCGGGCGGATTCTCAATCCCGCCGACATGGGGCAGAAAGTGCTTCGCGGGGCGGATGGCGGCGCCGATGGCGCGGGCGGCGCGCATACCGCCGCCGGTATTGGCAGGCTCCGCGCCGCCCATCAGGGGCAGGCCCTGGGTCATATCCGCGAACAATGTCGGATTGGCGGTATAGCCGCCGCTGGCCAGCAATGTTTGCGCCGCGTCGATGCGGATGTCGTGGCCGTGGATGTCGGTGAACCTGCCGCCGGTGACGATGCCGCCTGTCCGGTCCAGCGCGGTCAGCCGCAGATGTGGGCGGAAATCGACATTGCCTGCGTCGATCTCGCGGTCAAGCTCGGGGCGCAGGACCTTTGCGATGGATTTGCCGGCCTGCGTGCCCCAATAGGTGCGCGGCAGCGAATAGGTTTCCAGCAGATGCAGGATGGCGGGGCAGGCGGGATGCCAGTCGAGACCAAGCTCGTCCAGCCAAGCGATGATGCGCGGTGCCAGTTCGCAGGCGCGGGCCACTTTGGCGCCATCCGCCGTGCCCTTGGTGATGCGCATCACGTCGGCGGCGTGGGTCTCGGGGTCGTCGATGATGCCGCGCTCGCGTTGCAGCCGCGTGCCGCCCGCGCTGATGTGGCCTGCCGCGCGGCGAAGGGTGCCGTCTGGGCTGTCGGTGGCCTCTGCCAGGATCACGCGCGCGCCGCGCCGTGCCGCGAATATCGCCGCAGGGATGCCGGTGGTGCCTGCGCCGACGATCAGCACGTCGCAGTTCAGTGTTGTGTCGCTCATGCCGGAAACAGCGCCTCGAGTCTGGGGGACCAATGCGTGCCCGCCAGCCATCCGGCCATGTCTGCATCGTTCAGCTTGTCCCACGACAGCCCTTGATGCGCGCCCCACATGAGCGCCAGATTGCACGATACCGCCGGTATCAGGCCCTCTGCATGCCCCGCCAGAATGGGCCGCAGGGTCGCCATGCCCGTCCCCAGCATCAGCACCGCATCCGCCCCGCTGTCCGACAATTCGCGGTAGGCCCGCAACACGCCGCCCCCCGTCATGGCATAGATCGGGTGAAAGGCGTCGGCCTCTTGCGCGGGACCTGCCTTGGCGATGATGTCGAAGCCGTGGCCCTGCCAATAGCTGGTGGACGCAGTGTTAAGCCCGTCGGAATAGGGCGAAAGCAGCGCGACCTTTTGCACGCCCATCGCCCGCAAGGCCGCCACGCTGGCCAAGGCCGCCGTGAGGAACGGTACGCCGCGCGCCTGTTCCACCTGCGCCAAGATGCGCGCCTCTTGCTCGGCGCCGATCAGATAGGACGCGCCGGTGCAGGCTGCGACGATGGAGGTCACGGGCGCGTTGGCGAATTGGGCAGAGGTGTCGACGAATTTGGTGGTATAATCCACCAGACGCGCCTCGATGCTGTCCTTGTCTGAGGTCAGCCGCGCGTTGATCAGCGAAGTGTGCGCAGGGGCGAGCGCCCACAATTCAGGCTCGACCGTGGTGTTGGCCTGCGGGGTCAGAACCCCGATCACACCCTTTGCGCCATATTCTACTGTCATTTGAGACCCTCCGGTTCTACTATCATTTGAGACCCTCCGGTTCTACAGCCACCCCAGGACCCCCGGTAACCAAAGCGACAGCGCGGGGAAGACGATCAGAACCGCCAAGCGCGCCAGATCGGCGAAAACGAACGGTGTCACGCCGCGAAAAATGGTCCGCAGCGGCAGATCCTTGGCCATGCCGTGCAGCACATAGACGTTGATGCCGATGGGGGGCGTGATCATGCCCAGCTCGATCACCACGATGTTTATGACGCCCCACCAGATCGGATCAAATCCCATGCCGATCACCAGCGGATAGACAAAGGGCAGCGTTAGGACCATCGCAGCAATCGTGTCGAAGATCGCGCCCAGGATCAGGTAGAAGACCATCAGAAAGCCGATGACCATGAGCGGCGGAAGGCCGAGGCTTTCGATCCAGTCCACGGTGGCGGCGGGCAGGCCCGAGAGCGTGGCAAAGTAGGAAAACACCGACGCGCCGATGATGATGACGAATATCAGCCCGGTGTTCGACGCCGTATCACCGAGTGCGGCGAGGAATTTGGGCCGGGTCAGGCGTTTGCGGAAGATCGCCAGCAAAAGCGCTACCGTGGCGCCGACCGATGCGGCCTCGGACACGGTGAACACGCCGCTGTAGATGCCGCCCGACACGGTGATGGCCAGCAGGACCACCGCCCAGCTTTGATATGTCACGCGGCGGCGTTCGCGCCAGTCGGACCTAGGGCCTACGGGGGCCACATCGGGGTTGCGTTTGACAACGATGGTCACGGCGATAAAATAGAACGCCACCGCCATGATCCCCGGCACGATGGCCGCGAGAAAAAGCGCAATGATGCTGTTTTCGGTCAGGATCGCATAGAGAATCATCACCACGGACGGTGGCACGATCATGCCCAGCGTGCCCCCCGCCGCAATAGAGCCCGAGGCCAGCGATTTGGCATAGCCGCGGTTCAGCATCTCGGGCAGGGCGATGCGGGCCATTGTGGCGGCGGTGGCGACAGACGATCCGCAGATCGCGCCAAAGCCTGCGCAGGCCCCCACGGTGGCGAAAATCAGCCCGCCGCGTTTGTGGCCCAGATAAACATGGGCGAGGCGATACAATTCCCCCGACAGCCCGCCGACATGCGCCAGATTGCCCATCAGCAGGAACATCGCGATCACCGCAAGGCCTTCGGCGGCCATGGCGCCCGAGGGTTCTGTCGCCAGCAGCGTCAGCGCGGGGCCGAAACCGATGATCATACCGGTGCCGACCACGCCGATCACACCCATGGCGATGCCCACGGGCACCTGAAGCGCGATCAGCACGAACATCGCCGCCAGACCCAAAAGGCCCGTGGTATAAGGGTCAGTCACCATGCGTCAGACAGCCTTTGCATCCAAAAGATCGTCATGATTGAGATCGCCGTGCGCCGGTTGGTCGCCGCGGATCAGCGCGCGCAGCCAGGACCAGGTGACGAACATCTGCACCGGCAGGCACAGTGAGATTACCGCGATGGTGACATACCACCAGGGTGCGAGTAGCAGGCCGATGGTGCGCGTGGTGCGCCCGCCCGACTGGTATTGCCCGGCCAGCAGGATGAATTGCCAGATCAGCAGGCCGAAGAAGACCAGCGTGACCAACGCTCCGAAGAATTCGAGTGCTGCGTTGACCCGCCCGCCCGCCGCAGTGCCGATGACGCGCACCGTCACGTTGGTCTGGCGCAGCAATCCGGCGGGAAAGCATGAGGCGATGACCAGCGGAAAGACCACCTCGCCGTAATCGGCGAAGCCCGAGATGCGCGGCGCGCCCAGATAGCGCGCCATGCCGTCCCATGTGATCAAGAGCGCCATGACGACCAGCCCGCAAAACCCCACGATGGCCACATTCTGCGTGAGCTTGTCGAGCCTTTGGGCCGGTGTCATGGCGGTTTTCATCAGCTGCCGCCCCGCATGTCGGCCAGAAGTTTGACGGCGGTATCGTAGACCACCTGACCATTGGGCGTGGCGGCGATCCAGGCCGCGTGCACCGGTTTGGCAGCTGCGGCGTATTTCTCGATCACCGCAGCATCCGGCACGACGATCTCGATCCGGCCTTCGGCGCGGACCTCTTCGCGGATGTCGTTACCGGCGCTGGTATAGGCCGCGCCGCCCTTCATCGCCATGTCCAGACCGCCGTGCTTCATCACCGACGCCTTGGCCGCATCGCTGAGCGCGTTCCATTTGTTCTCGTTCATCAACAGCAGGAACGGGATGGCACCGGCGGGGATGTCGTAGGCCTGATCTATCAGTTCCAGCGACTTGAACGTCTTCATGCCGGTCCAGCCCTGAATGGCGCCGTCGACGGTGCCGCGGTTCAGGCCTTCGTTCATTTCGGCCGAGGACAGCGTCTGCGGCGCGGCGCCGAGGCTTTCGAGCCATCCGGCGTGGATGCCGCCCGACGAGCGGATCTTCTTGTTGCCCAGATCGTCGAGGCCGGTGATCTTGGTCTTCATGAACAAGGCGTTGGGTTCGGCGGCAAAGAGTCCGACCAGATGCACGCCGTCCAGCCCGGTCAGCAGGCCCATTTCGTGCATCTTCCAGCCGACCACGCTGGCCTCTTCGCCGGAGCGGAAAAGGAACGGCAATTCGAACACGCCCAGTTCGGGGAATTGCCCGGCGGTGTAGCCCGGCAGCACCCATGTGACGTCCGCGACGCCGTTCTGGACCAGCTCGAACTGTTTGAACGGGTTCTTGCCCAGCGTGCCGCCCCAGAAGGGCATCATGTTGACGTCGTCCGTCTCTGCGGCGACCGCCTCGAGCCAGGGTTTGATCACCAGCGCCACGCCGGTGGATTGCTCGGGCACGAAGGTGCCGACCTTGATGTTTTCCTGTGCCGCGACAGGCAGCGCCAGCAGCGCGCCCGCCATGAGACCGGCCGTGAGATTGGCCGTGAGATTGGCCGTGAGACCGGCCAGTGAGGTTTTGAGATGTTTCATGTCTTGCGTCTCCCTGTTGTCAGTTTTTATACGCCGAACCGGCGTATGTTCGCCGGTCGGATCGGGGTGGATGTGGTCTTTTCCTCGGTATAGAACGCCTCGCACGCCGCCCCGCCTTCGCGGCCCACGCCCGAGGATTTGAAGCCCCCGAAAGGTGCCCGCAATTCGCGCATCATCGGCGTGTTGACCCAGACCACGCCCGACCGCAGGCCGTCGTTCATGCGCATGACTGTGGGCAGATGGTCGGACCAGACATAGCTGACCAGCCCGAATTCGGTGTCGTTGGCGATGTGCAATGCTTCGTCCACGCCGTCGAAGGGCAGGAATGTGGCGAACGGGCCGAATATTTCGCTCTGCGCGCAGCGGTCGGCGTTGGATTGCGCGATGAACGCTGTCGGATTGATGAAATATCCGGCACCAAGGTCGTCCCGCCGTGTGCCGCCCGTCAGCAGCCTGCCGCCGTCTTCCTGCGCCATGCCGGCAAATGACAGCACCCGGTTCATATGGGCGTTCGACGCCAGCGGGCCAAGCTCTGTCGCATCGTCCAGCGGGTCGCCGACGCGGACCTTTCTGGCACGCTCGGCAAAGGCTTCGGTGAAGTCGTCAAAGATCGAGCGTTCCACCAGAATACGCGATCCGGCGAGGCATTGCTGGCCGTTGTTGGAAAATATCCCCGCCAGCGCGCCGTCCAAAGCCTGCTCCCGGTCGGCGCTGGCGAAGATTATATTGGCGGATTTGCCGCCCAGTTCCATCGTGCAGGGGATCAGGTTCTGACCCGCCGCCGACATGATCGCGCGGCCGGTCTCGGTCCCGCCGGTAAAGCTGACCAGATCGACGCACTTGTGGGCGACCAAGGCCGCGCCCGTCACCGGCCCGCGTCCGTTGACGAGGTTCAGCACGCCTTCGGGCAGCACCTCTTGCAGCAATTCCACCACGCGGGCGAGCGCCAGCGGGGTCTGCTCGGACGGTTTCAGCACGCAGGTGTTGCCAAAGGCCAAGGCGCTTGCGATCTTCATCGTGGCCAGCGCGACAGGCGCGTTCCACGGCGCGATCAGCGCGGCGACGCCCACGGGCACACGGGTGACGGTCGTCACGTAGTTTTCGGTCTGGGTATAGACCTGCCCCGAGGACTGGCTGATGTGTTCGGCGAAAAACCGGAAATTATAAGCTGCGCGGACCATGTGGCGGGCCTTGAGTTCCTTGAGCACCAGACCCGTGGCCGCGCATTCCAGGCGTGCGAGTTCGTCGACATGCGCGAGGATCGCGTCGCGGCACGCTTCGAGCGCTTCGACCCGTTTGGTCAGTCCCATGCCGGGCCACGGGCCGGTATCAAACGCATGTCGGGCGGCCATGACGGCGTGGTCCACCGCATCTGCATCATCCTCGATCAAGGTCGAGATCTGCGCGCCTGTGGCCGGGTAATAAACCGGGATTTCGACACCGCCACCCCGCGATGCGCGCCCCGCGACAAGGCCTCCGACCCGGTCGGGCGGCGTGATGGGAAGCTGGAAACTCATGGCATGTAGGCTCCGCCGTTGATGTGGATCACCTGCCCGGTGATGTAGCCTGCGGCATCCGACAGCAGGAACAGGATGGGGCCGGTGACGTCTGAGGCTTGGGCGATGCGGCCCATCGGGATCGACCTGAGATAGGTCGCGCGGTCGAGCCTGTCGGTCTGCGCCTCGTCCGAGCGGCCCGTGCCACCGCGCAGAAATGCCGTGTCCACCGCCGAAGGGGCGACGCAATTGACCCGGATGTCGGGTGCCAGTTCAAGCGCCAGCTGCCGACCCAGTGCCGCGATGCCCGCCTTGGCCACCGCATAGGCATTGTAGCCGGGGCGCACGAAATGTCCCAGGCCGGACCCGGTAAACACCATCGACCCGCCTTTGACGATGTGGGGCGCGAACGCCTGTGCTGCGTGAAAGGCCCCGCCGAGGTTGCCGTCGATCAGGTCCGTCCATTCATCCGCATCCTGTCCGACGACCGGTTTGGGCACTTCACCGTAGCCCGCCAGGTTTACGAAGCCTGCGATCTTGCCCAGTTCCTGTGCGGCGGCGCGCAGACTGGGCGGATCGGTGACGTCGACCGGGATCGAGGGGCCTTTGGGGGGATGCGCCTTGATCGAGCGCGGCAGGTCGAGAACGACGACGTCCCAGCCCGCAACCGTGGCATCCGCCACCAGCTGCCGTCCGATGCCGCCGCACCCGCCCAGAATGGCCAATGTCCGCGTCATGTGATGCCCTCGGCGCGGGCCAACCCGTCGAGCATCGAGGATTTGCGCAGAAAGGCGCGCGCCTTGACAGGATCGTCCGCGATGCGCCGCAGATCGTCGAGATGCGCGCGCCGCTCGGCGTCGTCGGTGGTGTTCATCCGGGCACGGTTGCTGTCGGCCTGCTTGACGATATCCTCAAGTGCAACGCTGCGGCGTTGACGCTCATAGCGGTCCAGAAGCGACGGGTCCGCGCCGCCCTCGACCGCGATCAGCTTGTCGGCCAGTGACCACGCGTCGTGGATGCCGCCGTTCATGCCCATGCCGCCTTTGGGCGAATTGAGATGGGCCGCGTCACCCGCCAGAAACATCCGCCCTTTCCGGTAGCGCGTGGCGACACGGCGGTGCACGCGGTAGACGCGCTTTTCGGCGATGTCGATGTCGGGCGCACCCGGTATCACGGCACGCACCTGCGCGCGGATCGAGGCATCGGTGGTGGCCTCTTCGACCGTTTGGTCGGGGCCGGGATGCAGCGACACGCGCCACAGATCGGGCAGGCGCAAAAGCGAGAACGTGCCGCCCGGTTTCCAGATGTAGTTCACACCGGACAGCCCGTCGATATGATCCTCGAAGGGGAAATGCGTCGTGGCGAGGATGGTGTTCTCGGGGTAGGTGCTGCCCTCGAATTCCGCGCCGATGGCCTTGCGCACGATAGAGCGCGCGCCGTCGCAGCCTACCGCGACAGAGCCTGTGATGGCCTCGCCGTTGACCGTGACCGTGACACCGTCAGCAGTCTGCGTGACCGCATCGACCGCCGCGTCGAATTGCACTGTTCCCTCAGGCAACCGGGCCAGGATTGCGCGGCTCAGCTCGGCCTGACGGCATTGCAGGCGGTAGGGATGGCCTGTGTCACCAGCCAGCACGGCCAGATCGAACTCGGCGCGTTCGGCGGTGCTCAGAATGCGGATCTGCCATGTCGGGGTGATCTTGCCCTTGGCGATGATCTCGGATGTGATGCCGCAGCCGTCGAACATATCCAGCGTGGGGGGATGAAAAGTCGAGGCGCGCAGCTGATCGGCGATCTGGTCCTCGGCCTCGAACACCCGCACGGGCAGGCCTGCCTGCACCAGTCGCCATGCAAGGCTGAGGCCCACCGGACCTCCGCCCACTATGATTACCGGTGATCTGCCAATATACGTCATATGACCTCCACGACTGAGAGCATAGGTTATATAGTTATACCAATAGCGCAAATAGTTTCGCGCAAAAAAAACTGACAGGGCCGCAATGACGACAGAGATGCCAAAGCTGACCAACGCGCCGCTTCCCAATCTGGAGACAGAAACGGGTGTGCCGCTTTACCAGCAAATCTTCGTGCTGCTGCGCAATCAGATCGAGGCAGGGGACCTGGCACCGGGCGCGCGTGTGATGGGCGAGGTGGATCTGTGCGACGCCTTCAAGGTGTCGCGCATCACCGCGCGCCGCGCATTGAACGAATTGGCGCGGCAGGGGCTGGTGGAGCGCGCGCGGGGGCGCGGCACAATCGTGGCCCCGCGCCGCGCCCCCGATCCGATGCGCGCGACCTTTGACGGGCTGCTCGAGAATATCGGCCATATCGGGCGGACAACCACGGTGCGCGTGCTGCACCGGGGGACGGAGCCTGCGATGCAGGAGGTTGCGGCGCAATTGCAACTGGCCCCCGGCACGCCGGTATTGCACGCGCTGCGGGTGCGCGAAATCGCCGGACAGGGCATGTCCTATCTGGCGACATGGGTGCCGTCGGATATCGCCGCGCTGATCGAAGGGCAGGACATGTCGGCCACGCCGCTGCTGCTGCTGCTCGAAGAGGCGGGGGTGCCGGTGGCCAGCGCCACGCAGACGATTACCGCGACGCTGGCGGATGCGGCGGCGGCGGGGGCATTGGGCGTGCCTGCGGGGTCGCCGCTGATCGACGTGCGGCGCACGGTATCGGACGCGAACGACCGTCCTGTGGAGTTCATCAAGATCCTCTACCGCCCCGAGCTTTATCAGTTTCACATGTCGATGCGCCGTGTCACCGGCAAGGAAGGCCGCACATGGCACACCGGCGATACGGTGGCGCCGGTGATCCGCTAGGTGCCGGTGCCGCGCAGACAGGATATGGCCTGATCCAGAACATCTGCGCCCGCCAGCGAAGTCTTGCAGCTGAATGCGCCCAGCGTGACCGTGGGCGCGCCGTCCCAAGGGGGCTCGTCGAGATAGGCGGTGATCCTCGCACCTGCGATTTCGAAGGTTTTTTGCGTCATGTCCAAAGCACTGGGATATCAATCGTCAAAAGACAGCTTGCCAGCGTCAGCCGCGTCACCCTGGCGTAGCTGTTCAGCGCGGCGTTCAGCCTGTCGTAGAACCGGGCTTTGGTGCGGGGCAGCCGGATGGCTTGCCACAAAAGGCCAAAGCCGACCTTGACCGGTTTGGCATATTTCACCACCCGCGCCGGACCTTGCGCAGGGGGCGGCCCGATACTGCCTGTCACCTCGGCGGGCATCGGGGTCGCGATGCCCATCGCCGTCTCCATATAGCTGCGGTTCAGCGAGAAACCCGGTTGCCAGACCTTTCAGGCGGCTTGCCAGACATCCGATGCGGGCGCGTTCGGAAATGTGTCGAACTGACCAGCGTGGCTGTAGTCTGCGCCGTCCTCTTGCCGGGCGGAACTGCGCACCGCAAAGGGGCCCGCGCCCAGCCGCGCCCAGCCGCGCCCAGCCGCGCCCAGCCGCGCGACGGCGTCGCCCAGACCGGCGCAGGCCGCATCGTCCACGAACGCTTCCGCATGGATCACGAAGAATGCCGGCGGGTTGAACCCGAACGCGGCCAGTCGTGACAAGGCGGCGGCCTTTCCGCCAAAGCGTGCACTTGCGTCGCTGCGTCCTGCCCTACGATATGGAACGTCACAAAACCCTCATCACAATCGGCGCGAACCCGGCAATGGCGTAGCAGCCAAAGACCCACGGGGTGACTGAGGCGCTGCCTTTGCGGCCACGCCCGGTGACCAAGCACGGGAAGGACGCCTTTTTGTCGCCCGAGAACTTGCCCTTGATTTACCGGGCCTTGATGGCGACCGGGCAGCGCGCCTTGATGTCTCCGCACAGGGCATTGGTGGCGATCGTGACCATGTTCTGTCCCGCAGCGTCGCTGGTGATGTAGCGGCAGATCAGAAAGGCGATGTTGTTGTCCACCACCGGCTTGACCGACACCAGATTGCCGTGGCGCGTGGTGCGTTCCGCCGCCGCCTTGAGCGGCTCGATTTCGCGCACCACCTATTCCACGAACAGACCCGCGTCCAGCAAGCTGTTGAACACGAAGGCAGGCGTCCGGATCACGCCCTCGTAAAGCGATGCGGTGACGATGCCGCCGGATCTGGTCGCGGCGTAGGCCCCGCGCGCATGGAACGCCACACACGCGGCCTCGGTCGTGGCCATGGGCGCGTGAAAATCGCCGTTCGTGTTCAGGCCCTTGATCGGCAGTGGGCCGATGATCCCCACCGGGATCTTGACCGTTCCGATGAAGTTTTCAATGTTCGCGCAGAAGAGGTCGGAGTTGACCATAGTGACCGGGCCGGCCAGCGCATCGCAATCGTCCTGCCACGCGGTCTCGCGCAATCTGGCCCGGTATTTCGCCACCGACGCTACGCTAGCCTTGCGCACGGGGCGCAGGGTGGTGAAATTTGCGTCGCTCGGCAACATCCGCTCTTTCAACGGACCGTCTTTGAACCGCGCCCGGACTTTTTCAGTATCTCAATGCCCTGCCAGGCAATGGGGTAACAGGGGCAAAACTCCGGGCACTTCCGGCTGGCTTGTCGGACAGCGTTTACATTTGCATGTTTTGTCGGACGCTCACTCAGAGTTTGGATCAGGGTTGCCGGACAAGTTGCGAAAGGTTTGGAACCGCTTTGGCGCCTGCGATGGCCAATCTTGCGCCAAGATAGTCCCAGAACGC
>Ga0307981_1000362_pt1 | contig 45796 bp, 51 predicted proteins | sample OrgLakmetagen987_FD_201849 | JGI IMG/M metagenome (GOLD analysis project Ga0307981, IMG submission 201849) | Saline water microbial communities from Organic Lake, Antarctica - #987 | ecosystem: Environmental > Aquatic > Non-marine Saline and Alkaline > Saline | place: Antarctica: Organic Lake... | reverse complement strand
TAGACATATCCATGGTGAGGCGGGGCTCCTGAAAATCTGCTTTTTTGGCTTCGACACCATAAAATTACAGCTTTTCAGAACGTTACGCCACCCTCACCAACACCTCATGCATAATTCGGGCTAAGTCTTCCTTTCGTTCCTATTGCATAGCTAATGGAAGGCATTTGCGTGCTACGATAACACAGCGTGTAAGTTCGCCAATAGACGAAAATGTGCTTAACGATCTCTTTGAGGCACGAATAGGGCATAGCAAGGTCCAGTCAGACGAGCACGCGGATCCGGAGCTGCGCAGCAAATCTGCAACGAATTTCGGGAATGCGCTGGGCGAAACTGGTCGCTGGATTGAGGCCTTGGACTTCTTTAAAAAGGCTCGACATATTTGGTCAAGAAATGGTGTTGCGGCCCTTCAAGAAATGAAGTGCTTGATGGGTTTCCACAACGCAGCCTACGACGACACTGCCAGATTCAGCACATATAGCGACCTTGGGCGCCTCCGCCAACGCCTTGTTGAGCTGTCTAACATAGTTGAAGATACATACACGGAGATTGGACGGATAGCCGGTGAGAAAGCTGTGGAGCAGGCGAGACATGCCGTCTCGCAGATAAAACCACTGGACACAGAAAGGAAGCATATCGGGGGTGACTCATTCGTTGAGTTCATCGAGCTTAATAACCTTGCACTATGCCTTTTTTGCTCTTCCAGTCAGTGTGAAAGTGGCAAGGTCGACACTGTAACGTTTCAACGCATTACGGATGGTGATTGTAAGTCGACTTCTGTTCCCGAAATTTTTGCAATGCTGAATGTCATGAAGGCTGATTTCGCATTGGCTCGCCAACTCTTCTACGAAGCGCAATTCAATGATAGCGCGAAAATTTTCCGAGAAACTGTGAAAAGTGGTGACACGCTAGATTACTCCATATACAGCGTTCAAGTCTCAGCTATGTGCTGCGCGCAAAAGATTTCCTACGACATTCTTGATAAAATTGCCGTAGCCATATCCGGTCACCTCAAGATACGAAAAGCCAAACAGGCAACATTTAATGGTTTTTGGTATAGAAGAGACAAATGTGGTAATAAAGTTGGCCTAAACAAAAAAATTGAGGATGAAATAAAAGCTGGAAATAGGGGGCTTTTGGCACTCTATGATTTGCATCGGGATACTACGAAAGACGTTACAGAAAAGGTAGGGTTTCTCAGCGCGCTGAAGGATTTTAGAAATTCATCAACCCATCGTTTCACTGTTCTTCATGATGAGCATATTAGGATCGAAAGATCGTCAGGAAAGCTCGTTGACCACGAACATGTAACGCAGTTTGAGGCGTTATCACTATCATCTATCAAGCTTGCCAGAGCAGCGTTGTTCTATTTCTGTGACGCCATTAACTTTACGGAAGATGGCAAGCCAAAGTCCAAAAATGGGATAACACTGACGCATTACGTTCAGGATCATGACTATATACGTGGCGTTAGCAGGCCAATAGGCTGAATATTGGCCGTCGGCTGGCCGCGCTGTCGCATTAGCAAACAGATTTGCTTCGCTGCACAGCATTCGACTACACTTTGTGGGCTCTTTACTACCGTTCGTCGCACCTGCACACCCTTCCAAAAACGACCGTTTTTGAACGGCCTCCCCGAAGCTGACATTGGTGCACTTGCAGCGAAAGCTCACTTTGTCCGGCGTTCACTCATGCAGATCGCAGCGAACGGCAGTTCACCGCCCTTCGTGTCGGCGGCACCAAGTGGGCACGCATCACATCAAGCGGCAAGAACGGGCTGAGACCCGTCGACTGGGCCGGCAACATCTGAGCCTCGCATCACAATGACCGCAGTGAGGCTCGAAGCTGCCCTTGGCCAGTCTGGAGTCGTCGCCGAACCACCGCCCAAAATTTAAGAACAAAAGGGGACCGGCACGAGCCTGCATTTCTATCTGCCGGTTTATGCCACCCTGCCTCCCCCTCTTGCGATGTTTGAGTTGAACTGCAGCGCGGATCACGCCTGTGTCACGTCAGCACGGAGGCGGTCTATCATGGCGCAAAGAGAAAAACTTACCGAAAAACTGGTCAAGGCCGCTGATCCGCGCGCGGGCATCTACCAGGTTTTCGATGAAGATGTCCGGGGGTTTTCGCTGCGCATCTTCTCATCCGGCAGTCGGCATTTCACGCTGGATTATCGCGTCAAAGGACGCCAGCGCCGCTTCACTATCGGCAGGTGGCCGGAATGGACGGTCACGGCCGCGCGTGAACAGGCCAAGACGCTGCGCCGCGTCATTGACGATGGCGGTGACCCTTTGGGCGAGCGGGAAGCCGGAATGGCAGCCCCTCGCATCCCAGATCTGATCGACCGTTACATCGAAACGCACACCCCAAATCTGGCACCGACCAACCGCGCCGACCAGATTTCCATGCTGCGCAAACTGGTCCAGCCGGTCTGGAAGCACAAACTGGTCGAGGACATCACGCTGGATGATGTCGACCGGTTACTGAGCGACGTGGCCAAGGGACGCGCGCGCCCCTCCAAGACCAAACCCAACAATCGCGCGCGCAAGTTGCAAGGATCGAAACCCACGCCGATCCGGGCCAATCGAATGGGCGAGGTCTTGCGCAAGATGTTCAGCCTCGCCGTTCAGTGGAAGCTGCGCGCCGACAACCCGGCGATGGGGTTTCACCGGCGCATCGAGACCGAGCGCGAGCGCTATCTGAGCATGGATGAGATTGATCGTCTGGCCAAGGCGCTGGGCACGGCTGACGATCAGCGCGCCGCCAGCATCATCCGCATGTGCATGTTGACTGGCGCCCGCCTTGGCGAAGCGCGCTGCGCGCGGTTCGAGCAGTTCAATCTGGAATTTGCCACATGGTCCAAGCCCGCAACCACCACCAAGCAGCGCAAAGTTCACCGCCTGCCGATTTCTCCGGATGTCGCCGCCATCGTGCGCCAACGGCAAACCGCCGTGCACCCGGGCTGTCCGTGGCTGTTCCCCGGTGATGTGCCCGGACAGCCGGTCAAGGAAATCCGTCGCTTCTGGCGTCAGATCCAGACCGAGGCCGGGATTGCGGGCGTGCGCATCCATGACCTGCGCCATACATTCGCGTCGCTGCTGGTCAGCGGTGGCGCATCGTTGGAAATGATCGGAAAGCTGCTGGGGCATTCTCAGATGCGCACCACGCAGCGTTACGCGCATATGATGGACTCGCCGCTTCGGGACGGGGTCAATGCGGTCGCGGAGATGATGAAGCCGCAGCTGCGCATTGTTCAGGGCGGGCGTTGAACGCGCCCTGAACGGGCAGCAACGCCGTCGGTCCTTTTGGGTCGTTACTACGGCTTCTTCAGGGCCCGCCAGATCGGGCTGAGCTTGCGCCGGATCTGGCTTTCATCGGGCACAGACCCATCCTTGGCATTCGCCACGAACCAATCCTGGCCTTCGGCCACAAACTCGGCCTGCGATTCCGGCAATCCGTGCTCGAACAACCTGATCATCAGGGCTTGAAGCATCCCCTCCCAATCGTGCCGTGACGACCGCCCGGGGCTGACGTGAACGCGCTGCAGCGGATCGTATTCATCCTCAAATCGCTGGGCCGATCTTGCCGTCACCAGAAGATCGTCCAGTTCGATTTCCACGCCATGGGCGGGAGCAGTGATGATCTTCCAGGTCGCAGTGCGCTGCGGCCGGATGCGCCAGATCATGCAGGCCCTGGAATCTGGGCGATTGCCCCAAAACAACGGCATGATGTCCTCTGCACAGACCACCACCAGCCCAACCTGCGGCTCGGTGCCGCTGCATTGGACCAACCCGATGCTGGTGACGATTTCAATGATCCCCTCGGTTGCCCATCCCACAATTTCATCAGGATCGCACCCCCAACGCGCCGCCAATTTTTCCAAAGTCCAGAATACACGTGCCGGTAAAGCCATCGCTTCATCCTTTTCACAATTTTGATGAAGGGCGCGCGCGGCATTGGTCACAGACGTGCCGCCGCAATCCCGGCGGCACGTAATGCGGCAACCTTTGGTGGTTAAAGGGACGAAAGCACTCGCCTACGCGAGGTAATGGAATTCGATAAAAGTCAATAAAACAAGGGGTGGCACGAAGGGCGCGCTGAATACGCCGGTTTATGCCACCCTGCCACCCCCCGCCATCTGCTCCCCTGCGCCCCATGACGCAATTGCCCGCATTCGGGCGCAAAGGGGAAAAGGATCAACAGATGCTGGATACACAGGAGATCGACCAGTCAGGGCCTGACATGGACCTGCTGGAGGATTGGATCAGTCGGCATGATCTCGCGATCAGCCTCGGGATATCCGAGGATACGCTTTGGCGTTGGGATGCGAAACGGACCGGCCCCCACAGCATCAAGCTCGGGCGCAAGGTCTACTACCGGCGCAGCGCCGTGCGCAGCTGGCTAGAGGCGAAGGAACACGCACGCAAGATACCGTCGCGGGGTCGGCGATGAGCGTGTCCCAGCCTTTCAGATCGCACCGCGACGCCATTGATCCGGGCTGGCGTGCGCAACGCCTGGCCGAGGCGCGCGCAGTTCTGGCCGATGTCGCCCATCATCAGGACGGGCTCATCCGCCTCGCCTGCCGGGTAATTGTCAGCCACGGGGAAACGGCCAGAGAGCGCAAGGACGCCGCTGTGCTCCTGGTGGTGCTCGAGGCCCACAGCCCGGTGCAGCATCGCCATCGCCGTCGATCAGGCCAGTATCCGGAGGCATCGTCATGACGCGCCGGGGAACACCAGAGGCCGATCTGCAGCGTGCGGTGGTGCAGGCCCTTCGCATCGTCCTGCCCCGCACGGCCGTCATCCATCACTGCGCAAACGAGGTGACCGAACCCGGCCCCCGCGGTGCCAAGCGCCAGGCGATCCTGGTCGGCATGGGCGTCCATGCGGGCTTTGCCGATCTACTGGTCATTTGCGATTGTCGCGTGCTGTTCCTCGAGTTGAAAGCCCCGAAGGGCCGCCTGCGCCCCGCACAGGAGGCGTTTCGCGATACCGTCCTTTCGCAAGGCTTCGGCTGGGCGCTGGTGCGCAGCCTCGACGACGCGCTGGGCGCACTGGCCGACCACGGTTTCACAACGCGCATTGCGCCGCCCGCCCGGAGGGTTGCACCATGAGCCACAAGGCAACCGTCTGGGCCATCCAGCAACGCGGGTTGAAGCCTGCGACCAAGATCGTCCTCTGGTTCCTCTGCGACCGGCACAATCCGGACTTCGGCTGTTTCCCGACGCAGGTACGACTGGCCGACGACGCAGAAATGTCGGTCTCGGCACTGAACAACCATCTCACCAGACTGGAGGAGCTGCGCCTGATCCACCGGGTCCGCAGTTATGATCCGCGCACCCACAAGCGCAAGGCGACGCGCTACATCCTGGGGTTCGAGGACGGGTTTCCACCAGAGCCAACGCCGGAAACCGGAGACGGCTTTGCCGGAACGGAGGATGAACAACACGCCAACCCAACTCCGGAATCTGGACATGGAGCCATCTCCGGATTTGCGGCAAAGCCATCTCCTGATTTTGCCCAAAGCCATCTCCGGAATCCGGAGATTAACCTTGTAAGAGAACCCCTAAGTAAACCTGTAAAGGAGGAGGAGGACGCGCAGGCGCGCGATTCCGATTTTGATGGTTTTTTCGCAGAACTGATTTTGGCTCTGGGCCTGGACCCAGCCGCCCTCCCCGGCTGGTGGCAGGGCGGGCCTGCGCGGCTGCACGTCCAGCGCTGGCGCACCGAGCTGGGGCTGACCGAAGCCGAGATCGTCGCTGCGGCGAAGGACACCCGCACGGATCACCCCGAACCGCCCGATGGGCCAAAGGCGCTGGACCGCGCCATGCAGCGCGCCGCCCAGCGCAAAACGGAAGATTTGGGCCGGAATCGTCGCAAGCGCAAAACCGATGCGGCACACGCAGTAAAGCCCATCGTCGATCTGCCGGTGTTCTACGCCGACGTCATCAATTCTGACCGCTACCTGCCCGTCAGCGCCATCAACAACACCGTGCGCGACGCAATGCTGGGCCGAGGCCTGGTGACGCCGGAACGCCTCCGGATGCGGGGAGTGCGGTGAATGGCATGGTGTCACGTCCCCGGCACGGATTGTCCCTCTGCGCAGGCGGCGGAGGCCTTGATCTGGGCCTCATGCTCGCCGAACCCGGTTATCACACCCGCGCGCTCATTGAATGGGAGGAATGGCCCCGAACTGTGCTCATCGCCGCCCAGCGCGCGGGGTATTTCGCCCCGGCCCCAATCTGGGATGACCTGCGCTCATTCGATGCCCGTTCCTTCCACGGTGCCTTCGACACGGTGCTGGCCGGATACCCCTGCCAGCCCTTCAGCGCCGCTGGCAAACGCGGTGGGGCCGACGACCCCCGCCACCTCTGGCCCGAGGTTGCCCGGGTCATCGGGGAATGCCGCCCCGAATGGGTCTTTCTCGAAAACGTCTCCGGACACGTCAGCCTCGGCCTTGAAACCGTCCTGCGAGAGCTTTGGGACATGGGCTACACGCCTGCGGCGGGCCTGTTCAGCGCGGCAGAAGTCGGCGCGCCGCACCAGCGCATGCGGATCTTCATCCTGGCCCACACCGATGAGCCTGCATCCTGGCACGGATCGCTACAACCCGGCCGGGAACAGCGACTTTACCCGCAAGGCGGAAGCACTGGCGCTGGGCATCAGCAACTGGTCGACGCCGAAAGCGACGGATGGCGCAAAGGGTGGCCCGGGCCAGAGCTATGGCTCGGGCGGGACACCACCCCTGCCAGCGCAGGCGGCGCAGTGGCCGACACCGGCCGCACAGAACTGGAAGGGCAGCAGCGAGGCAAGCGTGACGCGGGCGGATGGCAAATCCCGGATGGATATTTTGCACTACCGGGCGGAACAGGGCTTCACCCGCCCGGACCCGGTGATCACGCAGCATGGGCGGTGGCCCTCAATTCACGCCCCGATCTCGCGCCCGCTGTGGGCTTCGATGATTGCCTCGCATGGGCGCGCCGCCTCGCGGCGGATCCTGAAGGGCCGATCACGGCGGCGGCTCAATCCGATCTTCGTCGGATGGCTGATGGGCTGGCCTATCGGGCACGCGCTTTGCGCCTGCTCGGCAACGGAGTTCACCCACTGGCAGCAGCGCATGCGTGGCGCGCTCTCTCAGCTGCCCACGGCCTCGGGCCCGTGGATCTGGCGGCCGACGGACAGAACGGAGGGTTCAGCGCAAATGACCCTCTTTGAAGGATTGCTGCCATGAGCATGCAGGGACGGATTGGCCGCGCCGGTGGTGCTAAAGTGAAACGCGCGCTGGGTGTGCAGGCGCTGCTGGAATGGGCGTTTCGGGTGGAAAAGGCGCAGCTGGAACTGCCCCCACCGAAGGATGTGATCGAAGAAGGCTTTGGGTTTGGCCTCGAATATGTCCTGATGCAACGCGCTACGCTGGGCTGTAAGGTCGACGGTGGCCAACACAAGATTGGCAGTTACACCCACGCGGATGCCGAGGTCATCGCCGCCACCGTCGCCGGGATGCCCGACAGCCTCGGTGGCATCCGGATGGCAATTCATGCGGCGGAACTGGCCCGCGCCGGACTGACCCCCGACTGGATGCCCGGCGCCATTCCGCGCTGTGTCCCGGTGGAAACCAAGCGCAATCAGCACGGCGAACGGGCGACCACGGTGGTGGTCGGCACCGAACGGGTGCTGACCCGGGGCAAATGGCGCACGGTCGAGATCTTGGCTTGCCCGGTCATGTGGCGACCGCATCCGGAACAGATCGCATCCGCCCGGCGCGGCTATGAGGACTGGTGGCAGGCGCTGGACTGGGTGCGAGATGGGCTGGTGGTGGGAGGCATGCTGCGGGATATGGAGGTGAGAGCGACGATGCCGAAGGTGCGGCCTTGGAAGTCACCCCGCTTGTAATAAATCACCTCAGTTTAGGGCTGGGGGCTCGTCGTCACCAGCTGCACTTCATCAGACGCGCTCCGAAGCCTTGATTGCATTGCAATCAGTGGGTAAACTCCAGAGTGCAATTGGAGGGTCCCATGGCGAGTATAACGATTCGGAACCTCGACGATGATGTAAAGCGTCGCCTGCGTGTGCGGGCGGCTGAGCATGGCCGTTCGATGGAGGAGGAGGCGCGCGATATTCTGCGGCAGGTTGTCGGCCAGCCCAGCACGCCTCGAAACCTGGCTAAGGCCATCCACGCGCGGTTCGCTGCGCTGGGCGGCGTTGATCTGGCATTGCCTGCGCGGACGCCGATGCGGTCCACTCCGGATTTCGAGTGATCCATGATCTTGCTCGACACAAACGTTGTTTCTGAACTGATGCGTCCCGAACCGGCACAGACGGTTCTGGACTGGTTTGCAGTTCACGATGCGGCTGATCTTTTCATCACAGCCATAACCGAAGCGGAACTTCGCACAGGCGTCGCAATCCTCGCTGGGGGCCAGCGCCGCGACCGGCTGCAGTCGACCGTCGATGCGATGATCGAACAGGATTTCTCGGGACGTATCCTGCCCTTCGACAACTCCGCCGCCAAAGCCTACGCGGAAATCGCCGCCCAGCGCCGCGCCGCAGGCCGCCCGATTGCCGAAGCTGATTGCCAGATTGCTGCCATCGCCCGAGCCACAGGTGCCCCCGTTGCCACCCGCAACACGAAGGATTTCGACGGCTGCGGCATCGAACTGATCAACCCTTGGACTGACCAATGAACGCAGTTGAAATTGAACAGGCGATTTCCGAACTCGCTGAAAAGCCTTTTGACCACCAAGAATTCCCTTTCGCCTTTTTGGAAGCCTTCGGGAACAAGGAAACCACGCTGAAGCGCCTGCGTCAGGGCGTGTCGAACAAGTCTGACCTCGGCGGCGTTTTTCAAACCAACAACATCCATATCGCCACCTGCACACCCGGCCAAACCTCGGCCACCCTTGCCGCCCTGCGCACCAGCCCGGCGACAACCAAGGGGAAGGCCCGCTTCATCCTGGCAACAGACGGCGAAACGCTGGAGGCCGAGGATCTTACCTCCGACGACGCGCCCATCGCCTGCGCCTATCCCGATTTCCACGACCATTTCGGATTTTTTCTGCCGCTGGCAGGTATCACCACCGTCAAGCAGATCCGCGAAAGTGCGTTTGACATCAAGGCGACGGGCCGCCTGAACCGGCTTTATGTCGAGCTGCTGAAAGACAACCCGGACTGGGGCGCCGAGGCGCGTCGCCATGACATGAACCACTTCGTGGCGCGGCTGATATTTTGCTTTTTTGCCGAAGACACCGGCATCTTCCATTCAGAGGGGCTGTTCACCACCACCGTCAGCCAATTCAGCGACAAAGATTCCGGCAATACCAATTGGGTGATCAGCGAAATCTTTCGCGGCATGAACACCAAACTCGGTGGTCGCGCTGCCTCTGACCTGCGCAACTGGGCCAATGCCTTTCCCTACGTGAACGGGGGGCTCTTTTCCGGCGACGCCGACGTTCCGCGCTTTTCCAAGATTGCGCGCAGCTACCTGTTGCACATCGGCAGCCTCGACTGGACCAAGATCAACCCTGACATCTTCGGCTCGATGATTCAGGCCGTCGCGGATGAGGGCGAGCGGTCGGCCTTGGGGATGCACTACACATCCGTGCCGAACATCCTGAAGGTGCTGAACCCGCTGTTTCTGGACGATTTGCGCGCCCAGCTGGAGGAGGCGGGCGATAACACTCGCAAGCTGCTGAACCTGCGCGCCCGGATGGCCAAGATCAGGGTCTTTGACCCCGCCTGCGGGTCGGGCAACTTTCTGGTCATCGCCTACAAGGAAATGCGCGCGATCGAGGCGGTGATCAACCAGCGCCGGGGCGAGGCGGATCGCAAGACCGATATCCCCAAAACCAACTTCCGCGGGATCGAGCTGCGCGATTTTGCCGCCGAAATCGCCCGTCTGGCGCTGATCATCGCCGAGTTTCAATGCGACGTCACCTATCGCGGCGCAGTGCAGGCGCGGGCCGAGTTTCTGCCGCTGAACGCGCAGAACTGGATCACTCAAGGCAACGCCCTATGGCTGGACTGGCTGTCTATCTGCCCGCCCACCGGCACGGGGGTGCGATTTCAGGCCGAGGATTTGTTCCATGCGCCGCTGGATCAGGCGCAGATTGATTTCGAGAACGAGGGTGGGGAGACGTATATCTGCGGCAATCCACCGTATGTTGGGAGCAAAAAGCAATCAAGCGAACAAAAAGATGACTTGCGTCGCATTTTCTTGGGAAAAGTATCAAGCTGGAAGTCTTTGGACTATGTAGCCGCATGGTTTATGAAGGCCGCAGAGTACAGTCTTCAAACCGAATCTTCTGCGGCATTTGTGACTGCTGACGGTATTTGCCAAGGTCAGCAAGTAGCGTTGCTTTGGCCGGAAATCGAGAAAACAGGAAACCAGATCGTATTTGCTCACACCTCCTTTTGGTGGGGGAATCTTGCCACAAATGAAGCTGTCGTGCTTGTGGCAGTTGTCGGTATTTCTCGAGACGTTACAAAAAAGCGAACAATATATTCTGTTGGTGAAAACAAAGAAACCATAGCGACGGTTTCCGAAAACATAAATGCATATTTGGTTTCTGCACCCCAATGTTATGTTTACGGCGCAACGAAATCTCTCAATAATTGCGCAAAGATGCAGTTTGGAAATCACCCCTATTACGGGACTTCGTTGATACTGGAATTTTCAGCGGGACGCGACCTTATCGAGAAGAACGCTAGCATAGCTTCCTTTGTTCGGCCTGTTTATGGTTCAAACGAGGTAATTCAAGGTATTCCGAGAGCTTGTATATGGATACTCGACAATCAGTGGAGCAAGGTCAAGGAGCTTTCGGTACTGAAACCGTTTTTTGATGGTGTTCGAATCTCACGGCTAGCAGCTACCAAGGATTCTGCCGCCCAGAAGTTGGCCCACACGCCATGGCGGTTTCGTGATCAAGCTGAGGCCACGACACATTCTATTGTTGTGCCAAGGGTTAGTTCATATAATCGCGAATTTCTTCCGTGTGGCATATTGGAAAAGCGAAACATTGTAACCAGCGAGGCGTTTACACTATTCGATGCCCCGCTATGGAATTTTGCCGTTCTATCTTCACGCTTGCACATAAAGTGGATCGCAACAGTATGCGGTAGATTTGGACCCAGTTATCGCTACTCGAACACCCTCGGCTGGAACACCTTTCCCGTTCCCACCCTCACCGAAAAGAACAAAGCCGACCTGACCACCTGCGCCGAAAACATCCTCCTCGCCCGCGAGGCGCATTTCCCCGCCACTATCGCTGACCTATATGATCCCGAAAAGATGCCCGAAAACCTGCGCGCCGCCCACGACCGCAACGACGAAACCATCGAGCGCATCTACATCGGCCGCCGCTTCAAGAACGACACCGAACGCCTGGAAAAGCTGTTCGAGATGTATACCAAGATGACCACCAAACCAAAGGCCCGCGCATGACCCGGCAGGACTCATCCATGTTCGGAATGGTATCCATCGACGATTACCTTGAGTTTTGTGCGCAAGCCGTTGCGGAGTTCGAGCAAGATCAGGCCAGCGTCTTGCGTGCGTTCGCAGCTTTGCTAGCTCTCAATCATATCCCGGACTGGTTGCAGTATAAGCTTGCGCCGGATCAGCGGACTGTTTTGGGCCTTGCCAGTTCAGATGTCGGACACGCAGTAAAGGATGATTTCGAAAGGTGTAATGACGATTTGGCACTAGTTCGCAAAATAGCCAACGGGTTTAAACACCTGACGCCAAATCCACCGAACCAAGTCGCCGCAGGCTTCGGGAGTGGTCCTTATGGCGTGGGACCTTACGGCGTTTCCTATCTCGTGATCGATAGGGGAGAGAACGAGCCAGCGCAGGACCGATGGATAGTAGCGTTGTCGCTGTGCCGTCGAACGCTGGAATGGTGGACAAGCCAGCTTATAGTTCTGACGCAGCCGAACAGAGAGATCGCAGATGACGAGTAGCAAGAGTGTCCCCTCCGTTTCCGTCACCTACGCCCGCAATGGCAGTTCGACCAGGCAGAACGAACTTGGCATGCGGGTCATGCAGGAGCGCGCCTATGAGAAGCGGGGCGAGCAATATCTACTGATCAAGTCGCCTCCCGCATCGGGCAAAAGCCGGGCGCTGATGTTCATCGCGCTGGACAAACTGCATAATCAGGGTGTGAAGCAGGCGATCATCGTTGTGCCGGAAAAATCCATTGGGCACAGCTTTGCTGATGAACCGCTGTCTAAGTACGGCTTCTGGGCCGACTGGACAGTCCAACCGAAGTGGAACCTCTGCAACTCGCCCGGCACGGATGGCGGCAAGGTAAACTCGGTTGGCGCGTTTCTGGAGAGCAGCGACCAGGTGCTGGTCTGCACCCACGCCACCTTTCGCTTTGCTGTTGAGCGCTTCGGGGTCGAGGCCTTTGACGACCGCCTGATCGCGATAGACGAATTCCACCATGTCAGCGCCAACCCCGACAATAAGCTCGGCGGGCATCTGGGGTCTTTCATGGCGCGGGACCAAGCTCACATCGTGGCCATGACCGGCAGCTATTTCCGCGGCGACGCTGAGGCGGTTCTAATGCCGATCGATGAGGCCAAGTTCGAAACGGTGACCTATACCTATTACGAGCAACTGAATGGCTATCAGTATCTGAAGAACCTCGATATCGGGTATTACTTCTACAATGGTCCCTATGTGGATGACATCCTGCGGGTCCTGGACCCTGCCCAGAAGACCATACTCCACATCCCAAACGTGAACGCCCGGGAAAGCACAAAAGATAAGCATCGCGAAGTCGAGGATATCATGACAGCGCTCGGCGAATGGCAGGGCACCGAACCCGTCACTGGGTTCCAACTGGTCAAGGTGCCTGATGGCCGCGTGCTGCGCATCGCTGATCTCGTCGATGATGAAGGGCCACGGCGTGACAAAGTGGCGACAGCGCTGAAAGACCCGGCCCAGAAGATGAACCGCGACCATGTGGACATCATAATTGCACTGGGCATGGCAAAAGAAGGTTTCGACTGGATCTGGTGCGAACACGCCCTGACCGTTGGATATCGGGCCAGCCTGACAGAGGTGGTTCAGATCATCGGTCGCGCCACGCGCGACGCGCCGGGCAAGGAAACCGCGCGGTTCACCAACCTGATCGCCGAGCCAGATGCGTCAGAAGGTGCTGTGACCGAGGCTGTTAACGACACCCTCAAGGCGATTGCGGCCAGCCTGCTGATGGAACAGGTTCTGGCTCCACGGTTTGAGTTCAAGCCCAAGACCGTAGCCAGTACCGCGGAGCCGGGGTTTGACTATGGCGACGCTGGCTATGATCCGACCAAATGCAATGTCGGTTTCAATCCAGCCAGCGGTAAGTTCCAGATCGAGATCAAGGGTCTGGCAGAGCCCAAAAGTGAGTTTGCACATCGCGTCTGCACGCAAGACCTGAATGAGGTGATTACAGCTTTTGTCCAAGACAAGACGTCGATCGAGCGCGGCTTATTTGATTCCGAGATGGTCCCGGAAGAACTGACGCAGGTTCGTATGGGCAAGATTGTGAAGGATAAATATCCGCAGATGGATGCCCACGATCAGGAAGCGGTGCGGCAGCATGCCATTGCAGCCCTGAATCTGACGCAGAAGGCCAAGGAGTTTGCACTTGCTGGTGGTGACACTGAGCGGTCAGGCAGCACAGAGCTGATTGACGGTGTCAGGAAGTTCATGAATGTGCGCGATCTGGACATCGATCTAATTGATCGCATCAACCCGTTCGGTGAGGCCTATGCGATACTCGCCAAGACGATGAGCGAGGACAGCCTGAAGCGCGTCGCTGCAGTCATATCGGCCAAAAAGGTAATCTTGACGCCAGAAGAGGCGCGCGATCTTGCCAAACGTGCCCTGAAATTCAAGCAAGAGCGCGGTCGCCTTCCGTCAATTACCTCGATGGATGCTTGGGAAAAGCGTATGGCAGAAGGCGTTGCGTTCCTTGCACGTATGAAGGCTGAAGCTGCAAATGGCTGATTTTACTGACGACGATGACGCACTGCTGGCTGAACTTGGCGTGGAGGTTGAACCCAAGCGGATCGCGACACGCACGCCGCAGCAACAGCGGATCATCGCAGGTTTTGAAGAGATCCAGCGATTTGTGGAGGAGCACGGCCGTGCGCCGCGGCACGGCGACGAGCGCGATATCTTCGAACGCCTTTATGCAGTTCGGCTTGACCGGATTGGTCAGCTGCCCGAGTGCCATGATCTGGTCGAGCCTCTCGATCATCAAGGTTTGTTGAGCGGTCATGCGGTTGCGTCAAAAGACGACACAGATGATCTGGACGATGATGCGTTGCTGGCCGAACTTGGTGTTGACGACGAACTGTCGGACATCACAGAACTTCGCCATGTGCGGCCGAGTTTGGAAAAGCGTGCGGCCGAAGAAATCGCCAATCGCGAACGCTGCGAGGACTTCGCCAGCTTCAAGCCGTTGTTTGAGCAGGTCCAGAGGGATTTGGATCAGGGCATTCGAACGGCACGTAGGTTCGAGCGAAAATCCGAAATTGAACCAGGTCGTTTCTTCATCCTCGGTGGCCAGAAGGCCTATGTCGCGGAAAAGGGCACGGTCGAAATCAACGCCAACGGCAACTCGGATGCGCGTTTGCGGGTGATTTTTGATAACGGAACGGAAAGCAACCTGCTGATGCGCTCGCTTCAGAAAGCGTTGACATCGGATGATGCTGGTCGTCGCATAGACGAGCCGATTGCGGGGCCGCTCTTCGCTGACCAGCCACAGGATGGTGACGCCGCCAGCGGCACAATTTACGTTCTGCGCAGCAAGTCAGACCATCCAATGGTCGCGACGCATCGTGAGCTTGTTCACAAGATCGGGGTCACCAGCAACGATGTAAAACAGCGGATCGCTGGAGCGCGGATGCAGCCGACCTTTTTACTTGCGGATGTCGAGGTGGTCGCCACCTATGAGCTCTTCAACATCAACCGGTCCAAGCTGGAAAAGCTGCTGCACAGGATCTTTGAGCCAGCCAGATTTGATGTGGAGATATTAGACCGCTTTGGTCGACCTGTCGTACCGAGAGAATGGTTCATGGTGCCACTTTTTGTCATCGATGAGGTAGTTGACCGCATTCGAGATGGATCAATCGTCGATTACATTTATGAACCCAAAAACGCCCAGCTAGCCTTGCGATCACCAAAAGGCTAACCCCCCCTGGCATGGTTCCTCCCCAGCCGCGAACGTATACGGGGGGGCGCAGCGCGGCGTTTCGCTAGCGACTGGCTTCTTCACCGGGGAATCCACTTGGAAGCCACCTCGGTGAAAGCGCGAAATAAAGTCACAATATTACAGCGCCTTACGTTGGTCCGCCCGGCTCTCAGAGTGGATTTTACTGTTTCTGTCAAGAATCCACCCCGTGGAATCCAGGGAAGCCACCTGGACCAGAAGCCAGGCTTCGGAAGCCACCCCTCCGCGAAGGCATTGAATCCACTTCCGTTTTTCGTTTGACAATGCTGCCCCCCTTGACCTACCTATTGATCATCGAAGAATAGCGCCCGGAGGAAATCCCTCTCGGGCGCTTTCGTTTTTCTCCACATCGCGGATCTCGATTCTGCCGCTGCCGGTCTTGGCCGCGCAAATCGGCTTGCCCGCCCTGCCCAAAATGAGAACCACCCATGGACCTTGTCTTCGCGCCAAGCGAGATCGAGACGTGGCCGATTGATCGGCTGCGTCCCTACGCTCGAAACGCCAAGATGCATGGCGACGACCAGGTGGCCAAGATTGCGGCCAGCATGGCCAAGTTCGGCTGGACCGTGCCCTGCATGGTGGCCGACGATGGTGAGCTGATCGCCGGGCACGGCCGCGTGCTGGCGGCCACGATGCTCGGGCTGACCGACGTACCTGTGATCCGGCTCGGCCACCTCGATGAAGCTGAACGCCGCGCCTACCGCATTGCCGACAACAAGTTGACCGAGCTGGGCGACTGGGACGAGGCCATGCTGCGCGACGAGATCGCGGGGCTGCTGGCCGAGGATTTCGACCTGTCGCTGCTGGGCATCACCGGCGAGGATCTGGATGCCCTGCTGCGTGATCCGGACGCGCTGGGCGACGACGGGCCCATCGAGGGCGAGGATGACACTCCCGAACAGCCGGTCACGCCAGTGTCGGTGCCGGGCGACCTCTGGCAGCTTGGATCGCACCGGCTGATCTGCGGTGACAGCACGTCCGCCGATGTGATCGAGCGGTTGCTGGGCGACGTGAAGCCGCTCCTGATGGTGACCGATCCGCCCTATGGCGTGGAATATGACCCGTCATGGCGCAATCAGGCGGGCGCGGCAAAGACCAAACGCACTGGCAAGGTGCTGAACGATGATCGTGCCGACTGGCGCGAGGCTTGGGCATTGTTCCCCGGCGACGTCGCCTATGTCTGGCACGGTGCGCTGCACGCTGCGACCGTGGCCGAGAGCCTCGTCGCGGCCGGTTTCGCCGTGCGGTCGCAGATCATCTGGGCCAAGGATCGGCTTGTATTGAGCCGCGGCGACTATCACTGGCAGCACGAACCCTGCTGGTATGCCGTCAAGAAAACCGGCAAAGGCCATTGGGCGGGGGATCGCAAACAGACGACGCTCTGGCACATTTCCGGCAAGGATCAGGATGCCGCTACCGTGCACGGCACCCAGAAGCCGGTCGAATGCATGCGCCGCCCGATCCTGAACAATTCCAGCCCCGGCCAAGCGGTTTTTGAACCGTTCATGGGATCCGGCACCACGCTGATCGCGGCGGAAACCACCGGGCGAGTCTGCTTCGGAATCGAATTGAACCCGGCCTACGTCGATGTCGCCATTGAGCGTTGGCAGCAGTTCACCGGTGCCAATGCCGTGCTTGAAGGAACTGGCGAGTCCTTCGCCGACCTGAAGGCAAAGAGGCTCGCGGCATGAACGCGCCGCTTCTGCCCGGTCAGATCGAGCATTGGCCGCTGGACCGACTGAAGCCCTACGCCCGTAACGCCAAGACCCATGACGCTGACCAGGTGTCAAAGATCGCCGCCAGCATGGCCGAGTTCGGATGGACCGTGCCGGTGCTGGTGGCTGCTGATGGCGAGCTGATCGCTGGCCATGGCCGCATCCTGGCCGCCGCTCAACTTGGCCTAACGGAATCCCCGGTCATTATTCTGGGCCATCTCACCGAGGCGCAGCGCCGGGCGTATCGCATCGCCGACAACAAACTGACCGAACTGGGCGGCTGGGACGAGGCCCTGCTGTTGCAGGAGTTGCAGGCGCTGCTGGCCGAGGATTTCGACCTCGGGCTGATCGGGATCCCCGAGGACGAATTGGACGCCCTGTTGGCAGACGCCGATGGCGGACCGGCGATTTCCGACGACGACGCCGATGCGATTCCAGACCCGCCCGCAGAACCGATCACCAAGTCGGGCGACATCTGGGCGCTGGGCAAGCACCGGCTGTGCTGTGGCGATGCGACCGATCCTGCTGCCGTGGCCAAGCTCATGCAAGGCGAGCAAGCCACGCTGATGTTCACCTCGCCGCCTTACGCCCAGCAGCGCGACTATGGCGCGGCCAAGGAAAAGGTCGGTGATTGGGACGCGCTGATGCAGGGCGTCTTCACTGCGGCCCCGCTCAAAGCCGACGCGCAGCTGCTGGTCAATCTCGGCCTCGTGCACCGCGACGGCGAATGGTTGCCCTATTGGGAAGGATGGGTCGAATGGATGCGCAGCTCTGGCTGGCGGCGGTTTGGTTGGTATGTGTGGGATCAGGGCCCGGGCCTGCCGGGCGACTGGAACGGCCGCCTGGCGCCGTCGCACGAGTTCATTTTCCACTTCAACCACAGCTCACGCAAACCACACAAAACCGTCCCGTCCAAACACGCGGGCACAACGCTCGGCGGCGGTGGGCTTCGCGGAGCCGACGGCACCGTTCACGCCAAGACCGGCACCGGCAATGCGATCCAAAGCCACCGCATCCCCGACAGCGTTTTCCGCATCATGCGCCATAAAGGAGGGCTGGGCGCGGCCGGATCGCATCCGGCGGTGTTCCCGGTGGCGCTGGTCGAGGCGGTGCTGACAGCGTTTTCGGATCCCGACGATCTGATCTATGAACCGTTCTGCGGCTCCGGCACCCAGCTGGTCGCCGCCGAGCGCGCCGGGCAACGCTGCTTTGCGATGGAACTGGACCCGGTCTATTGCGACGTCGCGGTACGGCGGTGGGAGATGGCGACAGGGGATGTGGCGCGGCGCGATGGCAAGGGCGTGACCGTTGATGAATTGGAAGGAACGGCGGAATGAACATGCGCTGGCGATTGGCCGATCTGGTGCGGGCGATCCCGATCCAGCGCAATGATCTGAACCAGGCCATATCGCGCGACGGTTTTTGTCCGGAGCATACCCCCGAGTCGGGAAAGGAGCGCTGGTATAGCTGGCGCGACGTGGTGGCCATTGCCGTGGCACAGGAATTGCGCAACATCGGCCTCGGGCCATCAATCGCGTTTCGATATGTCCAGGAACACCTGTCGCAATATCTGCGCGCCAGCGTCGATCAGCCGGATGGCTGCACTGGGGTTGTCTGGTTGATTCATGGGTTTGAAGATTGGTTCAAAAACGAAAGCCGTAGCGAGTTTGTTCAACTCACCAACATTGGGGACATCTTGATTTCACCAGACGAAAGCGCATGCATCGTCGTCAATGTGGGTCAGATCGCAAACCGCATCCTCGATGAATTGCATGCGCCGGGGGGAGCCGAATGACCCAGTCCCGATGCATGTCTTTTGTTGAAGCCGTCACCAATGTTGCCGTGGGCTATGCGCTGGCGCTGGCAACCCAGATCGTGGTGTTCCCATGGTTCGGGCTGCATCCGAGCGTGGGCGAGAACCTCGCCATCGGCGCGATCTTCTTGGGTATCTCATTGCTGCGCAGCTACACTCTTCGCCGCCTGTTCGAACGCCGGTGTTCTCGTTCACGTCGCGGGTGATCCGGACGGTTAAGCGGGGCATCAGGCGGCGTCCAGCTTGTACACGGTGCCTCTCCCACCGACCTTTTCAGAGGCAACGGGCAGGCCGAGCTTCTTTTTCAGCCCCCCGGAGATCATGCCGCGCACCGAATGAGGCATCCAGCCAGTCTCCGCTGCGATCTCGGTGATGGACGCACCTTCGGGACGCTGCAGAAGCGCGATGATCTGCGCTTGTTTGGTGCCGGTGCGGATGTTGACCGGTTTCGGCACATCCGACGCAGGCGCCTGCGGGTCCGACTCCGGCGTGGCCTTGCGTAGCTTGGTCACCATGCCAACAACGACCGGCTCGATCCCGATGGCCAGCAGACCTGCTTCGGTCGCGATCAGCGTGGTGCCGTGGCCATCGCCGGTCTCGCGCCAGAGCGGTTCGCCTTTGCGGATGTCGGCATCGACCTCCTCGAGCCAGCCGCGCATCATCATCATGCTGACAACCTTTTGCGCAGCAGCGCCATGCAGCCCCTTGGGCAGCGGCATCGCGAGATTGTCTGCGCGCTGGGCTGCGGCATTGAGAATTGTGGTTTGCGTGTCGGTAAGTTTGGGCATCCGGGCCTCCGGCCTGATCGGGCGGCGCGGAATTGCGCGGCCTTCTACCGGGGCAAGCCCACCATATTGGCGGGCCGCTCTGTGGCGCGTGGTTCCGTTATTCTGCGTGCTCGCCCTCGCCAAACGCATTGTCAGTGATGCGCTTGAGCAGCCCGGCGTAGTGCTCAAGGGTGCCGACGTCGCCCCAGTTGATTTCTTCGGGGTGGCTGTTGAAATGGTCGTCGCTGAGCTGTGCCAAGCGGGCGAGCATCTCGTCGATTTCGGCCTTCTTGCCGATGAAAGCCGCGAGCGCGGCCTCCTTGTTCAGCCGGGCCTTTTCTGCGCGCAGCTGGTGGCGGGGTGTGGTGATCGGGTTGACGCGTGTCATGGTGTGGCTCCGTTGGGTGAGTTGCATCGTTTGCGTGTCATCACAATCGCTCTGCCGGGCCGATTATCGTAGGCAAATCAGAGCCATAAGATTTCATTCTGATCATTCGATCCGATCATGATCGGTCAGCGCAGCCTGTTCAGCCTCGTGCCTCTGAGCGGCATCGGGCGGATCACAACGGGCGTTAAGGATGGCTATGAAGAGCGCACGGGCGACGGTGGCCACCTCGTCAGCCACGGAGCTGGAAAGGTCGGCGTCATGGATCGCAATGGCCTCGCCCAGATCGGTCAGGGCATAAAGCGTGGCGAACTCCGCCTCGGGCGGATCGCAAGTGATGGTGTCGCGATCCCCGGGGCTGACGGCGACGCTGCGGCAGAACCGCAGATCGAAGCCGAGGACGCAGTTGCGGCGGATCAGATCGGCGAGGGTGTCGCCTTCGCGCAGGCAATTGCAGGGGATGGTCATCGGGGCCTCCGTTAAATCAGCTGCAGGTCGGCCAGCACGGCACTGGCAGCAGCCAGCTGCGTCGTAGGCAGTTCGACCTTGATGTGCGTGATCACGTCCGAGGCCTCGGCGGTGATCCCGTCTTCGCGCAGCGCGGCCTCGATGGCGGCGGCGACGGCGTCGGGGCGCGAGCGGTCGAACGGTTCGGGCAGCGCATCATGGTCAATGCGGATTGTGGTGATGGCGGTCATGGTCTGGTCTCCGATCCTGGGGTGATTTCCTGATCAAAGAGTCGCTTGTCGGGCGAGTGCAATCAACTGAATAAGACATATATTTTCGTTTAAAGCCAATATGTTGAGGTCAATCCTATTGCCATGGAAGGTATGTCCGAGCGCGAATATTCCGCCCATTCCGGCCTGTCGCGCGGCGCCATTCAAAAGGCGCGCAAGGCTGGACGACTGGCGATCTACGGTGATGGCTCGATCAACGCCGCCGCGTCCGATGTGCGACGCGCCGAGATGACCGATCCCGATCAGCAGCGCCGCAGCACCGGCGGCGACACCGGGTTTTCCGGTCCGGCCGACAGCTCCTCCTATCTGAAGGCCCGCACCGCACTGACCGTCTATCAGGCGCAGGAACGTCAGCTGGCGATCCAGAAGAAGAAGGGCACGCTGGTCGATCGGGCCCGGGCGGAAACGCTGGTGTTTCGCTTGGCGCGACAGGAACGCGACGTCTGGGTGACCTGGCCCAGCAGAGTGGCGGCGCTGATGGCGGCGGACGTGGCCGCAGAGGTGGAAAAACAATCGGGCAATCCGGAGAAATCCGGCGAGCCGGTGATGATCGAGGCCGCGATCCTGCAGAGGGTGCTGGAAACCCATGTCAGAGCGCAACTCGACGCCCTCGCCGATCTCCGGGTCAGCCTCGGATAGCGACAACACGACAACCAGCGATCTGACCGATGATCAGCTGACAGACGGGCTTGATCTCGGGTTTGACGGGGCCGAGGACATCCTGCGGTCCTGGCGTCGCGGGATGCGTCCTGATCCGGACCTGACGGTTTCGGAATGGGCAGATCAGCACCGCAAACTGTCGTCGCGCGCTTCGGCAGAACCGGGCCAGTACCGAACCGCGCGCACGCCTTACTTGCGCGAGATCATGGATGCGTTGTCGCCGCGCCACCCGGCGCAGCGGATCAGCTTCATGAAGGCCGCGCAGGTTGGCGCCACCGAGGCGGGCAACAACTGGATCGGCTTCGTGATCCACCACGCGCCGGGACCGATGCTGGCGGTGCTGCCGACGGTGGAAATGGCCAAGCGGTCGTCGCGCGGGCGGCTGGACCCTCTAATTGCTGACAGCCCGGCACTTCGGGAACGGGTGAACCCGGCGCGGTCGCGCGATGCGGGCAACTCGATGCTGTCCAAGGAATTCCCCGGCGGGATCCTGGTGCTGACTGGTGCGAACTCGGCCACAGGCCTGCGGTCGATGCCCGCGCGCTACATCTTTCTCGATGAGGTCGACGCCTATCCGGCTTCCGCCGACGAGGAAGGTGATCCGGTCACGCTGGCCGAAGCGCGGACGACCACGTTCTCGCACCGGCGCAAGGTGTTCATGGTCTCGACGCCAACCATCCGGGGGTTGAGCCGGATTGAACGCGAGTTCGAAGCGAGCGACCAGCGGCGGTATTTCGTGCCCTGTCCACATTGCGGGGCGATGCAGTGGCTGCAGTTTGAAAGGCTGCGCTGGGACAAGGGGCGGCCCGACACGGCGGCATACCACTGCGAAGGTTGTGAGAAGCCCATTGCCGAGCATCACAAGACGCAAATGCTGGAGCGTGGCGAATGGCGGGCAACGGCGGTGTCCGCCGATCCGCATTCCATCGGCTTCCACCTCTCGGCACTCTATTCGCCGCTGGGCTGGAAAAGCTGGGCGCAGATCGCCCGGGACTGGCTGGCGGCGCAGGGCTCGGAAGAGATGCTGCGCGCGGCGCGCAACACCCTGCTGGGCGAGACATGGGTTGAGTCGGGCGATGCGCCGGAATGGCAGCGGCTGGCGGAACGCCGCGAAACCTTCGGGGCGCAGATTCCGGAAGGCGGGCTGTTCCTGACCGCGGGCGTGGATGTGCAGAAGGACCGGATCGAGGTCGATGTTTGGGCCTGGGGACGCGGGCTGGAAAGCTGGCTGATCGATCACATCGTCATCGCGGGCGGTCCCGACGATCCGGACTGCTGGGACAAGCTGACCGCCTTGCTGGGCCGCACCTGGACCCATGCCAACGGCGCTGTGATGGTGATTGCCAAACTGGCGATCGACACCGGCTATGAAGCCGCCGCGGTTTACGCATGGGCGCGGGCGCAGGGCTTCGAGCAGGTCTCGCCAATCAAGGGGCTGGAAGGCTTCAATCGCGCCACGCCAGTGTCTGGCCCGACCTTTGTCGACGCCACCATCGGCGGCAAGCGTTTGCGCCGCGGCGCACGGCTGTGGTCGATCGCCACCGCCACATTCAAGACAGAGACCTATCGCTTCCTGCGGCTCGAGCGCCCCTCGGACGAGGATCGCGCGCTGGGCGTCTGTGACGCGCCGGGCACCGTCCATCTGCCCGACTGGATCGACACGGAATGGCTGAAGCAGCTGGTGGCAGAGCAGCTGGTCACCGTGCGCAACAAGCGCGGCTATGCCCATCCCGAATGGCAGAAGATGCGCGAGCGCAACGAGGCGCTGGATTGCCGGGTCTATGCCCGCGCGGCGACATGGATCCTTGGGGTGGATCGCTGGGACGAGGCGACGTGGCGCAGGCTTGAAGAACAGGCCGGTGTAGAAACCCGACCGGCGCGGCAAACGGACACGCCGTCCGAACCCACAACGCCTGCCACGCCGACGGCCGGGACACCGACAACGCCACGGCGCAAACGCCGGGTCTACACACCAAACTTTATGAGGGACTGAGATGGATCTGGAACGGATGCGCGCGCTTCTGACCGCACTGCAGGAGGCACGCTACGCGGGCGTCCGGTCGGTCAGCTATGACGGCAAGACCATCGCCTATGGCTCGGACGTCGAACTGGCGAATGCCATTGCCGATCTGGAAGGTCGGATTGCCACGGCCATTTCCGGCACCCCGCGACGTCGGCGCTGGGGCGCTGTCGCCTCAAAGGGTCTGTAACCCATGGCGTTTGAAGCCTTTCGCCAGCGCATCGGCAGCATTATCGGCGGGTTTGACGCGGCGCAGGCCCACCGGCGGCTGCGGGGTTTCCGGGCCAGCCGCGCCCACGTGAACACCCTGATCGCCGCCTCGGGCGACACGATCACCGCCCGCGCCCGCTGGTTGGTGCGCAACAATGGCTATGCTGCCAATGCGGTGGAATCCTTCGCCAGCAATGTGGTCGGCGATGGCATCAAGCCTTCGTCCACCATTGCCGATGCCGCAAAGAAGGAAGAGCTGCAGGCGCTGTGGCTGGCCTGGACCGATGATGCAGATGTCGAAGGACTGACCGATTTCTACGGGCTGCAGCGCCGCGCCGCGCGCGAGGTCTATCTCGCGGGCGAGGTGTTCATCCGGATCCGGCCGCGCCGGGCCGAGGACGGTCTGACCGTGCCGCTGCAATTGCAGATGCTGCCTGCGGAAATGCTGCCGCTCGACATGAGCCGCGAATTGCCCGGCGTTGGCCTGATCCGGCAGGGGATTGAGTTCGACGGCATCGGTCGCCGCGTCGCCTATCACTTCCTGCGCCGTCATCCCGGAGATTTGACCGATCCGGGGTTGGCGGGCGAGACGACACGGGTGCCTGCGTCCGAAGTGATCCATGTATTGGACCCGGTCGAGGCCGGGCAGCTGCGCGGCGTATCGCGATTTTCCGCTGCGATCGTCAAGCTGTTCACGCTGGATCTCTACGACGATGCCGAGTTGGAGCGCAAAAAGATCGCGGCGATGTTCGCGATGTTCATCACCTCGCCCGCCCCTGAAACTCCGCTGGAACCGACGGAAGAGGATCTGGAGGTCGAGCCCGGCCAGGTGGTGCGCCTTGATCCCGGTGAAGACGTGTCCACCCCAGCGACGCCGGATTCCGGTGGCACCTATGAGCCGTTCCAGTACCGCACCTTGCTGCAAATCGCAGCGGCGCTCGGCATCCCCTATGGCTATCTGACCGGCGATACGGCCAAGGGCAACTTCTCCAATACGCGGATATCGCTCATCGAGTTCCGCCGCCGCATCTCGGCCTTCCAGCACAGTGTGATGGTCTACCAGATGGGCCGCGCGGTCTGGACCCGCTGGATGGATACCGCCGTACTCTCGGGCGCGCTGTATCTGCCCGGCTACGACAGCCAGCGGCGGCAGTATCAGGCTTGCGCCTGGCTGCCGACCAAATGGGACTGGGTCGATCCGATGAAGGACGCCTCGGCCGAGATTCTGCAGATCGAAGCGGGCCTCAAATCCCGCACGCAGGCCATTTCCGAGCGCGGCTATGACGCCGAACAGGTCGACCGCGAGATTGCCGCAGAGCGCAAACGCGAACTGGCGCTGGGCCTCGATTTCCGGCGACCGGGGTCGCCCGCGCAGGGGCCGAGCCATGGGGCCACGAAGGATGACGATCCGGCCAATGGCGATCATGACGATGCGCCAGAAGATACTGAAGAAGAGCCCGACCCCAAGGATGAACCGTGATGCACCACGCCCAGATCGCCCAGCGCGCCTTCAACACGCCGCTGATGGTGGACCCTGCCAAGGCACTGGCGTTCCTCTCGGGGCTGGGGCCGCGCATCACCGGCCAGGACATCACCTTCCAAGGGCTGGAGGTGGATACGGCAGATCAGGTCGAAGCCAAGATGCCCGCCCGCGCTTCGCTCTTTGGCAACGACCTCGCCCAGCGCCATCAGCGCAATGGAAGCCAGCCCTTCGCGGTGGTCGAGGGCATCGCAGTGATCGAAATCGCCGGAACGCTGGTGCATCGCGGAGCGTGGATCGGGCAATCCTCGGGGCTGACGTCTTACGAGGGGATCGCCGCGCAATTGCAGGCGGCATCGGCCGACCCTGCGGTGCGGGGCATTGCCCTCGACATCGACAGCTTCGGCGGTGAGGTCGCGGGGGCCTTCGATCTGGCCGACCGCATCCGGTCGGCACGCGCGCAAAAGCCGGTGCAGGCCTTCGTGGCGGAACATGCGCTGTCCGCCGGTTACGTTCTGGCCTCCCAGGCCGACCGGATCATCCTGCCGCGCACCGGGGCAGTTGGCAGCATCGGGGTCGTGGCGCTGCACACCGACATGAGCGGGGCGCTGGACCAGAAGGGCATCGCCGTCACGCTGATCCATGCCGGAATCCACAAGATCGACGCCAATCCCTACCAGCCACTGCCGGAGGCGGTGCACGACCAGATGCAGCGCGAGCTGGAGGTCGTGCGCTTCCTATTTGCCGAAACCGTTGCCGCCGGGCGCGGGGATCGTCTCAGCCATGCGGCGGCGCTGGCAACAGAGGCTGCCGTGTTCCGCGGCGCTGATGCCATTGCCGCTGGTCTGGCCGACGAGCTTGCTGATCCTGTCACCGCCTTCCGCGCCTTCGCCGCCGCCCCAGGGGGCATCAATCCCACCAGCAGAAAGGGTCCACAGATGACCACCGACTCCACCGACACCCAGAATCCGGCCTCGGCCGCCACCCCAGCCACCGAGGTTGCTCCCGAACCGCCCGTTGAAGCCGCCGCACCCGCGCTCACGCCCGACCCAGCCACTATGAGCGCCGACGCCATCCGGGCCGAAGCGGCCGAGGTGGCACAGGTCTGCGCGCAGGCCGCCCGGCTGGGTGTGGACATCGACGCCGCCGACGCCGTTGCGCGCGGGCTGAAACCCGAAGCCCTGCGCGCCCGCGTGCTGGCCGATCTCGCCTCGCGCGGCGATGCGGCAGGCATCATCGCCACGGCCCCGGCGGCGGCCGCCGCCAAGGACAGCCCGATTATCGCCGCCGCAAAGAAGGCCGCCACAGCCTCGCGCTGAACGCAGCCCCACCCCCAAAACATGGAGACTGACCAATGCCAGTCCTGACAGAACCGCCCAGCATGGGCGATGTCCTCAAATATGAGGTCAACCCGAACTATACCCGCGAAGTGGTCACGCTGCTGCAAGGCATGCCCTATCCGGTCGGCTCGGTGCTCGGAAAAATCACCGCCAGCGGCAAATACAAGCTGTCGACCAGTGGTGGCACAGATGGTGCGCAGACCGCCAGCGCCGTCTTGCTCTACGCCGTCGATGCCACGCTCGCTGATGCCAGCGGCATTGTGATCGCACGCGGGCCCTCGATCGTGTCGCGGGCAGGCCTCGCTTACGACGGCACCGTCGATGACAGCGCGAAGATCACCACCAAGATTGGCCAGCTCGCCGCTGTCGGCATCATTGCCCGCGACGGCGTCTGATCCCGAACCAGCCCAGCGCATCCCCATCCATCCTTCATTCCCTCGGAGCCCCCCATGACCCTTGTCCGCAACCCGTTTGACGCTGGCGGCTATTCGCTGGCCGAAATGACGCAGGCCATCAATATCCTGCCCAACCTCTACACCCGCCTTGGTCAGATCGGCCTCTTCCGCTTCGAAGGCGTCAGCCAGCGTTCGGTGATCATTGAGCAATATGAGGGCGTGCTGAACCTGCTGCCCTCGGTCCCGCTCGGCGGGCCCGCCACGGTTGGCACCCGCGAGGGGCGTGCCATGCGCAGCTTTGCCCTACCGTGGATTCCGCATGATGACGTGATCCTGCCCGGCGACATTCAGGGAAGTCCGGCGCTGGGCGTGTTCGATGGTGCCGATCCGCTGGTTGAGGTGATGAACCGCAAGCTAATGCTGATGCGCCGCAAGCACGCCCAGACCCGCGAATACATGGAGATGAACGCGCTGCGCGGCATCGTGAAAGATGGGGCCGGGACCACCCTCTACAACTACTTCACCGAGTTCGGCTTGGCACAAATCTCGGTGGACTTCCTGCTCGGCACAGCGGGCACCAATGTTCAGGGCAAGGTCCGCGAGGTGCTGCGCGCGGTGGAAGACAACCTTCTGGGTGAGGCAATGTCCTCGGTCCATGCCCTCGTCAGCCGCGAGTTCTTCGACAAGCTGATCTCGCACCCGAAAACCGAGGAGGCCTACAAGTTCTATGCGGCCACCGGAGCCCAGCCCCTGCGGGAGGACATGCGCCGCAACTTCCCCTTCGCAGGCATCGTGTTTGAGGAATATTCGGGCACCGTCACGCTTTCGACCAACGCCAGCGAACGGCTGGTTCCGGCCAGCGAAGGCATCGCGTTTCCACTCGGCACCATGGACACCTTCACCACTTATGGCGGCCCGGCCAACCTGCTGGAGGCGGCCAACACCATGGGCCTGCCGCTCTACGCCCGCCAGCATCTCGACGAGAAAGGCCGCTGGATCGATCTGATGACGGAGGCCTCGATCCTGCCGGTTAACAAGCGGCCGCGTATCGCGATTCGCCTGCACACCTCGAACTGACGCACCATGACTGTCTTTGCCGCCGCCATGGATCGGATCTTCGCCAACCCGTCCATGGCGGTGGTCGCATTGTGGATCTCAGGCACCACGTCGGAGGAACGCACGATCCGGGTGATCCGTCGCGCCCCGGATCGTATCACCGAGTTCGGCGCTGCGCGGCTCATGAGTGACACGATGGTGCTGGATGTACGCGTCTCCGACCTGGCCGATCCGCGCCCGGGCGATCTGATCGTGATCGGCACTGACAGTTTCACGATCCAGGGAGAGCCTGTGCGTGACAGCGACCGCCTCATCTGGACGTTGGATCTGCGGCCATCATGAAGCTGAAACTCGACATTGATCCGGACATCGTGGCGATGATGGCAGCGGAAATCAAATCCGGGGAAAGAGCTGTCAGCGCCGCGATGCGCGAGGCCGGAACCGGGCTTAAATCCGACTGGCGGGGACAAATCACCCGTGCGGGGCTCGGGCGGCGGCTGGCGAACTCGATCCGCAACCAGAACTTCCCGAGGTCGGGCGAAAGCCTCGATGCCGCCGCGCTGGTCTGGTCCAAGGCCCCGGTGATCATCAGCGCGCATGACACCGGGCCGCTGATCCGGTCGCGGGATGGTTTCTGGCTTGCGATCCCGACGCCAGCTGCCGGGAAAAGCCGCAAAGGCGGGCGCATTACACCCCTTGAGTGGGAGCGCCGCACCGGTCTGCGTCTGCGGTTTGTCTATCGTCGGAGGGGGCCAAGCCTGCTCGTGGCCGAGGGTCGGTTGAACACCAAAGGCCGGGCCGTGGCGTCCAGATCCAAGACCGGGCGCGGCGTGGCAACCGTGCCGATCTTTCTCCTGGTGCCGCAGGTCAAGCTGCCGAAGCGGCTGAACCTCGACCGCGACGCAGAGCGGGCTTTAGACAGCGTGCCGGGGTTGATCGTGGCGAACTGGGTGGACGGCCGATTTGGAAAATGACGCTCTGGTAGACGTTTCAGCCTTTCGCCGCCAATATGAACCGACTGGGCGGACGTGCCGGGTAGTCACCGTGCTCCCGGATTTCGAAGCCTATATCGGCAATCTCTCGCTCCAGCGACGCTGGCGTCAAGAACCGTAACTTCGGCGCTTTTCCAAAGAAATGCAGAGCCGCTACTATAGGCTGCAATATACGGTAGCCACCGCCGAGACATGGGGTCTTGGAGATGAAGAGGCCACCGGGACGCAATCGGCGCGAGACGTCTTCAAGCGCGACGCGCCGGTCAGAGAGGAGATGGAGGACATTAAAGGCAAGGACGACATCGAATGGTCCTTCAGGCAAGGACGCGTCGCCGACTTGCGCAATGCGGAGGTCCAGATTTTGGATTTTGGCCTCAGCCTGCTTCTCACGGGCGACGGCGATCATCTCAGCGGAGTAGTCAGTGGCGATATATTGCCCGACTGACGGCGCAAGGCGTATTCCGGTCGATCCCGTACCGCAGCCCAATTCCAGCACACGGTCTGTTGATTCAAGATGTGCACGGACACGATCAAGCGTGGTCTCGTAGGCCGAAGGATTACGTACCGACATGCCCGCATAGCGGCGTGCGACACGATTCCAAAAGGCCGAGGGATCTGTGTTCTCAGGCATAGATGATGGGCCTTCTTGCTTTGGGCGCCGATTGATAAATGATTTGATCCAACAGTTCTATCAATGCGCTCTGCTCAGTGCCAGTTGTCGCCATGCTTGATCTGGCTTCCAGCGCGCAGACGATACAGGCTTGAATTCCGAAGCTGCATTGTCTGTGATTAATTTCGATATCTTGCCAAGTTGAGACGCTCTGCGGGAAGAATGGAGTTTTTGGCTTCAGCTTGGCGCTCGCTGCATCTGTAAGAGAACACAAGATCATGCCCACCCTCCGCGAAACCATCCTCACCGCCCTGCACGCGGGGCTTTCGACGCTGCCCGCCACCGCACTGCGCGGTGATGTGCTGCCCGAGCGCGTGCCCGCCGTTGGCCTGCTGATCCTCCGGGATGGCGAGCCGGGTGAGCCCGACGTCACGCTGTCGCCACTGCGCTACCATTACCAGCACCGCGCCGAGATTGAGGCAGTCGTGCAGGGCACCGACCGGGACGCGGCCTTTGACACGCTGACCGCCAGCATCGGCGCGGCGATTGTTGCCGATCGCACGCTTGGCGGGCTCTGTGACTGGGTCGAAGCCGAGGCACCCCGTCCGGTCGATCTGCCCATCGAGGGCGCGGCCAGCATGAAAGCTGCGGTGATCCCGGTGGTGCTACATTATTACACGGCCGACCCACTGGCCTGATCATCCGGCTTCGTGTCTTTGGCATATGGTCGGAGCGTGAACTTCCCCTCAACCTGCGCACCACTCTCGATGCTCAGGCTCTCATAGGTGATTTCGCCCATCACACGCGCGCTTGCGTGCAGCCTTACCTTGCCGCCCATGACCTGGCCATCGAAGCGGCCCTTGATGGTGATGCTGGCGGCGTGGAGTTCGCCTTCGACCTCGCCTGCTTCCTCGATGACGATCGCGGACGCTTCCACGCGTCCCTTGACGTAACCGGGCAACTCGACGGTGCCAGGAAAATGCAACTCGCCAGTGATGCGCGAACCTGCACCAAGATGCGAGCGACCACCGGATCCGGCGGCGGGAGACTTTTCGTCCGTCATTGATGATCTGCCCTTTTGAGTTTCGGCCCCTTCCGGGGATCATACGCTTCAACATACAGGAGAAACCCCCATGGCAAGAGCCCAAGGGGCGCGGGCGCAGATGGCGCTTGCGTTCGAGACGACCTATGGAACGCCGCCGGTGGGCAGTTTCACGAAAATGCCCTTCGCCAGCACCTCGCTTGGCGCGGAGCAGCCGCTGCTGAGCTCGGAACTGCTGGGCTATGGCCGGGATCCGCTGGCGCCGATCAAGGATGCGGTGACGGCGGATGGCGATGTTGTGGTGCCGCTGGACGCCGAGGCCTTCGGGTTCTGGCTGAAGGCGGCATTCGGTGATCCGACCACGACTGGCACCGGCCCCTGGACGCATGATTTCCAGTCGGGTGCCTGGACGCTGCCCAGTATGTCAATTGAAACCGGCATGCCCGAGGTGCCGCGTTTTGCGATGTATTCCGGCTGCGTGCTCGACCAGATCAACTGGCAAATGCAGCGATCTGGCCTGCTGACTGCGACAGCCCGGCTCGTGGCGCAAGGCGAGACGGTGGGCACGACGACCAGCGCAGGCACACCCGCCGCGCTGGAATTGCAGCGTTTTGGCCATTTCAACGGGGCGATTACGCGCAACGGCGCAGCCCTCGGCAATGTCGTTTCAGCCGACATCACCTACGCCAACAATCTCGACCGGATCGAGACCATCCGCTCGGACGGCCGCATCGACGGCGCTGACCCGTCCATTGCGGCTCTGACCGGCTCCATCGAGGTGCGCTTCGCCGATCAAACGCTGGTGACACAAGCGATCAACGGCGATCCCTGTGAGATCGAGTTCGCCTACGTCTTGCCGTCTGGCGAGAGTTTCACCTTCACGGTGCACGCCGTTTATCTGCCGCGCCCCCGGATCGAGATTTCCGGGCCGCAGGGCGTTCAGGCCACCTTCGATTGGCAGGCAGCCCGCGACAGCGTGGTTGGTCGGATGTGCACCGCAACCCTGATCAATGATATTGAGGTATATTGATGCTGACGCTCGATTTGACGAACCAGCCGCGCTGGCATGATCTCGCACCGGGCGCGCGGGTGCAGCTGCGCCCGCTGACGACGGCGCTGATGGTGGCGACGCGGAGCGACCCCGGCGTGGAAGCGATTCCCGAGGACGCTTCCGACGAAGAACGCGCCGTCGCCTTCGCAAAAGCGCTGGCGCGGAGGGCTGTGCTTGCATGGGAGGGTATTGGTGATGCGGACGGCAATCCAATCGACCCCAATCCCGACGCTGTCGATGCGCTTCTCGACATCTGGCCGATCTTCGAAGCGTTCCAATTGACCTACGTCTCAAAAGGCTTGCTGCTGGAACAGGAAAAAAACGTCTCCGCGTCCTCGCCGAATGGTCCTTCGGCGGGGGCGAGCGCTACTGCGACGCGTGCCAAGCGACCTGCGAAGACTGCCCGGCGCGGCTGAACCGACCCACCACCTTTGAAGGCTGGCAGGTCTGGGACCTGATCGGCCGCCTCGGCGGTCAGCTGCGCGTGCTGCCCGGCGCGGTGATCGGCTGGGATATGTCGGCCGCACTTTCACTCGGTGATGCGCTGGGCATCCCGCCCGTCGCAATGGCCGAACTGCTGCCCGTGATCGAGGCAGTGATGGTCGCCAAACTCAACGAACAGATGGAACATTCCCATGGCTGAAAAACGTGTCAGCGTCCGCCTTGCAGCGGTGGGCGGGCGACAGGTGCGCGCCGAGCTGGAAGGCGTCGGCGAGGCCGGATCGCGTGGTTTCGGGCGTTTGTCACGCGAGATGGAAGCGGCGAATGCCCGAATGGCGGCCTTCTCGCGTCGGGTGAAGGTCGCGGCGGCCGCCGCTGTTGTCGCCGCCGCTGCTGCTGGCGTGGCGATGGTCCGCTCGGGTTTGCAGACTGTCGACGCGCAGGCCAAGCTGGCACAATCGCTCGGCACGACGGTCGCCTCAATCCAGACGCTGGAGCGCGCGGGTGAACTCGCGGGCGTCTCCATCTCCGGCATCGAACAGGCGACGAAGGATCTGACGCGACGGCTCAGCCAGGCGGCCGCCGGGACCGGCCCAGCCGCTGATGCGCTGGACCGGCTGGGGCTGTCTGCGTCCGACCTGATTGCGCTACCGCTGGACCAGCGTGTGGGTGCGATCAATGCGGCCATCGAGAACTTTGTGCCCACCGCCGAACGCGCGGCCGTCGCAGGACAGCTTTTTGGCGAGGAAGGCTCCATCGCCATGTCGCGGATCGACACCGCGACGCTGCGACAGGCGACGGAGGATGTTCTGGCCTTCGGTGTGGTCGTCTCTGAACAGGACGCCGACCAGATCGAACGCACCAATGACGCAATCTCGCGGCTCGGGCTGATCTGGCGCGGGCTGTCGAACCAGCTGGCGGTCGCTGCAGCACCTGCGCTGGAAGCCGTGGCTGACGCCATGGCAGCAATCGCGAGCCGCACCGGGCCGCTGGGCATCGCCATTCGTGGCCTGTTCGACAACATTGGCCGCCTGACCACCTACGCCGCCACCTTTGTGGGTTTTCTCGCCGGGCGCTGGGTTGCGGGGATGGCGGTTGCTGCACTCTCCGTGCGCGGTCTGGCCACGGCGCTTGTCCTGCTGCGGGGTGCTCTGATCCGCACCGGCATCGGGGCGCTGATCGTTGGCGCGGGCGAGCTGGTCTATCAGTTCACGAAACTTGTTGCGGGCGCAGGTGGCTTTGGGGCCGCGATGGGGCTGATGGGCGATGTTGCCAAGGCCGTCTGGGACGGTATCAAGGCCACCGCCGGATCCTTCGCGGATGATTTTCGAGCACTGGGCGCTGATATCGAGCGCATCTGGACCCGGCTGATGGCGTTCCTCTCGACCAAATGGGCGGATTTTCTCGGGAAGATCGGCCCCACCTTCAATGCCGTGGCCGAGGAGATCGGTGTCGACAGCCGGATCGATTGGTTTGGGGCCATGTCCTATGCTTCGATGCTGGAGCACGCCGCCAGTAACGCCGGGCACAGGGCCGATAGCTACCGCGAGCGTGCGGCGGCAACCCGCGCCGGGGCATTTGACGGGGTAGGCCCGGCCTTGCAGGCACTGGGCGACGCCATGTCGGGCGGCGATGAGACCGGCAGCGACGCGCTGGATGAAGCCACCGCTGCGGCGAAGCGGTTTGAGACCACGCTCAATGCTGCCGGGCGGGCGGCGACGGATGTAGGAACTGCTGCAGGGGCTGCGGTCGCTGCGGCCAAACCCGATACCGAGGCCGCCGTTTCGGGCTGGCAGGCGGTCACCACCGCGCTGTCAGATTATGCGAGCAAGGCCCGCGATATCGGCGGGGACATTGGCCAGAGCCTCGTCAGCGCGTTCCAGTCGGCCGAAAACGCAGTTGGCGAGTTCGTGAAGACCGGCAAGCTGAAGTTTGGCGATCTGGTCACCTCGCTGATTGCTGATCTCGCAAAGCTCGGGGCGCGCAAGTTCATCCTCGGGCCGATCGCCAACGCGCTCTCGGGCGCACTCGGCGGCGTTGGCGGCGCTGGCGGGATCTTCGCGAACATCCTGCATGCGGGCGGTATGGTCGGGGCGACTGGACCCTCGCGGATGGTCCCGGCCATGGCGTTTGCAGCCGCCCCACGCATGCATTCCGGTGGCGTCGCCGGTCTGCGCCATGACGAAGTCCCGGCAATCCTGCAGCGCGGCGAGCGGGTGCTGTCGCGGCGCGAGGCACAAAGCTACGGCGCTGGCGGCAATGTCAACGTCACCATCATGGCGCGCGACGCCGAGAGCTTCCGGCAATCGCGCACGCAGGTCGCAGCCGACATCGCCCGCGCGGTGTCGCTCGGGCGGAGGGGCATGTGATGGCGTTTCACGAGGTCCGGTTCCCCGACAATATCAGCCGGGGCGCACGCGGCGGGCCGGAACGCCGCACCCAGATCGTCGAACTGGCCAGCGGCGATGAGGAGCGCAACGCCAGCTGGGCAAACTCGCGCCGCCGGTATGATGTCGCCTATGGCATCCGTCGCGCTGACGATCTGGCGGCGGTCGTGGCATTTTTCGAGGCGCGGAACGGCCGCCTGCATGGCTTCCGGTTCAAGGACTGGGGCGACCACAAGTCCTGCCTGCCCTCGGGCACGCCATCGCCGACCGATCAGGCGATTGGCACCGGAGATGGTGCGGTGACCGCGTTCCAACTGGTAAAGGGGTATGTCTCAGGCGCGCAATCCTGGACGCGCGCCATCGCCAAGCCAGTGGTGGGAACCGTGCGGATTGCGCTTTGCGGGGTGGAGCAGCCCTCCGGCTGGTCGGTCGATACGACCACTGGCCTCGTCACCTTTAGCTCCGCGCCCGGCGCTGGCGTCGCGATCACCGCAGGGTTCGAATTCGACGTGCCGGTCCGCTTTGACAGCGACGCGCTCGATGTGACGCACGACCTCGAACGACTGGGCTCGATCACGTCAATTCCGCTTCTGGAGATCCGTAGATGAAAAATATGAACCCTGACCTGCAGACTCATCTCGACGAGGGCACGACGACGCTCTCTTGGTGCTGGCGGATTGCCCGCGCAGACGGCGTAAGCTTCGGCTTCACCGATCATGACGTGACGCTGAGCTTCGACCGCACCGATTTCGAGCCGGAAAGCGGGCTCACGGCCTCCGAGGTCCGTTCGGGCTCCGACCTGTCGGTCGATGCGCAGGATGCCGAAGGCGTGCTGACCTCGGACCGGATTACCGAGACCGACATTCTCGATGGCCGCTGGGACAATGCAGAAGTCGAGGTTTGGCGCGTGAACTGGGCGGATCCCGCACAACGGGTGCTGATGCGCCGTGGGGCCATTGGACAAATTCGGCGCGGGCGTCTGGCCTTCGTGGCCGAAGTGCGCTCGCTTGCCCATGTCCTCGGCCAGACGGTGGGACGAACGTTTCAGGCGACCTGCGATGCGGCACTTGGGGATGCGCGCTGCGGAGTTGATCTTGATGATCCGGCCTTTAAAGGCCCGGGCACCGTCCTCGATCTCTTGCGCGACCGCGCCTTCACCGCCTCGGGCCTCGGCGGCTTCGCCTCCGGCTGGTTCACATTCGGCACGGTCGAATGGACCAGCGGGGTCAATGCCGGGCGACTGGCTGAAATCATCGCGCATGACGTTACAGACGGCATCGCGGTGCTGACACTTCTCGAAGCGCCCGTACGCGCCATCACCGAGGCTGATACGTTCAACATCCGCGCGGGCTGCGACAAGCGCATCGAGACCTGCGCCGCGAAGTTCACAAATACCATCAACTTTCGTGGCTTCCCGCACATCCCCGGCCAGGATGCCGTGCTGCGCCACGCCACGAAGGATGGTGGGCACGAGGGTGGTGTGCTGTGAGTAATGCCGTTTCCGGTGCCAACCCCACGCGTGTCATCGCCATCGCGCGATCCTGGCTCGGGACGCCGTATCACGATCAGGCCAGCCTGCGGGGCGTCGGCTGCGACTGCCTCGGGCTGGCGCGGGGCGTCTGGCGCGAGATGGTTGGCCCCGAGCCGTTCCCGATCCCACCCTACAGCCGGGATTGGGGCGAGACCGGCCCGCGCGAGGTGCTGGCAGAGGGCGCACGGCGCATGATGATCGAAGTGGAACCGGCCGCAGCTGCTCCCGGTGCGCTGGTCCTGTTCCGCATGACGCCTCGCGCCATCGCCAAGCATGTCGGGATCCTCACGGGCCCGGGCAGTTTCCTCCACGCCTATGAGCGCCTCGGCGTGATCGAGGAGCCTCTCACCGCCTCCTGGCGGCGGCGCATCGCCTTTGCCTTTCTGTTTCCCCAACGCTGAGATTTAAACATGGCCACCCTTGTTCTCGGTGCCGCAGGTGCCGCCATTGGCGGTAGCATTGGCGGCGCGATCCTCGGCGTCAGTGCCGCCACCATCGGCGGCTATATCGGCTCCACCATCGGGTCGGTGGTCGACAGTTGGATCGTCTCGTCACTCGCGCCGACCCAGCGCATCGAAGGGGCGCGGATGGACAATCTGCGCATCACCTCGGCCACCGAAGGTGCGGTGATCCCACGCCTCTATGGCCGGATGCGGATCGGTGGCAACATCATCTGGGCCACGGATTTTCGTGAGGAGACGAACACCACCACGCAGGGCGGCGGCAAGGGAGGCGGGGGTGGTGGCAAGGTCAAGACGACTGAATATCTTTACTATTCGTCCTTCGCCGTGGCGCTCTGCGAGGGGCCGATCACCGGCATCGGCCGCATCTGGGCCGACGGCAAGCCGATGGACCTCTCCGGCGTGACCTCGCGCTGGTATCCGGGCGATGAAGCGCAATCCCCGGATCCGTTCATTGCTGAGAAAATGGGCACAGCCAGCACGCCCGCCTATCGCGGCACCGCCTATGTCGTCTTTGAGGAACTGGCGCTCGCGAATTTCGGAAACCGTCTGCCGCAGCTCTCCTTTGAGGTGTTCCGTCCGCTTGCCGACCCCGACACCGCCGAAGGCCTGACCCGCGCGGTCACGATGATCCCGGCCTCCGGCGAGTTTGCCTATGCCACGGGCGCGATCCGCAAGGGCGGCAGCGGGGCGACGCAGGCCGAGAATCTGAACGCCCGGGCCGATGTGCCAGACATGGTGGTGGCGCTTGACCGGCTGCAGGCGTCCGCGCCGAACATCGAAAGCGTCAGCCTGGTGGTATCCTGGTTCGGCGATGATCTGCGCGCAGGGCACTGCCGGATCCGGCCCAAGGTCGAACTGGCCGCCAAAAACACGACGCCGCAGGTCTGGTCGGTAAATGGCGTGATCCGCTCTGCCGCGCATCTGGTCAGTCGCGACGATCAGGATCGACCGAACTTTGGCGGCACGCCAGCGGATTTCACGGTGGTGCAAGCGATCCGGGAAATGAAAGCCCGAGGCCTGCGCGTCACCTTCTATCCGTTCCTGATGTTGGATGTGCCGCACGGCAACACCCTGCCGAACCCGTATTCCGACAACGCGGCCGGGACGGGCCAGCCCGCCTTTCCCTGGCGCGGGCGGATCACCTGTTCTCCGGCGGCGGGCTATGTCGGATCGGTCGACAAGACCGTGACGGCTGCTGCGCAAGTTGCAGCGCTGTTCGGCGCGGCGACGCCCGCGAACTATGTGGTTTCCGGGCAGTCGGTTTCATGGACCGGATCGCCCATCGATTGGGGTCTGCGCCGCATGGTGCTGCACTATGCCCATCTCTGCGCCGCTGCGGGCGGGGTCGATGCCTTCCTGATCGGCTCGGAGATGCGTGGGCTCACGACAATCCGTTCCGGGGGGGCGAGCACCTATCCTGCGGTGCAGGCGTTGCGTGATCTGGCGGCGGATGTGCGGGCGATCCTCGGGGCGTCGACAAAGATCGGTTATGCCGCCGACTGGTCGGAATATTTCGGGCATCAGCCGGGCGATGGCAGCGGCGACGTGTTCTTCCACCTCGACCCGCTCTGGGCCGATCCGGAGATCGATTTCGTCGGCATCGACAACTACATGCCGCTCTCGGATTGGCGCGACGGGTTCGAGCATGCAGATGCGACGCTGGCCCCGGCGGTCTACGACCGGGGCTATCTGCAGGGGAACATTGCAGGCGGCGAAGGGTTCGAGTGGTTCTACGGTTCCGAAGCTGATCGCGCCGCTCAAGTCCGCACCGCCGTTACCGATGGTGCCGCGGGCAAGCCATGGGTTTTCCGCACCAAGGATCTGCGAAGCTGGTGGTCGAACCCGCATTATAACCGCCCGGGCGGCGTGGAGAGCGGTAGCCCGACGGCATGGGTGCCACAGTCGAAGCCGATCTGGTTTACCGAGCTTGGCTGCCCGGCCATCGACCGGGGCACAAACCAGCCCAACGTCTTCTTCGACCCGAAGTCGTCCGAGAGTGTCACGCCGTACTTCTCGCGGGGCTGGCGGGATGACGCGATCCAGCGGGCTTATCTTGAGGCAACCTACCTCTGGTGGGGCGACTCCCCGAACAACCCTGTGTCATCGATCTACAGCGGCCGGATGGTGCATGTGCCGGAATGTGCCGCCTGGACATGGGACGCGCGGCCCTATCCCTTCTTTCCTGAACTCACCGATGTCTGGGCCGATGGGCCGAACTGGCGGCTGGGTCACTGGCTGACAGGGCGTCTAGGGGCGGTGTCGCTGGCGGCGCTCGTGCGGCACCTCTGCCTGCGCGCTGGCATGCCTGCGGAGCGGATTGATGTTACCGGCCTCTGGGGCGCGGTGGAAGGCTATGCCATCGGTGCGCTGGAAAGCCCGCGCGCTTCCATCACCACGCTGTCGCGCCATTTCGGGTTCGACGCGGTCGAGACCGAGGGCATGATCCAGTTTGTCATGCGCGGCCGGGCCACCGTCGCCACCCTCGCGCCCGATGATCTGGTGGCCGCCCGTGAAGGCGATGTGCTTGAATTGACGCGTGGTCAGGAGACGGAATTGCCACAGGCTTTGAAATGGCAAGTGGCGCGCGCCGATGAAGATTACGACGCCGCCCTCGTCGAGGCGCGCCGCATCACGGTGGACACGACCCGGATCGCCTCGGAGAGTTTTCCCATGGCGGTCCCGCCAGAGGAGGCCGAGCGGCGCTGCCGTCGCGCACTGATGGAAGCCTGGACCGGGCGGGAGACGGCAGCGTTCCGTTTGCCACCCTCGCGGCTGGGCTTTGATCCGGCGGATGTCGTGACGCTGGAACACGACGGACGGCAGATGGACCTGCGGCTCGTTTCCATCGCCGACGCAGAGGCGCGAGGCATCGAGGCGGTGCATCAGGACCGGGCAGCCTACGATATGCCGCCCGGATCGCCACGTCCGTCGTCACTCTTGAGCCCCGTTGTGTTCGGCGCGCCCGAGGTGGTGTTGATGGACCTGCCGCAACTCACCGAGGATCAGGCCGCCCACCGGCCGATGATCGCAGCGCATGCGGTTCCCTGGCCGGGGGAGATGGCGGTGTTTCGCAGTCCGTCAACCGATGGGTTCGAGCTGCTGACCAGTTTTGGCGGCCGGACGCGAATGGGCGCTCTGGTCTCGGACTTCTATTCCGGTCCCACATCACGGTTTGATCTCGGCAATTCACTGGTGGTCGATCTGCTGACTGGCACACTGGAGAGCGTCACGGATCTCACCTTGTTCGGCGGGGCCAATGCAATCGCCATCGAGAGTGCCCCCGGCATCTGGGAGATCGTGCAGGCGGGCGGGGCTGAGCTGCTGGCGCCGGGCCGGTATCGGCTGACCCGCCTGCTGCGGGGCCAGCGCGGCACCGAGGACGCGATGGGCAACCCGGCTCCGGCAGGCGCGCGAATTGTGGTGCTGGACGCAAGCCTTGCCTCGCTGCCCATCGCCGAGGCCGATCTTGGGCTGCCGTGGAACTGGCGCATCGGCCCGGCCTCACGACCGGTCAGCGACGAGACCTATGTTCCCATTCCCTTCACGCCCGAGGGCGCTGGGCTGCGGTCGTTCTCCGTCGCGCATGTCGAGCAGCCATGGCGACGACCGCGCGCACTGGGCGATCTGACCATTCGCTGGACGCGGCGGTCTCGCACGCTTTCGGCCGACAGCTGGGGCGCAGTGGAAGTACCGCTGATCGAGGAAGTCGAAGCCTATGAGGTCGAAATTCTTGATGGTGTTGAAATCAAGCAAGTGCTGACCGCGACCATGACCAGCGCTCTTTACACCGCCGCTCAGCAGACCGCCGATTGGGGCGCGCTTTTGGCCCGCGGCGACACGCTGACTATCCGCATCTTCCAGCTCTCCACCCTGATCGGCCGGGGCGCGGCCAAAACCGTCACGCTGACATTCTGAAAGGACCACTATGTCCGACGCCACGACCAACCTGGCTCTACCCTACATCCTGGCGGCGCAGGCCCAGAAGCACGTCACCCACAACGAGGCATTGCGGCTGCTCGACGGACTCGTGCAACTTTCCGTCCTCGACCGTGATCTGACCGTGCCGCCCAGTTCGCCCGCCGATGGCGACCGCTATATCGTTGGCTCAGGCGCAACGGGCGACTGGGCGGGCTGGGACCTGAATGTCGCGCTCTGGACCGATGGCGCCTGGCTGCGACTTCCGCCCCGCACCGGCTGGCGCGCATGGGTCGAGGACGAGGGATTGCTGCTCGTTTACGACGGTTCCGGTTGGGTCGCCACCACCCCGGCCGCGCTGCAGAACATGGCACTGCTTGGCATCGGCACCACCGCTGACGCCGCCAACCCGTTCTCCGCCAAGCTGAACGCCGCGCTCTGGACCGCGAAGACGGTGGCCGAGGGCGGGAACGGTGGTCTCTTCTACACCATGAGCAAGGAGGCCGCGGGCGACGATCTGGGGCTGACCCTGCAGACCGGCTTCGTGACCAAGGCGCTGCTGGGGTTGTTCGGGTCTGACAAGTTCCGCCTCGCAGTCTCGCCCGACGGCAGCACGTTCTACGACGGGCTCATCGTCGACAATACGAGCGGCATCGTCGACCAGCCCCGCCTCTCGCGCTTCAAGGCGTATACCGACTATGACAACTATGTCGGTGTCGGCACCTGGACAAAGATCGCCCTCAACAACACCGAGTACAACGATCAGGGCTGTTTTGATGCCGGGACCAACCGGTTCACTGCTCCAGTTGATGGAACGTATCTCTTGGGCGCGACGCTGCTCTTCAAGGTCAATTCCAGCACCTCGGCCCGGATGCGCGGGCGGCTGGTGCTGAACGGCAGCACGGAAATCCGGGGCTCCTTCGGCGAGAGTTCCGCCACCCATGTCTCGCTGGCCACCGCCATCTGGCTGCAGACCATGGTGCCGTTGAGCGCGGGCGATACCGTTGAGCTGCAGGGCTATTTCCGCGCGCAGGATGGGTATTTCGCGGCCGAGCACACGTCCTTCTGGGGCTGCAAGATCGGCTGAGCGGCTGGGCCAGCCGCCGTTTCGCAAGCGATTAACGATCGATCATCGAAGGAACTCACCATGACAGAACGTAACTCCCTCGCGCAGGAGGTCGGCGCGGCCTTGCGCGACCACGGCATCACCGCAGCCATCACGGCGCTGATCGGTGGCACTATCGCCCTGCTGGCGGCCGTCTCGCGCAGGGCGTTCACCAATGACGCCATGCTGTCCCGGTTGGACCGCGAGCTTCTGGCCGAGCGCGACCGCGTCGATCGCCAGCGCGCCGAGGACCGCAAGGGCGACGCCGACCGGCTGGAGCGGATCGAGACCGACATCCGTGCCATGCGTGATCTGATGTTCGAAGCGTTTCAGCGCGGCCGCAGCGACTGACCAACGACCACATCAACAAACCTGCCATCCACCCGCCCAGAAGGCGGGTTTCGCATTTCTGGAGACCGATATGCCAACCACGAGTTATGCTCATTTCCGCGACGTGCCTGAGAGCGCGTGGCGCTGGCCGAGCTTCTCTCCCGCCGAGATCGCCAGTCGCCGTGAAGGCGCGCTCAAGATCAACACCGAAGCCATGGACAAGCTGCAATCCCTGCGCAACCGCCTCGGCAAGCCGCTGATCGTACGTTCAGGCTATCGAAGCCCGAGCCACAACAGCGCCGTCGGCGGGGCCCCGGCCTCCAAGCACATGCTGGGCACCGCGTTCGACATCGCCATGTCAAATCATGATCCCGCGACATTCGCCGAGGCCGCTCGCGCCGAGGGTTTTCTGGGTTTCGGCACCTATCCCCGCTCGGGCTTCATGCACATCGACCTCGGCCCCGCGCGGTCCTGGGGCGAACCGTTCCCCGCACGCGCCACGCCCTTCGTGGCGGAGGTGCCGCCCGCTCGTGAGGTTCTGGCCGAGAGCCGCACCCTGAAAGGTGGCGGGGCGGCTGGGGTGGCGACCATCGGCGCGGCAGGGGTGGAGGTCGCACAGGACGTCATCGCTGAAACCCAATCCGCCATCCTGCCGCTGGTACCCTACCTCGACACCCTGCGCTGGGTGTTCATCTCCGTGGCCCTGATCGGCATCGCCGTCGCCATCCACGCCCGGATCGATGACTGGAAACGGGGGGAGCGGTGATGGGCTGGATCACCGCAATTCTCACCAGCGGCCCCGCGCGCAAGGCGCTGGGCCTGCTTTTGGCCGTCACCACCATCGCCCTGTTCCTGCTGAACCTCCGCCGCGCCGGAGAGCGCACCGGGCGGCTGGCCGAGCGCCACTCAACATCGGAGAATACCCATGAAATTCAGCGCCAGATGCTCGACGAAGCCAGCCGCCGCCCTCATGATCGCGATGCTCTGGCTCAGCGGATGCGCGACGGGCGGTTCTGACGCACGGGCGCCATGTCCGCCCGCAGTGCCCTACAGCGCCGCCGACCAGGCGCGCGCTGCTGCCGAGGTGGCCGCCCTGCCGGAGGCCGCGGTTGTGGTGCGGATGTTGAGCGACTACGCCGTGATGCGCGATCAGGCGCGGGTCTGCGCTGAAATGTAAGCAAGAGAGCGCCTTTCGACTGAAAGATATGGACATGCTCCGCCGCAAGCCAGTGCGTACTATCTGCAGGAAGGGCGGGGAGCGGCCATTCGCTGCGCCGGTCTTGAACGGCAGCAAAGGCGCATGCAGTGAACCTTACAGCGTTGCACTCCGCGCAGTTCGACAGGTAGATAGTCAGCGCTGGTCAGATTTCCCGAAATAAGTGAACAGCGCGGCAGCAGGAAAAGCCTCAGCGCAGTTTCGCTGTAAGCACGCGCTTATATGGCAGTGCATAAACCCTACGCCACTGGATTAACGTCACCAGTTAGCTGAAGTGGCAAAATGCGACGCAATTGGGCGCCGCCATGTTGCACCGGTCATACGGTGCCCAAAAAAGGAACAGATACATGCGTAAACTTGCCCTGATCGCGATGATCGCATTCGCAACCCCGGCCCTCGCCGAAGACGTGACAAACGACAGCATCCTCGGCACCACGATGGAAGAGGTGAAAACGTCCTTGAGCACCATGGGCTACGAAGTCCGAAAAGCCGAAATGGAGGACGGAAATATCGAGGTCTACTTTGTCCGTGACGGCAAGATGGGGGAGGTTTACGTGAACCCGCAGACCGGTGCCGTCATGAAGCTCAAACTGAAGGATTGAGGCCATGGCCACCGTTGTTGAACGGACCAGCGGGCGCGCAAGCGCCCGTGAGGTTGTCGTCTGGGATCCATTGGTGCGGTTGATCCATTGGTCGCTTGCTTTAACGGTTCTTTTGAATGGAGCCTTGGTCGAAGAGGAGAGCAAAGCGCACGAATGGATCGGCTATGCCGCTCTTGGACTAGTCGGCCTGCGCTTGATCTGGGCCCTAACCGGGCCGAAATATGCGCGGTTCTCGGCTTTCCCGCCCAGCCCTGCCGGGGCAATCCACCATCTTCGGGCGTTGGTGGCTGGAGATCGGACCATTCACCTGTCGCACAATCCGCTCGGGGCATTGATGGTTTACAACATCTGGCTTAGCGTCATCGCCTTGGGCATAACCGGCTACATGATGACAACGATCAAATTCTTCGGTGTTGAGTGGGTCGAGAACGCACACGAGTTTGTATTCGGCTGGCTTCTCGTTTCGGTCGCGCTGCACGTAGCGGGCGTTGCATTCGAAAGTTGGTGGTCCGGCGTCAATCTTGTCCGCGCCATGGTTAATGGCCGCAAGAGCATTCCCGATGGAAAAGAGGTGAAATGAAACTTCGGCAACGGCCTGCAAAAACAGAGGAAAGGCGCGCAACTATCCTTTCGGGCCTTATCCTCTTGCAGGCATTGTGCGCATTGTTCTTCGTTGGCGACGTGATCGAGGACTTCCTCGGAGACGGGCAACTTGACGATCCTCTCCTTCTGCTGGAGTCGGTTGCAGCTATTGCTTTGATCGGTGGGGTGATCTTCCTTATGGTCGAATTGCGCCATTTGTTGTCACGGATGTCGGACATGCAGACCGGCCTAAATATCGCTCATGGTCAATTGGCCAAGGTCATAAAGGGCTTTTTTGATGAATGGAATCTGACGGCAGCGGAACGGGATGTGGCCATCATGATCCTGAAGGGGTTGGACAACGAAACGATTGCGCAGGTCCGAAAGACCGCGCGCGGTACGGTGCGGGCACAGGCGACCAACGTCTATGCCAAGTCCAAAACGGATAGCCGCGCGCAATTCATCAGCCTTTTTGTCGAGGAACTGTTGGCCGAGAACCAACATCTTGGCGACGATGCAGACCAAGGGCCGTCAGGCCAGACCAACAAGCAAAACATGCGCGGAGACACACATTGACTGATACAAGCGCTCATCCCGATGATCCGCATTACATCACCCGCAGCGGCTGGCTACGCGCCGCAGTTCTGGGCGCCAATGACGGCATCGTTTCGGTGTCATCGCTGGTTGTCGGGGTGGCGGCGGCAGACCCTAGCCCGCGCGCGATTCTGATAGCTGGGGTTGCCGGACTGGTAGCTGGCGCGATGTCGATGGCGGCGGGCGAATATGTGTCGGTGTCGTCGCAATCCGACACCGAACGCGCCGACATCGAACGCGAGAGGATTGCCCTGCAAGAAACCCCAGAGGCCGAACTTTCGGAACTCGTCGCGATATACAGACAACGTGGCCTGAGCCAGAACACAGCCGAAGCTGTTGCCCGCGAATTAACTGAAAATGATGCCCTGGGCGCCCATATCCTCGACGAGCTTGGATTGTCAGAAGTTCACACCGCCAACCCGTTGCAAGCCGCACTGGCGTCCGGCGCGACCTTCAGTATCGCAGCAGCCATACCCGTTCTGGCCGCCTTTCTTGTACCCGTTTCAGCCATCATCCCGACAGTTTTGGTCGTAACGATCATCGCACTGGCTGTTCTCGGCGCCCTAGGAGCTAAGGCGGGTGCTGCCCCACTGATGCCCGCCGTTCTACGCGTCGTGGGATGGGGCGTCTTCGCGATGGCGGTGACAGCATGCGTCGGGTGGCTTTTCGGCGTGAGCGTCTGAGGTTTTCACAAACGAAACCTCCAAAGCTGCTATTCATGAACCTTGCAGAATTTGTTGGAGCGGGCTGATTTTGTTGCAAAAAAAACGAATTTCAGATACCGTAATTTTCCGGCAAAAAACCATAATTCCGAAAAGTCAGGTGAGATCTTTCATGAGGCGCGGTGAGCTGACACATGAACGGCAGAAGACAAATGTGGCCGAAACCTTCGCCTCTAGAATCTGGTTGCCTCGTACGGCGAAAAACTTTCATCGTTTAGGCCAGAAATCGGGGTTTTTCAACACAATCGGCTCGAAGCTACCGTTAGCCGCATGCTGTGCCAAGGTCGGCAATGGTGTAGGTTTCTCGGACGCCCCGCGCGACGTTTGGGTGACGCGGAACGTTGCCTGGCGTCGGAGAAGCGCTCAAGCGGGAAATCGTGGGGTTGGGCTTGGTTTGCCGTTTGTTGTTATGGGGAT
>Ga0307981_1000360_pt1 | contig 45834 bp, 54 predicted proteins | sample OrgLakmetagen987_FD_201849 | JGI IMG/M metagenome (GOLD analysis project Ga0307981, IMG submission 201849) | Saline water microbial communities from Organic Lake, Antarctica - #987 | ecosystem: Environmental > Aquatic > Non-marine Saline and Alkaline > Saline | place: Antarctica: Organic Lake... | reverse complement strand
CACGACACAAGTTCACGTCGCTCTGCAGGAGAAAGAAAACCGGGGTGGATCATGTTCTTACTTGAATCGGTCGCAACCGCCACGTCAACCCGTCAAAATTCGGGTGTCCAAGGACTCCGAGTATAATTGTAAAACTAACCGACCAAGAAATCGAAGACGGAAAGGACGCTCTTGAACTGGTTCTTGTTCATGGCCAAAAAATGGCAAAAGGATTCCCAGAGAATGTTGACGAGTGGACTCAGATCCTTGCGCCCCAACATCCCGACGCCGAAATCAATAACTTGCGGTCTTTGGTTTTCAAACGGAATGAGGACGGCTGGCTTGCGGTTTTTGTGCTGAAGAAGGTTCGGGACGGTTTGCCCGGTGTTTTTACTACGCGTTTGGATCAACCTTATCAGAGTATTGTGGAACTTTACCGAAAAGTCTGCCTTTGCATTGCCCTACTCTATAACGCTGAGCGACTTGGTATAAAGCCCAGCGGCAGAAAGCCAGGAACGTGGTGCAGCACCATAGACGACGCTATCTTAACATCATATTGAACTCTCGGCGTTACCCAGCGTTGCGTTGACCCTACTGTCCACCATCGTAGTAAAGTCTAAACTTCTCCGCGGCCCAGTGTACGAAAGAAGCCGCGTAATCAAACAGTCGTCTTTTCGTAAGCGTTGCGTCAGCCTCTGACGTTTCACGGTAGCAGTTGATCGATTTCCTTCTGCTTATGGCCATTGATGATGGCTGTAAGGACGGTGGTCAGATAGCTTTGCGGTTCGATTTTGTTCAATTTGCAGGTTTCGATCAGCGACGCGAGCATGGCCCAGTATTGCGCACCTGCGTCGTGGCCCACGAAGAGTGCGTTCTTTCTCTGCAAAGATTTGGGGCGGATTGTGCGTTCCAAAGCGTTGCTATCCATCTGGATGCGACCGTCGATCAGGAACAAGATCAGGCCATCCCACCATTTTGAAATGTATTTGAGTGCTTGGCCTGTCAGGGATTTGGCTGATACATGCGTTCGGGTGTGATCCAGTCAGATTTTGAAGGCCGCGACCTTTGGTGCAGATTTTTGCTGTCGCAGGCTCGATCGCGCGGTTCGCAATATCGCGCACCGTGCGTGGGTAAATCAGGCGCTCAAGGTCCGTATCGGACATCAGTTGCGATATCGGTCAGCTCAGATCAACCTCGCCAGCGCGATCCAGATAGGCCTGAACCGTTGTCCGCCCAATCGTCAGGTTGACAACCGCAAAACATCTCGTATCTTCTGCATCGGCAATATCTTCATCGGGCTTCCTTCGAGGCTAAAAAGCCAGACGGTAGCCAATTAGAGATTGCCTCGCAGCATCACATCACAGGGTGGCCGGATGTTCCGGAATGGGTGGCCGGATACTTTCGGAATCACTGGCCGGATGACTCCGGAATACGCACCCTGTGGTGTGGCATCTGAATCCTGAACTTCGATAGGACGGCAGGCGTCTGATCCTTGCGACAAGGCTTATCCCGGCCGTGCGGCGGTCGAGCTTGAAACGCACCGGAAGTGTTGCGGACCAAGGTGATTTGATCACCCGAGGAGTGGATGTCCTGATGGCGGGCGTTTAGCTCGCAAGATCAACACGATTTGCGCACATGGCCTTAAATATTACCTGAACTCAACTCACTAAGTTGATTTAGCCCGGCTTTGGGAGATCGATTGCGCCCAGTGCTTTCGGCAAACTGGTGTTTAACTATCATTTCCGCCGATCTGTACTTGAGGGCCTTCGGAGACGGCATTTCCCTCAGCATCGCTGCGAAGCACCATCGTGGCTTTTTTCCCACAATGGCACAAAGTACGCATCTCACGCAGTTCGTCGGCTAACGCAAAAAGTGCGGCTGACCCCTAAAAGGGATTTCCGAGGAAATCTGTGCGCAAGCCCCAGACCATTGCAGGCAAGTTCAGAGTGTCAACTGCTCTGGCAAGATCCTCTACGTTTCGACGAGACATGAACTGTCCTTCGTCAATCAGAACGCATGCTATACTCGCTTGCGCGGCCGGAACGAGGTGGTCAGAATAGAGATCCTGATCTGGAGAAAAAACATGTGCATCACGTGAGACGCCCAGCCGTGATGTAATTTTTCCTTTTCCGTACCGGTCATCTATAGCAGTAGTTAGAAGCAGCGTTTGCATGCCGCGCTCTTCATAATTGAAAGCTGTCTGAATCAGGTTGAGAGTCTTACCTGCGCCCATAGTAGAATAGATGTAATGTAGTTTGGCCATAGATTCACCGTCTTCAGTTTTATACCTTCTATACAAGTTAGGTCGGGTTCGGAAACCACGGTAATGCCATGACGCAAAAAGCTAATTGTAAAACGGTGAAAAATGGATGAGTGCGCCCTTTTCGCTGGATAATGATCGGTTTTGACACCTGGTACCGTAGTATCTGAAACGTTGCTGATAGAGCACCACAGCACAAAGTGTGGCATCGCCGTGACCTTATAGATCCGCAACATGACCAAGCAGAGTAAAAAAACTTCCCCGTTAGGACCCAAACAGTAGGATGAATCGGGAAACGGGTATCCCCTTTTACAATCTTATTAGTGTTTTCAGGATCTTCTACCAAAAAGGGGATACAAAACATAACAGAATGGTTTGCGCGTTGATTTTCAGGGAATGCTGTTTCCGGGCTCTGCCACCTTGCTTGCATTGGCAGACGAGATGCGTGAAGTGCGCACCATTTGCCATTGCGGCAAGAAAGCAACGATGGTCGTGCGTCAGGATTCTGACGGCAAAGCGATCAAGGAAGGTGCGCAGGTCCAGATCGGCGGAAATGAGACCTATATTTCGCTGTGCCGCCGTCATTGGCGCGAGGCTGTGGGCCGCTAGACGAGGTTCGGAGGCGTTTTGCCTGCAACTCCGGCTTTCAAATTCTCAACCGCCATCATCCACATATCCACACGTACCTCTGCAGAAGACGTACCTAAATGCGGCAATAGCACCACGTTATCCAGAGCGCGTAATTCCTCTGGCACGTTGGGTTCAAACTCGTACACATCCAAGCCCGCACCGCCGATGCTGCGGTTTTGCAGGGCTGCAATCAACGCGCTTTCCTCAACGACATTTCCGCGCGCGATATTGATCAGAAACCCGTGCGGTTGCATGGCGGTCAGCATATCCGCGTTGATCAGGTGATGGGTTTCGTCCCCGCCCGGCACTGCGATCGCCACAACATCAACCGCGCCAAGCAAGTCTTTGAGGTCGCTTAAATGTTCGGCGGGATAGGCCAATGTTTTAGCACTGCGGCTGAAGTACTTTACGTCCATTGAAAACCCATAGTGGCAGCGCCGCGCAATGGCTTGCCCGATCCGGCCCATGCCGACGATGCCAACAGTCTTGCCTGTCAAATGCATGCCCAGCAACTGCGACGGATGCCAGCCTGTCCAATTGCCGGAGCGCACCAAACGCTCGCCCTCGCCTGCACGCCGCGCCGCCATCAGCATAAGCGTCATGGCGATGTCCGCGGTGGCATCCGTTACAGCACCCGGCGTATTAGAAACCTGAATGCCCGCAGCTTGTGCAGCTTTTGCATCAATGTGATTGTACCCGACCCCAAAATTGGCAAGAATCTTGCAACGTGGCCGATCAACCTTTGCGAAGATATCAGACGAAAATGCATCACCAAGCGTTGGCAGGATGCCGTCATACTCGCGCAGGGCTGCACACATTTCCTCGGGGCTTAGCGGTGCCGACGTATCACGATACGTCACATCAAACCCTTCAAGGGCGGCATGCACCTCTTTAGGTGCGGGGCGGGCGATCAGAAGTTTTGTCAATGCAGGCGTCCTCCATTTGGGACAGGTTGGGTTGGGCGCGTCAGCACGATAGCCCCGTTTTCATCCGGAACCCCCAGCACCAGCACTTCGGACATGAACGGCCCGATCTGGCGAGGGGGAAAGTTCACGACCCCGATGACTTGGGTGCCCACCAACGTCTCGGGCGTATAGTGTACCGTGATCTGGGCCGAGGTATTACGCTCTCCGATCTCGGGTCCGAAATCGATCCACATCTTTAGCGAAGGCTTACGTGCCTGCGGGAAGGGTTCGGCACGGGTGACCGTGCCGACCCTGATATCGACCTTCAGGAAGTCGTCAAAGCTGATCTCAGTCACGCGACAACTCTCGCGACCGGTCTGCAGCAGCGGCAACGGCGCGTTTCAGCAAAGCTGGAAAGCCGTCTTCTTCGTTCATCAACACCTCTAAAGCGGCCTGAGTTGTCCCATTCGGACTGGTGACATTGACCCGCAACTGGCTGGGATCTTCGTCAGCCGCCTTGACCAGTGCGCCCGCCCCTGCAACCGTTGCCGTAGCCAGCTGCAAAGCCAGTTCAGGGCTGAGCCCCTGTGCGACGCCACCTGCGGCCATGGTTTCAATCATGTGGAACACATAAGCCGGGCCAGACCCGCTGACGCCAGTGACCGCATCGATCTGCGCCTCGTCCTCCAACCGCACGACATCACCAACGGCGCTCAGAAGCTCCTCGGCCTCGTCCATGCCTTGCGCATCAACATTGTCATTGCCGACGATTGCAGTGATGCCCTGGCTGATTGCCGCGGGCGTGTTGGGCATGGCGCGCACAATGGGTGTTTTCGCGCCAAGCGTCTTTTCAAACGTCGCAATGGTCGTCCCTGCTGCGACGCTGACGAAAACCGTTTCTCCATTTCCCATTGCCTGCAAAGTCGGCAGTGCATCGCCCATCATCTGTGGCTTGACGGCAACCAGCACAACGGCAGGTGCACCCGGCAAATCAACGTTCAGATTGACCCCTTGGTCTTTCAGCCAATCGGACGGGTATGGATCAATCACCCAAACCGATGATTTCGGCAATCCGCGTGCCAACCAGCCTGCCAACATCGCAGAGCCCATTTTGCCGCAGCCCAGCAAAACAAGGCCGTCTTTTGCAATACGTGTATCTTTCATCGCGATATCCCCAATTTTTAACATTGGGGGCTACACTTACGCGCGCCCGTAGGCCTCTGCAATGGCAACTTGAATAGCTTGCTGTGGCGTTTGATCCCCCCAGACCACCAATTGGATGGCCGGATAGTACCGCTCGGCGCTTAGAACGGCAGCGCCGATCATGGTGTCGATCTGTTCAGCCGTAGCATCCTGCCCGCCTGCCAACACCAAACCATAGCGGTAAATCATCACCTTTTGTTCGGTCCAATAAGTAAAGGCCCCTGCCCAGCACTGGTCATTGACGTTGTTCAGCAAGTGATAAAGCGCTGGCAACTTCTCAGTCGGAGGGTCCATTTCAAACGAGCAGATCAATCGCAACGTCTCGTCATAGGCCGACCACGCAAGCGTGATCGAATAGGTGCGCCACTGTCCCTCGACCGCCATGGCGATTTGTTCATCAGAAATTCGATCGAAGTCCCACTCATTAAAGGCGGCGAGGCTTTCTACGATGTCTATGGGATGAATGTCTTCATCAAGATACTGCTCGGTCAGGGCCATTTTGCCATCTCTTTCTGTCCGTGTATCTAGAGGCCAAAGCCCGTCAATACTTGGGTGTATCCACTATAGAGTGCTTAAGTAATCTGCGCCCTATACAAGATATGGTGCGCAAATGAATACCATCTGGCAAGTCTTTTTCTGGGGGTAACCACAAAAGCTAGAGGATAACCTCAATATCTTGTGGATAAAGTGACCATTCATACCAAGCATTGTTCTTGGGGGGGCCTGCTCTCGGGTCAACATCCCGGTATCGCTAAAACATAGAAAGGCACCCGGTTGCAAATCTGGATGCCTTTTCAATAATTTCAAACAGGGTTCGCGCGGAAGGATCAGCCTTTGGCGTCCATCGCGTCCAGACGGGCCTTGAGCGCCTCGTTCTCTTCGCGCGCCTTTTGTGCCATGGCACGCACAGCGTCAAATTCATCGCGGGTGACAAAATCGCGGTCGGCCAACCAGCGGTCCATCATCCCCTTCATGGCTGTTTCTGCTTCAGACTTTGCCCCTTGGGCAACGCCCATCGCGTTGGTCATCATCTGCGAAATATCGTCGAAAATTTTGTTGCGGGTTTGCATGGCTGTCTCTCCTGAAAGGCTGTTACTCTCTATATGGTGTTCAATTCATGTTCTCGCAAGGTTGACTTCGTCGCGTGAGCAGGCTCAATCACCGCCATGGATGCAATGCTCACTTTTCCCAATATATCTCCTGATATTTTTTCAGTCACCTTGTTTGGCATGACGTTTGCCCTGCGCTGGTATGCGCTGGCCTATATCGTCGGCATCGTTCTTGGTTGGCGCGTGGTTGTGCGTGCCGTAAGCCGTCCCGAATTATGGCGGGACAACAAACCGGTCATGACAAAAGAACAGGTCGAAGATTTATTGTTCTGGGTGATTTTAGGTGTCATCCTGGGCGGGCGCCTTGGATATGTGGTGTTTTATCAGCCCGGTTATTATCTTAGCAATCCCCTGCAAGTTCTGCGCCTGTGGGAAGGTGGCATGTCTTTTCATGGGGGTGCAATCGGGGTGATTTTGGCGGGTGCATTTTACACCACAAGACACGGAATCAACAAAATATCGACCGGTGACATGGTGTGCCTGGGACTGGCACCCGGCCTGTTTCTGGGGCGTCTCGCAAATTTCATCAACGCCGAGCTTTGGGGCCGTCAGACCGATCTGCCTTGGGGCGTGCCGTTTCCAACGGTTGCAGCGCAAACCTGTCCAGAAGTGATCGGCATTTGCGCACGCCACCCCTCGCAGCTTTACGAAGCCGTACTTGAAGGGCTGATCCTTGGAAGCCTTTTGATTTACATGGCATGGCGTCGCGGTGCCCTGAAATATGAAGGGCTGATCGGCGGGACATTCCTTGCAGGTTACGGCATGGCCCGCTTCATGGTCGAATTCGTCCGCCAGCCAGACGCGCAGTTCGTGACCCCCGGCAATCCACTGGGTCTTGCTTGGGAAATTGGCGGCTATGGTCTGACGATGGGGCAAATTCTTTGCCTGCCTATGCTGGCCATCGGGGCCGTTTTGATTGTTCGGGCCAAGCGCGTGGCATGACACCACTGCTAGACCATATCAAAAACCAAATCCGTGCCAACGGGCCGATGCGGATCGACGAATACATGGCCACCTGTCTGCTACATCCGACGTATGGCTATTACACGACACGTGATCCCTTGGGGGTGCAGGGTGACTTTATCACTGCGCCAGAGATCAGTCAGATGTTTGGCGAATTGATTGGCCTGTGCCTTGCACAGACCTGGATATCCCAAGGCAGCCCCCAGCATTTCACGGTTGCAGAACTTGGCCCCGGTCGCGGCACGCTGATGGCAGACATCTTGCGCGCAACCCGTCGTGTTCCGGGGTTCTACGAGGCCGCTGAAATCGCACTGGTCGAGGCATCGCCAGCCTTGCGCGATATTCAGCGCGAAACGCTGGCTGACCACGAAGTCCGATGGTTTGACACCGCCGACGCCTTGCCAGATCAGCCGCTTTACCTTGTCGCAAACGAATTCTTCGACGCGCTCCCGATCCGCCAGTTTGTACGCAGCGACACAGGCTGGCGCGAACGGCAGGTCGGGTTGGCAGACGGCGCACTTTCTTACGGATTGGGGCCAGTCCTGCCGCAACCCGCCCTCTCAGACCGGCTCAAGGATACGAATCAAGGAGACCTGATCGAGGACTGCGCCCAGATCGCGCCTGTCCTGCAGGCCATCTCGACCCGCGTGGCGACCCACGGCGGAGCGGCGCTTGTGATCGACTATGGCGACTGGCGCACGCTTGGCGATACGTTCCAGGCCTTGCGCGCCCACCAGAAAGCCGATCCGTTGACCGCCCCCGGTCAATGTGATCTGACGGCCCATGTCGACTTTGAACAACTGGCCAACGCGGCCGCCCCTGCCAAGCATACCCGCGTGACGCCACAGGGCGTATTTCTTGAGCGATTGGGCATCACCCAGCGTGCGCAAGTTTTAGCCAAAACGCTCAGCGGCAGGGCACTCGAGGAACATGTCGCCGCACATCGGCGCTTGACGCACCCGGCAGAAATGGGAACTCTGTTCAAGGTGATGGCGCTTTATCCGCCGACTAAGCTCCCGCCACCGGGATTGGACCCATGACGCTTGAAATTCTAACATCCGACAGTCTTGGAGGCGTGCGCCACGGTTTTTTCACCCGCCGTGGTGGGGCATCCTCTGGTGTGTTTACGGGATTGAACTGCGGCAGCGGCAGTTCCGATCAACGCGAGATCGTGCAGATCAATCGGGGCCGCGTCGCAGATGCCATGGGCGTGCCCGATACGCATCTGATCGGTGTGCACCAGATCCATTCTGCGACTGCCGTGACCGTGGATGCACCCTTGGCCGAGAAACGTCGTGCCGATGCGTTGGTCACAGCGACACCTGGACTGGCGCTTTCTGTGCTGACAGCCGACTGCCAGCCGGTTCTTTTTGCAGATCTCAAGGCGGGTGTAATCGGTGCGGCCCATGCCGGATGGCGCGGTGCGCTTGATGGTGTGTTGTCAGCCACCGTAGCCGCAATGGAAGCCTTGGGTGCCAAGCGCGCAGACATCACCGCCGTCATCGGCCCCTGCATCAGCCAGCGCGCCTATGAGGTTGGCCCCGAATTTATCGATAACTTCTTGGCCGAAGATCAGGAGTTCGCCCGATATTTTGCAAATGGGGTCGATGACCGTATGCAGTTTGATCTTCCCGGTTTTGGGCTTAACCGCCTGCGTGCCGCCGGAGTAGGCCATGCAGAATGGACGCATCACTGCACCTATAGTGACCCGGACCGTTTCTATTCCTACCGTCGAACCACCCACGCAAAAGAGGCAGACTACGGCAGATTGATTGCATCCATTACGCTTTGACCTGCGACATTCAGGCTGAAATATGGCCAGCCACTGCCGCGCTTTTGCCTTAAACCCAATAATTCAGCACAACGAATGATAAAATTTTCGCCGTTGGCATCTGCAAAATCCTCAATTTTAGCTTAAAACCTGCGGAAAAAGGTGATTGCGGCGAAATCGTCACAAATCAATTTGTCCGGTCCGTACTTTTTTAAAAAGAAAGTCTTCTTCGCCCAACCTCCGCCAGAAAGTCTTTGCATATTCAAGGGCAATCAAAGGGCAGATGCCCACATAGCGAAGGATACGGACCATGAAAACCAACACACGCTTCATCAAGTCAGTTGTCGAAACAGCCGCCAAGAACGACACCGTAATGCCTTGGGCACGTGGCGCACGCCGCGCCGCCTTCATTGCCAAGCGTAACGCTGCTCCTGTGGTCCGCAAAACAGCATAATAGGTTTTTCCGTACGCTTTTAGGATACCAAGCAGGTCAAGTTTATGGACCTGCCCTGAGAAGTGGCGGAGGAATATCATGTGGTTCCTGCATTTAGGCACCGAATCACAAGCGTTAATCGAAAAGACGGCAGCATTGTTTTATGCACCCCGTCGCATGGCTGGTCTCGGCGGGGGCGCGAAGCGAGGCGTGTTTACTTTTAAGGTGAAAACATGACTACGAATAATATGTCCCCGATTGTATCCAGACGTTTTTCCTCCTCTAGTGTTGTAAGGTCGCGTGGGATTTATCCTGCGGCGCTTCATCGAAAGCACAACATAAAAGAGGACTATCCAGCGCGCAGCTACGAAATCGTCGCAAAGCGAAACGATGGATCCGTATTCATCGGGCAGGATCGCGCGCCCGCTATCCCGTTGTTTGAAAATGCTTTCTCTGCCTTTGCTCAGGGTTGTCTGGTGATGACAGAAAAGGGCGAAGTCGCGGTAGAAGATCTTCAACCCGGCGAAAGAATCGTAAAAGCCGATGGCACAAGCGCGCCTTTGATTTGGATTGGATCAAGTTCGTTTGTTCTAGCCGGTTCAGGCAAGCGCACGCCTTTGGTCCGCGTCATGGAAGATAGTCTTGGGGCTGGCAGACCATCAAGCTTCATTACATTCGGGCCAACTGCCAGGGTTTTGCACACTCCCCTTCACATGCGGGCTGACGAGAACAATCAGGAGCTGTTTACCTTGATGCGCGATCTGGTTGACGGCGTGAACATCATCGAAGTTACGCCCCCCACACCTGTACGCCTGTATCATCTGTGTCTCGAGCAGCATTCAGCGATCATGGTTGGTGGGCTTCACGTCGAAACCTACCACCCGGGCGACAACCTCATGACGGAAATGCCGATCCGTCACCGCGATCAGTTTCTGGGCATGTTCCCGCACATCATAAGTGAAAAAGACTTTGGCGGCCTATGCTATCCGCGCGTCCCGAACAAAGCCCAAACGTTGATGTAGGGAAATTCCGGTTAAGCGTTTGTGCTTAACCGGTCCTCTAAAACATCAAAAGGCACGCCAGGATCATCTTTGGCAGGCCGGATCACCAGACTGGTTTTGACGCTCGCGACATTGGGTGTGGTCAACAACTGGCCAGTCAGGAAGCTTTGAAAACTCGACAGGTCAGGTGCCACGCATTTCAGGATGAAATCCACTTCGCCGTTAAGCATGTGGCATTCACGCACAAGCGGCCAATTGCGGCATTTTTCTTCAAAGGCAGTCAAATCGGATTCTGCCTGACTGGCAAGCCCGACCATGGCAAAGACCTGCACCTCGAAACCCAACTCCCGGGCATTTACGTCCGCGTGATATCCACGAATAAAGCCACTTTCCTCAAGCGTGCGCACCCGACGCAAGCAAGGTGGGGCAGAAATGCCCACGCGCTTTGCAAGTTCGACATTGGTCATGCGACCATCTGCCTGCAATTCGGCTAAAATTTTCCGATCAATCGGATCAAGCCGCGTCCCTGCCATATATCCCCCAGCGAATTTTCGATTGTTATAGCAGCAACGCAGTCAGACGCAATATTCTTTCGTGACTGCGCAACAATCTGAATTTAACGCCTTTTTGCCCGCAGCCCCACGAACAACACAGATGTCAAACTGATCCTCAAAGATGGGGTTTAAGGCAGCGCCGCGCGTCGCTATATAACTCAGGTCGTTTCCATTAATTTTCCCGAGGTGCTTTATCATGGCCGAAACACGCAAAACCAAGCTTTTGATCATCGGCTCAGGCCCTGCGGGATACACCGCTGGTGTCTATGGCAGTCGTGCAATGTTGAACCCGATCCTTGTCCAGGGGATCGAGCCCGGCGGGCAGTTGACTACCACGACCGAGGTCGAGAACTGGCCCGGCGACAGCGAAGTTCAGGGCCCTGATCTGATGATCCGTATGCAAGAACATGCCGCCGCCATGGGAACCGAGATCATCGGCGACATCATTAATGACCTTGATCTGTCCAGCCGCCCCTTCCACGCGAAAGGTGACAGCGGCACGACATATGTCGCTGATGCTGTGATACTTGCAACGGGTGCCCGCGCAAAATGGCTGGGCCTTGAGTCAGAAGATAAATTCAAAGGCTTCGGTGTGTCGGCCTGCGCCACATGCGACGGCTTTTTCTACCGCAATCAAGAGATCGTTGTAATCGGCGGCGGCAACACGGCCGTCGAAGAAGCGCTGTTCCTGACCAATTTTGCCTCAAAAGTTACCCTGATCCACCGCCGCGATGAGCTGCGCGCCGAGAAAATCTTGATCGACCGTTTGATGAAAAACCCCAAGATCGAGCCGCTTTGGTTCCATGAACTTGACGAAGTTTACGGGACAGACGCACCGCTTGGTGTTGAAGGGGTCAAGGCCAAGAATGTCAAAACGGGCGAAATCACGGATATCCCCTGCAAAGGCGTGTTCGTGGCAATTGGCCATGCCCCTGCAAATGAACTGGTCAAAGATGTGCTTGAAACCCACATGGGGGGGTATGTTATTACAAAGCCGGACAGCACTGAAACCTCGATCCCCGGGGTCTTTGCCGCTGGTGATCTGACCGACCACAAGTACCGTCAGGCCGTCACAAGCGCTGGCATGGGCTGCATGGCCGCACTTGAGGCAGAGCGGTTTCTGGCCGAGGCGGGCGATGATGAAGGCAAAGACACATCCCTGCCTCTCGGTTATGGGGCAGAGTTGAAAGAGAGCGTATAGTTTTCAGCAAATTGCAGTATTGCCGGGAAAGGATCATCCTTTTCCGGCAAAAATCGCGTCATCGTCCGTAAATTGCCTCAGATAAGTCGCAAGACTTGAATAGTTCAAGACAGTCGGATTAAACCGCGCCAAAATTGACCGTTTACTTTTAAGCATTGCGAGACCCCATGCAGACGCCAAACCTAGCTCCGATCCCCGAACTTTTTGTCTCATATGATTCAGCGCAAAAGCTGAAAGTTGAGGCCGGGAATTTGGTAAGCCACGACCTGACACCGCGCCAAATCTGCGATCTTGAACTGCTGATGAATGGTGGTTTCAACCCTCTCAAAGGGTTTCTGACCGAAGAGGATTATAACGGCGTTGTGGAAAACATGCGTCTGGCCGATGGGTCCCTTTGGCCGATGCCAATAAATCTGGATGTCTCAGAGAAGTTTGCCGAAGGTCTTGAAATTGGCCAGGATATCGCACTGCGCGACCAGGAAGGCGTGATTTTGGCAATCATGACCGTGACCGACCGCTGGACGCCAAATAAATCGAACGAGGCCGAGAAGGTTTTTGGTGCCGATGACACTGCCCATCCTGCCGTGAACTACCTGCACAACACAGCCGGTAACGTCTATTTGGGTGGTCCCGTGACGGGTATCCAGCAGCCTGTGCATTATGATTTCAAATCGCGTCGCGATACACCGAACGAGCTGCGCACCTTTTTTCGCAAGATGGGTTGGCGCAAGATTGTGGCCTTCCAAACCCGCAACCCGCTGCACCGCGCGCATCAGGAACTCACCTTCCGCGCCGCCCGCGAAGCCCAAGCCAACCTGTTGATCCACCCTGTTGTTGGCCTGACCAAACCGGGCGATGTCGATCACTTTACCCGCGTGCGCTGCTACGAGGCTGTGCTCAACAAGTACCCCGCCGCGACCACGTCGATGAGCTTGCTGAACCTTGCAATGCGCATGGCAGGCCCGCGCGAAGCGGTTTGGCACGGGTTGATCCGCAAAAACCACGGCTGCACGCATTTCATTGTAGGGCGCGATCACGCGGGCCCCGGCAACAATTCCAAAGGCGAAGATTTCTATGGCCCCTATGATGCGCAGGACCTGTTCCGCGAGCATCAAGAAGAAATGGGCATTCAAATGGTCGATTTTAAACACATGGTCTGGGTCGCAGAACGCGCACAATACGAAGCCATGGACGAAATCAAAGACAACGACGACGTCACGATCCTGAACATATCAGGGACCGAACTGCGCCGCCGCCTGCAAGAAGGTCTTGAGATCCCCGAATGGTTCTCTTTCCCCGAGGTCGTTGCCGAATTGCGCCGCACACGTCCGCCACGGAACAAGCAGGGCTTTGCCGTCTTCTTCACTGGCTTCTCCGGCTCTGGCAAATCGACGATCGCCAACGCCCTGATGGTCAAACTGATGGAGATGGGCGGCCGCCCGGTGACCTTGCTGGATGGCGATATTGTCCGCAAAAACCTGTCGTCTGAACTGGGCTTCAGCAAAGAGCACCGCGACCTGAACATCCGCCGTATCGGTTATGTGGCAAGCGAAATCACCAAGAACGGTGGCATCGCGATCTGCGCCCCCATCGCGCCTTACGCCACCACCCGTCGCGCTGTGCGGGAAGACGTGGAAGAATTTGGGGCATTCGTCGAGGTTCATGTTGCAACGTCAATCGAAGAATGCGAACGCCGCGATCGTAAAGGTCTTTATAAGCTGGCACGCGAAGGCAAGATCAAAGAATTCACCGGAATTTCAGACCCTTATGACGTGCCAGAAAACCCGGAGCTAAGCGTTGAGACTGAAAATGTTGATGTCGACAACTGCGCGCATCAGGTTCTTCTCAAGCTTGAAAGCATGGGTCTGATCAAGGCCTGAACATCCAAAAGCCAGCCCTCATAGGCTGGCTTTTAGCGTCTCCGCCGCTCTTTTTTCGAGATCGACATACGACGATGCCTGTTGCTTGGCGGCGCGCAAAGCAGGCAAAAGTTGATCGTATTGCGCATCAGATGCGAGGGTAATCGCGCGCTCCATCTCTGCTTGGGTTTCGCACAGGATCATGCCATCGGTATCGATGAAATCACCGATGTTGGGACATCCCCAATAGATCGGCACCGTTTCACATAGCACAGCGTCAATCAGCTTTTCGCTAAAGTAGTTCTTCTCGCGGACATTTTCGATCACGACGGAAAACCGATAAGGTGCCAGCCCGCAGCTTTTTGCCGTGAAGGGCGCATAGCCACGCCCGAGGACTGCTACGTCAAGATCATTCGCCTGAACATATTCGACCAAACGGTGCCGCAACTGGTGCCCCTCGTGGTCACGCTTTTCCGAGGCGATGAGCGACATGTTTTTGGTCTTGGCCAAATCCAGATCAGCAAAATCTGGCACCCAAGTTGTCCCAAAAGGCAAAAACAGACCGTTCGGAATACGATCCAGCAAGTCGCGATGATATGACATCACTTTAAAGAAACGACGGTAAGTGAGCCGCAGCATAGAGATATGGTGCGCGTGCATGATGGCCGGTTCAATCACCATTGCCGTGATATGCGCCCGCGTCCCCAGACTGGGCAGAAAATGCATGTTGGTCTTGGGGTATATAATCAAATGATCTTCACGGGTCAGGTCCGCAACGGTTCCTTGCGCCAATCGCGCAGGCCGCCCCAACGGCCAGATCAGATCATCCAGGCTTTGCTTGCTCAATCGGCGGCCCAGTTTCTGACCATAGGGCAAAACAGCGATTGCAGGTTCAGTCATGGCGGACCCCAACAGATAACGTTTCGGCCTCAGTATCGTTTGCGGCCCAAATAGAAAAGGCCGCAACAAAGTGCGGCCTCTCGTTCGTAGCAAGCGACAGGTGGCTTAGTGAACCATCACCGGCGCATAATCGTGGTCGCGCGCAAGGCTGAACGCCAGCTTGTGGTCCCCAACCAAGGCCAATTGCTGACCTTTCGCATCGTGAACCGCATAAAGCTGTTCCAGTCCTTCGGCCTGCTCGCGAACCTCAAGGGGAAGGTCGGAAACAGCGATCATCTTCACGTAAACGGTCCGGTCCTTAAGATGCGTTTCTGTATTGTGCATTTTATTCCCCTTTTCTGATTTTAATCGTTTGAACTACTTTTTCGGGTTTGGCGCGGGTCAGGTCCACATGCAGCAAACCATTCTCCATCAGTGCTTCGCCTACTTCGACACCGTCGGCCAACACGAATGACCTTTGGAACTGACGCGCCGCGATCCCGCGATGTAGAAAAATCCGGTCGTCAGGCCCATCGGATTGACGGCCACGGATCACAAGCTGTCTATCCTCAACTGTTATCGAGAGATCTTGTTCCGCAAATCCTGCAACTGCAAGTGTGATCCGGTAACTATAATCTGATGTCTGTTCGATATTGAACGGCGGGTAACCTTCGTTCCCGGCCTTCGCTGTGCGTTCCAGCACACGTTCCAATTGCTCAAAGCCCAGCATATGCGGGTAAGAAGCCAGAGTTAATTTCGTCATACGACACGTCCTTTAAGTCAAGCGACAGTCAATTGTTGCGGCCCCTCTATCGGCGACCGACATGACAAATATGGGGAGCGGATGTGTCATAAGCAAGGGCTATGCCAATGAAAGGCTAACGCCTATGATACAGAGCGCTTGCAAGAGAAGAATCACACAGCCTTATGAATGCACCAACAGATCTGTCGATGAAAAATGACGATGTCCTGCGCGTCGAGCTTGCGGTATTTCGCCACGAGCATAGCGATCTCGATTCAGCAATTCACGCGCTTGTCGAAAAAGGCACCAGTGATCAGTTGACGCTGCAACGGCTGAAAAAACGCAAGCTGCGGCTCAAAGACTTGATCGCCCAGATCGAAGACCGGCTGACCCCCGATATTACCGCCTGATACGATTGCCACCCCTTATTTGTTGGCTATAGTACGCCCTTCTTAGGCGATCTTACAAAGGCGTTACCTGCATGAAAAATCCACCCGTCGGCATCATCATGGGTTCTCAATCTGATTGGAGCACCATGCGCGAGGCAGCAACGTTGCTGGACGAATTGGGCATCGCATATGAAGCCAAGATCGTATCCGCGCACCGCACCCCGGATCGGCTTTGGACCTATGGTAAAACGGCCCTGGATCGCGGCCTGCAAGTGATTATCGCGGGCGCTGGCGGGGCTGCGCATTTACCCGGTATGATGGCATCCAAGACGCGTGTACCCGTGATTGGCGTTCCCGTGCAGACCAAGGCGTTGTCCGGGGTTGATTCGCTTTATTCAATTTTGCAGATGCCCCGCGGCTTTCCCGTGGCGACCATGGCGATTGGCGCTGCAGGGGCCGCCAATGCAGCGCTGATGGCAGCCGGGATTTTGGCCTTACAAGATGCAGACCTAGCCAAACGGCTTGATGACTGGCGCTTGGCGCTGAGCGCGTCGATCCCCGAGGAGCCTACCGATGCCTGATCCTTTGAAACTTGGCGCAACCATCGGCATTCTAGGCGGCGGACAACTGGGGCGTATGCTGGCCGTAGCTGCTGCACGGCTTGGCTTTCGCACCCATATTTTCGAGCCGGGTGCAAACCCTCCAGCCGCTGATGTGGCGCATGCTGTGACAACCGCAGGCTATGATGATGTCGAAGCCTTAAAGGCCTTCGCCAATGCTGTTGACGTGGTCACCTATGAGTTCGAGAACATTCCGACCGAAGCACTGGATGCGATCGAATCCATCCGCCCCATTCATCCCAACCGCGAGGCGCTGCGCACAAGTCAGGACCGCCTGACAGAAAAGACCTTCCTTGAAGGACTTGGCCTGCGCGTCGCTCCCTTTGCCGACATCACAACTGCCGCCGATCTTGAGTCAGCCCTTGAAATCATCGGAACACCGTCGATCCTCAAAACCCGCCGTTTCGGCTATGACGGCAAGGGCCAGTCCCGTTTGCGCAGCGCAGATGATGCCCCAGCAGCACTTGCTGACATGGCTGGCAATCCAGCTGTGCTGGAAGGCTTCGTGAATTTCACATCCGAAGTTTCGGTGATTGCGGCGCGCAATCCTTTGGGTGAGATCGCCTGCTTTGATCCTGGCGAAAACGTGCACCGGGACGGCATCTTGCACACGACCACCGTTCCCGCCAGGATCAGCGCAGCATTGCGCACCGACGCCGTATTGTTGGCTGCCAAGATATTGAACGCGCTGGATTATGTAGGTGTTCTGGGGGTCGAGCTTTTCGTGACTCCCCAAGGTTTTATCGTAAACGAGATAGCCCCCAGAGTGCATAATTCGGGTCACTGGACCCAGAACGGCTGCACCGTGGATCAGTTCGAACAGCATATTCGCGCCATCGCAGGCTGGCCCTTGGGCGACGGTCGCCGTCACGCCGATGTGGTGATGGAGAACCTCATCGGTGACGATATGGACCGCGTGCCCGAACTTGCCCAGCAAAGCGACACGGCACTGCATCTCTATGGCAAGGCAGAGGTAAAGCCGGGCCGCAAAATGGGCCACGTGAATTTCATCAAGCGGTGAAACGCCCTGCAATATCACCTGACAGATAGCTGATACGCCCCCCTGCCATGGTCATGCAAACGCGGCGCGTTTTGGCATCCAGAACCACAAGATCGGCGCGCTTGCCAACGCTCAGATCACCGCGATCCGCAAGCCCCAATACCGCAGCAGGCCCCGCAGACACCAGTCTCCAGGCATCTTGCAGCGGCAAAACACCTGTATCAGCCAGCATAAACGCCGCACGTTTGGGGGATGGGTAATGATAATCTGATGCCAGTGCCGCGCCGTATCCCATCATGATCAAGTCGACCGCCGACACATTGCCGTTGTGCGACCCGCCACGCACCACATTTGGTGATCCCAGCACGACATGATCGCCCGCTGCCGCAGCAGCCTCTGCCGCCACTAAAGTCTCGGGAAATTCAGCTACTTGCACACCCCTCGCGCGCCATCCGGCACGCCCTTCGGCCGTGGTGTCATCATGGCTGCCCATCTGGATGCCCTGCGCTGCCAGTGCCGCGCATAAACCGTCTAGTGCCGCAGGCACCGCATCTTTGTTATCATGCAAATCCTGCATCAGTTTCAGATGCGCATCAGGATTCCGGCCGGCCTTCAACGCTTGGGCGACCATGCGTTTGGGCACCCGCCCCTCGGACAACCGTGCGTGCGGCAGATGGTCGTTGAAGACAATGTAAGACAGGCCCCAATCGGCCATCCGCTTTGGGATTTCATCGTAGAGTTCAAGCATATGCGTCTCGAACCGGAGTTGCCCGCGCAGGTCTGTGACCAAACCGGGCGAGACGGCTTTCATCGCGCCAAAGACCTGCTCGGCGAAGGCAGGACCACGCAGCCCCCCCTCCCAACTGACAAATTGTGCAAGCACCGCCGTTGTAATGCCATTCGCAGCCAGCTCTGCTTCGGCGGCCACCAGCCCTTCGGACAGGGTTTTCATGGCACCACGGCGGGGCGCAAGATGCCGTTCAAATCCGTCACCATGAACATCAACAATACCGGGCAAAATCAAATAGCCGCTTAGATCGATCTTTCTGGGCTGCAGCGCGTTGACCACAATCCCTTCGGCCAAGGACAGCGGGCGGTTCTCAAGCCCACCATCTCCAAGCACCTGTGCGCCGGTCAACTCAAGGCTTAGCACTGACCGCTCCCGGCAGACAGCCGCCTTCAGGGCATCCGATGGAATCAAGAACCGCATCTACAAACGAGAGCGATCGATCAAATTTACCCACGTTCAGATAAGCCATCGTCTGCGCGATCACAGTCGGGTTCATCATGGTAAAAGTATGCGTCACAGGCAGCATCACAAAGTCGCGCATGCCATCGACACGCGTTGATTTCACCGACACTTTCCCATCATCACGCCCCGGTAACAGCGAAGAAAAATAGGGGTTTAGCGATTGCGTTCCCGCAATCACCCCCAGATCAAAAGTCACAGCGGGTAAACGCAAAGGCAGTGAATTTGGGCCGGTGCCCATCTGCGCACCGGCAGGCCCATTCATCCAGTCGAACGCGGCGATATCGCCCAAAGCATCGACAACCTCGCTGCCTTGATTGGGCGGGGCCAGCATGACGACGCGGCCCACCCGCGCGTCACCGACATCTGCAACCCATTGCCGCAGTAAGATGCCGCCCATCGAATGGGTGACAAAATCAACCTTCTCGGTCCCACAGGCCTCGACCGCGTCTGGCAAGGTGCGGCGGGTAAGTTCCTCGACCGGGGCCTCAGTCGACGGATAGCCGGGGCGCACCACCTTATATCCTTCGGTCTCAAGTGCCGCTTCCATCACAGCAAAGGAGGTTTCCGTCCGGGCCAACCCGTGCATCAGCACCACACAACGCCCGACGCCAGCTGTCGCAAGCGGGGCGGATTGCGCGCAGCCGCTTCCGGCAAGGGCAATAGACATGACAAAAGGGGTTAGGATGCTTTTCATGAATGATCAGATAGACTGAAATCCACACATGTGAAATGCTTTGCCTACAACTAGAGCAGAAAGTACACGCAATGGCGAAAAATGGCCCGCGGCTGGCAGTACGCGCAGTGCTGCTTCACGAAGGGCGGCTGCTTTTGGTCAATGCCTATGGCGGCGGCAAAAGTGACCTGATGTGCGCCCCCGGTGGTGGGGTCGACGTGGGAACATCACTGCCTGACAACCTGAAACGTGAAGTATTCGAGGAAACGGGCCTGCAGGTAGAGGTCGGCGCACCCTGTCTGGTGAATGAGTTTCAGGACCAGAAGTCAGGGTTTCATCAGGTCGATGTATATTTCAGATGCACCTTGACGGGATCAGCGCAGATCGATGCAAACTGGCAGGATGTCGAGCAGATCGTCGCCCGGCGGGTCTGGGTTACGCATGATGAAATGGCACAGTTGCGGGTCAAACCGGACTCGCTTGCAGATATGGCGTTTGGAAACGGTGCCATTACCTACGACCCGCTTGAACAGATGATCCGCTGACGGCCAGCAGAATGCCGCCCAATACCAGCGCCGCTGCAATCACGACTTTAAACCCCAGCGGTTCAGACAGCAACACAGCGCCCGCGATGATGGCGATAACGGGCACGCAAGACTGAATCACAGCCGCATTTGACTGCGGTATTTTAGGCAGCACACTGTACCACAGCGCATATCCAAGACCGGACGTAATCCCACCACAGATCACCCCCAAAGCGACGCCAATCGCAGTCAGACTTATGGTCTTAAACAGCAATAAACACGCAACCAGCGGCACGCAGATCACGAAATTCGCTGCCGTATTTGCAAGCGGGTTGGCAGATCCCTTGCCGCTGATGGTGTACCCTGCCCAGCCAAGCCCTGCGGCGATCATCAAAAACGCACCTGCCAGATCGACCGGCACACCGACGCCGGGCCAAAGAAGCAAAACCAAACCCGGAAATGCCAGTGCCGCCCCTGTAAGCTGACGCGCTGAAAGCCCGACACCAAAAACGGCGGCATGGGCAAACATTCCGATCTGCACCGAGCCGAAGAGAATTAGCGCGCCCAATCCCGCGTCAAGCGTCAGATAGGCCAGCGAAAACCCGATAATATACAGTGCAAGCATCGCAGCGCCAAAGACACGTTGACGGTTCAACACCTGCAAAGCCCCGCCGCGCAGCCACAGCAAGACACACAAGACCACAGCACCCGAGGTGACCCGCAGCAAGGCAAAGCCCGCCGGGTCAATATAGCCTCCGTTGATTGCAAATCGGGTCAGAACCGAATTTGCGGCAAAGGCGATCATGACGAGGATGGTTATCAAAATTAAGCGCATGGCTGTGCTTAGGCCAGTGCACACGCGGCGCCAACGAAAAAGGGCGCATCCAAAGATGCGCCCTTCGACAAGACTAACAGCAGGTCCGCGGACCAAGCTGCATGATTTACATCATGCCGCCCATACCGCCCATGCCGCCCATGCCGCCCATATCGCCGCCGCCGCCGCCGCCATCTTTCGACGGACGATCAGCAACCATGGCTTCTGTTGTGATCAACAGACCCGCAACAGATGCCGCGTCTTGCAACGCTGTGCGAACAACTTTGGCAGGGTCGATGACGCCGAACTTGAACATGTCGCCATATTCTTCTGTCTGAGCGTTAAAGCCGAACTTCAGGTCGTCGCTTTCGCGGATCTTGCCCGCAACAACGGAACCGTCAACACCGGCGTTTTCAGCGATCTGACGCAGTGGTGCTTCAAGTGCCTTGCGCACGATGGAGATACCTACGTTTTGATCAGCGTTTTCGCCTTTCAAACCTTCAAGCTTTTTGCCAGCCTGAACCAAAGCAACACCACCACCAACAACGATACCTTCTTGAACAGCGGCACGTGTCGCGTTCAATGCATCGTCAACGCGGTCTTTACGCTCTTTTACTTCGATTTCGGACATGCCGCCAACGCGGATCACAGCAACACCGCCGGCCAGTTTGGCAACGCGCTCTTGCAGCTTTTCACGGTCGTAATCGGAAGTGGTTTCTTCGATCTGGTTACGGATCTGAGCGACGCGTGCTTCGATCTCGGCCTTCTCGCCAGCGCCATCAACGATTGTTGTTTCGTCTTTGGTGATGGTTACTTTTTGGGCGGAACCCAGCATGTCCATCGTTACGGACTCAAGCTTCATGCCCAGATCTTCCGAGATCACTTGACCGCCTGTCAGGATTGCAAGGTCTTGCAACATGGCTTTGCGGCGATCGCCGAAACCTGGTGCTTTAACCGCTGCGATTTTCAGACCGCCGCGCAATTTGTTGACAACAAGAGTTGCAAGCGCTTCGCCTTCAACATCTTCCGAGATGATCAACAGTGGCTTTTGCGACTGGATGACCTGCTCGAGCAAGGGAACCATTGGCTGCAGCGACGAAAGTTTCTTTTCGTGCAACAGAATGATCACGTCTTCCAGCTCAACCGTCATTTTGTCAGAGTTGGTGACAAAGTAAGGTGACAGGTAACCGCGGTCGAACTGCATGCCTTCAACAACAACGGTTTCTGTTTCCAGACCCTTGTTCTCTTCAACAGTGATAACGCCTTCGTTACCGACTTTCTGCATCGCGTCCGCAATCTGACGGCCGATTTCAGCTTCGCCATTGGCAGAGATTGTACCAACTTGCGCAACTTCGTCGCTGTCGTTGACAGGGCGTGCTGCTGCGCGGATGGCTTCAACAACACGTGCTGTTGCCATGTCGATGCCGCGCTTGAGGTCCATCGGGTTCATGCCAGCGGCAACCGATTTCATGCCTTCTTTAACGATGGCTTGGGCCAGAACAGTTGCGGTTGTTGTACCGTCGCCTGCTTCGTCATTGGTCCGGGAAGCAACTTCCTTGACCATCTGTGCGCCCATGTTTTCGAACTTATCTTCCAGTTCGATTTCTTTGGCAACCGATACACCGTCTTTGGTGATGCGCGGTGCGCCAAAGGATTTGTCCAAAACCACGTTACGGCCTTTTGGGCCCAGCGTCACTTTGACCGCGTCGGCAAGGATGTTCACACCCTTGAGCATGCGGTTACGAGCGTCAGACCCGAATTTTACGTCTTTAGCAGACATAGTGTCTCTCCTAAATTCTTGTTTTGATGTCAGCGTCTCTTGGGTGGGGCGCTAGGCCCCTGTCTGGCCTGAAATCAGGACAAAATCCCCATGATGTCGCTTTCTTTCATCATCAGCAGCTCTTCGCCATCAAGCATGACTTCGGTGCCGGACCACTTGCCGAACAGAACTTTGTCACCGGCTTTTACAGCCATCTCGATCAGCTCGCCGCTGTCTTTGCGTGCGCCTTCGCCACAAGCGACGATTTCGCCTTCAGCGGGCTTTTCTTTTGCGGAATCAGGGATGATCAAGCCACCCTTGGTTTTTTCTTCGCTTTCGGTGCGACGCACCAACACGCGGTCGTGAAGCGGTTTTAATGCCATCTTTCAGCTCCTTAAGGCTCAAAGTTATTCTCCCAAGCCGCGCCCTCCGGTTGAGGGGTGCAGCCATTAGCACTCAACCCTGTCGAGTGCTAACGAGGGATAGCTAAGGATGTACCGTGCCCTCGTCAACCACTGTTTTTTGAAAAATTTTAAGCGGCCCGTTGGTAGGCCGGGATCAGCCTGCCCCGAGCACTCTCGCGGTGCTGGCCACAGCTTCCGCTCCGGCAGGGCTGATGCCATAGACACCTTTTTCTACTTTTTCAAACCAGCCATAGTGGTTGTCGCGCATCATCACAGTTGCACGTTTGACTTCAGTTTCACGGGCCACGTCCGCCCCCTTGCTCGCCCCGACCTCGAACAAATATACCGCCAGCTTCAGCGCATCCTGCCGGTAAGCCGTCACCAACCCTGCCCGCGTTTGCCCGCCATCATTGGGGTCGCCCTGCCGGCGCGCAAATTCGCGCAACAGACGTTCTTTGCGTTTGCTGTTCTTGCGCGGCGCATAAGGGCCGGGATCGCAATGCATCAAAACCAGTCCATCCGACAGCCGCACCGTCATCAGCCCCAGCCCCAATCGGCGCGCAAGCGCAGTGTTTGCCTTGACCGCCTTCAGAAATGGTTTTCCCGGCCTGTGGGGCACCGCAAGGTAAACGTCGTCACTTACCTTAAGCCGCTCGATGCATTGATGAAAAAGCGCCAGACTAAAGCCCAGTTTCAACTCTACCAGCACAGGCGGCTCTGCCCCCCGAACGGCCACGACATCAGCCGCACCTACTTCGGATTTCACGACATACCCCTGATCCTCAAGAAAGGATTTCACGGGAGGGTAAAGATCGGTTTCACGCGGCGTATTCATAAACATACTGCTAACAGAATTTCGCCTCTGCTGAGAAGCCCCACGCGAAGATCAAGCAGATGGTGACAAAAGCGGCGCACCCTCCTATAAGGCGCAAAAATCCAACCTCCCCTTTGCAGGATACGCATATGACAACGCTTGTTTTTGGCCATAAATCCCCCGACACCGACAGCACCGGCAGCCCGATTATCTGGGCATGGTACCTGAAGCAATTGCATGGCGTCGATGCCGTCCCTGCCCTGCTCGGCGAGCCGAACACCGAAGCGCTGTTTATGCTGGACCACTGGAAGCTCGACAAGCCGCAGATCATATCTGACGTCCAAGACGACCAGCCCGTCGTGATCGTGGATACCAACAACCCCGCAGAACTGCCTGACAACATCAACAACGCCGATATCAAAGCAATTATCGACCATCACAAGCTGGTGGGCGGGCTGGAAACCAAAGGCCCGATCCACATCAATATCCAGCCTTTGGCCTGCACCGCGACCATCATGTACAAAGCCATCGGCGACGACATCGCCCAGATGCCCACCAACATCAAAGGCGCGATGCTGTCTTGCATTCTATCCGACACGCTGGAATTCCGCAGCCCCACCACCACGCAAGAAGACACCGCAATTGCATGGGCTTTGGCCAAAGAACTCGACATCGACATCCCCGAATATGCCGCGCAGATGTTTGCGGCAAAATCCGATGTGTCATCCTTCTCGGAAGCGGAATTGCTACGCATGGACAGCAAGGAATACGAAGTCGACGGCAAGCAGTTCCGCGTTTCGGTGCTGGAAACCACCTCGCCCAAGACAGTGCTAGACCGCAAAGATGCTCTGATGGCCGCAATGCCCGCCGTTGCAACCGAGGACGGCGCTGATCAGGTTTTGCTGTTCGTAGTCGACATCCTGAACGAAGAAGCCACAATGCTGATCCCCAACGAACTGTCCAAAACTGTGGCCGAGAAAAGCTTTGGTGTGACAGTGACGGGCGACACAGTTGTTTTGCCCGGCATCATGAGCCGCAAAAAGCAGATTATTCCGAACCTTAAAGTCTGATTAACTCATACAATCACCTGGCACGGCCTTTGTAAAAAAGCGCCCTGCCGGGTTAAATACCACCGAAGGCAAATTCACTGATCCTTGGGATTGGCTGATCTTGGCCAGCCCCGAAACAGACAAGTGAAAGTTCACTGCGCTTTTAAAATACGCTTCCAAAGGGTCCCACCGAAATACTTTTTACCCGCCCAAAAATACAAAAATACGGCGACGAAAAGAACGAGTGCAGGTAATCTGTTCAGCTGAAAACCATCCTCCGTCATCCCGCCAGAGACTGACGCGATAAAAAAGCCCAGAACAAAAAAGGCTGTCAAGAAATCAAGAATGGCAGCTAAAACAATGCGCCAGGTAGCAGCCCGTTTTTCACGTTCCATGACTAAATACATCCAGATTATAATTTAAGGGGCGTGCGAAACAAAAGCGCACTTCGCAAAACCCTGTTTTATACATTTGAGGAACGCAGTCTTTAAGTCAAACCAAGAATTTACCCCTTGCCTGGCTCGCAAGGTGTCCCACTTCTGACACCCGTATCGGCAGCATGGCATCATTGCCCCGCCTTTGAATATATGCTTTCTGCCGCTTAAATCCCTATCTAGGCGGAGAACATCATGACCCGGATCATCAACAACCTGTTTGAAATATCTGACAGCTACGAGGCATTGTTCGTCGACCTGTGGGGCTGCGTTCATGACGGGGTCAAGGCATTGCCCGATGCGGTTTCGGCCCTGCAAGCGTACCGCAAGGGCGGCGGCAAGGTGATCTTGGTCACAAACTCACCCCGCCCCCGTGATGGTGTGGTCAAGCAACTGGTTCATTTTGGTGTGCCTGATGATGCTTGGGATGAAATTGCAACCTCGGGTGATTCGGCGCGGTCTGCGATGTATCTGGGGATGGTGGGCAACAAGGTCTGGCATTTGGGGCCACCCAGCGACGAGCGTTTCTTTGATCCGATCGATATTCTCGACGACCCCGTCGACATCACCCGCGTCGCGCTGGAAGACGCCGAAGGCATCGTTTGCACCGGCCCCTTTGACACGATGGCAGATCCTGCCACGCTGCGCCCCCAGCTTCTGCTGGCCAAGCAAAAAGGTCTGAAACTGCTTTGCGCCAATCCTGATATCGTCGTGGACCGCGGCGATGTACGCGAATGGTGCGCCGGTGCGGTTGCGGCACTTTATACCGAAATGGGCGGAGAGAGCCTGTACTTTGGCAAGCCCCACCCCCCGATCTATGATCTGGCACGGCGCAGACTTTTTGCGTTGGGCAACGAGATTGCCAACAATGATATTCTTGCGATCGGTGACGGCGCACATACCGACATCAGCGGAGCCATGGGCGAGGATATCGATTCTCTATTCATCTCCGGTGGGCTGGCGGCCTCAGAAACTGGCACAGACGTGCAACCTGATCCAGAGGCGCTAACCCGCTATCTTGAAAAGGAAATATTGTCGCCAACCTATACTATAGGGCATCTGCGCTGACCCATTTTTTGCTTGCGTTTCTGCATCTGCAAAGTAATAAACTGTCTTAAATGCCTTCGGGCACGTCACTTTATTACCCGAGAGGTGCAGTATGTTGGATAATCTTCCCCGCGGAACGATCTGTATCGAAGACATCGAAATGGGCATGTCACGGCATCTGCAAAAGGTCGTGACCGACGAAGACATCGAGATGTTTGCGCAGATTTCCACCGACCGGAACCCGGTTCATCTGGATGATGACTATGCACGCGATACCATATTCGAGGGTCGTATCGCCCACGGAATGCTGACGGCGGGGCTGATCTCAGCGGTGATCGGGGAGCAGCTTCCGGGTCACGGTACGGTTTACATGGGCCAGTCGCTTAAGTTTCTGGCCCCCGTTCGCCCCGGCGACATGGTATATGCAGAAGTCAAAGTCATCGATATCGATTTCTCCAAGCGCCGCGTGAAACTTGATTGCCATTGCTCGGTGGAGGGCAAGAAGGTTTTGATCGGTGAGGCAACTGTCCTGGCACCTTCTCGCAAGTTTGACTGATCGACAAAGACAGGTTTGGGGGCCAGCCCCCAGACCCCCGGGATATTTTTGAGCCAGAGAAGCGGGCGGGCTTCTTGTCAGTCCCCTCAGACACGGCTACCACCTAGCCCATGGACATCATTCGAGATTATCAATTTGTAACCGGTTCGGATCGCGGTGCTTCGGCAGCGATTGGAAACTTTGATGGCGTGCACCTTGGGCATAGATCCGTCATCGAACTTGCTAGAACAGCCCGACCCGATGCGCCACTGGGCGTTGTCACATTCGAGCCGCACCCCCGCGACTACTTTGCGCGGTCCGCCGCGCCTTTCCGGTTGATGGGACCAGAGGCGCGGGCGCATCAACTTGAGAAACTGGGGGTCGAGAAACTGTTCGAGCTTCGCTTCGATGCCGGGCTCTCAAGCCTTTCGCCACATGATTTTGCGCGCCAGGTCTTGGTGGATGGTCTAGGGCTAAGCCATGTCGTGATCGGCACCGACTTCTGCTTTGGTAAAGCACGCAAGGGAACCGCCCGGATGATGCAGGATTTCGGGGCCGACATGGGTTTTGGCGTGACGGTCGCACCGTTGATGGCGCAGGGCCTGCATACCGTATCTTCGACCGCAATCCGCGCCGCGCTTTCTGAGGGCAAACCGCGGGACGCGGCTGCGATGTTGGGTCATTGGCACCGCATTGAAGGGCCTGTCTTGCACGGTGAAAAGCGCGGGCGCGAGTTGGGATATCCGACAGCGAATATGTCGGTTGACGGTCTGCATCCGCCTGCTTTTGGCGTGTATGCCGTGCTGGTCGATGTGCTGGAAGGACCGCAGACGGGCCGCTACCACGGCGTTGCCAGCCTTGGTGTCAGACCGATGTTTGGCAAGAACACGGCAAACCTTGAAACGTTCATCTTTGATTTCAAAGGTGATCTGTACGGCAAACATGTCTCGGTCGCCTTGGTCGAGCACCTGCGCGGCGAGGAAACCTTCGACAGCCTTGACGCGCTGATCGTCCAGATGGACGCAGACAGTGCACAGGCGCGCAACATCTTGGCCAAACTATGACCGATCCCATTGCAGCGAAGGGTCTTGCCCCTGAATTTTGGAAAAAAAAGCCGCTTTCCAAGATGTCGAAGGCGGAATGGGAGGCCTTGTGTGACGGCTGCGGGAAATGCTGTCTGAACAAGCTTGAAGACGAAGATACGCAGGACGTCGCACTGACCCGTGTCGCCTGCCGTTTGCTGGATGATTCTACTTGCCGCTGCACCCATTACGAAAACCGCCACCAGTTTGTGCCCGATTGTATCGTGCTCAAGCCCGAAAACCTGGATACCCACGCCTACTGGATGCCGCTGACCTGCGCCTATCGGCTGCTCTGGCAGGGAAAGCCGCTTTATGACTGGCATCCGCTGATATCAGGCGATCCAGATAGCGTGCACAAGGCTGGCGTTTCAGTGCAATATGATACTGTGTCCGAATTCGACACCCCGTTCGAGGAATGGGAAGACCACATCATCGAGGAGCCTACCTGATGTTTTTTGCCTCTGACAATGGCGGGCCCGTGCATCCGCAGATCATGGCACGACTGACGCAAGCCAATGAGGGGCACGAGATGCCCTATGGCAAGGACGCCATCATGGACGAGGTGCGGGACGCCATTCGTACGGCTTTCGAGGCACCTGATGCTGCGGTGTATCTGGTCTCGACCGGGACTGCGGCAAATGCGCTGGCGCTGGCCTGCTATACGCAGCCCTGGCAGACGATCTTTTGCTCGACCACATCGCATATCAACGAAGACGAATGCAACGCGCCGGAATTCTATGCCGGGGCGGCCAAGCTGACGGTGATCGACACAGAAGACAAGATGACGCCAGCCGCGTTGCGCCGTGCCATCGAAAAGCATCCGGACGGTAATGTTCATGGCGCACAGCGCGGGCCGGTGTCGATCACGCAGGTCACCGAACGCGGCGCTGTGCATACGTTGGATGAAATCCGCGCACTTGCCGCTGTTGCCAAGGAATACGGCCTTCCCGTTCATCTGGACGGCGCGCGCTTTGCCAATGCGATGGTCACTCTGGCGTGCACCCCGGCCCAGATGACGTGGAAAGCAGGCATCGACGTTGTCAGCTTTGGTGGAACAAAGAACGGCTGTATGGCCGTCGAAGCGGTCGTTTTCTTTGACCCGAAGAAGGCGTGGGAATTCGAATTGCGGCGCAAACGCGGGGCGCATCTGTTTTCCAAGCATCGCTATTTGTCGGCGCAGATGGCGGGCTACATGCAGGACGATTTATACAAGACGATGGCACAGCAGGCCAATGCCAATGCCGCACATCTGGCCGCAGGGCTCCGCAATGCCGGCGCGACGTTCCTGCATCAACCCGATGCGAACATGATTTTCGCCAGTTGGCCACGACGTATTCACCAAGCACTGCATGACGCAGGTGCGAGGTATTACATCTGGGACGGATCCTTGGAAGGCGATGACCCGGAAGAGTACATCGCAGCACGGCTGGTCTGTGACTGGTCGATCGGCAAAACGGCTAACGATCAGTTTCTATCACATTTCTAAGACCTCAAGTGCGTGCAAGGAAGGTGCGCACTTCATCGGCAAAGGCCACTGGATGGGTCAAAGGTGCCATATGCCCCGCCCCTTCAATGGCCCGCCGGGTCACATTCGGCAGCCGCTTCTGGAGCGACGTGCTGATCGCATCCGCAAGATTGCCTGACGTTGCCCCATCCATCAACAGCACGGGCATTGTCGCGCGCGCAAATTGGCCCGGTTCCAGCAGTCCGGCACTGTCATCGCGCAAGAACGGCTGACTGGCCGGGACGAAATGGATGCGATCCGCCATGTATTGGCGCAGCTTTTCCGGCGTCTTTTCCCAGCCGCTTCCGTCGCCCCAACCTGTGTTGAAAACGCGTGCCGCCTCCATCATGTCCCCACTGGCGTAGGCCGCGTTAAAGGCGGTGTTGCTGCCCATCTCGGATGTCACCCATTGCGGGTCATCCGCCAGGGCAGCAGCAAAATACACAGGTTCGAACAGGATCAGGCTACGCACCAATTCGGGGTTTTCAATCGCCAAACGCAAGCCAACGGTCGCACCAAAAGAATGACCGATAATATCCATCGGTTCGGTCAGACGTGCGCGCGCCATATCTGTTGCGACATCGTGTACATTCCCCTGACCGTCCCAATCTGCAGATTTTCCATGGGACGGCAAGTCATAGGCCAGCATCGTCAAATCATCTGCCAGCGCTTCGCCTACGTTGCGCCATGCACCCGAATGGGCCAGCGTGCAGTGAATAGCCAGTGCCTTGCGGGGACCGTGACCAAAGCTTCGGGTGAAAGTGGCAAGCGTCACAGACGCCCGTCCAAGTGCATCTCCAGGTCTTCCAGACGATCCTGACCCCAGAATTTCTGACCGTCATCCAGAATATAGAATGGCGCACCAAACACACCTTTCTCTACCGCCTCTTCCAGATTTCTGGCGTAGGTGTCTGCCCCTTGCAGCAATCCCCTGTCCGCAATCGACGGGTCAAAACCAGCCTTCTCAAGACAGTCGCGCACCACATCATCCTGCGCGATATCGCGGTCTTCGACCCAGACGGCACGCATGATCAACTGGCACAGCTTACCAACCTCTCCCCCCTCGTTTTGCGCAGCGATTATCGCATATGATGAAGGTGCACCGTTGGTAGGCCAGAAAGCAGGTTTTAACTGAAACGGCATCCCGAGCTTTTTCGCCTGACGCGGTAATTCCATCGCACGGTATTCCTGACGGCTGGGATGACGGTCTTTGGGCGCTTGCCCCCCTGTCCGGCCAAAAGCCGTAATCAAATCGAACGGCTTGTACGCGATTGTTGCGTTATGCTTTGTAGCGATCTCCTCTAGGCGGTTCCCGGCCAGGTAAGCATAGGGTGACAATGTCGCGAAAAAATAGTCGATATGGGGCATTAAGCTCTCCGATAAAGTCCTGTGTAGCTATGCCAGACGGTAAGGCCATGTTAAGCGGTGTCAACGTCACGATTCTGTCACATGTTATGCAACCGAGGACTCTTTGCACATGGCTCAAACATCTGAACCCAAACTGATCTCAGGTAATGCAAACATGCCACTGGCCAAAGCGATTGCCAGGCGGATGTCGCTACACCGCGGGGTGAATGTGGGTTTGGTGGATGCCCGTGTAGAACGCTTTAACGATGGAGAGATCTTCGTCGAGGTTTTCGAAAATGTGCGCGGCGAGGATATGTTCATCATCCAACCCACATCGAACCCCGCCAATGACAATCTTATGGAACTGTTGATCATGGCGGACGCGCTGCGCAGATCCTCTGCCGCGCGTGTCACAGCTGTGCTGCCCTATTTTGGCTACGCACGCCAGGATCGCCGCACCAAAGCGCGCACACCGATTACCGCCAAGCTGGTGGCAAACATGATGGTTGGCACGGGCATCGAACGCATCCTGACGATGGATCTGCACGCAGCCCAGATACAGGGCTTTTTCGATATCCCTGTCGACAACCTGTATGCCTCGCCTGTTTTTGCCTTGGATATCAAGAACGAATTCAAGGATCGCATGGGCGAATTACTGGTCATCTCACCCGATGTGGGCGGTGTTGCGCGCGCACGCGAACTGGCAAAGCGGATCAATTCCCCCCTGGCAATTGTCGATAAGCGCCGGGAAAAACCGGGCGAGATCGCTGAAATGACAGTGATCGGGGATGTCACAGGAAAGATCTGCCTGATCGTGGATGACATCTGCGATACTGCTGGCACGCTGTGCAAGGCCGCTGAAGTGCTGATCGAGAATGGTGCGAAAGAGGTCCATTCCTATATCAGCCATGGCGTCATGTCCGGCCCGGCCGTAGAGCGGGTTAGCAATTCAGTCATGAAATCCTTGGTGATCACCGACAGCATCCAGCCCACGGAAGCAGTAAAGAAAGCTGAGAATATTCGCATCGTTCCGACCGCGCCAATGTTTGCGCAAGCGATCCTGAACATCTGGAACGGAACGTCCGTTTCATCCCTGTTTGATGAATATTCGCTCGAACCGATCTACGACGGCATGTACAAAGTCGGCTAAGCGTCGGGGGCGTTTGCGGCCTAGTAAACGTCCCAGTCTTCTTCTTGCGGCAATGGCCCAATCGCCAGCCAAGAAATACGAACCCGTGCGATCCGCGTGTCGCCCCATGTTCGAAACACCAGATCAAACCCATCCTCCGCGACATTTTCCGACCGCAAGTCGGCACGCATGACAGTTGCGTTGTCCACATCCCAAAGCGCCAAAGATGCTTGAACCGTTGGCGCTTTCTTGAAGGGGCTAGAGAATACGATCCGCTGCCTGCGTTCACGCTGGCCTGAGCCTGTCCACATTTCACCGCCATCTTCGAAGTCAGAAAAAAGCACAGTTTCTCCGCTTTCGACTCCGACGGTATTTCCATTCATACGGTTCATGTGGTGACCTTGGTCCGTGGCTGGCTAATTAAGGGGGAATTCGTCCACCGTGAGTGTCTTTAAAATGCAAAAGGCCCCGCATTGCGAGGCCTTTCATCTGATTTATCGAAAGATGATCAGAGGCTTGGCTGTTTACTGGACAAACCGATATGGTCTCCAAGGGCAACCATGTCAGACAGCAGCTTGGCTGCGTCATCAACAGGCCCCGGTTCGTTGACAAAGTTCTTCTTCGCCGTTGTGTACATAGTCTGCGCTTCTGCGACCATCTCGTCCAAATGTTCTTGGGTCATGTCAGCCTTGGGCACCGCGCGTTCGGCCAAAACCGATACACCACTGCCCGAGATTTCCGCAAAACCGCCCGTCACAACATATTCCGCAGCACCTTCCGGGCCATCAACACGCAGCACACCGGGGCGCAACGTGGTGATGGTGGGAGCATGATCAGGCATTGCTGTCATGTCCCCGTCCGCACCCGGAATTTGAACAGCCGTCACCTGCATCGAGGCCAGCCGCCGCTCTGGCGAAACGAGGTCGAATTGCATTGTGTCTGCCATTGTCAGCGCTCCTTAAGCGGCGTCTGCCGCCATTTTCTCGGCTTTCGCCTTCACTTCTTCGATGCCGCCTACCATGTAGAAAGCGCCTTCGGGCAGGTGGTCATATTCGCCTGCAACAACAGCCTTGAACGACTGAATTGTTTCTTCCAAAGGAACCTGCTTGCCGTCCGCGCCGGTAAAGACCTTCGCAACGTCAAACGGCTGGCTGAGGAAACGTTCAATCTTGCGAGCACGAGCCACGGCGAGTTTGTCGTCTTCTGACAATTCGTCCATGCCGAGAATCGCAATGATATCCTGCAGCGATTTATACTTCTGCAAAACACCCTGAACGTCACGCGCAACATTATAGTGCTCTTCGCCCACGATGGACGGGTCCATCAGACGCGATGTGGAACCCAGCGGATCAACGGCAGGGTAAATACCCTTTTCCGAAATCGAACGGTCCAGAACAGTTGTCGCATCCAAGTGCGCAAACGAGGTAGCCGGCGCAGGGTCGGTAAGGTCATCCGCAGGAACATAAACGGCTTGCACCGATGTAATCGACCCGGCTTTGGTCGATGTAATGCGCTCTTGCATTTGGCCCATGTCGGTCGCCAACGTTGGCTGATAGCCAACCGCCGAAGGAATACGACCGAGCAGAGCCGAAACTTCGGAGCCCGCTTGCGTAAAGCGGAAGATGTTGTCGACGAAGAACAAAACGTCTGTACCGGACTGGTCGCGGAACTGTTCGGCCAATGTCAAACCTGTCAAGGCAACACGCATACGCGCACCTGGAGGCTCGTTCATCTGGCCGTACACCAGCGCAACCTGCGACTTCTCGAGGTCGTCAGGGTTGATAACGTTGGATTCGATCATCTCGTGGTAAAGGTCGTTCCCTTCGCGGGTACGCTCGCCCACACCGGCGAAAACCGAATAGCCAGAGTGCACTTTGGCGATGTTGTTGATCAATTCCATGATCAAAACGGTTTTGCCAACGCCGGCACCGCCGAACAGACCAATCTTACCACCCTTGGCGTAAGGAGCCAGCAGGTCGATAACCTTGATGCCGGTTTCCAGCACTTCGGATGTTGTGGACTGCTCGGAGAACTCGGGCGCATCCGCGTGGATCGAGCGGCGCTCTTCCGACTTGATCTCGCCTTTTTCGTCGATGGGCTCGCCCACAACGTTCATGATACGGCCCAATGTGGCGTTGCCAACGGGGATCATGATAGGCGCGCCAGTGTCTTCAACCTTTTGGCCCCGAACAAGCCCTTCGGTCGCATCCATCGCGATGGTGCGCACTGTATTTTCGCCAAGGTGCTGAGCCACTTCGAGGATCAGCTTTCTGCCGTGGTTATCTGTAACAACAGCGTTAAGGATCTCTGGCAGGTGATCCTCGAACTGCACATCGACGACGGCGCCGATGACTTGTGTGATTTTACCGACTGCTTGTGCCATGTCGTTTTTCTCCAATACCTTACAGCGCTTCCGCGCCGGAAATGATTTCGATCAGCTCGTTGGTGATGACGGCCTGACGGGAACGGTTATATTCGATGGTCAGATCTTCGATCATCTCGCCGGCGTTCCGTGTCGCATTGTCCATCGCAGACATCCGCGCGCCTTGTTCAGAAGCCGCATTTTCCAGCAGAGCCGAGAAGATAGCTGTAGCGACGCCGCGCGGCAGCAGATCAGCCAAGATGGCCTCTTCGCTGGGCTCGTAGTCAAACAGGGTCGTCGCCTCGTCCGCAGCCTCTTCCTTGTCGAAAGAAGCAGGGATGATCTGCTGCGCCGTTGGGGTCTGGCTGACAACGTTCACGAACTTTGCGTAAAAGATCGTGGCGATATCAAATTCACCCGCGTCAAAGCGTCCAAGCACATCTTTCGCGATGCCCTGCGCGTCGGCATAGCCGATCCGCTTGACCTCGGTCAGATCAACGTGACCCACGATGTTTTTAGCAAACTCACGACGAATACTGTCGCGGCCTTTTTTGCCGACAGTCAAGATTTTGACCTCTTTGCCCTCGCCAATCAGGCGACGGGCGTGGACTTTGGCAAGCTTTGCGATGTTGGCGTTGAAACCACCACACAGACCGCGTTCTGCGGTCATCACCACCAGAAGGTGCACCTTATTCTCGCCTGTACCGCTCAGCAGTTTGGGCGCGGTATCCGATCCACCAACCGAGGCGGCCAGCCGCGACATCACGGCGTTGAAACGCTGTGTGTAGGGGCGTGACTGTTCAGCAGCTTCCTGCGCGCGGCGAAGTTTCGCCGCGGCAACCATTTGCATGGCTTTCGTGATCTTGCGGGTGTTTTTCACCGACGCGATCCGTGTTTTTAGGTCCTTGAGGTTTGGCATGTGCCTTCCCTCCCTTAAGCGAAGTCAGTGGCGAAAGATTCGATGGCAGCTTTGATCTTGTCTTCCAACTCATCCTTCACCTTGCGATCGTTTTCGGTGATGTCTTTCATCAAATCAGCGTGCTTGCTGCGCAGATGCGCCAGCAGACCAGCTTCAAAGCGACCGACCTGCTTGACTTCGATCTTGTCAAGGAAACCCTTTGTACCCGCATAGATAACGCAAACGATTTCTGCGTTGGTCAGCGGCGAATACTGTGGCTGCTTCATCAATTCTGTCAGACGTGCACCACGGGCCAGCAACTGCTGGGTGGACGCGTCAAGGTCGGAACCGAACTGAGCAAAGGCTGCCATTTCGCGGTACTGAGCCAGAGACAACTTAACCGGACCCGCGACAGAAGACATTGCCTTGGTTTGAGCCGAGGAGCCAACACGCGAAACCGAAAGACCGGTGTTCACAGCAGGGCGGATGCCTTGGTAGAACAGTTCAGTTTCAAGGAAGATCTGACCGTCAGTAATCGAAATCACGTTTGTCGGAATAAACGCCGAAACGTCACCACCTTGAGTTTCGATGATCGGCAGGGCCGTCAGCGAGCCGTTACCAGCCGCATCGCCCAATTTTGCCGAACGCTCAAGCAACCGGGAGTGAAGATAGAAAACGTCACCTGGGTAAGCTTCGCGGCCGGGTGGACGGCGCAGCAACAGCGACATCTGACGGTAGGAAACAGCCTGCTTGGACAAATCATCATAGACGATCAGCGCGTGACGGCCATTGTCGCGGAAGAATTCCGCCATGGCTGTCGCAGAGTACGGTGCGAGGTACTGCATCGGTGCAGGCTCGGATGCGGTGGCGGCAACAACGATGGAATAGTCAATCGCGCCAGTCTCTTCCAGCTTTTTAACCAGCTGCGCAACGGTCGACCGCTTTTGGCCAATCGCGACATACACGCAGTACATCTTTTTGCTCTCATCGTCGCCTGCAGCATCGTTGATCTGCTGCTGGTTCAGGATCGCGTCAAGCGCGACAGCAGTTTTGCCAGTCTGACGGTCCCCAATGATCAATTCGCGCTGGCCACGGCCAACGGGGATCATCGCGTCAACAGATTTCAGGCCTGTCGCCATTGGCTCGTGAACTGATTTCCGTGGAATAATGCCGGGGGCCTTTACGTCTGCAAGGCCACGCTCGGTGGATTCGATGGGCCCTTTGCCATCAATCGGGTTGCCAAGACCGTCAACAACGCGACCCAGCAGGCCGTTGCCGATTGGCACGTCCACGATGGAGTTGGTGCGCTTGACAGTATCGCCTTCTTTGATGTCGCGGTCGGACCCGAAGATAACCACACCGACGTTGTCGGTTTCAAGGTTCAGGGCCATGCCCATGATGCCGCCGGGAAATTCGACCATCTCGCCGGCTTGGACATTGTCCAGACCGTAAACACGAGCGATACCATCGCCAACGGACAGAACCCGGCCAACTTCGGCTACTTCTGCTTCTTGACCAAAGTTCTTGATCTGGTCCTTAAGGATCGCAGAAATTTCTGCAGCTTGGATACCCATTTATCCGACCTCTTTCATTACATTCTGGAGGGAATTGAGCTTTGCGCGGATCGAGGTATCGATCATCTTGGAGCCCACTTTGACGATAAGACCGCCGATGAGTGATTCATCAACGGTCGCATTCAACGTTACGGTTTTGCCTGTGGTCGCAGCGAGCGACTTTGACAATTTGTCAGACTGCGCCTTGGTCAGCGCCTTGGCAGAAATCACATCAGCGGTGACTTCGCCCTTTTCGACTGCGATAATCTCGCGCAGTTTCTGGATCAGCTGGGGCATCACGAACAAGCGGCGCTTGTTCGCCATCAGCTCCAGCGTTTTGCTCATTGTATCAGACAAACCCATCTTCTTGGCGATTGCGCTGATAGAGGATGCCTGCTGTTCGCGCGTATAGATCGGCGAATGGATCAGGTCCCGGAAATCTTCGCTGTCAGCCAAAGAGGCTTGCAGCGCATCTAGATCTTGTTCGATCTGCGGGAGGGCTTTGGCCTCGGAGGCCAGTTCATACACGGCAGTCGCATAGCGATTAGCGATACCTGTAGAGATCGATGCTGTTTCGGACACGTCCATCCTCTCGTACGTCAGTGCCGGATATGCGAACAACTCGCGTCACCGGGGTGTTGGCGCGGCTTGAATTAACCCAAGACGTCTAAAGCAGGGTCGATGTAGCAGACAGGTTTGCGGCCCGCAACACAGTATAGTGAGGTTCCCACATGAAACCGCCCCTTAATTCTTAACAGTACCATGATCTGCGACGCTTTGACCCGTCTTTGGAGCTGTTCTTGAAATAATGCGCATTCTTTCAGCAATAGGAAACGATTCTTACCGGATCAAAGCAGCCCTTATGCCGGTCTGGCAGTTGGCGTACCGACGCCTTCCAACACCCGGATCGGTCTGCGCCCGGCGTTACGCGCAACTTTGCCCTTTGGCGGATAGACAAGTTTTGTCACCTCAAGCATGAAAGCGCCGCCAGCCATCATCGTCGGCACATGCCGCCCGACCTTCTCAAACAGCTTGCCCGACCGCATCCAGACCCGACGCGTCGATGGCATTTGGTATAGCGCGCCCAATTGGCGTTCAGGGAGGAATTGGTGCTTGCGCAATTGCGTCTCAAGCTGACCAGGCGAATACGGACGCCCATAGCCGAACGGCGTGATATCGCGCCTTGCCCAAAAGCCCGCCCGGTTAGGCACGATAAACAGCGCCCTGCCGCCCGGCCCCAGCACACGCCAGCATTCCTCAAGCAGATCACCCTGCCTGTCCGAGGTCTCCAGCCCGTGCATCAAAATCAGCCGGTCCACATGCCCGGTTTCAATCGGCCAAAGCGTTTCTTCGGTCAGTACGGATGTATTTTCCATGCCTGCGGGCCACGGCATCACCCCTTGCGGTCCTGGCATCAGGGTCATCACCCTGCGGGCATCCGCCAGATAAGGGCGCAACAACGGGGCTGCAAAGCCAAAGCCGACGACCGTCTGGCCCTTGGCCTCTGGCCAAAGCTCGAGCATCCGGCTGCGTAACGACAACTGCGCCGCCCTGCCGAGCGCGCTGCGATAGTAGAAATTGCGCAGGTCTTGCACATCAAGATGCATAGAGCTTGGCCTTTGGTTGCTAAGTTGACCCTACAATAGACCAAACAGCCCGCGCGAAAAAGGGACATGACCGGGGCACAAACCGATTTGCCGTAGACCGTTCATCGCGCTAGCTTGCACCTTATCCTTTAATCCTGACAGGAGCTTCTTATGCCATTCGATCTCGTTACCATTCCTTGCCTGTCGGATAACTATGCATTCTTGCTGCGCGACCAAGACAGCGGCGCAGTCGCTTTGATTGACGTTCCCGAAGCCGCCCCGATTTCTGCCAAGCTTTCAGAACTTGGTTGGACGCTGACAGATATTTGGCTGACCCATCACCACGATGACCACATTCAAGGCGTGCCTGATCTGACCACAAACCACCCTGCCCGCATTTACGGTGCCAAAGCGGATGCCCATCGTCTTCCCACGCTGGACCATGCCTTGGTCGAGGGCGAAGCCTTTAAGTTTGGGGAACATGATGTGCAAATTCTGGATGTTTCCGGCCACACATTAGGGCACATTGCCTTTTACGTGCCCGCCGCCAAAACCGTCTTTACTGCTGACAGCCTGATGGCGCTTGGCTGCGGCCGCTTGTTCGAGGGCAATGCAGCACAAATGTGGGCAAGCATGCAAAAGCTGATGAAGCTTCCCGCAGAGACGACCGTATGTTCGGGCCACGAATACACACAATCCAACGCAAAATTCGCGCTTACGGTTGATCCCAAGAATGATGCACTTATATCTCGTTCAAGAGAGATTGATCAGGCCCGCAGTAACAACGAGCCGACAGTGCCCTCGACGCTTTCATTGGAACTTCAAACCAATCCGTTCCTGCGCCCCGCCGATCCCGGCATTCGCGCTCAACTTGGGATGGAAAACGCCACCGACACCGATGTGTTTGCCGAAATCCGTGCCCGCAAAGACAGCTTCTGAGCGGCGCAATCATGGTCTAATTACGATGTTCACAATAAATGTGACAACAATATTGCAGAAAAGCCTTGAAGCTTTGCCATGATCAACCAAACTCTAATACTATGAGGCCATGTTCGGCAGCGGCGCGCCCTATACCGGGACACCGAACCGACACAGATCGAAAAGGAGCACGCCCGTGCCTTCATTCTCGTCTACACTAGAACAAGCAATTCACTCCGCCTTGGCCCTGGCCAATGCGCGAAAACATGAATTCGCAACGCTCGAACATTTATTGCTGGCCCTCATTGATGAACCCGATGCGGTTCAGGTAATGAAAGCCTGCTCGGTAAATATGTCCGAACTGCGCGACACTCTCGTCGAATTTGTCGACGAGGACCTGAGCAACTTGGTCACCGACATTGACGGATCCGAAGCCGTGCCCACGGCAGCCTTCCAACGCGTTATCCAGCGTGCGGCGATCCATGTGCAGTCATCTGGCCGGACCGAAGTGACAGGTGCAAACGTATTGGTCGCCATCTTTGCCGAGCGTGAAAGCAACGCGGCATATTTCCTGCAAGAACAGGACATGACGCGCTATGATGCCGTTAATTTCATCGCGCACGGTGTTGCCAAAGACCCGGCCTTCGGTGAACCCCGTTCTGTCTCTGGTGCGCCCGAGCACGAGGAAGAAACCCAAGGCGTGACCGAGGGCGACAAGAAAGAATCCGCGCTGGCGAAATACTGCGTTGATTTGAACGCCAAGTCCCGCGAAGGCGACATTGATCCGCTGATCGGGCGCGACTTGGAAGTCGAACGCTGCATTCAGGTCCTGTGCCGCCGCCGCAAGAATAACCCGCTTTTGGTGGGTGATCCCGGTGTCGGTAAGACCGCAATCGCTGAAGGCCTTGCCCGCAAGATTGTTGCAGGCGAAACACCCGAAGTACTGTCCAAGACAACAATCTATTCGCTCGATATGGGCGCGTTGCTGGCCGGAACACGGTATCGCGGCGATTTCGAAGAACGGCTGAAAGCTGTCGTGACCGAATTGGAACAGCATGAGGATGCCGTTCTTTTCATCGATGAGATTCATACCGTCATCGGTGCCGGTGCGACATCCGGTGGCGCGATGGATGCGTCCAACCTGCTGAAACCAGCGCTTGCCGGCGGCAAACTGCGTACCATGGGGTCAACCACCTACAAGGAATTCCGTCAGCATTTCGAAAAAGACCGTGCTCTTGCCCGTCGGTTCCAGAAAATCGACATTAACGAGCCATCGGTCGAAGATGCTGTGAAAATCCTACGGGGTATCAAGCCTTATTTCGAAGATCACCACTCGGTCAAATATACTGCTGATGCGATCCGCACCTCTGTTGAATTGGCGCATCGCTACATCAATGACCGCAAATTGCCCGACTCGGCAATTGACGTGATCGACGAAGCTGGTGCCGCCCAGCATCTTGTTGCCGCTTCCAAGCGTCGCAAGACCATCGGCACCAAAGAAGTCGAAGCTGTCGTTGCGAAAATTGCCCGCATTCCACCAAAGAACGTGTCGAAAGACGACGTTATTGTTCTTAAGGATCTCGAAGCGTCGCTCAAGCGGGTGGTGTTTGGTCAGGACAGTGCGATTGACGCACTTGCCTCCGCGATCAAGCTGGCGCGTGCAGGCTTGCGCGAACCTGAAAAGCCCATCGGGAACTACCTGTTCGCAGGCCCAACTGGTGTGGGGAAAACCGAAGTAGCGAAACAACTTGCTGACACACTCGGCGTCAAACTTTTGCGTTTTGACATGTCTGAGTACATGGAGAAGCATGCCGTTTCACGCTTGATCGGTGCCCCTCCCGGCTACGTCGGGTTTGATCAGGGCGGGATGCTGACTGACGGTGTGGATCAAGATCCCCATTGCGTGCTGCTTTTGGACGAAATGGAAAAAGCACACCCTGATGTCTACAACATTCTGTTGCAGGTTATGGATCACGGCAAGCTGACCGACCACAATGGACGGACAGTGGATTTCCGTAATGTCGTGCTGATCATGACATCCAATGCAGGGGCGTCCGAGCAGGCGAAAGAGGCGATCGGCTTTGGCCGTGACCGTCGCACCGGCGAGGACACCGCAGCGATTGAACGGACATTTACGCCAGAATTCCGTAACCGTCTGGATGCAGTCATCAGCTTTGGGCCGCTGCCAAAAGCCGTGATCCTGCAGGTCGTAGAGAAGTTCGTGCTCCAACTGGAAGCGCAACTGATGGACCGGAATGTCACGATCGAGCTGTCCACGAAAGCTGCTGAATGGTTGGCTGACAAAGGCTACGATGCCAAAATGGGTGCACGTCCGTTGGGCCGTGTGATCCAAGAGTACATCAAGAAGCCTTTGGCCGAGGAGTTGTTGTTCGGCAAACTGACAAAAGGTGGCGTGGTCAAGGTTGGCGTCAAAAAGGGAGAGCTTGATATTACCGTATTGAGCGCGGAAAACCCCAAGCTGACTGGCAACAAGCCGCCACTTCTAACAGCTGAATGAAGCTAGCCGGCGCGGCATTTGTCCTCGCCCTGCCCTTTGCCAGCCCCGCGCTGGCAGAGGGTTTTTTTCTTTCTTCACCTATTGACTGCGACCTGACCTCGGACTGCTACATTCAGCAATATGTCGACACCGATCCTTCCCCGGCCGCCTTAGATTTTTCCTGCTCTACGTTGACGTATGATGGTCACAAGGGAACAGATTTCGCCCTGACAAGCAGGGCCAAAATTCAAGACAACATACGCGTTCTCGCCAGCGCTTCCGGGCAAGTGAAAGCTGTGCGTGATGGCATGGACGACACTGGCCATTCCGACAAACCGCCGATGCCATCGCAGGGCGCGAATGCGGGAATGGGGTGTTGATCGATCATGGTGACGGATGGGAAACGCAATATTGTCACCTCAAGAAGGGGTCAATCTCCGTCCGATCAGGTCAGCAGGTTTCGGAGGGGCAAGAGCTGGGCTTTGTCGGTCAATCGGGCGCTGCAGCTTTTCCCCACGTGCATCTGTCCGTCCGCAAAGATGGCAAAGTTGTTGATCCTTTTGATCCCGACGGTGAAACCGTCTGCGCCACCCCTGGCGACAGCAGCCTTTGGAACGACCGCCCAGACTATCGCGCCGGCGGGTTGATTGATGTTGGGTTTTCCCAAACCATTCCCCAGTTTGATGAGATCAAAGCAGGCACGGCCGGTGCAGAAACTTTGGTCGCAGATGCGCCAGCACTGGTGATTTGGGGCTATCTGTTCGGCAGCCAGCCAGATGACATCATCAACCTCTCGATCTATGGGCCGGACGGGCTGGTGGTTGAAGATGACGTGACTCTGCCCAAGACCCAGGCACAATCTTTTCGCGCGATAGGAAAGAAACTGCGCGGCAAAGAATGGGCGTCAGGTGAGTATAAGGGCACAGTAACGATGATCCGCGGACCGCAGATCATCAGCCAAAAAACCGTTCTTATGATGATTGAATGATATTATTTCTCAGTGAACTTCAACTCGATCCGGCGGTTTTGCGCCCGTGCGGCTTCTGAATTCCCGACAGCGACGGGCTGGTATTGTCCAAACCCGTTGGCGGCAAGCCGCTCGGGCGAGATACCTAGAAAGTTGATCATATACTTAACAACTGAAAGCGCACGGGCTTGGCTTAACTCCCAATTGTCCTCGAATTCGCCAAAACCTGAGAGCGGTTGATTGTCGGTATGGCCATCCACCCGGATCACCCAGTCGATTTCAGGTGGAATATCTTCGGCGACATTGCGTAAAATACCAGCAACCTTCGAGATTTCTGTGCGACCGTCATCCGACAACGTTGCAGCACCTGGCGGGAAAAGCACCTCCGACGAGAACACGAAGCGATCGCCCTCGATGCGCACACCAGCCTGATTACCCAGAAGATCGCGCAGCCTTCCAAAAAATTCAGAGCGGTATTGCTCGAGGTTTTTGGTCTCGGCTTCAAGCCGTTTGCGTTCTGCGGCCTCCAATTCGGCGCGGCGGCGTTCTTCGGCAGCGACCCGTGCCAGCGCCGTGTTCAGATCAGATCCAAGCGACTGCAATTGCACTTCTTTGGCGACATCACGCGCGACTGCGTCATCCAGCAAAGACTGCAATTCCCCCAACTGCCCGCGCAAGGCTGCGACCTGCTGGTTCAACAGTTCCGTCTGGCGTTGCGCTGCGGCACTTGTTTCTTCTTCCTCCGCCAGTGCAGACCGGGCAACAGCGAGTAATGCGGCTTGCTTTTGTGCATCCGTCATCTGATTTTGGGCCTGCTCAAGCGCGGCAAGTCTGGCAGCCTCAACAGTATCAAGCTGCGCATCCAGTTCTGACTGTGCCGCGCGTGCAGCCGCCAACAGCGTTAATGTATCTTCCGCCTCCTTGCGCTGCGCTTCCAGCGCCAAGGTCATCGCGGTCAGTTCAGCATCCGCATCTTGCAGCTTTGCACGCAGCATTTCAGCTGCAGCCGCCTCGGCCAATCGGGCACTTTGTGCCTCTGACAGCTCAGCCTGCGACGTTTCGGTGGCCTGAGCCAATTCAGCCTGCACATCCGCGTTGCGCGCACGCAAATCGGCGACAAGCGCGTTCAGGGCATCACGGCGTGCCGCCAAAAGCCGGGCAGCTTCTGCTTGGGCATCCGTCTCTGTTCGGGATTGAGCCAACGCAAGGTTCAGGGCCTCTTGTGCACTCAACAAGTCGGCCTGTTCACCTTCAAGCGATGTAACCCGTGCTTGGGCATCGTCCCTTTGGGACAGCAAGGTTGCGACCTGCGCTTCGAAACTGGTGATCTGTGACTGCGCCTGTGAAAGCTGGGCCGCCTGCGCCTCTCGCGCCGCTGTAAGCGAAGTGATCAGCGCTGCTTGTTCTGCGACCTGGTCCCGTGCGCTTGTCAAAGACGTGTTCAATGCACCGACCCGTGCCTCTAGCTCGGCACTCGATTGACGCTCCATTCCAAGCGCCTGAGCCAGCGCTGCGACCTCGCCCGACAGGGAATTCAGCTCGTCCTCTTGACCGCTGATTTGCTGGGTCTGAACGGCTTGCAGCACCATAAAGATGGTCAGCACGAACATCAGCACCAACAGCAGGCCCGTCATCGCATCGACAAAGCCGGGCCAGATAGACGATTGAAACCGTGATCCAGAGCGTCGGGAAAGCGCCATAACTAGCGGCCCTCTGGGCCAGATTTGTCAGGTGTCCGCATCCGGCGCGGCTCAGTCGGGCGCGAGGCAGACAATGCTTTTGCCAGCAAAGAGATATCCTTGCGAAGTTCGGCCATGGTTTCCTGACGTCCGGCAGATATTTCCTCAAGTATACGCAACAGTTGTACGTCAATCGACCGCAACCGCATCCGGCTTTCGGCATCTATCTGATCATCGGTTTCCTGGCTTTCCAGCACAGCAATCATCCGCTCCTGACCTTTTGCGATCCGGTCGAGCGCGTCATTTGACGCGTCACCTTCATCAGGACGCTTCATCATCCCCTCGACCGCAACAGCCAACGTACCAAGACGTTCATTCAAGGCTGTCTGGCTCTCGGCAGATTGGCCGATCAATTGTCGCAACGTGTCCATCTGTTCGGCCATGTGGTCCAGCACACCAGCAACCCCGTTTTGATCCGGAGTACCTTCTTCACCAGCAGAAAACCCCACACGGGTGATCGAGCTAAGCCAGTCTTCGAGTTCTTGATAAAAACGGTTTTGGCCGTGTCCAGCAAACAGTTCCAACAGGCCGACAACCAGCGATCCGGCCAGCCCCAAAAGTGACGACCCGAAGGCCACACCCATGCCGCCAAGCTGTGCTTCCAACCCTGTCATCAGCCGGGCAAACATATCGGTACTGTCATCACCCTCTTGCGGGGCAAGGCTGCGGATCGTTTCCACAACTGCGGGCACGGTCGTTGCAAGGCCATAGAAGGTCCCTAAAAGGCCCAGAAAAATCAGCATGTTGACGATGTAGCGCGTTATTTCGCGTGCTTCATCGATCCGGGTAGAAACTGAATCAAGGATCGACCGCGATGACGACGCGTTGACCTGCATCCGCGCCCCACGCGTGCGCAGCAACGATGCAAGCGGGGCCAACAACTGCGGTGCAACTGTTTCAGGGTCCGGTGCATCCGAGGCAAAGTTTTCGATCCACCGCACAGAGCCAATCAGTTGGATCACCTGATAAAAACAGGCGACCACACCAATGAAGAAGACGAAAATGATAACGCCGTTCAAATAGGGATTTGCCGCAAAAATAGGCAAAACGCTGGGCAGCGCCAAAAAAGCACCGATCCCTGTCAGCCCAAGGGCGAACAGCATCAGTGTAATCTGCCGGACCGGCTGTGAAAACTGTGGTTTAGACTCGCGGTCTGACTGCGCCATGCCTCAACGTTCCTGACACTTTTGTGCTTCTATTGGCGTAGCTTACACCCAAGTTTGGCAAATATGCCATGGATTTATGTACAAAGTGACTTCACACGCGCTTGCAACCACTCAAGCGAGGGGTCGTGCAGCCCGATTTCAGAAAGATGGCTGGCGGTGTTAACCGCAATTATTCATGAAGCCCCTGTTTTGGCGCGTGGGGCGATGTTTGAAGGCCCTTTGCTTTTGGATGCCCATAGGTGATCGGCGCCCGAATTGCGCATCGGGCGTTTTCAACGATCTG
>Ga0307981_1000357_pt1 | contig 46224 bp, 38 predicted proteins | sample OrgLakmetagen987_FD_201849 | JGI IMG/M metagenome (GOLD analysis project Ga0307981, IMG submission 201849) | Saline water microbial communities from Organic Lake, Antarctica - #987 | ecosystem: Environmental > Aquatic > Non-marine Saline and Alkaline > Saline | place: Antarctica: Organic Lake... | reverse complement strand
AAACGAGCCAGGGGCATCAGGGATACCGAATACTTCAAACTCAAAATTAGACAATCATCCATCCCAGATAATCAATCTATGTTCTATTTGAAATCCTAGAATAACTCAACAAAGCGGAGAAGAGCCGCGATGTTTTTCTATATGCGCCTTGGCAACGGCAAGTTGATCGTCCGAGCCACAAGACTGCCGCCAAATCCCATCAGCTTTATCGGTCGTTTTGCCCAACAGCCACGTCTGATTGCGGGTTGGCTCTTTGCTGTGATCCGATCCTGTGGCTGGTGGGCCTATGTCGTCTACCTGCCGATATTTGCGGTCGAGTCCGGTCTGGGCACTCAATTGGGCGGGATGCTGCTGTCGGTGACCAACGGTGCGCTGTTCCTGTCACCGATCATGCTGCGTTGGATGCAGGAACATTCCGTACGGTATTCGGTTCGAACCGGTTTTCTGGCCTGCGCTACCTTGTTCACCGCAGCAAGCTTAAGCGCGGCGGTACCTTGGGCCACAATCGCATTGTTGTTTTGTGCCAGCTTCTTTTTGATCCTTCTTGATATCTGTGCCGGGCTTCCCTTCCTGATGGCTGTGAAACCCTCGGAGAGAACCGAAATGTCGGCGATCTATTCTTCATACCGAGATGTCTCAGGCATCTTTACGCCCGGCGTTGCTTGGCTTGTGCTTCTGGTCACCCCCTTGTCGAGCATATTCGCGGCAACCGGAATCGCATGCCTGGCCGCTTGGGGCCTTGCAGGACGGTTGCACCCGCGACTGGGAGAGAAACGCATCAAAGCGCCAATTTCGGCGGTCCCCGTGCGGGAAATAGACTTCGATTATAGTCTGTAATTTAGCCTGTTTTGTCTGCTGATGCCGTCCTTGATGTCGGACTAAAGCCTGTCTGGTGGGGCATCACCGCGAAAGAACGCATCAAGATTATCGAGCGCCTTGAAACCCATCGCATCCCGCGTCTTGACGGTCGCGCTGCCGACATGAGGCATCATCACGATATTCTCAAACGCAGCAAAGGCAGGATTACCGCCCGGTTCCTTGACAAAACAATCCAAGCCCGCAGCCCCGATGTGGCCACTTTCAACGGCGTTCAATAAGGCGGGCTCGTCGATGAGAGTGCCGCGCGCCGTATTGACCACCACCGCCCCCTGCGGCAGTTGCGCGAGCCGTGTCGCATTCATCAAGCCAGTTGTCTCAGGTGTGGCGGGACAGTGCAGTGACAGGAAGTCTGAAACCGCCAGCAATTCATCAAGATCTGCGTGATAGACCGCACCAGCCTCCTCGTCGGGGGCAAGGCGACTGCGGTTGTGATAGTGGATTTCCATATCAAAGCCGCGCGCCTTTCGCGCAAAAGCACGCCCAACGCCGCCCATACCAATGATACCTAGCCGCGCTCCGGTCAGTTGCTTGCCGACCAGAAAGGCGGGGGACCAGAAATCCCATGCGCCAGAACGCACGACCCGGTCACCCTCAACCGCATGACGCGCAGCAGAAAGCATCAGCATCATCGCAAGCTCGGCCGTGGCATCCGACAGCACGCCCGGCGTATTGGTGACAACGATCCCTTTCTCGGCAAGTGCCGCAAGATCACAATGATCAACGCCCACCGAATGGTTTGCAACGATCTTGAGCCTTGGGTCTAATTGCGCCACCACATCTGCGCTGAAGTGTTCGGAATGGCATGGGATTATACCATCCACCTTCGCGCTCATCTCTATGATGTCACGCGCATCGCCGGGTTTGTCGGCGGGGTCCCATATCACATCATAATCCCTGCGTGCCCGTTCGAGCGTTGCATCAGACAGGGTACGGGTAATCCAGATCGCAGGTTTTGCCATGGTTAGGTCAGTCCCGCTTGTCGCCGCTTGAGGTGACAAAGTCGTAGGCGACAAAACAAAGGGTGATCAGCACGATGATCACCAGATCAGGGCTTGGCACGTTGAAGGCGAGGATCAACAAGAAGATTGCGATCGTCACAAATGCAAGAAGGGCGAGCAAACGGTTCATGGAATGTATTCCTTATTCTGAGGTGCCATCGGCCCAGTTGAAAAGCCATTGCGCGGTACGCATCAGCCTTGCGTCATTGTCACGGGCCGCGACAAGCTGAACGCCCATCGGCAACCCTTCCTGAGAGGTGAGAAGCGGCAGGGTCACGCAAGGCGTCCCGCAAAACGTCCATAATCCGTTGAAAATCGGATCGCCCGTCCCCTCAAGCCCATGGGGTGCCGGTCCGGTCGCCGCAGGGCAGATGAGAACGTCGCAGCGGGCCAGCATTTCGTCAAGTGCCGCATTCAGCAGCTTGGGCATGTCGCAGGCCGATAGGTAATCACGCGCCGGGGTGGCATTGCCCTCGGCAATCGCATCACGTGTGACTTGCCCCAGATTATCGCCCATATCACGGGCGTAGGGGTAATAGTGATAGGCCATTTCTGCAAAGTTGACCTTCTTGCGTTGCTCCGCCGCACTCTCGAAAATCGAGGGCATCGGCATCTCGAAAGCCTGATCGCCAAGGGCTGCGATCAATTCGTCAAAGGCATCGCGCATTTGCTGGTCTGCACTATCCCAACCGGGCGGTTTGATGAAGCCAAAGACAGGTGCAAGCGGAGGCTCCGAAAGCGCCGCAACGTGCAATGAAGGAGTGGGGCGTAGCGCCGTCGCTGTATCTTCGGGGTCTTGACCGAACAGAACCTCGGCCAGCAGCGCCGCACCGGCGGGATCGCTGGCAAAAACGCCAACGGTGTCGAGTGTGGGAGATTGCGTCAGGATACCGCGCCTAGGAATCGCGCCGAAGGTTGGCTTGTATCCCGTGACACCGCAAAAGGACGCTGGGCGGATGATGGAGCCGCCGGTCTGCGTTCCAATTGCAAGCGGTACCATCCCGTCCGCAACCGCAGCCGCCGACCCCTGAGATGAGCCGCCGGGCGTGTGGGAGAGGTTATGGGGGTTTGCAGTCTTGCCGCGGTGCATGAAGGCCAGTTCGGTCGTGACCGTCTTTCCCATGATGATCGCGCCCTCCTTCTTCAGGCGCTCGACGACAAAGGCGTCGCGCAGCGGAACCCGTCCAGCGTCAAGCGCGCAACCGTTTTCGGTCGGAATCTTGGCTGTGTCGATGATGTCTTTCAGGGCGACAGGCAGCCCGTGCAACCGGCCCAACGGGCGGCCACTGCGGCGGTAGGTATCAAGTGTGCGGGCCTGCGCGCGGACGAACTCCGGATCGAACCACGCCCATGCGCCCACATCCTTTTCGCGCGCTTCGATCCGCGCGATGTAGGTTTCGACCAGCGCCAGCGCATCGAGCGCGCCTGACGCCAGCCTGTCACGCAGCAGGGTCACACTCAGAGACCCTGCTGCATTTGTCGTTCTAGCAGCATTACCGGCCATAAAAGAGCTCTGGCAGATAAAACACGATCTGGGGGAAGACGTACATCAGGACCATCGCCAAGATCACACAGAACAGGAATGGCATGACCCCGCTGAAAATCTGCGTCAGTCGTAGCTCCGGCGGGGCGATGCCTTTTAGATAATAGGCCGACATGGCCATGGGCGGAGTCAGGAAACTGGTCTGCAGGTTCAGCGCCACAAGGATGCCGAAGAACAGCGGATCAATTCCGAACACCGCAAGCAGGGGCAGGAATATCGGGATGAAGATGATGATGATCTCGGACCATTCCAGCGGCCAGCCAAGCAGGAAAATGATCAGCTGTGCAAGGATCAGGAACTGGATTGGAGAGAGGTTCATCGACTGCACGAATTCCGAAATCAGGTGCTCGCCCCCAAGATACGAGAATACGGCCGAAAAGGTGTAGGAGCCTACAAAGAGCCAGCAAACCATCGCCGTCGTGCGTACCGTCAGATAGACGCTTTCACGCATGCGCTGCCACGTCATCGCGCGATACATGAACGCAAGGAAGATACCGCCCAAGGCACCGATGGACGCTGCTTCGGATGGGGTTGCCAGACCGAACAGGATCGAACCGAGCACCGCAAAAATCAGGAAGGCAAGCGGCACGAATGACGTGATGATCATCAAGAAAAGCTTGCCCTTCGCCATATCAGGGACTTCTTCTGCGGTGGGTCGCGGCGCTGCCGAAGGCTGTATCAAAGACCGCCCAATGATGTAGACAAGGTAAAGCCCTACAAGTGTCAGACCGGGCAGCAAAGCGGCCGCATAAAGACGCACGATCGATACGTTGGTCGCGGCTGCATAAACGATCAACATGATGGAGGGCGGGATCAAGATCCCCAATGTGCCCCCCGCGCAGATGATCCCCGCAGCAAAGGACGGGTCATAGCGTGCCTTGAGCATCGCAGGCAGCGCGAGAAGGCCCATCAGGGTCACAACCGCACCGACAATTCCGGTCGCGGTAGCAAACAGCGCACAGGTGATCAGCGCGGCAACGCCCATCGATCCGGGAATGTTCTTCGACGCGATATTGAGCGTGGTAAAGAGGCGGTCCACGATGTTCGAGCGTTCAACGATATAGCCCATGAACAAGAACAGCGGCACGGCTGTCAGAACCTCGTTCGACATAACCGTAAAGGTCTGGTTTATGAATAAGTCGAATATTCGGTTATTATAGAACCCCTCGAACCAGAGCGACCATTGATCCCACGTACTCGCGGTCTCATCCAGCCTGTTGAAAGCGCGCCACATGCGGCCTTCGTCGAAATAGGCGTAATAGCCGAACCCTATGCCCATCGCCATAAGCGTGAAAGCAATGGGGAAGCCAAGGAATACGAAGATAATGAACAGCCCGAGCATCATCAGGGCAATTTGCGGATCGGTCATGTTATATGGTCTTTCTCGGCCTTGTTGGCTTCTCGCATAAGAAGGTCTTCGGTTTCGAAGACGTCTTCGTAGGCTTCGATCCAATAGTTATTGCGCATGGCGATGATGCAGCGGCATATTTGCGCCATCCCTTGGATAAAAAGCAGAATTCCGGCAGCGACGATCACCGCCTTGAACTGGTAGATCGGCACGCCCGCAGGGCTATTCACCGACACTTCTCCGTATTGCCAGGATCGGGCTGCGTATTTCCAGCCGGACAGGACAAGGGCCGTGACGCCGGGAAAGTAGAACACCACGTACAGCACGATATCGATCTTTGCCTGGTTCTTGGGTTGCAGCAGCCGGTACAGGAAATCACCCCGCACGTGCCCACCGCGTGACAGGGTATAGCCCCCGCCCATCATAAACAGCGTACCGTACATGATAAAAGACACATCAAGTGCCCATGCCGTAGGATCGTTCAGCACGTAGCGTACGAATACTTCGTATCCTGTGCCAAGCGACATCATCAGGATCAACCAGGCAAATGCCTTGCCGAACCACGCGGAAATATTATCGGCGAACCGAATAAAGGGAATCATGATGCTCGGGTACCTCGTATGGAAACCCCGGCACCTAATGTGCCGGGGTTCGTTTCAGTATACTGTCTTGAAGATCAGAGTTTGATCTTGCCCGGGAAGTAATGCTCGTATGCCAGACCGTAGTCGGGCGCGTTCATCAACTCGTAGTAGGACACGCGGCTGACCCAGTCACGCTGGCTGTCGAGTGTCTTTTTCATGAACGGATCCGCTTCAAGTTCGGGGATCAGTTCGTCCCAGGCTTGCAGCTGAGCATTGAGAATCTCTGTCGAAGTCCGGCGAACATTCACGCCAGCCTCGTTTTCCAGGAACTGAAGATCGGAAGAGTAGCGGTTCATCGCCTTGGCGGTGTTCGCTGTGGATACCGCTTCGACGCCGTACTTCAGGATCGCCTGAAGGTCAGGGTCCAGATCTTCGAGGAACTGCTTGGAAAACAGGAATTCGAAGCTTTCCGACGCCTGGTGGTACGATGACAGATAGTAGTTCTTTGCAACGTCCTGTGCGCCAAAGTCCTTGTCCGACGAGGGGTTGTTGAATTCGAACGCGTCGATCACGCCACGCTCCATCGCGGGAACAATTTCGCCGCCTGGAAGCTGTGCAACAGACATGCCCATTTTCTGCAAAAGGTCAGCGGCAAGGCCCACAGTCCGGTACTTGAAACCCTGAAGGTCGGCGACTGTGTTGACTTCCTGCTTGAACCAGCCAAACGGCTGCGCGAACATCGGGAAGCCGAGGTAACCCACGACGTCGAGGCCCATGATGTCTTGTGTCAGTTCGTTGTAAAGCGCCTGACCGCCCCCTTCGTAGAACCACGACAGCATTGTCGTCGCAGAACCACCGAAAACGGGGCCTGTGCCGAAGAGCGATGCGGCCTTGTTCTTGCCGTACCAGTAAACAGGAACCGAGTGCGCGGCGTCGATGACACCGTCATTTACAGCGTCCAGCACCTGAAACGCGCCAACAACAGCACCGGCGGGCAATACGTCGACCTTCATGCGGCCGCCGGACATTTCCTCGACCCGGGTGGCGTAATCACGGGCAAAATCCTGCCAGATGTTCGCGTCATTCCATGACGTCTGCATCTTGAGAACGATGGGGGCCTGGGCCAGTACAGCGGGTGCGGCCAGCATGCTGCCGGCAGCAGCCCCACCGGCAACGGCGGATTTCGTAAGAAACGAACGCCGGTTGATGGTCTTGGATTGGGTCATGTTTTCTCCTCCCAGAGTTTTCATTGGTCGTCTTCTTTTGGTCACTTTAACTTACCAATTGCCGTTACTTTAGACGGTTGGAAATTCTTCGCAAGGGGTAACCCTATCCGCCAACGTGAGAAATTTCGCTCTCGGGCCGGGTGTGAACGGCGGATTGGTCCTCGACAGCAATAGCGGATCCCGCGTGCGGTCACGACCGGTGCCAAGCTCGGCCGCTCTTGGCTTTTCATCTCGTGAGAGAGCTTGAGGGGGCTGTCAGATCAACGTCAAGCGTTCCCACTTTCTATGCGGTTTCAATCTGTTAGGCTTCGTGGATGGCCTAGCGTTCGGCCAGAGCAATGGCTCGGCTCATCTTGAGATTTGATCTGTTATGGGGGCGGCGCGACGCATTGAAATCTCTATGCCCAAAGCTTTGGACGGCGGCGCATTTTTAGCAAACTTCGCCTCCGTCCAAGCGAAGCATAGCTCATTTTTGTCGTCCAGTCGGGTGGCGGAAATCTTCAGACCTGTTCTTAAGATAAAATCAGATGAATTCAAACCAGTCTCGGTTCGCCCTCAGGTAGCGGAACATATACCTAGCGCAATCTGGGTCACTTAAAAAGAGCGGCGACCCGGTCAGGCAACGCATCCACCCTGCCCGCCTCGACTCGCATCATCGTGACGAGACCGCAGTCACATATGCAGCGCAACGCGGGCCGGACAGATGACCGTGCCCTGACGTATTTTTTCACGGCACCCGCCTCGGGCCATTCCGGATGGCCCGAGGCGATAGTTTTCTAATATTTTTTTCGGACGCCACGTTGAGTCACTTGAATGAAATGCGCGGCTGCCGATAATTAAACTCAATCCAAATTCGGACGGTTACATCGGTTTGGGGTAAGTGTAATATACCACAGGTGCGCCCATTTCAGGGTCTGCCTTTTCACCGGTATCAGCCTCGTAGGCCTGCATGGCATAGTCTGCCTTATTGACATTGGCTTGGATCAATTCGGTGGTCGTAAGATCGCCGGATTTATCCGTATCCATTTCGTCGAATTCACGGTTCAACACTTCTGAGATATCGACGGGTTCGGGAACTTTTTCCATAAACTCTTGGCGCGTCAGGCTGTTGTCACGATTTGTGTCGAGCCGGATAAAAAGCATACCAGAGCGGGCCGCGAATTCTTCCAATCCGAGTGCTGGCACCTGCACGTGGGGGGCACCGTTGATCATCAGGATCATCCGTTCGGCGCGATCAACGGCCGTTTCGTCGCCAGTCTGTGCCGCCTCGTAGGTGCCCTCACCGGCCTTTCTGAATTCTTCCTGGGTAATATTGCCGTCACCGTCGACGTCTATCTTGGCCATGTCGTCTTCTGTCCGGTCCATCGGCTGCATGGGCTGGTCCATCATCGCCTTCGAGCAGTTCACATATTCGTCGCGCGAAACGGCACCGCTTTTGTCGGCGTCCATCTCGGCTGACTGTTTCTCAGCATAGGCGTTCATCTCGATCTTGGAAACATACCCGTTCCCGTCAACGTCGGTCATGCTGTAGGTGTCGCTGCACACGCCCGAACTGGCGGCCAATGCCGTGGTCGAGGTCAATGCACATGATGCGGCTACGATTGCGGAACATACAAAAATATTAGTCATTTCTTCGTTCTCCTCCTTCGTTATTTGTCTTGGTAAAACGAATGTCCGCCAAAATGGTTCCCCCATCCCCTGGCGGCTCAAGATGCCCTTCTTTCAGTGTGATCCGGAAATAAGTGATAAGTATCAAAATGTTACCTTGTCTTCATGGCGGTAACAATTCTCGTACAAAAGGAATGCCAGACGCAGGGACTGTCAGCGTAAAATCAGTTGAGGGGGGCAGAGTGAGCGCCATGCATAGCAGGACGACAAAACAGCATTGCCGGTCTGCATCCTTGCTTGAAACACCGGTGTCTTACGTCAGCGTTTCATTTTGTACTTTTTCGGCCAGATCTTCGAACACTTTCTCGAAATCCGACGGTGCCAAACGATTGAGAATACCGTCGGACATTTCCGCTTCTGTCCAGATCCATGTCTTTTCCGGATCATGCAACATGGCCCAGTCCCCAAATATACGATCGGTCACATGGCTGGAAGTAAGTTTGCGGATCCCGACATGCCGATCATCCCGGCTGATCCTTTCGAATGTCGCCTCGACTTTGTTGGCAGGCCCTTCAAGAAGTTGCAGATAGACGTCATGTCGGCACACAAGAGCACCGGTGATGTCGTCCCTGATATTGTTGGTTCTTGCATCAAGCAAAATACCGCTCAACGAGGGTGCATCGAACCCAAAGGGTTCCGAAACGTAAATAATGCGGAGGAGGTCCGTGATGATATTGGCTCCTTTTGAAATCATGTCATTCTCAATCTCAAAACCGACTATAGGCTGCTCGTAAAAAATAACCAAAGCGATATTTTGTGAGTGGTCAGAGAACTTTTGTCAGAGCTTGCCTGACTTGCGAATTCAAATGTATCCGGCACCCCGGTTTCCTGGTCTTGCCCCGGCTTCGGTCGCGATCTCTACCTGACTTTGGCATGGGCGCATTTCAGGTATTCTCTTTATCACAAATGCAGACAGGCATGTGTCTGCACCAGATGTTTTATCGCTCCTTCAGAACATCACGCACGGCATCCCTCAAAAAAGCCTCGTCTTCAGGGTTCTGCGCCGGGTTGCCCGCGCGGTGGCCCCAGATGGAGGGGATCACGCGCAGTTCTGCATCCGGCATCATCGCTGTCTCGATCTCGCTGTCCTCAGGCGTAAAATAAAGATCAGTGCGCGAGGGCATGATGATCGACCGCGCCGTGATCGCCCCCAACGCGGCCGCTAGATCGCCCTTGAACACGTCATTGTCAGAGATATCGGAGGCCCGCCATGTCGCAAGGCCCGCCAGCAGATCATGCGCATCGCGTCGTAGAAAATTCGCCTCCCACGAGCGGACAAGAAAATCCTCCAGCGACGCGTAGCCAGCCGTCTCATACAGCCGTTCACGGTAGAAAGCCTGACTCATTGCCCAGCCCGCATAGACGCGCCCCATGGCGCGCAGGCCGCGCGTTGGCGGGGCGGTGAAGTGGGTGCCCGTCCAATGCGGATCGCCTGTGAGCGTGGCGTGGACCCCTTGCAAGAACACATCGTTGTGCAGTGAGGTGCGCGCAGAGCCGCAGACGGCCACAATCCGTTCCACAGCCTCTGGAAAAAGCGCGCCCCAATGCAGCGCCTGCTGCGCACCCATCGACCAGCCATAGATCAGCGCCAACCGCTCGATCCCGAAGACCTCGGCCAGCATCGCGCGCTGTGCATGCACATTGTCCCAATGCGAGATAAGCGGGAATCTCTCAGGTCCGAAGGGGGCTGCAATGTTCGAAGGCGATGTCGACAGACCGTTGCAGAACATATTGGGGATCACGACAAACCAAATATCAGGATCAAGCACCCTGCCCGGCCCGATCAGCCATTCGGTGTCACCATGCTGTGCACCGTAGGACGTCGGATAGAGCACAACGTTGGATTTGTCCGCGTTCAGCGTGCCATAGGTCTGATAGGTCAGCTGCGCATGGGGCAAAGTGATCCCGCACTGCAGTCTGAAGTCGCGCAGGTCAAACCTGTGATGTCCGGTCATGACAGGCGCGTCAGCAAACCTGCCATCAGGCGGGCGCGTTCTGTCAGGCTGGCCACTTGAATATGTTCATTCAGCGTATGCAGACCCGCGCCCCGCACGCCCAGACTGTCGAGTGTGGGAATGCCCATCGCGCCTGTGAAATTCCCGTCTGATCCACCGCCCTGGCTGCGGCCTTCCATCTCAAAGCCCAGTTCCTTTGCGATCTGCTTGGCTACCTCAAAAATCTTGGCGGTGCCGGGGGTGTCAGGCTTCCACACGGGGCGGGTCACGCCGCGTTCAACCACAAAGTCCACCCCGTTTTTGGTGCCTTGCAGGGCCAGCATGCGCTGCACACCATCGTCAAGATCCTCTTGCTTTTTCGCCATACTCAGGGCCTCTGCAGCACAGGAGGAGGAGACGCAATTGACCCATTGGCCGGCATGGATGACGCCCACGGAAAAGGTGCAATCCTCGCCCGTCATGTCCTCGATCTCGATGATGCGGCGGGCCATGGCGGCGATGGCGCTCTTGCCATCCTTGAGACGGGCACCGGCATGGCTGGGCGCGCCCTTGGTCATCAGATTGAACCGCGCGATTGCGTAGCGCCCAATGGTCACGCCGCCGTCGTCATGGCCTGGCTCTGGCACCAGCACATAGGCGCTGCGCGCCGCCTCCGCCTCGATCAGATCACGGGTCGACGGGGTGCCGACCTCTTCGTCCGGGGTAAACAGCACCGTCACCGGCAGGGGCGTCGGTATACCCGCGCGGATCAGTTGGCGTATCGCCTCCAGCGAAATATAGTTGCCCCCCTTCATGTCCATCAAACCGGGGCCATAGCAAATGTCGCCGTCCCGTTTGAAGGGCAGCACGTCGAGCGTGGCGACAGGGTGCACCGTGTCCATATGTCCAGCGATCAGAATGCCGGGCACGCGTCCATGGTCCGGGTGCGGTATGCGCGCGCGCACTGACCCGCCAAAGCCCATGCGTCCGGGAATACGCTCCACGCTCGCCCCCATCGCGGCCATGTCATAGGCTGCGATGTCCATCATGCGATTGACGGCATCCGCGTCCCACGTGGGGCTTTCACATTCGATCCAAGGGCGCAGCCCCGCCAGCATCTGATCCGTGTCGAAAGGCAATTCAAGCGGGTTCATGCGGACAACCTCCGCTCGACGATGCGCGCCATGACGGAAGCACCCACCGGCAGCACGTCGGGATCAAGGAAAAAGCTGGGATTGTGCAGACCCGTGGTGCCTGAATGGCCAATCCGGCAATACGCACCCGGCACAACCTTTAGCATATCAGCGAAGTCCTCGGACCCCGTCGCGGGTTCGTCCGTGCCTGAGATATTTTCCTTGCCCACGATGTCTTCGGCGGCCTCGAGATAGGCGTCCGACAGCGCCGCGTCGTTCATCAGCACGTCGAATATGTTGCGGTGATCGATGCTGATCTCTACGCCGTAGGCGGTGGCGAAACCTGCACACAGCTCGCGCATGCGCTGCTCGGCCAGCTCACAGACCTCCTGCTTGAAGTAGCGGATCGTGCCAGCCAGCGTCGCGGTGTCAGGCACCACGTTATAGGCAGAGCCAGCGTGGATTTGCGTCACCGACAGCACGCAGGTGTCCAAGGGTGCCACGTTGCGCGACAGGATCGTCTGGATACTGCCCACAAGGTCGGCGGCGATGACCAGCGAATCGCGCGACTGGTGCGGCATGGCGGCATGGCTGCCCTTGCCCTGTACGGTGATGTCGAAGAAGGACGCGCCCGCCATCGCGGGGCCTTTGCAGATGCCCACGGTGCCCGGCTGCCCGTTGGGGGAGTTGTGCATGCCGTAAACCTCGTCGCAGGGGAAACGGTCGAACAGCCCGTCTGCCAGCATGCCCCGCGCGCCCCCCAATCCTTCCTCGGCGGGTTGGAAGATCAGCACGGCAGTGCCCGTGAAATCGCGTGTTTCGGCCAGATATTTGGCAGCGCCCAGCAACATGGTGGTGTGGCTGTCGTGACCGCAGGCATGCATCACGCCGGGGGTCTTGGAGGCGTAATCGAGGTTTGTCAGCTCGTCGATCGGCAGCGCGTCCATATCGGCGCGCAGGCCCACCCGGCGCAGCCCCTCGCGCCCTTTGATGATGCCCACAACGCCGGTGCCCGCGATGCCGGTATGCACCTCGTCCACGCCATATTCCTTGAGCTTGTCGGCGACGACGGCCGCCGTGCGATGCTCAGTAAAGCCAAGTTCGGGGTGTTGGTGAAGATCCTTGAAAATCGCGGTCAGCTCGGCTTTTGCCGCTTCGATAATGGGAAGGGTGGGCATGTTATTCTCCTTATTCGGCCGCCTCTGCAAAAGGGCGGAAATTTGCAAAATCCCAGTGCCGCCCTGGGGCGGCGGCGATCAACGCCTTGGTATAGTCCTGTTGCGGCGCACCCAACACTTGTGCTGCAGGCCCGTATTCGACCACGCGGCCGTATTGCATCACCAGTACATCGTCACAGATCTGCGCGGCGACGCCGAGGTCGTGGGTGATGAACAAAATGCCGAGGCCGAGCCGCTCCTGAAGCTCCGCGAGCAAATCGAGCACTTGCGCCTGAACGGATACATCCAGGGCCGACACGGCCTCATCCGCAACCAGCACATCGGGGTCCATCGCCAAGGCGCGCGCAATGGCGATACGCTGCCGCTGCCCACCCGAAAACTGGTGGGGAAAGCGGTCCACGGCGCTGGCAGGCAGACCCACCAACTCAAGCAATTCGCGGGCACGCTCCATCGCTTTGGCCCGCGGTGTGCCGAAATTGAGCGGCCCCTCGATAATGGATTGCCCGACCTCGATGCGCGGGTTGAGGGAGCGCATGGGGTCCTGAAAAACGATCTGGATGTTCTTGCGGTGCGGTTTCAGATCCTTCTGGCTCAGCGTGGCGATGTCCGTACCGCCCACCTTGACCGCGCCCGAGGTGGGATCGATCAGCCGCATGATGCACCGCGCCACCGTGGTCTTGCCGCTGCCGCTTTCGCCCACGATGCCCAGCGTGCGGCCCTTGGTCAGCGAAATGCTCACGTCCTGCACAGCCTTCACCTCGCGGCCCCGCTTGAACAGGCCAGTGCCGCCGTAGGTTTTGCACAGATCATCGGTCGCCAGCACGATATTGTCGGATTTGGCGGGCCTCTCCATGCGCGGCACTTGACTGGGCACAGAGCGCAGCAGGTCGCGGGTGTAGTCCGTTTGCGGGTGGCGCAGCAGGGTATTTACCGGCTGCGTCTCCATCACTTCACCCAGTTTCAGCACAGTCACGTCATCGGCGATTTCACTCACAACGCCCATGTCGTGGGTGATGAACAGGACGGCAGTGCCCTGCTGTTCGCGCAATTCTTGAATGAGCTTGAGGATCTGCGCCTGCGTCGTGACATCCAGCGCGGTCGTCGGCTCATCCGCAATAAGCAACTGCGGCTTCATCACCAGCGCCATCGCGATCATGATGCGCTGGCGCTGTCCGCCTGACAGCTGGTGTGGGAAACTTCGGTACATCTTGTCGACGTCGGGCAGATGCACGGCCTCCATCATCTCGCGCACGCGGTCGACGCGTTTGGATTTGGACATGTCGGAGTGGAACTCCAGCACTTCTTCAATCTGCTGGCCCACGCGTGCAACAGGATTGAGCGCCGTCATCGGCTCTTGGAAAATCATCGACATTGAGGTGGCACGCAGATCGCGCAATCGCGACTGTTTGGCACCCAGCAACTCCTCGCCCTTGAGCTTTATAGAGCCTGCGATGGGTGTGAGCACCGGCGGCAGCAAACCCATTGTGGCAAGAGCCGTCAGCGATTTTCCCGACCCGCTTTCCCCCACCAGACACATGGTCTGGCCTTCCTCAATGGTCAGGTTAAGCCCCTTGACGACCTGCTGGTCCTGCGCGCCGTTCAGCGCGATGCGCAGGTCCCTGATATCCAGAACGCTCATCGGTCAATTCCCCGCTTGGCCATACGAGGATCCAGCGCATCGCGCACCGCGTCCCCCAAAAGATTGATCGACAGGATCGCGACTGAGACAACCAGACCGGGCCAAAGTACGATACCGGGGTTGATCTGGAAATAGATGCGGCCTTCGGCCATGATGTTGCCCCAGCTAGGGGTCTCGGGGCTGATGCCCGCGCCGAGGAAACTCAGGATGGCTTCGGTCAGGATGGCGCTGGCGCAGATGTATGTGCCTTGGATGATCAGCGGTGCCAGCGTGTTGGGCACCAGATGGCGCCGCATGATCAGCCATGTGGGCGTGCCCGCCGCGATCGCGGCCTCGACATACGGTTCCTCGCGCGCCGACAGCACCAGCGAACGAACAAGGCGGATCACGCGCGGCACTTCGGGGATGGTGATCGCCACCAGAACGGTCCAGATGCTGGCCCCCCACAGCGATACGATCGCGATGGCCAGCAGGATCGACGGAATAGCCATCAGCCCATCGACCATGCGCATCAGCACCGCGTCAATCCAGCGGATGTACCCCGCCAGCAAACCGAAGAGCAGCCCCAGCACCACAGCGGCGATGGCAGCGGCCACCCCCACCACAAGCGAGATGCGCCCACCATAGATGATGCGGCTGAACAGATCGCGGCCGTAGGCGTCCGTGCCCAGCCAGTATTCGTCGCTGGGTGGTTTCAGCCGCACGCCGGGTGACAGACGCACCGGATCGTGCGGTACGACCCACACGGCCAGCACCGACCACAGGACTATGATCCCAAGAACCACGGTCGCCAGCGTCACCAGCCAGCTGGAAAAGATGATTTCGCGCGCGCGCCCAATCGGGGTGACGCGCACTGGAATGAGGGAGGCGGCGGATGTCTGATCGGTCATGCGTAGCGGATCCTTGGGTCAAGCAGGACATAGGCGATGTCGATGAGCAGGTTGATTACGACATAGATGAGAGAGGCGAGCAGGATCACGGCCTGGATCACCGGATAATCGCGGCTGAGCACCGCATCGACGGTCAACCGGCCGAGGCCCGGCAGGTTGAACACGCTCTCCGTCACAACCACACCCGAGATGATAAGCGCGAAGCCGATCCCGATCACGGTGATGATCGGCACCGAACAATTTCGCAGCGCATGACGCATGAGCACCTTATGCTCCGGCAGCCCCTTTGCGCGTGCCGTGCGCACATAATCGTCGCCGAGGATTTCCAGCATGGAGGTGCGGGTGATCCGTGCGATCAGCGCAATATAGAGCAGCGTCAGCGTAAATGTGGGCAGGGCGATGCGGTGAAAGAAAGGCCCGATCCCTTCGCCTATGGGACGAAAGCCCTGCACCGGAAACCATCCCAGCGACATCGAAAAGGCCGAGATCATCAGATAGCCGATTACGAACACAGGGACCGAAAAGCCCAGCACCGACAGCAGCATCACGAACCGGTCGATCAACGTGCCCTGTTTCCATGCCGCAATCACACCCAGCGGGACGCCGATGACGACGGACAAGATGATGGTCGTCAGCGCCAGCGAAATTGTCGGCTCCATCCGGTCGGAGATCAGGTCGATAACGGGCTGACCCGACAGGATCGAGGTGCCGAAATCACCTTGCAGCAGTTGGCCGATCCAGCTGAAGAATTGTACGAACAGCGGATCGTTGAGCCCCAGCGAGTCGCGAATGGCCTCCAGCTGTTGGGGCGTGGCAGTGTCGCCCGCGATGATCGCTGCGGGGTCGCCCGGTGTCAGACGCAGCAGCAGGAATACGAAAAGGGCGACGAACCCCATCACCGGGATCGCGGCAAGTATACGCTGCACGATATAGAGGACCATCGGGACGCCCTTTCAAAATATTGGGGGAATCCGGCCCCGCGCAGTGCACGGGGCCGAAGATGCGCATCACTTCTTGGAGATGTTCCAGAACAGTGGTGCGGGCGCATCGAGCACGCCTTCGAGGTTGTTGGACCACGCCGATGGCACAAAGTATTGACCAATGGGCGCATAGACCGCTTCTTCGTAAGCGATCTTCTGGATTTCAGTCGCCAGCACCTGCTGCTCTTCGAGCGTGGCTGCCGTGGCATAGGAAGTGCGCAGCTCTTCAAGCTTGGGCACATTTGGCCAGCCGAACCAGCCCCCGTCTGGACCCTTGCCGTTGACCATGTTGTTGACCAGCGGGTTGAACACATCCGCGCCCACCCAATTGGTCATGAACATGTGCCAGCCACCGTCGGCGATCGACGCCTGGCTTGCGCGTTTGCCCACCAGCGTCTGCCAGTCCATCGCCTGCAGATCGACGATAAATCCAGCGTCGCGCATCGCTTGTGCGACCACTACCGGTTGCGTGCGCAGCGTGCCCACGTCTGTGGGGTGCATGATCACAATGGGCGTACCATCGTATCCAGCTTCCGCTAGCAATGCCTTGGCCTTCTCCATGCCGCTGCCTTCCGTCAGCGTCTCCGAGCCAACGTCAGAGGCAAGAGGCGTATCGCAGACGAACATTGCACCGCACAGGTTATACAGATCGGGATTGCCGACCAGCGCATCCAGCACGTCTTTCTGATTTACCGAGGCGATGGCCGCCTGACGGATCTTCACGTTGTCCATCGGCGCGTTCAGCGTGTTGGGCCGCATGATCGTCTGGAATCCCAGCGCGTTCTGGTTTCTGACCGTCAGCTCAGGGTTGGCGGCAAGGATCGGCAGCAGGTCGGACGGGGGGCTTTCCCAATAGTCGATTTCCCCTGCCTGCAGCGCGTTGAATGCAGTCTGGTCGTCGGGCATGACCACCCATTCGACGCGGTCGACCATCACAACCTTACCACCGGCGGCAAAACTGGACGGCTCGTCACGTGGCACGTAGTCTTCGTTCTTTGCATAGACGGCGCGCACGCCGGGCTGGTATTCATCCGCGACCCATGTAAACGGTCCTGACCCGATCTGTTCGGGGATCGCCTCTGTCGAGGGTGTCGCGGCAAGGCGCGCGGGCATGATGAATGGCACGTTCGACGATGGCTTCGCCAGGCTGTCGATCACCAGACCGTAGGGTTGCTTGAGGTTAATGACGAACTCGTTGGGTTGTGCGCCCTGCTCCATGCTCTCGACAAAGTCCATCAGGACCTGCCCCATGCCGTCGCGTTCGCCCCAGCGTTTGATCGAAGCTGCGACATCCGCGCCGGTCACATCCGCGCCGTCGTGGAATTTCAGCCCGTCGCGCAGGGTGAAGGTGTAGACCAGCCCGTCGTCAGAGACGGTATGGGTGTCGACCATTTGCGGCTGTGGCACCAGATCTGAATCAAGTGCGTAGAGCGTATCAAAAATCATGTAGCCATGGTTGCGGCTCATGTAGGCGGTGGTCAGGATCGGGTCCAGAACCCGCAGGTCCGAGTGTTTGACCGCGCGCAGCGTCTGCGCATCGGCCATGCCCGCGATCAGCGCGGTTGCCGCGACAGTCGCTGCGAACATCGTGCCGCGTATAAGACCGCTTAGGCCCCTTGGCTTCGTTTTCAATGTCATTGGAATAGTCATTGGGTACTCCCCTGAGTGTTGGAAAATTATGCGCCGGGCGTGATCCACCCTTTTATGCGCGTCGTGTTCTGGTCAATTTGCAGTTACTGCCCTCCTCTCTTTTTGTGGTGTGAATGATGCGCCCAGCGGCTCAAGCCGGATGCCGGGTGCCAGATTGGTCCATGGCAGGCTCGCGGGGCTGATCGGCATCGGGCCGGGTGCCGTGCATGTCAGGATTGTCTCGGCGATGTCGTCGAAATCGGCGCGGAAATGGACCGAGCTTTTCACAACGAGGATCGCCTGATCCTCCGGCACGATGCCAACGGTGCGAAACATCTCTCGGTCAGCCATTTGCGCCTTGTTGGTGGTCACAACCACGCGCACGTCACCGATCCTCAGACAGGCGGACGGTCCCATGTCCATCGGCGCGCCGCCGTAGAAGGGGCCGGTTGCGATGAATTTGCCGTCAGTCAGCGTCTCAACTGTAAAGCGCGCCATGAACGGTGCGTCGCCGACAACGCCTGATTGACCGCCAAGCGCAATCTCGATCTGTGCGCCCTTGCCCGCCGCATGCGCAGCCTGTGCCGCGGCATGATCGACCATATTCCCGATCGCACCCGATGCGCCCAGCTCCACCATCGCCCGCAGCATGCCGGTCGTATTGCTGTCACCGCCCGCGCCGGGGTTGTCTTGCGTATCAGCGATCACCACTGGTTTGGAGGCGTCGCGCGCGATGCGCATTGCCTCGATCACGCCAGCGTCCGGCCCGAAGCTTTCACCGGCAAGTGCACTCTCTGCGTCCAACACCGCGCGATTGATCGTGTCAGCGGCATGCTCGGCGGCGGCTTGGGTGGTGCCGTAGCTGACCACCGTCGGCCCGCAGCCTGGAAAATCCGCCGCCGGAAAGCCGAAAAAGAAGGAGGTACTCGCCACGTCGCCGACCTCCTGAGCCGCTGTCAGATCATAAAGAGTGCGACCCGGCTCTTGCCGCGTGCTTTGCCAGGCGATGGGGACAAGAAACGGAAGCCTGCGGAACGCCTTTGCGAAAGGCGCACCGCGCGCCATCAGGGTCTCCAGCTGCTTCGCTGCGCGTAGGCCCGTGTCGGCCATGTCGACATGAGGATAGGTTCGGAACCCCACCAGCACGTCCGCCGCCGCGACCATCTTTGCCGTGATGTTGCCGTGCAGGTCCAGCGCGGCAGCAATGGGAACGTGCGGCCCCACGGCGTTGCGCACGCGTTCAAGAAGTTCTCCCTCGCCATCGTCGAGGTGTTCGGCAACCATCGCGCCGTGCAGGTCTAGAAACACGCCGTCGATTGTCCCCGCCGAAAGAATGCCCGCTATTATATCGTCTGTGATGCTTTCGTAGGCAGCTTTGGACACATGCGCCGACGGAATTGCCCCTGCCCACAGGATCGGGATCAGTTCCCATCCCGCTGATTCGCCGAAAGTGACCGCGCCGCCGATCCCCAGATTGATGTCGCGTCCCTGCGTCAGCACGGCCGCACCACGCGCCAATGGCATGTAGCCGCCGCCTTGGACGAAGTCGCTCATCTGCGCCTTGCTAGGCGCAAACGTGTTTGTTTCGTGCAAAAAACCAGCCAGCGCCACGCGCTTTGACATCATATTCTCCCTGATCGGCCGCGCACGAGGAGGAGGCAACTCTCCCCATAAACGCGGCAACAAAGTATTGCATCGCAATATCATCGCATCGTATAGAAATCGTAGAGCCTAGGATTACCCTAAGTCAATGAACTCCCACAGGGAGGGCCAAGATGCCCCGCAACACCACCCGCGCAGAGCCGGGAAAACGGGCACTGTCCGAAGATGAACGCGGCGGATCGCTGTTTGTTCAGTCCGTGGAAAAGGCGATGGCCGTGCTGGCAGCATTTCACCATGCCGACGGCCCGCTTACGCTGACAGATATCGCAGCGCGCGCCGGATTGGACCGAAGTGCTGCCCAACGCATGGTACACACGCTGCGGGCAACCGGCTATATCGAACGCAATGCAGACGGGCATGGCTTTGTACCGGGCCTGCGCATCCTTGATCACACGCTCGATTACCTGCGGATCAACCCGCTCGTGCGGCAGGCCACACCGGTGCTGCAGGAATTGCGCGCCTCGGTGCGCGAGCGGGTCGACCTGTCGCTGGTCGATGATCTGCGGCTGGTCTATGCGGTGCGGCTTCAGACCAAGCGGCAGACCTTCAACACGACCATAGTAGGTCACAGCGTGCCGATATTTTGCACCTCGGGCGGTTGGGCAGTGCTTGCGCGGATGTCGCAGGACCGCGCGCGTGATCTGATCGAACGCTCGGACCGGCGCCCGTTTACACCGCACACCATCACAGAGGTGGATGCACTGATGGAAGAAGTCGCACAGACCCGTGCGCGCGGCTACTCGCTGACCGTAGACCAGATTTTGCTGGGCGAGATCGCGATGGGTTTCGCCATTCTTGATAGCACCGGTGCGCCGCACGCGGCCATCCATATCGCAGGCTCCACCTCCGAGTGGACGCCGGAAGATTATGCCGCGCGCGTGGCCCCGCTGGGTCAGCAAGCCGCCCGCGCGCTGAGTAGATATTGATCCGATTACAGGAACCTACCCCATGGACCCTCTCACACTTCCCGGCCTTCACGCTCCCGCCAGCATCTCCATCGACCGCTGGGGCATGGCCCACATCCGAGCCGAAAATGATCACGATGCGTTCTTTCTGCAGGGCCTCAATGCCGCGCGCGACCGGCTTTGGCAGATAGATCTGTGGCGCAAGCGCGGCCTGGGCCTGCTTGCTGCGGACTTTGGACCGGGCTATCTGATGCAGGATCGCGCGGCGCGGCTGTTTCTCTACCGGGGTGACATGGCACCGGAATGGGCCGCCTACGGGGTCGACGCCAAAGCCATCTGCACTGCCTTTGCCAAAGGCATCAACGCCGCTGTTGATTTGATTGCAGCCGGCACATGGCCCCTGCCCCCGGAATTCACAGAACTGGGCACCCGGCCTGCCCATTGGTCGCCCGAGGACGTCGTGCGCATCCGCACGCATTGCCTGTCGCGCAACGCCACGTCCGAGCTGGCGCGGATGCAGGTCCACCGTCTGGCGGATGCGCAGACGGACCTGATGCGCGTGCCGCTGAGCCCGCCTGTGCCAGACACGGAATGGGAAACCACCGGCGATTGTGAACTGCCGGCGGGTGCGCTGGCGGTGTATGAACTGGCGACCGCGCCCGTCACCTTCCAGCGTGCACGCCTTGACGCCACGCTGGCAGAGGCGGACCGCTGGACCACCACAGACGCGCGCAAAACCGTGCAGCCCACGCCCCCCGCGATGGAGGGGTCAAACAACTGGGCCATCGCACCGGCCCTGACCAAGACAGGCCGCGCAATCATGGCCTCCGATCCGCACCGTCTGCATGCAGCTCCCTCGCTGCGCTATATGGTCCATCTTGATGCACCGGGGCTGAACCTCATCGGCGCGGGCGAACCGTCGTCGCCCGGCATCATGGCGGGCCACAACGGCACGGCGGCATTCAGCCTGACGATCTTTTGCGCCGATCAGGAAGACGTTATGGTCTATGAAATGGATGCGGAAGGCACCGCCTACCGCTTCGGGGACGGAACCGAAGCGATCACCCGCATCGAAGAAAGCTTTGCCGTCAAAGGACATCCCGACCAAATTCTGCCGCTCGATTTCACCCGTCACGGCCCTGTGGTATACAATGAGGGGGGCACGGCGGCTGCGGTCCGCACCGTCTTTACCGATCCGGGCACAGCGCCCTACATGGCAAGCCTCAAGGCAATGCGCGCCACCTCGGTGTCCGATTTCCGCACAGCATTGACGACATGGGGCGCGCCCTCGGTCAACATGGTTTACGCCGATACCACCGGCGACATCTGCTGGCAGGCGGCGGCCTATGTGCCGCAGCGCACCGGCTGGCGCGGGCTGATGCCTGTGGCAGGCGATGGGCGGTACGAGTGGACGGGCTACATGACCGCCGCGGACCTGCCTGCGATGGTCAACCCCGCCTGTGGCTATGTGCATTCAGCAAACGAAATGAACCTGCCCGCCACATGGGACCACGATGCACACCCCGTCGGGTTCGAGTGGTTCGAGGACGGGCGAGCGGACCGCATCGCGGATGTTATCGCGCAAGGCGGCGCACGCGATGTGGCTGAAAACTGCGTCCTGCAATGCGATACGTTTTCGCAGGTGGCGCTTGATCTGGTCGCGCTTTTACCTGACGGACACAAAGCCACCCAACTGCTGCGCGGCTGGGACGGCCATGCCCGCACCACAAGTGCGGCGGCGCTGCTGTTCGAGGTCTGGCTGTCGCTGCACCTGCGCCCTGCCCTGTTGGCCCAGATCGCGCCCGATGCGAAGTTGCGCGCCTATCTGGCACCCGGCAATATTCCCACTGTAGTGCGAGCGCTGCGCGGTGAGGTGGAGGGGCTCCTGCCTGCCGACATCGAGGCGCTTCTGACCGACACGCTGGCCGCCGCATGGGAGGACGTGCGCCACCGCTGTGGTCAAGATCCCAGCGGCTGGCAGTGGGGCGACCTGCACAAAGGGTATTTCGACCACGCCCTCACTCCGCTGGGCAAGAGCCATGATGTAGGTCCCGTCGCAACCGCAGGCAGCAGCACGACAGTGATGATGGGCCATTATGAGGCCCACGACTTTCGCGTCCGTAACGGCGCATCGGTGCGCATGGTTGTCGACGTGGGCGCGTGGGACAACAGCGTATGGATCAACGCCCCGGGCCAGTCCGGCACACCCGGTGACGCGCACTACGATGACCTGACAGCACTTTGGGCGGCGGGTGCCTATGTGCCGATGCTCTACTCTGCTTCGGCGGTGGACGCGGCGACCCGCACGCGGATCACGCTAGTCCCGCAAGGGGGATAATCCGCACCAACCCGCGATGAACAGCGCCAGCACCTTGGTCAGCTCGCGGACCGAAGCCAGCTCGACACGCTCGTCAAAGCCGTGGATGTTTTGCGCCCGCGGTCCGATGCAAAATGCAGGGATGCCGTAGTAAAGCCCGTAGAACCGCGTATCGGTCAGCGCGGTCATCTTGCTTTCTTCAAGCACTGCACCATCAAAAACGGTGCCGTAGGCCTCCTGCATCACGGCCAGCGCGGGGTCGGCTTCGGCACCCAGCACATAGCCTTCGGCCTGAAAACCGTTCCACACGACGTCTGGCGGACTGTTGGACAAAAACGGATGATCCCGCGCTGCCGAAGTGACGCATGCTTCGATCTCCGCCTTAGCCTGCGCCAGATCCTGCCCCGGCAATACGCCCATGCGGCAGTCGATATCGCACCACGCCGGCACGCTTGACGCCCAATCGCCGCCCGCAATCTTGCCTGCGTTGAAATTCAGCGGATGCGGCACGTCGCCGTACACCGGATCGGCAGCGGCGCGGTCGTTCCACTCTGCCTCAAGTTCCTGCAAGGCGCGGATCATGTCATAGCCCGCCATGATCGCATTGGACCCGTCGCCCGCCACAGACACATGCACCGGCTTGCCGCGAACGCGCAGGCGAAACCACAGCGCGCCTACTTGCGCACGGTTGATGGTGAAATCCGACGGTTCCGGCAACACGGCGGCGTCAGCGCGGTAGCCGCGCTGCAACACCGACAGCGCCCCCATACCGGTGCTCTCTTCCTCGATTACCGATTGAAAATGCACGGTGGCCGCAGGCGCAAACCCGGCAGCGCGCAACGCATCCAGCGCAAACAGCGCCGCAACCGTCCCCGCCTTCATATCGCCTGCTCCGCGCCCGTACATCCAGCCGTCCACAATCCTTGGATCATAGGGTGGATGGGTCCACATCTCTGCAGGTCCGGGCGGCACCACGTCCAGATGACCTTGCAGGATCAGCGAGCGGCCCTTGACCTCGGCAGGTCTGTGACTGCCAACCACACTGCGCGCACGGCTGAAATCTCCGATGACCGGACCAAAGCCGCGGAGTGGTTGTAGATCCTTGATGTCGATGGTCCAGTCGTCGACCTCATAGCCGCGCGTGCGCAGCGCATCGGCCATGAAATCCTGCGCCGGTGCCTCCTGAAACCGCTCGCTGGGTATTGCGACGAACCGCGCGAGAAAGTCGGTCTGATCTGCGAACCCCGCCTCGACGGCGTGGGTGATTGCGGCGACCGTTTCGGCCGGCAAGGAAAGGGGCAGTGGCGTATCTGATGTCATCGGTGCACTCCGTATGCTGATCTGGCCCCAGCATCCGCATCTACCCCACCCGCGTCAATCGCCACCGAAGACGCTGGGATTGCAACTGTGTTTGGTCGCCGCGCTACGCTGAGTGCTCGCCCTGCCCGCCCCGAGCGGTTTTGCTCTGACAGTGTGTGTGATCACAGTGAGACATAGTTCACAGACAAAATTGATTTTTTGGTCAAGCATAAAATACCGCCGGATGGCGGCTTTCAATTTGGAGGATCGAAAATGATCAAACTCAGCACATTGAATGGACGTTCCACCACCGTCGAACCAGAAAAAATCGGTGCCCTCGATGCGATACTGCGTGGCGGCGTGTCCGAACGTGGGTCACCGGGCTATGATGAGGCGCGAACCATCTGGAACGGGATGGTTGATCGCAATCCGGGGCTGGTTGTACATGCCAGAGGAGCGAGCGATGTTCAAAAGGCCGTCGCCTTTGCACGTGACCACAACCTGTTGATGTCCATTCGGTCTGGCGGGCACCAAATTGCCGGGCATGCGGTGGTGGATGGGGCTTTGTTGCTGGATCTATCTGCCATGACATCAGTCAGCGTCGATCCGGTTGCCAAAACCGCTCGGGTCGAGCCCGGCGCTTTGTTGAGCGACGTAGATAAGGAAACACAGGCACACGGGCTGGTTGTTCCCACGGGCATCAACTCGACAACGGGAATTGCCGGTCTGACCCTTGGTGGTGGATTTGGTTGGACAACGCGCAAGTTCGGCATGACAATCGACAACTTGCTGGCCGCCGAGGTGGTTACCGCCGACGGGGAGATCCTTGTCTGCGACGCCCGTCAGAATGCCGATCTGTATTGGGCGCTGCGTGGCGGAGGTGGTAACTTTGGTGTTGTGACAGCCTTTCATTTCCAGCTGCACGCCCTCGGCCCAGAGGTGATGTCCGGGCTGATCGTCCATCCGATCTCGGAGGCACCGACGCTGCTGCGCGAATTGACGACGATAACTGACACGGCAGATGATGCGCTGACGGTTTGGACGGTCATGCGAAAAGCGCCGCCGCTGCCTTTCTTGCCCGAAGAGTGGCATGGAAAGGAGGTGCTGATCTTTGCGGCTTGCTATGCCGGCGACATGGCCAAGGGTGAAAAAGCCTTGGCTGGCCTGCGCGCTCTGGGGGACCCGATTGTGGACGTGATCAGCCCACACCCGTTTGTGGGTTGGCAGGCCGCTTTTGATCCGCTGCTGACCGCTGGAGAAAGAAACTATTGGAAAAGTCACGACTTTTCCAGCCTGCCAGATCAGGCGATCAAGACGCTTGTTGAAGCGATCGCTCATCTGCCCGATCCGCAGTCCGAGGTGTTTATCGCACATGTGGGTGGCGCGATGGCACGCGTCCCGGTTGACGAAACGGCCTATCCTGAACGGTCTGCGCATTTCATCATGAATGTGCACACACGTTGGAGCGCCGCTGAAAAGGACGAGGCTTGCATATCGTGGGCGCGCAAGCTGTATAACGAGATGGCACCTTATTCGACGGGAAGTGCCTATGTGAACTTCATGCCCGAAGATGAGGCCGACCGGGTCGGCAGCGTCTATGGCGACAACATGCAAAGACTTTCGCAGATCAAGTCCAGATACGATCCGAACAACTTTTTTCGCTGCAATCACAATATATTTCCGGCCGGAGCCGCCGTCGCCGCAGAATAACGAAAGGGGCAAAACTTTGGGACGTTGGGCGTGAGAAGCCTTGCGTTCCGAGTGCTTGTTGGGGTGCAGTCTTTCAAGAGCGCTTGCTTTTCGGTGTTTAAATGGAATTGTAGCGGTGCACCGCAATAATATTTGTTGGTACTTAAGGTGACTGTTCCGGACCCGGCAATAGCGAAACCATCTGGAATGCGTTAACTTGATCGGCGTACCCTGAAGCAGCATTTGGTTTGGTATGAGCATGGACATCAACGACTGGCTGAACGATCTGGGTCTGCACCAGTACACTGATGCGTTCCAGCAAAACGATGTCGACGAGCAGGTCTTGCCCCTTTTGACGAGCGAAGATCTGAAAGAACTGGGCGTCAGCCTTGGACACAGAAAGCTCATTCTCGCTGCAATCCAAAACCTAACAGACGGGCCCACCAATGTTTTGACAGATGCCCATGACACCGCGGACGCGGGCGCGTCAGAGCCTTCTCTGGCCGTGGCACCCGATACGCGACCGGGGCCCTCCAAGAAACCCATCATTGCGGCCGCTGCGGAACGGCGACACCTGACGGTCTTGTTTGCAGATCTTGTCGGTTCGACAGAATTGACCAATCGGTTCGATCCTGAAGTCATGCGTGTGCTGCTGCAACGCTATCAGGATGCGGTTGCAGGGTCGGTCAGTCGATACGGCGGATACGTTGCGAAATACCTTGGAGATGGTTTGCTGGTCTTCTTTGGATGGCCTCGTGCCTACGAAGATCATGCCGTGCGCGCCATCAAGGCTGCGTTGGATGCCGTCAAACGCGTGAATGAACAGCACACACCGGATGGCGTGCCGCTGTCTGTCCGTATCGGCGTTGCCAGCGGCGAGGTCGTCGTGGGCGATACAATCGGTGAAAACATCTACGAAGAAGGCGCTATGACGGGGCCCATCCTGAACCTCGCTGCGCGGATACAGGAACATGCGCCGCCCAACTCGATCGTGCTGCCGGAAGAGGGCATGGAAGTAGCGCTGCGCCGGATTTTCGAGTTTTCCTCACTCGGGCCGGTGTCGCTGAAGGGATTTGATGCGCCTCGCACGTTGCTGCAGGTCAAAGGCGAGCGCAGTGCCGAAAGCCGTTTCCGCGCCACTCAGAACGAAAACGCGATCCACACCCTCGTGGGTCGCGATCTCGAAAAGGGCATACTGAAACAAGCGTGGCAGCGGGCGCAGAGCGGAGCGGGAGAAGTTGTCTTGCTGAGCGGCGAAGCAGGTATTGGCAAATCCCGGCTGATTGAAGATTTTCTGACCGACGATAGCGTTGCTGGAAGCGCGGATATAATCAGGTTGAATTGCTCTCCTTATCTGACCAGCAGCCCGTTCCACCCTGTTACAGAACGCATGACCCAAGACGCAGGAGTTAAACCCGGATTTGACGATGAACGCATTTTGGCACATTTGCGCACAATGCTTGAAGAAAGGTCGGGACTGAAGTGGCAGAATGTCCTTCCTGTTTTCGCGGCCCTTGTCGCACCACGCAGCACGGTTGCACAGGATGTCTTTGCATTGTCTCCGAAAGAACAGCGCGACATTACCATCCAGACGCTGATCAATACCGTAAAATTCCGTGCAAGCGCGCAACCTGTGATACTGTTTGTTGAAGATGCACATTGGATCGACCCTTCGACCCACGCGCTTCTCGACCGTTTCAAGGACATTTGCGCCGACCTGCCCTTGATGGTTCTGATATCTCACAGGCCCGAGTGGTCTCTTGATCAGTCCGAAGGCGACGCACATGTACAAACGCTGCGGTTGCGCCGCTTCGACACGGATCATGTCGCCGATTTGGTGTGGAATATTTCAGGGCGGGAGCCGGACCAAAATCTGATCAAGATGATCATCGAAAAGACCGATGGCGTGCCGCTTTTCGTGGAGGAGTTGACCCGTGCGATCATGGCATCCGGCGACAAGAGCAAGATCAATGTTCCCTCGTCATTGAAGGGCGCGCTGATGGCGAGGCTGGATGCGGTCTCGCATGATGCCAAACAGGTCGCTCTGGCAAGCGCTGTAATCGGTCGGGAGTTCGAGCCGACCTTGCTGATCGAAGCGATGTCAGGCAGCCAGATCGCCGTTCCCAAGTGCCTCGAAGAACTGCGGAAATCAGGCCTGATTTTCGAAAGTGGCCACAGCAGGGGCACCTATGTCTTTCGCCATGCGCTTATCCGCGACACGGCCTATCAATCGATGCTGGCATCGACACGCAGGCAACAGCATGCACGGGTTGCGCAAGCCATGATCAAATTGCGGTCTTCCGAAGTCGACCGTCAGCCAGAGCTTGTTGCCCGCCACCTGACCGAAGCTGAAGACTGGTCCGCGGCTTTTGAACGATGGTGCTCTGCAACCGAGATGGCTCTGGCCCGTTCGGCGGGCCATGAGGCGATGGCAAACGCGCAGGAAGCAACCGAGGCGGCGCAGCAACTGGGAGAGGAACCAACTCTTGAAGGGATAACTGCGAAAATCCTGATCGGAAGAAGCTACGACAGTGTTGGTCGCCTGCCAGAGAGTACCGTAGTCTTGGAAGAGGCATGGGACGCCGCGGGCAAGCTTGGAAACGTCCAACTTGGGGCCGATGCCGCGACCCGTTTTGCCGATACCGCGATGATGTCAGGTCGGTGGCATCAAAAGGCGATAGACTTTTGCCTGCTGGCTTTGAAAGCGCTGCCAAAGCAGGACGAAGTGCGTCGATGCGGACTGATGAGCCAGCTTGCGCGTGCCTACATGTTCAGCGGGAATTTTCGGGAAAGCCATAAGTTTGGCAAAGAAACCATGGAATTGGCAGCCAAACTGGAAGATCCCAAGGCGCAGTTTTCTGTCATGATGGCGCGCTATGGCGCTCCTGCCGTGGCACGCAGCAAAGACGAACTGGAGCATTGGCGCGACAATCTTGAGGCGATGCATGAAATCGCGGAGAAACTTGGCGGCATCGATCAAGGAAGGGACAGGACACTCAGCCTGTTTGTGGGCGCCGAAATGGCGGATCGTCAGCTTATGGATCATTCGCTGGATCTTTTGACCGAGATTTCCGGCAAGGAAAACCACCTGCAACTCTACTGGGTGCAAATCCATGCCCGCGCAATGGTCAACATTCTGAACGGAGATTTCAAGCGGGCCGAGCAATATGCGAATGAAGCTGTAAAAATCGGCCGCAAGACGCATGGGGCGCATGTTGAAGGTGTCTACGGTGTCCAGATGTTCACAATTCGCCGCGAGCAAAGCCGCCTGCAAGAGGTGGCCCCGGTCATCAAAAGTCTCATGACCGAGAGCCCTGAAGATGCAAGCTGGAAGCCCGGCTTTGGACTGATTGCTGCCGAGCTTGGCTTTAACGACGCCGCAGAGCGCATTCTGAACGAACTGGCGGAAACCGGTTTCGAACTACCCCGCGATGCCATGTATTCCACGACACTTTCCTATCTGGCAGACATCTGTGTCGCCGTAGAACACCTTGAACATGCAAAGACCATTTACGACATGCTGCTGCCTTACGAGCGTCTGACCATAACCGCTGGTGCGACGACTGTTTGCGCAGGGGCCGGAGCGCGAAGGCTTGGCAGTCTGGCCGCTTTGATGGGGGACTGGAATGCATCGGATCACATGTTTGAAACGGCCATGGAAATCGACACTGCAATGAATGCCCCCCCTGGATCGCCCATAGCAAATCGGCTTTTGCCTCAGCTTTGCGGCGGCGCGGCAGAAAACAGGATCAAGAGCGTGGTTTTCAACTGGAAGCTGAAGCGTTGGCAACGGCCCAAAAACTCGGTATGATTGCACTCACAGCCAAGATCAAAGGTCAGGCTACTTAGGTCTGGCTTTCTCGTATAGGAGAGTAAGATGGCAAGATTCATTATTGAGAGAAACTTTGCTGAAAAACTTGAAGTCGACGACGACGCCAAGAAGCACATCAAACAGATCAACGATGAAGAAGGCGTAGAATGGATCTTTTCGTTTCTCAGCGCAGACAAGCGTAAAACCTATTGCCTGTATGAAGCGCCAAATGAGGATAGCTTGCGCAAGGCAGCAGAGCGACTGAACATTCCCGCTGACGTGATCACGCCCGTGGATCGCATAGACCCCGGCATTTTTGCCTGATTGGAGCGCTGAGGGAACGCCAGACAGCCTGATCTGCCTTGCGATTTTCAGTCATTCGCGCTGGCGGTTTGATGGCGGTTTCGGACGCACGTAACGATTGCTCGGCAGCCAAGGTTTTTTTCAGCGTCCGAACTTGATCAGGTTTGCGAAAGCTGGGCAGAACCCGCTGCTTTGCGCGGAGCCCTATTCAGGGTGACAAGCTTCCAGTTCTGTCCGTGACGACACTGCACGAGCCCCTTGCGAGTTACCCACTCAGGGACATCTGGCGATTTCGCTCCGGTGTATGACTTTCAAGCTGGAAGCTTCCCCCAGGGTCCGCCACTCCCCCAGTCTGCAAAAGTCCCCTTACTGGGCGTTTTTCCCCAACGTATCTACGACTTGAGCGTGCTGAACCACAGACCAATCTTCATGCTCTTTTCGACGATAAACAGAGGTGCACGCGGCGGTGAAACACTTCTCGTCCTTCTCGGCTTTGACCCGGTAGCCCACGACGATAAGACCTTCTTCAGGCCGGGATATCGTCTTGTCGGAAAATGTCACCGCGTCCCAATCGGGTGTTCCGCTGACCGCTTCGACCGCCGCCTTGCCGCTCAAAAGATACGGCGCGTGGCTGAGCGCCATAATGCAGTCAGGATCGACCTGTTCATGATAGCGCTCTTCCGAAGCGCGCCAGAGGCTTTCCTCAAAATTCCAAAGCCGATCGTCGTCCATGGTACTCTCCTTACTTGTAACTTGTACGCAGTTTAACCTGAAGCCTTGGCCCGCAATTTCAAGGCTGACCTGCCAGTCAACTTGCACCCGGTTTGCCCATATCCGGCCAAAATCATATCCGCCAATCCCCAAACGATCCACGCTTCCGCCTTCAGATCGCAAAACCGGACCAGCAAACCCTGCTTGCGTGCATACCGCGCAGAAAGACCGATCTCGAAATTAAAGACGGCGCAGATTGCGTTGCAAAGAAACGATATTTAGGAGTGCATTTCCATATCGCAGGGCGGGATGCGAAACAGGCGAAGTCAAACAGACGCTTCGCCCGGACACACCTTCAAACGGGTCGAACCAATTCCCTCCTTTTCCAGGGCTACATTGATTCGAGGATGCCATGCTGCCAAATTTCCAGGTGCTCCCGCCCGATATGTCTAAATTTCAGGCACCCATCTCCCATTTTTTATGCGTTATCGTTACAAATCCTTCAGGCCGTCAAAAGTTTTCCTTGCTTTGAGTCAAAAACTGCGGCCCGATGAACCTATACTGAATTGGTTCTGAAAGGTGCGGAATGCCCGATCACTGCTGTGACAACTCCTCGCTTGCGCTGGAACGTCTGCGCACGATGCTGCGCGATATCCCCGCAACCGGACAAAGCCGGATCCCGACAGAACGCCAGTTGGCGGAAAATCTGGGTATCAGCCGCCGTTCGGTGCGCCGCGCACTGGAAGTGCTTGAGGCAGAGGGGCTGGTTTGGCGGCGTCAGGGCGCGGGCACCTTTGCAGGGCCACGCCCCGATACGCTGAGCGACTATCCAGACAGCAATCCGAATTTCTCCGAGGTGATGGAAGTTCGCCTGCGGCTTGAGCCACAACTGGCACAGTTGGCCGCCCTGCGCGCCACAGCTGCGGATGTTGGCCGCATGCGCGACATTCTTGACCGGCTCAATGGCACCGATGATGCGGACGGGCGCGAATTGTGGGATTCCGCCCTGCACCGCGAAATTGCGCGGGCGGCGGGCAACAAGTTCTTTCTGGCGATCTTTGATTCAATGGATCAGGCCCGCCATGACGAAACGTGGCGCGCCTTGCGCGAACGGGCGCGAAGCCGCGCCAACCTGTCCGTGACAACGCGCCAGCACAGCGAGCTTGTGGATGCCATCGCCGATCATGATCCGGTGCGGGCCGGTGCGGCGATGCGCGCACATCTGATGGCGTTGAACGAAGCGATCTTGAGGCTGACATCGCTAGAGGGGCTTGAAGATGCATCCTGAACCGGTTCTTGACGTGCAAGACCTGTCGATCCGGTTTCGCGGGCAACCTGTCGATCTCATCGACCGTGTCAGCTTCCAGATCGCGCGCGGCAAGACGCTGTGCCTTGTCGGTGAATCGGGCTGTGGAAAATCCGTCACATCGCTGGCCATCATGGGGCTGTTGCCCAAGCGCGCGGCCAGCGTGACAAACGGATCGGTCAGCTTCAACGGACAGGATATGCTGGGGCTGTCGGAAACGGCAATCGAAGACCTGCGCGGCAACCGCATGGCGATGATCTTTCAGGAACCGATGACCAGCCTTAACCCGGCCTTTACCGTCGGTCACCAAGTGGCCGAGGCCGTGCGTCGCCACAAGCTTTGCAGTAAGCCCGAAGCCCGCGACCGCGCGCTGGAGATGTTTCGTAAGGTCAGAATGCCCGCGGCCGAGAAACGGTTGGATGATTACCCGCACCAGATGTCGGGCGGGATGCGCCAGCGCGTGATGATCGCCATGGCGCTGGCCAATGATCCCGCACTGCTGATCGCGGATGAACCGACGACCGCGCTCGATGTGACCATTCAGGCGCAGATTTTGGACCTGATGCGCGAATTGCAGGACGAAACCGGTGCGGCACTTTTGATGATCACCCATGATCTGGGTGTCGTCGCCGAAATCGCCGATGACGTGGCGGTTATGTATGCGGGTCGGGTCGTCGAAAGTGGCCCGGTAGCGGGTATTTTCGAAGAACCGCAGCATCCCTATACGTTGGGCTTGATGGGCTCGATGCCCGCCATCACCGGGCGGCAAGGCCGGTTGCTGACTGTCCCCGGATCGGTGCCGCCGCCGGATGCGATGCCTCCGGGTTGCCGCTTTGCGACGCGCTGCCCCTTTGTCACCCAGACCTGCGAGACGGTGCGCCCTGACCTGACGACCGACAAAAGCGGCCATGCGGTCGCCTGTCTGCGCGCGCCGCTGGAAACCATGGTGGCGGCGCAATGACCGAGATCATCCTTGAAGCCCGCGATCTGCACCGCCGCTTTGACCAGGGCGGGGGCCTGTTTACGAAAAAGACGACGATCCACGCGGTCAACGGCGTGTCGATGCAGGTGCGTCGGGGCGAAACCTTTGCCATCGTCGGGGAATCCGGCTGCGGTAAATCGACATTGGCGCGGCTGCTCTTGCGCCTGATCGATCCCAGCGAAGGACAGGTGATTTACGAAGGGCAGGACCTGACGGAATTGGGCAATGTGCAGATGCGCGCCCTCAGGTCCGATCTTCAATTCATCTTTCAGGACCCGTTTTCGTCGCTTAATCCACGCATGACCGTAGCATCGATCATTGCCGAACCGTTGCGGGTGCACAGCCGCCTTTCCGCAAAGGAAAGGCGCGTCAAGGTGGCCGAACTGATGACCCGCGTGGGATTGCGGCCAGATATGGCAGACCGGTATCCGCATGAATTTTCAGGCGGGCAACGGCAGCGGATATGCATTGCACGCGCGCTTGCGTCGGGGCCGAAACTGCTGATCGGGGATGAACCGGTATCGGCACTTGATGTGTCTGTCCAGGCGCAGATCGTGAACCTGCTGGAGGATCTCAAGCAGGATCTGGGCCTGACGCTTGTTGTCATCGCCCATGACCTGTCCGTGATCCGCCACATGAGCGACCGCATCGCAGTGATGTATCTGGGCGAAATCGTCGAACTGGCCGACACTGAAACGCTCTTTACCGCGCCGCGCCACCCCTACACGCAGGCGCTGCTTTCGGCCATTCCGGTGCCCGTGCCGGGGGCGGCACGTGCGCGGACGGTTCTGGGAGGCGATATCCCGTCGCCCGCCAACCCGCCGCCCGGCTGCAAGTTCCACACCCGCTGCCCGCATGCGACCGACCTGTGCCGCACGGCAAAACCCGTCCTCGAAGGTGACGGCCACCAGATCGCCTGCCATCACCATAAATCCCTGCCCAATCCGGTGCTGCCCGTGGCCAGTTCCGGTTCCCGCAGCCCTGCCGCCGAGGCGCGCTTTGCGCTGTATCGTGCGGCGACCCAAAACAATAACACCAGCAAGGAGACGACCCCGTGAAAACAGCAACTCTCATGACGACGCTTCTGGCCTCTGTCGCGATGACGACAACGGCCTTTGCCGCTGATCTTCGGATCGGTCTGCAAGAAGACCCCGATGCACTGGACACCGATCAGGCCCGCACTTTTGTCGGCCGGATCGTTTTTGAATCGCTTTGCGACAAATTGGTCAACATCACACCTGACTTGGATTTCGTGCCCGAACTGGCCACATCGTGGAGCTGGTCTGAGGACGGCCAGACGCTGACGATGCAGCTGCGCGACGATGCGCTATTCCACGATGGCACGCCCTTTGATGCCGCGGCAGTCGTTGCCAATATCGAACGGTCGAAAACCCTGACCGAAAGCCGCCGCAAATCCGAACTGACCTCGGTCGATACGGTTGTAGCCACCGGCCCGTTCGAGGTGACATTCAATCTTGCCTCACCCGATGCCACCCTGATCGCACAGCTGTCGGACCGTGCGGGGATGATGATTTCCCCGACTGCGGCCGCTGAAAAGGGTCTGGAACTGGCCAATAGCCCGGTCTGTTCAGGCCCCTATCAGTTCGTCGAGCGGATCCAGCAGGACCGCATCGTTCTGGAAAAATTCGCCGACCATTATGACGCTGACAGCTACAGCTTTGACCGGCTGGTCTTTTTGCCGATCCCCGATACAACCGTGCGTCTTGCCAACCTGCGTTCGGGCGATCTTGACATGCTGGAACGTCTGGCCCCGTCGGATGCGGCAAGCGTCAAAGCCGATGACAGCCTGCAATTCGCAGCGGCCACCAGCCTTGGCTATCAGGGCATCACCGTGAACGTCGATAACGGTGCGCGCTCTGAAACGCCCTTTGGTCAGGACAAGCGCGTCCGTCAGGCCCTGTCGCTGGCCATCGACCGCAACGTGATCAACGATGTCGTGTTCGAAGGGGTTTATGCTGCGGGCAACCAGCCGTTCCCGCCAACCTCGCCATGGTATAACCAATCCTTCCCAATTCTGGACCGCGATGTCGATGCGGCCAAGGCATTGCTAGCCGAAGCCGGCCTGCCCGACGGGATCGCGATTGAAATCCAGGCCCCCAACAATCCGGTGCAACTGCAGTTGATGCAGGTGGTGCAGGCAATGGCCGCCGAAGCAGGCATTGATATCTCGATCACCGCGACGGAATTCGCGACCATGCTGCAACAGCAGTCTGCAGGCAACTATGACGCTTCGCAGGTGGGCTGGTCGGGACGGACCGACCCCGACGGCAACATCCATTCCTTTGCCACCTGCGAAGGCGGGTTGAACGACAGCAAGTTCTGTTCCGAAGAGGTCAACACTCTTCTGAACGAAGCGCGGCTGTCAAACGACCCTGCCGATCGCAAGGTCAAGTATGACGCGGCCACCGCGATCCTGAATGACGAGATGCCGATCATCTATCTGTATCACCAGACATGGCTCTGGGCGATGTCGGACAAGGTGCAAGGCTTTACCGCCTATCCTGACGGCATGATCCGTCTGTCTGGCGTGACGATCGAATAACGCGCCTGCACGGCACAGCCCTGCCCCTTTCGGGGGGGCAGGCAAGCACCAATTGCCCGGGGCCGGATGGCCCGGGGCACCACCTGATATTACGGACAGGCCAATGTTGTTGTTCATCCTCCGCCGTATCCTAATTGCGGTTCCCACGCTGATCCTTGTTTCGATGTTCGTGTTCACCTTGCAGAAACTTCTGCCCGGCGATCCGATCCTCGTGATGGCAGGTGAAGACCGCGACCCCGAGGTGATCGCGCTTTTGCGGGAGAAATACCGCATGAACGAACCGTTGGTGATGCAGTATCTGTATTGGGCCCGCGATGTCCTGAGCGGTGATCTGGGCGTATCGCTGCGCACCAATGAACCGGTTCTCAGCCTGATCGCATCCAAGCTGCCGGTCACGATCCAGCTGGCCGTGATGTCGATGCTGTTTGCCTTTCTGGTCGGGATTCCCGCGGGCATCCTGTCGGCGGTCCGCAAGGGCACTTGGATCGACTGGCTGGCCAATCTTCTGGCGCTGTCAGGTTTGTCGATCCCGAATTTCTGGCTGGGGATCATGCTGATCCTGCTGGTCTCGGTCAATCTGGGGTGGTTGCCCGCGTCGGGCTATGAAAGTTTCTGGGTCGATCCGGTCAAATCCCTGACCACGATGATCATGCCCGCCTTTGTGCTGGGCACCGCACTGGCCGCGACGCTGATGCGCCACACCCGGTCAGCGATGCTGGGCGTGTTGCAGGCCGATTACGTGCGTACCGCACGGGCCAAGGGCTTGCGGGGGCGCGCAGTGATCCTCAAGCACGCGTTTCGCAATGCTGTCTTGCCGGTCGTCACCCTGTCGGCGCTGCTGTTTGGCGAATTGCTGGCGGGTGCCGTTCTGACCGAACAGATCTTTACCATCCCCGGTTTCGGAAAGCTGATCGTGGATGCGGTTTTCAACCGCGACTATGCCGTGGTGCAGGGCGTCGTGCTGTGCACGGCAGTTGGGTTCATCTTCATGAACCTTGTGGCGGATGTGCTTTACGTGATCCTGAACCCAAGACTGAGGACGTCACAATGAATGTTGCGACTGTTGCACCCGCCAAACCCGCCAACCGGACATGGCTCAAGCTGCGCGCCAACAAAAGCGCGCTTGTGGGGGTTACGCTAGTGACGTTTTTCGTGGCCATGGCGCTGCTTGCGCCGGTTTTACCCATTGCCGATCCGATCGGCACCGATTGGGGCGCGATCCGCAAGCCGCCCTCGGCTGCCGCGTGGATGGGCACCGACGAGATCGGGCGCGATGTGCTGTCACGCATGGTCTGGGGTGCGCGGGCGTCACTGCTGGCGGGGGTCGTGTCGGTCTTGATCGCGGTCGCCATCGGCGTGCCTTTCGGCCTGATATCAGGGTATTTCGGCGGCTGGACCGACAGTATCATAAGCCGCATCACCGATGCGCTGCTCGCGATGCCGTTCCTGATTATGGCGATTGCACTGGCCGCGTTTCTGGGCCCGTCGCTGACCAATGCGATGATCGCCATCGGTCTGTCGGCAGTGCCGATCTTTATCCGCCTCACCCGGGGTCAGGTGCTTGCCGTCAAGACCGAGGATTACGTCGAAGGCGCGCGCGCCATCGGTCTTGGGCATATCCCGATCATGACGCGCTATATTCTGCCCAATGTATTCCCGCCGATCCTGGTGCAGGCAACGCTGACCATCGCCACGGCCATCATCGCAGAAGCCTCGCTGTCGTTTCTGGGGCTGGGCCAGCAACCACCCTCACCCAGCTGGGGGTCGATGCTGAACACCGCCAAGAATTTCCTGTCGCAAGCGCCGTGGATGGCGATCTGGCCGGGGGCCGGAATATTTCTGGTCGTGATTGGATTCAATCTTATGGGTGACGGACTGCGCGATGCGCTTGATCCGCGCGAACACTGACTAATCGGAGGAACTGATGTCTGCCTTTACCACGCGCCCTGAAATTCTGGGCCGGTTCGGGGTTGTTACCTCGACCCATTGGATTGCATCCGCTGTGGGGATGAAAATCCTTGAACAGGGCGGCAACGCCTTTGATGCGGCCGTTGCGACGGGTCTTGTGTTGCAGGTGCTCGAACCGCATCTGAACGGGCCGGCAGGCGATCTGCCCGCGATCATTTATTCCAAGGCCAAAGACAAGGTCGAGGTGATCTGCGCGCAGGGCCCCGCCCCTGCCGGTGCCACGATTGATCATTACAAAGCCGAAGGTATGGATGTCATCCCCGGCGACGGGTTGCTTGCCACGGTCATTCCGGGGGCATGGGACGGATGGATGCTGATGCTGCGCGATTATGGCCGCCTGTCGCTGCGCGATGTGCTGGAACCTGCGATTTACTATGCAGAAAAGGGCCATCCAGTTCTGCCTCGGGTTGCGGCCACCATCGCGGGGCTTGGCAATTTCTTTCGCGACGAATGGCCGACATCCTATGAGACATGGCTACCGGGGGGGGCCGCACCGCAACCCTGGGCCAATGTCACCAATCCCGCGCTGGCCGCGACATGGACACGCATCCTGTCGGAAGCCGAAGGCAAACAGGGCCGAGAGGCACAGATCGACGCCGCGCGCGACGCCTTTTATCGCGGTTTCGTGGCTGAAAGGATCGGGGATTACCTGGCAAAGGCCGAGGTCATGGATGCCTCTGGCACAAGACACAAGGCCGTGCTGACAGCCGACGATCTGGCCGAGTATGCCGCCCATGTCGAGGCGCCGCTGACCCTTGACTACCACGGCTGGACGGTCGCGAAATGCGGGCCATGGACGCAGGGGCCGGTGCTGTTACAGGCGCTTTCGTTGCTGAAAGGGTTTGACCTTGGCGCGATGGATCCCAATGGCGCGGATTTCATCCACCATGTCGTCGAAGCCAAAAAACTCGCCTATGCCGACAGAGAAGTTTATTACGGCGACCCCGACTTTGCCAATGTGCCCTTGGATGTCCTGCTGTCCGACAGCTATGCCGATGCGCGGCGCGCACTGATTGGCGACCGCGCCAGCATGGATCTGCGCCCCGGCAGCATACCGGGGTTTGCGGATCAGGCCGAAAAAACGATGGCCCTGCTGGAGGCGCTCAGCCGCACCGATCAGGCGGTTTATGAACCGACCATGGCACATCTGTCCGAAAAGAAGGGCGACACCGTCCATATCGATGTGATCGACAGTGACGGCAACATGGTGTCGGTCACGCCGTCGGGTGGCTGGCTGCAATCGTCGCCGACCATTCCGGGGCTTGGGTTCTGTCTGAACAGCCGCGCGCAGATGTTCTGGCTGGAACCGGGGCTGCCCACCTCGCTGGAACCGGGCAAACGGCCGCGGACCACATTGACGCCGTCACTGGCGCTGAAAGACGGGATGCCGCAGCTGTCCTTTGGCACGCCGGGGGGCGACCAGCAGGATCAATGGCAGTTGGTGTTCTTCCTGCGCTATGCCCACCACCGGATGAACCTCCAAGAGGCGATCAACGCGCCGCTGTTTCATTCCACGCATTTCCCATCCAGCTTTTACCCACGTTCGCGCCAGCCGGGCATGATCATGGCCGAAACAAGCCTTGGCGCGGGCGTGCTGAACGATCTGCGTGCGCGCGGCCATCTTGTGACCGAAGCCGAACCCTGGAGCGTGGGCCGCATGACTGCAGCGCGGCGCGATCCGGATGGATTGCTGCGCGCCGCCGCCACTCCCCGCCTGATGCAGGCCTATGCTATAGGACGTTAAGACATGACATATTCCATCGTTTCCCGTGACCCTGCCACCGGCCATCTGGGCATTGCTGTTGCCAGCCGTTTCTTTGCCGTGGGGTGTGCTGTACCCTTCCTGAACGGACGTGTCGGGGCCGTCGCCACCCAGGCCTTTGTAAATCCGACCTATGGGCCTGACGCCCTGCGCTTGTTAAGCGCGGGCGCACCACCCGATGCGATCGTGCCGATCCTGACGGAGCGCGATGACGGGCACGCCAACCGCCAGTTCCACCTGATCGATGCGCAGGGGCGCAACGCGGCCTTTACCGGTGGCACCTGCGTCGATTGGTGCGGGCATCTGGTGGCGGATGGTGTATCGGTTGCCGGCAACATGCTGGAAGGCCCCGCCGTCATCGCCGACACGCTGGCGGCCTATCAGGCGGCGCTGGACAAACCGCTGACCGAACGGCTTCTGATCGCGATGCAGGCGGGCGAGGATGCGGGCGGTGACAAGCGCGGCAAGCAATCCGCCTGTCTGGTGATCTACCGCGATCAGGATTATCCGTGGCTGGATATCCGCGCCGATGACCACGCCGACCCGTTGGCCGAACTGCGTCGTCTTTATGCCGTGGCGCAGGAGCGGTTTCTGCATGTGGCCGAAACCATGCCAACCCGTGAAAACCCCCATGGCATGATCGACCGGCGCGCCATTGACGACACCATCGCCAGGCTGGAGGCTGAGCGGATCGCGGCCGGGCGGCCAACCGCATCTCATATGGCAAACAAGGGCTAAACGGCGCATTGGGCAGTCCAAAGCGTTTGCGGCAAGACTGTAAACGCTTCCCCGCCTTTCGCGTCAGCCGCGCAAAAAGTGCCGCGCAAGGCGCCCCTGTGATCACCGGATCATTTTCTGATCCTGCTTACACTCGACCTGTAGTGGCTCGGGACAGACGGTGTTTGCCCGCCTCCAGAAACCCTTTCGAGCAGCTGTAATCCCCCCTCGGGTACTACAAAAAATGGTGAAGATCATTTTGGCCAACTGTGCATTTCTCCACCTCAGCCTTCAGTCAAACCGCTGCCAAGAGACACTTAACGGGAAATGCAGGCTGCCGATAATATGGGCGGTAATCAGGGCGTTTTCACAGTTGGAATATGACTGATTTTCCAAATCTCGTACGTCTACTGCTCAATCCAGTGGCAATTGTCTGTTCAGGGTTTGGTTCTTGTGCTTTTTTATTGCCATTGATGATTATCTCTGCTGACCCTGAAGCGATGCAGCGACTTCTCAAAATCACGATCGTCGAAGGTGACCCGGCCCGCGCCGCGCTCATTGAAGAAAGCTTGTCTCGTGCAGGCCAATACGAATTGAATATTGTGACGGACATGAACCGTCTCACGGCTGCCGTTGCAGCGCAAAATCCGGATATCATTCTAATAGACCTGGACAACCCCTCACGGGATGCGCTGGAAACCTTAACGCTTGCTTCTGCCCCGCTGGAGCGGCCCGTCGCACTTCTTGTTGACCACAGCGACGCCAATTTGACCAAGATTGCGATTGAGGCGGGCGTTTCGGCCTATGTTGTAGACGGATTGCGCGCCGACCGTCTGAAGCCGATCATCGACGCTGCCGTTGCGCGGTTCAATATGTTCCGGCAGATGCGCGTAGAGTTGGCTGCGACCAAGCGTGCGCTGGAAGAGCGCAAGGTCATCGACCGCGCCAAAGGTCTGCTGATGAAGGCCAAGGGGATTGACGAACAGGCCGCATACGCATTGTTGCGCCGCGCCGCGATGGACCAGGGCCGCAAGGTCGTCGACGTGGCCGAGGCACTGGTCACCACAGCGGGCCTGTTGTCATGACGACGATGCTTGTGGGTTTCTTGCCGCTTGTCGACGCGGCCCCGCTGATTGTCGCCTCCGAAATGGGCTTTGACAGGGCCGAGGGGGTCACGCTTGACCTGCGACGCGCCAATTCGTGGTCTGCGTTACGGGATATGGTGTCCATTGGACAAGTCACAGCGGCGCAAATGCTGTCGGCGATGCCTGTCGCCACGGCGCTTGGTCTTGGTGGGTCGGCATCGCCGCTAGCCGCAGTGGCCGTTCTGTCGACGAATGGCGAAGTTGTCGGTGTCAGCAACGAGATAGCAGGCCGTATGCGCGATGCGGGCCATTCGTTCGGAATGGACGACGCCTATACCGCTGGACAAGCACTGATTGCCACTGCCAATGGTCCTTTGCGCATCGCTGTCCCCTTTCCGTTCTCGATGCATGCCGAGCTTTTATATTATTGGCTGACCGCTCTTGGTCTGCCGTCGCCTGCGGCACTGGACATCCGCACCGTGCCGCCACCGCTCATGGCTGCGGGTCTCGCTGCAGGCGAGCTTGACGCCTTCTGCGTGGGTGAGCCTTGGGGGTCCATGGCGGTAGAGGCTGGCGCGGGCGCATTGCTGTTGCCCGGTTCCCTAATTTGGCCGGGTACGCCGGAAAAGGTTCTGGGCGTCCGTGCAGATCTGGCGGATACCGATCCCGAACCGCTGCGCGCTGTTATCCGGGCCTTGTGGCACGCTGGCCAGTGGCTTGCCGATCCACAAAGCCGAACCACGGCCTGCGAGATGCTGGCGGGGCGCGATTACCTTGATGTGCCGGCAGAGGTCATCGACAGGGCTTTGTCCGGTCATCTGACCATTTCCGGGCGCGGCGAAAGCCGCAGCGTGCCGCAGTTTGTCGATTTCGCACGCTATTCACCGCAACCTGACCACGCTGCATGGATCGGCGAGCGGCTTGCCGCCCGTCTGGGGCTGGACCGAACTGCGGCCCGCGCTGCGGCGATGGCGACATACCGCACCGAACTGCATGATCAGGCCCTGCGGGCGATTCCCGGATATCAGCGGCGTCCAACCCCTGATGATCTTTCGTTCGACGGTCAGAAATTCAGCGCTACACAGCAAGAGTGATCGAAAAAGCGGCAGTCCAATGCCGCAGTGCAGAAAGTTTACGGGATTCTACAAAATCTCCAGCCTCGGGCATTGATTAAGCAACCGCCTTAAGCATTGATGATCTCAAGTAGACAATGGTGTCCACCTGATCCCATTCCCAAAGTCCGGGTAATCCGAGCAGAGCCGCTCGACCCTTTGTGCAAAGGCGCAAAGTTGGTCAGCGGCTATTTTTCGTTCGTTCGGGGCTTTCCTTCCTCCTCCCGAACCTCACAACAGGATATTTTCATGAGGAAACTCGCACTCTCCCTGATGGCAACCACGATGCTGACCGGGCCCGCCCTCGCCGAAATGCTGGCGCTTGAAAAAGACGAACTGAGGTTCGGCTTTATCAAGCTGACAGACATGGCACCGCTCGCTGTGGCCTATGAAAACGGTTACTTTCTTGACGAAGGTCTTTTTGTCACGCTGGAGGCGCAGGCCAACTGGAAGGTCCTTCTTGATGGTGTGATCGGCGGTCAACTGGACGGAGCGCACATGCTTGCGGGCCAGCCGCTGGCCGCGACAATCGGCTACGGCACAGAGGCACATATCATCACGCCTTTTTCCATGGACCTGAACGGCAATGGCATCACCGTGTCGAATGCCGTCTGGGAAGAGATGAAACCGAACATCCCCAAAGACAGCGATGGTAGGCCACAGCACCCGATCAGCGCGTCAGCGTTGAAGCCCGTCGTTGACAGCTACAAGGCCGCGGGCAAGCCGTTCAACATGGGCATGGTGTTCCCGGTCTCCACCCATAACTACGAGTTGCGCTACTGGCTTGCAGCCGGTGGTCTGAACCCCGGACTTTACACACCGAGCGATAATTCGGGTCAGATCGGGGCAGACGTCATGTTGTCCGTCACACCGCCACCGCAGATGCCCGCAACCTTGGAGGCTGGCACAATCGACGGATATTGCGTGGGCGAGCCCTGGAACCAGCAAGCAGTCGTCAAGGGGATCGGCGTGCCGGTCATTACTGACTACGAGTTGTGGAAAAACAACCCCGAGAAGGTTTTCGGGATCACCGAAGCCTTTGCCCAAGAAAACCCGAACACCACGCTGGCACTGACCAAAGCGCTGATCCGCGCGGCGATATGGCTGGATGAAAACGACAACGCCAACCGTCCAGCGGCAGTCGATATGCTGGCACGCCCTGAATACGTAGGGGCCGACCGCGAGGTGATCGCCGCCTCCATGACAGGCACATTCGAGTATGAGAAAGGCGATGTGCGCGAAGTGCCCGACTTCAACGTCTTTTTCCGCTACAATGCGACCTATCCCTATTACTCTGATGCAGTCTGGTATCTGACCCAGATGCGTCGTTGGGGTCAGATCGCCGAACCAAAAGATGACACGTGGTTCGACGAAACCGCCAAATCCGTCTATCGGCCCGACATTTATTTGCAAGCTGCGCGCCTGTTGGTTGACGACGGGTTGGCAAACGAGGCCGATTTTCCGTGGGAGACCGACGGATACAAAGAACCGACGCCTGCGGCCGACATCATTGACGGCATTCCCTACGACGGCAAAGCCCCCAACGCATACATCGACAGCCTGCCCATCGGCCTGAAATCCGACGAAGCCGCGGGCGGCTGACGCCCTCGTGCCGCCCCGGATCGGGGGCGGCACATTTTTTCCTGATCCTATCCCATCCCGGAGACCCATCATGACTGCCGTCGACCCAGACACCATCGAAGCTCAGCACCGCGAAGCCCGTCGCGCAATCTGGTTCACCCGTCTCAATAAAGCCGACGCCTGGTTCGGTGTTCTCGGCCTTGCTTGGGTCACACCGTTGATGAAAGCCGCAGCCGGTGACAACCCGCGTGGCCAACTCAAGGATGTTTGGCGTCTTCTGGGCGTCCCGCTTCTGTCGATCGCCATCTTCCTGCCACTCTGGTCTGCTCTTGCGCCCAAAGTCGTCACGTCACTTGGCGCGATCCCGGGCCCCGTTGCGGTCTGGGAAGAGGCCAAAGGCCTTCACGCCGACGCCGTGGTGAAGTGGGATAAGGAGGCGGTGTTCAACGAGCGCCTTGCCTTGCGAAACCAGAAGCTTGTCGATGCCGGTCGCGAAGCCGATGTAAAGATAATCGCCTATACCGGATCGCCGACCTACTACGGGCAGATCTGGACGTCGATCAATACAGTATTTTTCGGATTTCTGATTGCGTCGGTGATTGCCATTCCACTGGGCATTGCGGCGGGCCTGTCACCCACTGCAAACGCAGCACTGAACCCGCTGATACAAATCTTCAAACCGGTGTCGCCGCTGGCATGGTTGCCCATTGTGACAATGGTTGTCTCTGCCGTTTACGCGACCAATGACGGGATGTTCTCGAAATCCTTCCTGGTGTCGGCCATCACTGTCACGCTTTGCTCGCTTTGGCCCACGCTGATCAACACGGCCCTTGGCGTGGCGTCGATCGACCGCGACCTGATCAGTGTCAGCCGTGTGCTGAAGATGGGCCCCTATGCCAAGATTACCAAGCTTGTCCTACCCTCTGCCCTGCCCCTGATCTTTACCGGTCTTCGTCTGTCCTTGGGCGTTGGCTGGATGGTTCTGATCGCGGCAGAAATGTTGGCCCAAAACCCCGGTCTTGGCAAATTCGTCTGGGATGAATTCCAGAACGGATCATCCCAAAGCCTTGCCCGGATCATCGTCGCGGTGCTGACCATCGGCATCATCGGTTTCCTTTTGGACCGTGTGATGTTCGCGCTCCAGTCGTTTTTCACCTTCTCAGGTCAGCGGTGAACGACATGAGCATTTTGCAATTCAAAGACGTCAGCAAGGGCTTTGGTGAGGGAACGAACCGCGCCGAAATCCTCAAGCACATCAATCTGGATGTGAGAGAAGGTGAATTCCTTGCCATCCTCGGTTTTTCCGGCACCGGTAAATCGACCCTTATGAACCTAATTGCGGGGTTGGAGGAACCAGACAGCGGCAAGCTGACGTTTCGTGGCAAGGCCATTGAGGGCCCCGGACCAGATCGCGGTCTGGTGTTCCAAAGCTATCCGCACAACGGGACGCCGCGTTGTTATCGCTGGCGGCGGCGAACAAGCCGCCCAAAAAGCGCGGCTTATTTTAAAAACCGATGCAAGATTGATCTTGCTCGCCACCACATTGGACCCGGAATTGACCAGCATGGTCGCATCCGGTCGTGCGGAACACGAAACCGCACCGATAACACCCGCCAGTTTTGCAGACGCGGCCCTCGTCTTTATTGCCACAGGCTGCCCCGGCATCGATGCGGCCCTGCACACGCTTGCCAAAGCCGGTGGAGCGATGGTCAACGTCGTCGACCAACCGGCCTTGTGCGACATGACCACACCGTCGCTTGTCGACCGCGACCCCGTTGTCGTCGCCATTGGCACGGAAGGCACCGCACCTGTCTTGGCCCGACAAATCAAAACCCAGATCGAGCAAATTCTGGACCCGCGCCTTGGATCTTTTGCAGCGCTGGCGGGACGCCTTCGCGAAGCTGTTGCAGCACAGGTGCCGCGCGCGGACCGCCGCGCATTCTGGCGATGGGCATTTGGCGATGCGCCGTGGCTCTTGCACAAGACAGGACAGGAACGCGCCGCGGCCGATCTGCTGAAACAGGCAATTGCAACTGGAAACCTTCGCGCACAGCAAGGCCATATCGCGCTTGTTGGTGCCGGTCCCGGTGCACGTGATCTGCTTACCCTTCGCGCCGTCGAACGCCTGCAAGAAGCGGATGTGATATTCTACGACCGCCTTGTCGACACAGAGGTGCTGGAGCTCGCTCGCCGCGACGCCGAGAGGGTTTTCGTCGGAAAAGTCGTCGGTGCCCATGCTTGGCCGCAGGACCGCATCAGCGCCCTGATCGTTGCCGAAGCGCGCAAGGGCCGCCGTGTGGTGCGCTTGAAATCCGGCGACCCGTGCATCTTTGGCCGGGCAGCCGAGGAACTTAGTGCAGCCAGCGCGGTCGGCATACCTGTCGAAATCGTGCCGGGTATCACTGCGGCCAGCGCCGCCGCAGCGCTCATGGGGCAATCCCTGACCGAACGCGGCCAAACAGATACCCTTGTGCTGACCACGGGCCACCATTGCACGGATGATATCCCGGAATCCTGGGCTGAACATGCCCTGCCAGGAACGACGCTGGTATTTTACATGGGCGTTGGCAACGCCAGCAAAACTCGCTTGTCTCTATTGCAGCACGGCATTTTTTCCGACACGCCCGTCACGATCGCATCCGATGTAAGCAAACCCGGTCAATGTTTTCAGACCACGACACTTGATGATCTATCGGATCATCTAGCCGCAATTATTCATGAAGCCCCTGTTTTGGCGCGTGGGGCGATGTTTGAAGGCCCTTTGCTTTTGGATGCCCATAGGTGATCGGCGCCCGAATTGCGCATCGGGCGTTTTCAACGATCTG
>Ga0307981_1000356_pt1 | contig 46489 bp, 54 predicted proteins | sample OrgLakmetagen987_FD_201849 | JGI IMG/M metagenome (GOLD analysis project Ga0307981, IMG submission 201849) | Saline water microbial communities from Organic Lake, Antarctica - #987 | ecosystem: Environmental > Aquatic > Non-marine Saline and Alkaline > Saline | place: Antarctica: Organic Lake... | reverse complement strand
CTCGACGACGGCGTCGAGATCGCCGGCCAACCGATCGCCGTCGGCGAGAAGATCGCCATGCTCTTCGGTTCGGCACAGCGGGACCCACGCCGCTTCGTCGATCCCGACCACTTCGACATCGGCCGAGACGACGCTGCACACATCGGGTTCGGCGGCGGAATCCACTTCTGTATCGGTGCGCCGCTGGCGCGGATGGAACTCGCCGTGTCGACTGCCGGCCTGGTCGACCGCTTCCCCCACATGGAACTGGCGACCGAACCCGAGTACCACCCCACCTTCGTGATCCGCGGCCTGCAAGAACTCCGCCTGAAGATCTGACGCCACGACAAGACGCATCGAAGCACCGAGGCAAGACCCGGTCTGCGTTCGCCAGAACGCAAACGGGCGGATCGGCTCGATGCCGATCCGCCCGTTGACTGAAATTGGCGCACGACGAAATCGTGCTCCGTGGCGACGGAGTCGCCAAGCCGAGGCGAAGCCTCGGCTCAATTTCACATCATGCCGCCCATGCCGCCCATGCCGCCGCCGCCCATGCCGCCGTCGCCACCCTCGTCGGGCTCGTCGGCCACGAGGACTTCGGTGGTCAGCAGCATCGCAGCGATCGACGCTGCGTTCTGCAGACCCGCACGGGTCACCTTGGCGGGGTCGATGATGCCGGCCTTGATCAGGTCCATCATCTCGCCGGTTGCAGCGTTCATGCCCATCGGGCCCTCTGCGTTCTCGACTTCGCGAACCACGACGGAGCCTTCGAGGCCTGCGTTGTTGGCGATGTTGAGGCCGGGAGCGATCAGCGCAGCCCACACCGTCTTGGCGCCGGTCTGCTCGTCGCCCTCAAGGGAGTCGACGACCTTCTGGACGTCCTTGCGGGCCCGGATGAGGGCGGTACCGCCACCGGCGACCACGCCTTCTTCGATGGCTGCACGGACCGACGACACTGCGTCTTCGATGCGGTGCTTCTTCTCCTTGAGCTCCACCTCGGTGGCGGCGCCGACCTTGATCAGTGCCACACCACCGGCGAGCTTCGCGAGGCGCTCCTGGAGCTTCTCGCGGTCCCAATCGGAGTCGGTGTTCTCGATCTCGGCCTTGATCTGGTTGACGCGGCCGTCGATGTCGGACTTCTCTCCGCCACCGTCGACGATGGTCGTGTTGTCCTTGGTGATCACGACGCGCTTGGCGGTGCCGAGCAGGTCGAGCGTGACGTTGTCGAGCTTGAGGCCGACTTCTTCGCTGATGACCTGACCACCGGTGAGCACGGCCATGTCCTGCAGCATCGCCTTGCGACGATCGCCGAAGCCCGGGGCCTTGACCGCAGCAGCGTTGAACGTGCCGCGGATCTTGTTCACCACGAGGGTGGCGAGTGCTTCGCCGTCGATGTCCTCGGCGATGATGACGAGCGGCTTGCCGGTCTGCATCACTGCTTCGAGCGTCGGGAGCATCGTCTGGACGGTCGAGATCTTGGCGCTGTGCAGCAGGATGTAGGCGTCTTCGAGGACGACTTCCTGGCGCTCGGCGTCGGTCACGAAGTACGGCGACAGGTAGCCCTTGTCGAACTGCATGCCCTCGGTGAAGTCGAGCTCGGTGCCGAACGTGTTCGACTCCTCGACGGTCACAACGCCGTCCTTGCCGACCTTGTCGATCGCCTCGGCGATGACCTGGCCGATGCTGGCATCGGCTGCCGAGATGGTGGCGACCGATGCGATGTCGGACTTGTCGTCGACGTCCTTGGCCTGGTTCTTGATCGATTCGACCGCAGCGGCCACGGCCTTCTCGATGCCGCGCTTGATCTCCATCGGGTTGGCGCCTGCGGCAACGTTCTTCATGCCGGCGGTGACCATCGCCTGTGCGAGCACGGTTGCCGTGGTCGTTCCGTCACCGGCGATGTCGTCGGTCTTGGTGGCGACTTCCTTCACGAGCTGGGCGCCCATGTTCTCGAACACGTCGTCGAGTTCGATCTCCTTGGCGATCGACACACCGTCGTTGGTGATGGTCGGTGCGCCGAACTTCTTGTCGAGGACGACGTTGCGGCCCTTCGGACCGATCGTCACCTTGACGGCATCAGCGAGCTTGTTGACGCCCGCTTCGAGTGCGCGACGTGCGTCGTCGTCGAATTTCAGAATTTTTGCCATTGTTGATTTCTCCTAAGCGATGTTGTGTGGGTTGCGTTCCGGGTGGCTCAGCCGACGATGGCGAGCACGTCACGGCTGTTCAGGACGAGGAGATCCTCGCCGCCGTTGCTGACTTCGGTGCCGCCGTACTTCGAGTACAGGACGGTGTCGCCGACGTTGATGCCGACTTCGATCAGTTCACCGGTGGTGTCGGAGCGCTTGCCCGGTCCCACGGCGAGCACTTCGCCCTGCTGGGGCTTCTCTTTGGCGGTGTCGGGGATGACGAGGCCAGAGGCGGTCTGCGTCTCGGGCTCGGCGGGGCGGACCACGAGTCGGTCATCGAGGGGCTTCAGGTTCATGGGTCATGCCTCCATTGGCAGTCACAGTGGTGAATGTTCTCGCTCAGGCTGCGGACTGGCGTCCTGAGCTCGGTCGGCAGCTCTACCTTCTTGGCACTCTCCCGAACCGACTGCCAACACTAAGGAATCACATCACGATTGGCAACCGCAGCCCTCGACTGCCAACGGAAGTTCGCCTGGCGTCAACCTCGGCGCCACCTGACAGGTGCGCTCCCCTGGCGAGAACTTCGACGCCGATCACGCCGCGACGAGGTCGGCGAAGCCGAAGCCGGCCGAGAAACGCACACACCAGATCGACACCTGGCTGTAGACGCCGAGGTCGATGTCGGCGGCGAGTTCGTAGTTCTGATCGCCGATGTTGCCCGACAGGTCGCCGAGGTCGATGAAGTCGTTCTGGTCGTCAGGGTTGAAGAGATAGACGTTCAGATCGGGACCGTTGTCCGATTCGAAGTTCTCGAAGCGAAGGAAGCGCTGCCCGGTGCCGTTGCCCAGCACGGTCGCATCGCCCATCACGTCATAGCTGTCGGTACCGGAGAACGTCCCCGACGCCTGGGCGACGATGACCGGCTCGGCAGTCTCCGTCACGAGCGGCTCGGTCACGACCGGCTCCGGCTCCGGCGGTTCGCTCACGGCCGGTTCGTTCACGACGGGTTCCGTGCCCGACGGCGTGACCGCTTCCAGCACGTCGGTTGCCGGCGGCGCGGCCGATTCCTCGACCACGCCCTCGTCCGCGGTCGGAGGAGGTGCTGCAGGCAGGTCGAACTCCGGAAGCGCCTCGGCCACCTCGTCGTCGATGAATGCAGTCTGGATCCCGAAGAATCCGAAGGCGAGCCACGCCAGTCCGGCGACCACCACCCCGGCCACGGGAACACTGATCTTCCAGTTGCGAACGAACTTCATGCGGGTACTCAACATCATCGGGCCGAACGAGTCATCGGTACCGGATGATTGTTCGGGGACGTCTCGCACCCGTTTCGCATTCGTTCCCCGACGACGGATCAGGACGTCGACGACGCGACCGCGGTACGGATCAGGTCGAGGGTCTCGGCCAGTGGGAGACCGATCACGTTGGTGACACTGCCGTCGATCCGCGAGACGAACGCTGCGGCCGCACCCTGGATCCCGTAGGCCCCTGCTTTGTCGTCGGCTTCACCCGTTGCCAGGTACCACTCGATGGTGTCGTCGGACAGGTCCACGAAGGTGACCTCGGTCGACACGAGGATCGACACGGTGCGACGAGCACCGATTTCGGGCCAGGACACCGTCACCCCGGTGTGCGCCCGGTGCGCACGGCCTGACAACCGACGCAACATCCCCCACGCATCGTCGCGATCGAGCGGCTTTTCGAGGATGAGCCCGCCGGCCTCGACCGTGGTGTCGGCGGCGACCACGATGTCACGTGAGTCGGCGAGGGGTGACTGCATCGCAGCCGAGGCCTTCTCGATCGACAGGCGGCGCACGTAGTTCGTCGGCGTCTCGTCGGGCATCGGGGTCTCGTCGATGTCGGCCGGACGGACGGTCGGACGGAGACCTGCGGTCTCGAGCAGTTGGCGGCGGCGAGGCGACCCGGACGCCAACACGAGGTGATGGGGGTGCGAGACGTCGATCATGGGCTCAGCCGCCCGACAGAGCCATCACGTCACCGTCGTCGGGGACGGTGACGTCGGTGTCGAGCGATGCTCGGTGTTCGTCGTCGAGCCAGCCGTGAGGGACGGCGACCTTGATCGGACCGTTCGTGTGCCCACGCTTGATCCGCTCACCGCCGTCGACGATCGTGGCCGCGTGGTCGAGCGTGGCGATGATGTCGTCGAGTTCTGCGAGCGACGCGTTCAACGCCAACCGGCGGCGCACCTCCGACCCGACGGGATACCCGCTCATGTACCAACCGGCGTGCTTGCGGAAGTCACGCATCGCGTGCTCCTCGCCCATGTGCTCGGCGAGCAGCCGTGCATGCAGCGCCATGACTTCGCACACCTCACCCAGGGTCCGGCTCGGCCGAGCCTCGCGACCGTGCAGCACCTCGATCAGGTCGCCGAACAACCACGGGCGACCCAGGCAGCCCCGACCGATCACCACACCGTCGCAGCCGGTCTGGTCGATCATGCGAACCGCGTCCTGCGCCTCCCAGATGTCACCGTTGCCGAGCACGGGGATGTCACCGACCGCCTGCTTCAGCTCGGCGATCGCTTCCCACCGCGCTTCGCCCGAGTAGTGCTGCTCGACGGTGCGGGCATGCAGCGCGATGGCCTGCGCACCCTCTTCGGCGCAGATCAGCCCGGTCCGGGTGTGCATCAACCAGTCGTCGAACAAGCCCATCCGGAACTTGGTGGTGACCGGCACGCCGTAGGGCTCGGCGTTCGTGACCGCCGCACGAACGATCGCCCGGAGGAGTTCGGGACGGGCGGGAACCGCCGCGCCCCCACCCTGACGCGTCACCTTCGCCGCCGGGCAACCGAAGTTGATGTCGATGTGATCGACTCGGCCGGCATCGCACAGCTTGTGGACCGCGCGGCCCATGATCTCTGGATCGGACCCGTACAGCTGTTGGCTTCTCGGCGACTCGTCGGGGCCGAAGCTGATCATCCGGTCGGTCTTGGCGTTGTCGTGCACGACCGGCGTGGCCATCGCCATCTCGTTCACGTAGACCAGGCCCGGCGCGAAACGACGACACAACTCACGGAACGGAGCGTTCGTGACGCCCGCCATCGGGGCGAGCACGACCGGAGCCGCGAGCTCGTGGTCACCGATCAGGAACGACATGGCTCGTCACGGTATCGGCGACGCTCCGCTACGAAACCGGCCATCACGGCTCGCACCACCGTGACCCGTCGTGGTCGGATGGAGTTCGTGGACGACAGCACCGCCGGCACCCTCCCGACGACCGAACCTCCGTCCGCACCACCACCGCGATCCCGACTGGCAGCCGAGTGGACCGTCGCAACGCAGCCGTTCCGACTTCTGCTCCACTCCCGATCACTCCGCGACGCACCGCGTGGCGACGGCCAGCTCGTCGTCGACGTCCCCGGTTGGCTCACGGGACCCGCTTCGTTGGCACCACTGCGCCGGTATCTGCGTTCGCTCGGCCACGACAGCGTCCAGTGGGGCCTCGGACGGAACGGGAGTGACGTCGAGGACACCGTCGCTCGTTTCGAGACCCGGCTCGAACAGCTGGTCGCCGACGCAGGTGGGCGGCCGGCTCGTCTGGTCGGCTGGTCGCTCGGTGGGGTCATCGCTCGCGAGACCGCGCGCAACCGACCCGACCTCGTCGATCGCCTGGTCACGCTCGGCACCCCGGCCCAGGGCGGACCGAGCTTCACCCGCGGCGCTGCTCGTTTCGGCGCCGACGAGTGCGAGCGAATCGCAGCACTCCAGCACGACGCCAACCTGAACCGTCCACTGCAGGTCCCCACGACCGCCGTCTTCGCGAAGAACGACGGTGTCGTGAACTGGAAGGCGTGCGTGGACCGATGGTCGCTCGACCTCCGCCACGTCGAGGTGACGTCCTCACACTTCGGGCTCGGCCTGGATCCCGACGTGTGGAGCATCGTCGCCGCAGCACTGGCCGATCGACCGGCCACGGACTGACGGGTCAGCCCTCCGGCAGGACGTCGGCGAGCAGTTCGGCGTCGATGTCGATCGCCAACCAGAGCGGCTGGTCACGTTCGGCGTCGGTCGGTTCGGTCGTGGCGATCACCAGGTGACCTTCGCGAACCGCGTCGTCCAGAACGGACCGATGCTGCGGCAGGGAACATGCGACGGCGAACGTGCATCGCACGGGCACGGTGATCATCACCGCCAGCACGAGCGCATCGTCGACCAACGCAGCTGCGGTTGCGATGTCGCCGATGCCCTCGGTGGCGTGGACACGCGCCAGATCGGCCACTTCCGGATGACCGGCGACGTCGATCACCACGGTCGGCCAGCTCCGACCGTCACCGTCGATCGTGGTCCCGATGTCGAGCGCGGCGAACACGGGCACGCCGTGATCGCTCTCGCCCGTCTCCGTCACAACCGCTGGATCACGCCGTCGAGGACGTGAACGACACCGCCGTCGACCTCGAGGTCGAGTCCGATGATCGACACGCCGCCGATGGTCGGCGGCTGCACCGAATTGTCGACCGGTTGCGGCCGGCCGATCTCGACGGGGATCTCGGTCACCGATGCGATCTGCTCCGACGTGAAGGCCTGGCCACCCGCCAGGTGGACCTGCAGGATCGACCGCACCACGTCATCGTCGTCGAGATCGGGTGCGTCGTCGCTGTCTCGCAGCTCGTCGATCGCATCGTTGTTCGGCACGAAGAGGGTGAACGGCTGCGTCGCGTTCTCGAGGTCGTCGAGCAGATCGACCCGGGTCAGCAGCGCCAACGCCTGCGACAGTTCGGGCTCTCGGCGCAAGACATCGCCGAGCGACTCGGCGGGAGGCTCGGGCGCCAGTGTGGTGGTGGTCGTGGTCGTCGTGGTGGTGGTCGTCTCCGGCACCGTGGTGGTGGTCGTCGTCGTCGTGGTCTCGGGGACAGTGGTGGTCTCTTCGACGATCGTCGTCTCGGGCACGGTGGACGTTTCGGGTGGAACCGTGGTCGACGGTGGCGCTCCGGGCCCGATGTCGGTGAGTGTGCACTCGATCTGATCACCAGGGCCGAAGGTCGCGTTCGGGAACGTGAACTCGCCGGCCTGGATGGTCGAACCGTCGTTCGCGTCACCGCTCAGCAACGCGTCGACGGCGAGCGGCTCAGCTGCGCCGTCGGTCCCGACGGTGCACTGCGCTGCGATGCTCACCACCAATTGGCCATCAGGTGTTCCGGCGACGAACTCGCGCAGGACGACGGTCGACTCGACCCCGTCGCCGGGAAGCGACCAACGGAACTCGGCCCGTCCCTCGACGGTCTGCAAGCGGGCGGGATCGCCCTCGGCAACGCCTGCCGGTGTCACCCAGACGACGGGACCCGAATCGTCCGCTGCGACCTCCGCAGCGATCGTGGTGGCCAGCGGACCGCCGTTCGCGTCGATCCGGGTGATGCTCAGGGCGACCAGGTCGCCCTCGCCGTCGACGATCACATCGTCGTCACCGTTGACGAGGAACAGGAACACCACGAGCGCTCCGATCGCCAGGAGGCCGACCAGTACTCCGGCGACCACACCCGGTTGCTGGTACCACTTGGCTGGAGGTTCATCGAGCGGAATCGTGCTGGTGCCTGCACCGGGGGGCATCATCGGTGCACCGGGTGGTACGACGCCGCTGGCGTTCTCGGGCGGCAACGTCGGGGTCGCTGGCATCACCCGTGTTGCGTCGACCGGAGCACCGCCCGAGGGCGGTGTCGGTTGGTCGGACGGCGGCGGCGCGAACACCGACGTCTCGTCGTCGACCGCACCATCGTTGCCATCTGCCGGATCGTGCCCGAGTCGACCGAGTCCGGTCTCGGAGTCGTCGCGTGGGGCATCCGGTGTCGTTGGGTCGTCGTTCGACATCTGATCAGTTTCGCACGAACGTCACCCGATTCGATGACACCGGACGGTTGGTCAGTCGATCAGTGGCAATCGGAGGTTCGGGATGGCGCCGATGTCGAGCGGAGTCGGCCCGTCGGATTTCAGGCGATGCCATCCTGCAGCGGCGATCATCGCGGCGTTGTCGGTGCAGAACGAACGGCTGGGCAGGAATCCCTGGATCCCATCGGCGTTGCAGGCAGTGAGCAGTTCTTCGCGCAGCAGGGAGTTCGCTGCGACGCCGCCTCCGAGCACGATCCCGGTGGCGCCGACGTCGCGTGCCGCCTTCCTCGCCTTGTGGACGAGCACGTCCACGACGGCCATCTGGAACGATGCGGCCACGTCGGCGTCACCGACACCCGGGTTCTTGCGCACGTAGTTCATGACCGAGGTCTTGAGACCCGAGAAGCTGAAGTCCAGCCCGTCGTCCTTCATCGCCCGTGGGAACGCGATGGCGTCGGGGTCACCCAGGAGCGCAGCGCGGTCGATCGCCGGGCCGCCGGGATACCCGAGGTCGAGGAACCGGGCGACCTTGTCGAACGCCTCGCCGGCCGCATCGTCGATGGTCTCACCGAGCAGGCGATACCGACCGTGATCCTGCATCTCGACGAGCATCGTGTGCCCACCCGACACGAGCAGGACGACGAGCGGGAACTCCAGGGTCGGGTCCTCGAGCGAGGCGGCGTAGAGGTGCGCCTCCATGTGGTTCACACCGATGAACGGCTTGTCCCAGGCGAGGGCCAGCGCCTTGGCTGCGGACACACCGACCAACAGCGCGCCCACGAGGCCGGGGCCGACCGTGCAGGCGATCGCGTCGATACGCGACTCGTCCACCCCACCCTCGACGATGGCACGGGCCACCACCGGGTTGAGGGCATCGAGATGTGCTCGCGACGCGATCTCGGGGACCACACCGCCGAAGTCGGCGTGCAGGTCGATCTGGGTCGACACGACGTTCGAGACCACGTCGTTGCCACCCATCACGAGTGCTGCCGCGGTCTCGTCGCAGCTCGTCTCGATGCCCAGCACGAGTGTCGACTCGTCGACGCGCAGGTCATCGGTGCTCCGGGCGCCGTCGGCAACCTGCGTGGCGGGCAAGTCGGCGTTCACGCGCCTGCTCCGCCGCGTACGACCACGGCTTCGTCGAGCCCGGCGCGGAGTCCTGCGAGTCGATCGCCGTAGTCCTCGGTTCCGAGGTCGTGGCACCACATGACGATCGCGTCCTCCACGTTGTCGTAGTACTTCTTGCGCACGCCCGCCGGTGCGAAACCGAATCGGCGGTACAGGTCCTGGGCGCCGGTGCTCGACACGCGCACCTCGAGCGTCCATGCCGCGCATTCACGCCGGATCGCCTCGTCGGCGAGCGCGAGCAGCAGCGCCGTGGCCACGCCCGAGCGGCGAGCATCGGGGTGCACGGCGATGTTGGTGACGTGTGCTTCGTCCAATGAGAACCACAGCCCGGCGTGCCCGACCACGGGGCCTCGCGAACGGCTGCGCAGCGGGGCGTCGAACGGCACTCGGCGGGCACTGAGATAGTGCCGGCTCCCGGTACGCATCTGATCGATCTCGCTGTGGAACACGTTGAGTGACCACGGGGTCGGATACGCATGTGCCTCCGTTGCGAGGACCCCGTCCTTGAGGTCGCGCTTGCGCATCGGGGCGATGTCGAGACGTGTCGAGGCGCCCTTGTTGAATTCACCGGGGTCGCGCCCGAGCATCCGTTCGATCACACTCATCGTCCCGCCCTCGTACTCCAGTTGATCTGTGCGTCGGGCTGGCGCAGGTAGATCGGCTCGATCTCACCGGGCTGGACCCATTCCTCGCGCATCGCTCTCGCGTGGGCGAGCTGCACGAGCGGCGATGCCGACGGATATGCGTCGCCACCGATCTCGCAGTGAAATCCTTCGAGGATCTCGTCGCGGTAACGCCTGGCACCGTCACCGACACACAGTGAGTCCTCGCTGCGCGCCATGAGATCGGCGACCAGATCGTCGACCGACCCGACCCGCGGCGACACGACCTGCTGCGTACCGCCCGGCACCTGCTTGTACATGGAGTAGAACACCTCGCCCTTGCGGGCATCGATCACCGGCACCACGACGCGATCGGTGTGGCGGCACCCGAACGCCAACAGGTCGAGCGACGAGATGCCGATCATCGGAATCCGCAACGCCTGGGCGATCGCCTTGGCCGACGCCAGACCCACTCGCATCCCGGTGAACAGTCCGGGGCCGACATCGACGGCCACCACGCTGATCTCGTCCAACCCGATGCCCGCCTGACGACAGGTGAACTCGATCGCGGGCACCAGGGTCTCGGCGTGGCGACGACCCTTGGTGACCTCGAACAGGCCGATCACACCTTCGTGGCCACCCACCGCGACGCTGACCCGCTGCGTGGCGGTTTCGATTCCCAGGATCAGCACGACGACACCTTCAGCACCGGAACTCCTCGACACGGCCGACGAGCGAACTCCATCGTGACGCCCACGTCGAACCAACGGCACCCACTTCGACGAGACGCGCACCATCGACCGCCAGCACATCGGTGTCGTCGTCGAGTGGAGGAGCATCGAGGTGAACCACCAGGTGGTCACCGAACAGGTCGACCACGTCACCCCATTCGACGAGCACGATGCCGCCGAAGTCGGCGAGCTCACGCAGTGCCAGGTCGCGCACCTCCGAGGTCCGTTCCAGACGGTAGATGTCGGCGTGGTGCAGCGTGACCTTGCCCGCATGCGGTCCCGCCTCGACGGGATAGCTGCGAACGAGGGTGTACGTGGGTGACGTGATCCGGTCGGTCACACCGAGCGCTGCGCCGAACCCCTGCGCGAAGGCGGTCTTGCCGGCGCCCATCTCCCCGGACAGGACGATGATGTCACCGGACCGAGCGAGGCTCGCAACCACCGAGGCGATGGCGCGTGTGTCGGACACGTTGGCTGCGCGCAGAGCGAGGACGTGCTCGGACATCACGATCCGATGCTACGTCGTGGGATCCGCGGGACTCTGCCCGAGATGCCACAGACGATCTCGTACCCGATGGTGTCGAGGGCTGCAGCCCAGTCCTCGGCACGGATCCGCTCGATGCCGCCGTCGGCCGTGGTCTGCGCACCGATCAACGTCACGTCGTCGCCGACGGCGACGTCGTGGTCGCCACAGTCGACCATCAGCTGGTCCATGGTGACGACCCCCACGATGGGGCAACGCCGACCGGCGATCAAGACCTCGCCACCCACTGCGTGGAGCCGTCGGGGGACACCGTCGGCGTACCCCACCGGGATCGTCGCAACGGTCGTGTCCCGTTCGAAGCGATGTTTCAGGCCATAGGAGATCCGACTCCCCGCTCGCACCTGTTTCACGAACGACACCCGCGCCCGCAGCTCCATGGCAGGTCGAAGATCGCCGCACAGGTGGTCGAGCCCAGGGCCCGGCGAGATGCCGTAGACCGCGATGCCGGCGCGCACCATCGACAGCCGTGCATCCGGATGGGCCAACGCTGCCGCCGAGTTCGCTGCGTGCACGGTCGGCGCGCTGGGCATGTGTTCGAGCGCCTTCGACAGGCGCTCGAGTTGTTCCCGTGTGAACGCCACCGAATCGGGCGACAGATCGTCGGCGACCGCGAGGTGGGTGAACACCCCGCCGAGACGAAGCTCCGGGGCGCGTTGGGTGATCGCGGCGCCGATCGTCGGGGCCGAGTGGGGATGTGCACCGACGCGCTGCATGCCGGTGTCGATCTTCAGATGGACGTCCATCCCGGAGGGGTGCTGCTCGACGAGCGCATCGAGGAACGGCAGCCGGTACACGGTGGGCGTCAGACGGTGTTCGACGATCATCGGAGCAGACTCCGGCGGTTGTTCGCTGAGCACGAGGATCGGCGCCTCCACCCCGGCGCGACGCAGTTCGATGCCCTCTTGGGCGAGGGCGACGCACAGGCCCTCGGCGCCTGCTGCGAGCACGGTCCGCGCGACGTCGACGGCCCCGTGTCCGTACCCGTCCGCCTTGACCACCGCCCACACCGCTGCCGGTGCGACCGTGTCACGCAGCACCGCGATGTTGTGGGCGATCGCGTCGAAGTCGATCTCGGCCCACGCCCACCGATCTGGGCCCTGAGTCATTCCCGCACTCCCTGGTGGCGCAGGCCGGCGATCGCAGCAGGCAGGAGGTCGATGAGGTCGCCGGCGACCAGGCCGGCGCCGACGCCCGAACGGGCGCACTCCGCATGCACCCATGCGGCCGCAGCAGCAGCTCGCATCGGCTCGACGCCGGCAGCGAGGACGGCGCCGATCATCCCTGCCAGGACGTCACCGGAACCGGCGGTGGCGAGGCGACGGTCGCCGTGGTCGACGATCAGCACCGACCCCTGTTCGTCGGGCGCGTCCGCTGGCGCTGCGATCACGGTGGTCGGACCCTTCACGAGGATGACCGACCCGAAGCGTGTCGCCGCCGCCCGAACCGCAGCGAGCCGATCGTCACCGGGCGGATCACCGGTCAGCACGGCGAACTCGCCGTCGTGCGGGGTGAGGATCGTCGGATGCGACCGGCCGGTCAGCCACCCTCCGGCACCGTCGCCGACCTGGGCGACTGCGAAGATCGCATCACCGTCGACGACCACCGGCACGGGCGCATCGGTGAGACAGCAGCGAGCTGCCTGCAGCGTGCCGTCGTCGCGGCCGAGACCGGGACCGATCACCAGCGCCCCGAACCGCGCGATGTCGCCGAGCACGTCGGCGGAGTACCCGCTCGATGCGATCGGATGCTGGACGACTTCGCTGCGCGTCGACGGGCGGCACCCCGGCGCGGACAGTGACACGAGTCCACTGCCTGCCCGCAATGCGGCGGCCGTGCACAGTTCCGCCGCGCCGGGCATCGCGTTGCTCCCGGCCACCACCTTCAGCGCTGCATGCCACTTGTGTGCGCGGTCGGCGCGCACGGGCCACCACTCGCACGCATCGACCCTCTCCACCAGGTGACACCTGATGTGGGACGTGTCGAGCCCGATGTCGACGACCTCGACGTCACCGGCGAGGGCGGGCCCGTCACCGAAGAGCAGACCGGGTTTCAGCGCCTGGAACGTGACGGTCCGGTCGGCTGGCAGTGCCCCAGGAACGGCAACACCGGTGAGTCCGTCGACACCGCTGGGAATGTCGACAGCGAGCACGGGTGCGCCGTCGGTCCGAGGGGGCGCCCAGGGCCTCGACGGGTCGGGCCGGAACCCGGTGCCGTAGGCCGCGTCGATGAACAGGTCCGACTGGGGGAGTTCGTCGGGCAGCGATGCGGCATCGAGGACTCGCACGCGGACGCCGCGCTGCCGCAGTCGGGTCGCCGCCTCGCGCCCGTCGGCACCGTTGTTCCCGCTGCCCGCGAGCACCGTGACCGTCCGCCCGTACGTGCCGCCCAGCAGATCGATCGCCGACCGTGCGACGGCAGCACCGGCCCGCTCGATCAGACGCGCCACCGGCGCAGATGCCGACGCGTCGATCGCCCGCATCTCGTCGGGTGTCACGACCGGGATCATGGCTCGATTCTGCCAGACGCCTGATCGGACCGAGGTCCGCCCTCAGGTGTTCACGAGTGTGTCGCGCAGCTCGCGCTTCACGAACTTCCCGTTTGCGTTGCGCGGCAGCGGCTCGTCGAGGAACCAGATCCGCTCGGGAATCTTGAACTTCGCGATCGTGCCGTCGAGGAACGCCCGGAGTCCGTCGTCGTCGAGGGTGGCGCCGGCGGTCCGGACGATGGCGACGCCGACGATCTCGCCGAGCCGGTCGTCGGGCACGCCGAACACTGCGGCCTCGGCGACCTCGGGATGCTCGTACACGGCGGACTCGACTTCGGAGCAGTACACGTTCTCCCCGCCGCGCAGGACCATGTCCTTGGCCCGATCGACGATGAACACGAAGTCGTCGTCGTCGATCTCAGCGATGTCGCCCGTGCGGAACCAGCCATCGCGAATCGCGTCGGCGGTCGCGTCGGGCCGGTTGATGTATCCCTTGATGACGATCGACCCGCGCACGCACAGCTCGCCACGGACCCCCGGCCCGCTCACCTCGTCACCGGCATCATCGATCAGCTTGGCGTCGAGGGCCGGAACGACCCGACCACACGACGCCGGCTTCGAGACGTACAACGCGCCGGAGTTCGCCGTGACGATGCCGTGGGTCTCGGTGAGCCCGTACCCGGTGCTCGGAGCTCCGCTCGTGAGCGACTTGTCGATCTTGGCCACGAGGTCCGGCTGCAGCGGTGCCCCGCCACCGCCCAGGCCGGCGAGGCTCGACGTGTCCCGCGTGGCCCAATCGGGATGCATCAACATTTCGCGACTCATCGTCGGGACACCGGAGAAGTTGGTGACGCCTTCACGTTCGATCAGCTCGAGGGCCCGCCCGGCGTCCCACTTGTAGGTGAGCACGATCCGCGAACCCGAGATCGTCGCCGGGTGCAGCAGGCAGTTGTTGGCGGTCACGTGGAAGAGCGGCGTCGGTGCCATGAACACGTTCTGCTTGGGTGGGCTCCCCTGGGCGATCGGCGCCGGCGCGTCACCGTTCTTCGCCGCGACCTTGGCGGCCGCACTCGCTGCCACGCTGGTCATGAAGGCGATGTCGAGCAGGTTGTGCACCGAACCCCGGTGGGTGAGCTGTGCGCCCTTCGGGAAACCGGTGGTGCCAGATGTGTAGAAGATGCAGGCGTCGTCGTCGGGATCGATGTCGACGGCGGGGAGCGCGTCAGGGGCGCTCGACGGGTCGATGACGTCGGCCCAGTGGTCGGCCCCGTCGGGGAGGACCCCGTCGTGACGCACGGCGATCAGGTGGAGGGGCGCATCACGGCGAAGCTCGTCGAGGACCGGCACGACGCGCTCGAGACGTTCGCTGTCGCAGATCAACACCTTCGGCTGGGAGTCGGCCAACCCGTACTTCATCTCGTCGCTGGTCCACCAGGCGTTCATCCCGACACAGGCCGCACCGATCGACACGATCGCCCAGTACGAGAACACCCACTCCGAGTAGTTCCGCATCGAAATGGCGACTCGGTCGCCGTGCTGCACGCCGTGGTCGTCGACGAGGTGCGCAGCGAGCGCCTTGATGATCGCATCGGCCTCGGCGTACGTGTGCCGCTCGTCTTCGTAGACGACGTAGTCCTTGTCGCCATGGAAGGAGGCGAGTTCCCACACCGACCGCATCGACGGCGGAGCCGACTCGAAGATGCGCATCGGGATGCCCCGGACCTCGATCTCCTTCATAGCGAAGGGCGCCCCCGGCGCGATCATTTCGTTCCAGGCCTCGCGGTATTCCTCGATCATGGCGCCATGGTGGCAGCGCCGTCACGGCCGAAACGAGTCAGCCGCCTTCGCCCGTCCCGCCTCGTTGCTCGGCGATCACGTGCGCACCCGCCGTGGTGTCGGAGTGCGTGAGACTCAGGTGCCAGTGGGTCACGCCGGCGGCGTCGGACAGTTCGAGCGCCCGACCCGTCACGACGAGCGAGGGCGCCCCGGATTCGGCCCGGTGGACCGACACCTCGTGGAAACCGAACGCGCCAAGACCCAGGCCGAGACACTTCATCACCGCCTCACGTGCGGCGAAACGAGCCGCGAGCGACGGCGCCGGGTCGACCTGGGGCGCCACGTAATCGAGCTCGCTCGGCGTGAACAGGCGGGTCCGCATGGTCGGCGTGCGAGCCAACGACGTGCGGAACCGATCGATGTCCACCAGGTCGATGCCGATCCCGATGATCACGCCGGTCAGGCTCGCCAGCGCTCGGCGGTGTCGGTGACCGGCCCGATGAGGAGTGTCTCCACCGGGATCTCACCGAGCAGCGACTCGTCGAACGATCCCTCGGTCTCCATCACCGTGTCGACGAGGCGGTCGTAGCGGCGGTCGTATCCCTGCAGCACACCACGCATCACGTCGGCCGGACGGGTGGCGTGGAATTTCACGTGCAGCAGTGTCAGTCCGGTGGTCTCGCCGCCCTTCACCTCGGGGATGAAGATCAGCGTGCGGCCATCGGAACGGCCACTCCCCACCAGGACATCGCGCTCGGAGGCGACCCGGTGCTTGGTACCACGCAGATGGGCGACCCCGTCGACCCGACTCGGCAGGTCCCGCGAGATGCCTCCCCGGTCGATGATGCTGATCGTGTTGTTCGCCAGATCGATGTCGTAGCGGGTGAAGCCGCGCACCTCCGACACCGCCGGATCGAGATCCGCGAGGATCTTGAGCGTCCGATACGGCAGCACGTCACGGCCGGCACCCGCTTCGAGCACCGCCTGCACGAGCGGCCGGTCGATGACCCCTTCGTCACTGCGTGAGATCCCCACCGTCACCGTCTTGGCCTGATGCTTGATCGTGTCGACCGGGCGTGTCAGTTCATCGATGGCGGCGCTGAGCGCCACGACGAGATCGTCGATGAGCGATGACGGCGTCGCGACCTTGCCCGATGATCGCTGGTACGCATCGACGGGTCGGTCGGCGACCAGGTCGTGCAGCATCCCACTGAGTCGAACGGCGGTGGATGCCTCGAGGTGGCCGTCATACCGCCCCGCTCGGAGTCCGTCGTGGAACTGCTGGTCCACCGATGCGATGTCACGGCGCAGGCGTTCGAGCGCTGCGTCGCCCGACAATTCTTCTCCCACCAGTTCCTCGATGATCTCCCGCGCACGGCGAAGTGGGTGCGCCGACGCATCGATGGCGAGGGCCGCCTCGTAGCCGAACAGGTGCCCGACCATCGCCGACAGCACGAAACCGAGGATCGGATCGACGTGGGGGACCTCGATGACCGCATCGGCGTGGAAGCGGGTCTCGCCCTCGGTGGCGAACACGATCGGCGTCGCCTTGTGCGCCTTGAAGATCGCGACTTCCTTGGCCACGTCGTCAGCCGTCGACCCCTCGAGTCCGGCGGCACAGACGAGGATCAAGGGCTCCGACGACAGGTCGATGTGCTTCTTGTCCTCGGTCGAGTCACACGCCATCGACTTGTAGCAGAGCTCGCTGAGCTTGATCCGGACCTCTTCGGCCGCCACCTTGTTCGGGCCGTTGCCGACGACCGCCCAGTACCGCTTCGATGGAGCCAGTCGTTGCGCCGCGTCTGCGATGGTGTCACGCAACAGCAGGGTGGCCCGCATCGCGTCGGGCAGTGTGCGCAGCGAGGCCAGCAGCTCAGTCCGGCGCCGTGCGTCGCCGGTACCCACGGCTTCGGCGATCGCGCACGACAGCAGCGCGCCGGCGGCCACCTGTGAGTAGAAGGCCTTCGTCGACGCGACACTCATCTCGACGTCGCGTCCGTCGGAGGTGTACATCACCCCGTCGGCCTTGTCCGTGAGGTCGGAGTTGCGGCGGTTCACGATGCCGATCACCGAACCACCACGGGCGCGGATCAGTTCGACGGTGCGGTTCGTGTCGGTGGTGGTCCCCGATTGACTCACGGCGATTGCGAGCGTGTCACGCATGTCGAGGCGAAGGTTGAAGCCCGACAACTCCGTGGCCGTGATGGCGTCGACATCGAGGGTCGAGTCGAGGAGTTCGTCGAGGATCGCCGCCGTGCTCTGCCCGGCAACGGCCGCGGTTCCCTGTCCGATCACCCGGATCCGACGAATCGTCCCGTCGGCCAGGGCGGCGGCGATCGCCGCCGGCAGTGCGACGTCTCCCACCACTGCGCTCAGCGACCCGTCGGCCGCAGTGGCGATCTTGCCGCGCAGCGTCTTGGCGAAACTCAGCGGCGCCTCGGTGATCTCCTTGAGGAGGAAGTGGGGGAAGTCCCCGCGGTCGATGTCGCGCGTGGTGACTTCGGCGGTGTCGACGTCGTCGACCGTGACGGGGAGGTCCGTGCCGTCGTAGGCGATGCGCCTGATGCCGTCGAGTGCGCCTGCTGCCTCCGAGTCGATCGTGATGATCTCGCCACCGTTCTCACCGTCGAGGCGGACGTAGCGAGCGGTCTCCTCCACGACGCCGTAGGGCTCGCTGGCCACGATGAAGCAGTCGTCGCCCAGCCCCACGTAGAGACCCTGGCCGCTGCCGCGCAGGGCGATCATCAGCGTGGATGGTTGCGCTGCGGCCATCGCACCGATCGCTACAGAGCCCTCGAAGGTCGAGACCGTGCGTCGGAAGGCTTCGACAGCCTCGACGCCGCTCCCGATGTGGCGTGCCGTGATGGCCGGAATCACCTTCGCGTCGGTGGTGATCGGCCCGGCGATGCGCAGGTCGTGCTCGATGCGCAGGTCGCCGTGGTTGTCGACGTCCCCGTTCAGCGCTGCGACCACGTACGGGTTCGACTCGCCGCCGGACTGCTCGGTCTCCGACGAGTTCAGCGGATGGGTGTTCGGTTCGGAGATGATCCCGACACTCGCCCAGCGGGTGTGTCCGATCAGACTGACGCGTGCTCCGGCCGACGACACGGCACGACGCAGCAGACCGTCGCCAGCGAGCGCTGCACGCAGCGCGGCGGTGTTGTCGCCGAGTTCTCCGATCTCGGCCGCCTGCTTGTACACGAACGACAACACCGACGCTCCGGAGGCGTCGTGTGTCGAGACGACGGAGCCGTTCTCGAAGAGCGGATCGTGCCCACGCTGTTCCAGCAGCGCGTCGAGCGAATCGGTGTCGATGTCGTGTCCCCACACGTACAGGTGGATTCCCGCCGAGTCGCGGCCACGGACCTCGAGTCGGTCGATGGCGGAGAAGGCCTGTTGCGCAACCAGGTAGGCCGCCAGTGCGCTGGGGGTGGCGTCGCTCCCAGCGAGGGCTTCCACGTCACGTGCGGTCCGGAAACGATCGTTGCGGATCGCCCAGAGCACGTCGGCGAGCTCGATCAGTTCGGCATTGGCCGCCTCGAGTTGCGCTGCGGTGAGTCGGCCGGGATTGGCATCGAGTTCGGCCTCACGCTCGCCGGCGAAGGCATCGAGTCGATCGAGCCGGACGGTCAGCGCAGCAACCAGCTCCGGCTGTCCTCGCAACGCACTGACACCCGGGAGTCCGCGCAGCGCCTGGTCCACCTCCTGCGCGGCGTCGATCACGGCGCGCACCGTGGGAATCGACTCGACCGCCGCATCGAGTCCACCGAGCAGGTTCTCGGCCCGGGGAGTCGGGCGTGTCGGTGGTCGACTGACTACGCCGATGATGCCGCACATGGGCGCCTACGCTAGCGATGCGGAGCACGCCCCGGCAGTGCTGTCGGGCGGACGTTCACCACCGTTGGATCAGCACGATCACGCGAACCGGGAGCGAGCGGCCTCTGCGAGGCGATCGGCACATGCTCGGGCCTGTTCGAGCGTCGGTGCTTCCACCATCACCCGGATCAGTGGCTCGGTCCCGCTCGCACGCAGCAGCACCCGGCCCGTTGCGCCCAGTTCGGATTCGATCACGGCGACCTCTGCGGCCATCTGTTCGGTCACGTCGGGCACTCGTCGCGCGACCCTGACGTTGACCAGGACCTGCGGTAACGAGGTCATCGCCGCGTGGGCGATGTCGGCGAGTGGCCGTCCGGACCGGGCCACGACATCGAGCAACGCGAGTGCAGTCAAGAGGCCGTCGCCGGTCGTGGCACGCTCACGGAAGATCACGTGACCGCTCTGTTCGCCTCCGAGCGACAGGCCGCCGGCATCGAGTGCTTCGAGCACGTAGCGGTCACCCACTCCAGTGGTCACGACGGCGATCCGGGCGTCGGCCATCGCGAGTCGGAAACCGAGGTTGGTCATCACCGTCACGACGACCGTGTCGTCGACCAGGAGACCCCGCGAGCGGAGATCGAGCGCACAGATCGCGATCACGTGGTCACCGTCGACCACGTCGCCCCGGTGGTCGACGGCGATCAGGCGGTCGGCGTCTCCGTCGAGTGCAATCCCCACGTCGGCCCCGTGCTCGAGGACGGCCGCGGCGACGAATGCCGGGTGCGTTGCTCCGCACCCGTTGTTGATGTTGCGTCCATCCGGGTCTGCAGCGACGACCACCACGTCGGCGCCGGCACGACGGAGCGCATCGGGAGCGACATGGGTCGCCGCTCCGTTGGCGACGTCGAGCACGACCTTCATCCCATCGAGCGATCGCCCGTCGAGCAACGACAGGACATGCTCGATGTAGCGATCCTCACCGTGCTCGTCGCGACGGCCGGTCGATCGAACGAATCCGACTCGCTCGTCCGATGCGTCGCCTGCTGGCGAGGATTCCAGTTCGACCTCGATACGCGCCTCGACGTCGTCGGCGAGCTTCGTGCCCCCGGGTGCGAACAGCTTGATGCCGTTGTCGTTCCACGGGTTGTGCGATGCGGACACCATCGCACCCATGACCCCCAGACGCTGTGCTTCGAAGGCGACGAGCGGGGTCGGCACCACACCGAGGTGGCGGACCTCGACACCTTCGTCGGCGAAACCAGCCGCGAGGGCGTCGGCGAACGCTGCCGTGGACTCCCGGGTGTCACCACCGATGAGCACGACGGGCGCGCCGCTCCGGTCGGCAACGGGCGCCAGGACGCGAGACGCCGCCCGTGCGAGACGGGCGGCGAACTCGGTGGTCAGTTCTTCGTGTGCGACGCCGCGCACGCCGTCGGTACCGAACTTCATCGGGACAACGATGGCATGGACGACCGCCAGATCCTCGGGGACCTGGGCTCGATCAGCGCTTGGTGAACTGAGGAGCCTTACGGGCCTTCTTGAGGCCGTACTTCTTGGACTCCTTCTTACGGGGGTCACGAGTGAGCAGGCCAGCGGTTTTCAGCGTGTTCCTGGACTCCGGATCGATCTCGACGAGCGAGCGGGCGATCGCCATGCGCAGCGCGCCAGCCTGGCCACTGGTGCCGCCACCATGGATCGTCGCAGCGATGTCGTAGGTCTCGCGGGTCTCGGTCACGAAGAGGGGTTCTGCGACGACCTTCTGCGACGCGTCGGTCGGGAAGTAGGCCTCGAGGGTCTTGCCGTTGATCGTGAACTGGCCGGTGCCGGGTCGCAGCGAGGCTCGCGCCACGGCACGCTTGCGGCGGCCGGTGGTCTGGGTGAGAGGTGCAGTCATGTTGTTCTCGTTCTCGTCAGTCGTTCGTTGCGTTCGTATCGCTGGGATTCACGGGGCCGCTCAGCGGGCCTTCGCGTGGTCGATGGCCATGGCCTGGGGCTTCTGGCTCCCGTGCGGGTGCTCGGAGCCGGCGTAGACCTTGAGCTTCGTGAGTTGCTGACGGCCCAGCGGACCCTTCGGCAGCATGCCGCGGACCGACTGACGGACCGCCTCGGCCGGTTTGCGGGCGTGGAGCTTGGCGTAGGACTCGGACTTGATGCCGCCGGGGTAGCCGGAGTGGCGGTACTTCATCGTGCGCTCGGCCTTGCCGGAGGTCATCACGATCTTGTCGGCGTTGATGATGATCACGTGGTCTCCGGTGTCCATGTGCGGGGTGTACATCGCCTTGTGCTTGCCCTTGAGGACGCGGGCGACCTCGGTGCACATGCGACCGAGCACGAGGCCCTCCGCATCGACGACGTGCCATTCGCGCACGATCTCACTGGCTTTCGGACTGTAGGTCGCCATCTCGGCCCCTCTCTCTGGATCCGGCAGACGCCGAACCGCTTCGTTGTCGACTACGAACCACACGTGTCGTGTGCCTGCAGCATCCGAGGAAGGACCGATGGTCCGCTCCAGGGAACCACGCAATACTACGGCGTCGGCGTCGCACGCCCAACACGCGCGGGCGGACTGGTACCTTCGCCCGGGTGCGGACTCGTTACCGTGAAGAGTTCGAGAGGTCAGGGCACGATGGATCGAGCGAAACCGAACAATGATCGTGTTGTCACGGTCGGCCGATACGGCCCCTCCGTGGACTCGATTCCCGATCCCGTGCTGGTGATCGATGCCGACGGCGTCCTGCAGTTCGCGAACCACGCAACCGACGTCGTACTCGGCTGGGACACGAGCGAGTTGCTCGGAACACAAGTCCTCGGCCTGGTCCACCCCGACGACCTGAACCTCGCTGTGGCGTCGATCGCCACAGCCGCCACCAAGGAGATCGGTGACGTCATCACCATCCGGATCAGGTCGAGCACCGGGTCGTGGCGACCGCTCGAGATTCGGGGCAGGCGTGACATCGTGGACGGCGCACCGCGTACCACGATGGTCGCACGCGACATCTCGGACCGTCACCGCTTCGGCCTCGACCAGGGCGACGACGAGATGCTCCGCTCGGTGGTGGCCAACATGAACAGCATGGTCGTCGTGGTCGATCCCGACGGGACGATCAGAACGTTGAACGATGCCGTCACACGGCTACTGGGACTCGATCCCGACATCGTGCGCGGCACCAACATCTTCGACATCATCCACCCCGACGAACGAGCGCACGTGATCGGGTCGTCGGTCGCACTCGAATCGATGGCATCGGCAGGTCTGGACGCACGGCTCCGCGACCTGAACGGAGACTGGGTCGCCTGTCAGTTCACGGTCAAGAACCTCTGCGAGGACGCCGTCGTACAGGGTTTCTTGATCTCGGGGGAAATCGCCACGTCCCTGTACGACGCTCGTCAGCGCGCCGAGTTCCTCGCGGCACACGACCCACGTACAGGACTGTTGAACCGCGACGGGTTCCTCCGCACCGCTGCGGGGCTGGCCGGCGAGGGGGGCGGGCTCGGCCTGATGATCATCGACATCACCCGGTTCAGGTCGATCAACGAGTTGTACGGAGAAGTTGTCGGCGATGCGGTCCTCACGTCCGTGGCAGATCGGCTGGCCACGATGCGGTGGCCGGGCCTGCTCACGGCGCGTTTCGGGGGAGACGAGTTCGTGGTCGCGATTCCCTCGCAGGACGACACCGCGATCAACCTGCTCCGCGACGGGGTGCGCAGGGAGTTGATCCCACCAGTGCGGGTCGGCGACCTCGAGATCTCGCTGGCCGTGCGAATCATCTGCGTCCACGATGCCCACCCCGACGGACTCGAGTCCCTGCTGGGCCGTTCGAGCAATGAACTGATGCGCGCGAAACGGTCGAGTGGCGGCGAGTCGGTCGGGCCGACGTTCGAGTCGGTACGAGTTCGGCGGGCGCGTCTCGACGGTCTGATCCATGCGATCGGCAAGGGTGAGATCCAGCCGTTCTTCCAACCGATCGTCGACGCCGATGGCTACGTGACCGCCGTCGAGGCGCTGGTCCGTTGGGTCCACCCCGACCGGGGCGTGCTCGGGGTGGACGAGTTCCTTCCGCTGGCGCGGATGGCGGGGCTGGCCGAAGCGATCGACGACCACGTGCTCGATGCGTCGCTGGCGTTCGCCACCCGATTGGTGGCGTCCGGCCACGGCCACATCGAAGTCCATGTGAACGTCGACCCCAGGGTGATCGCTCGCGATTCCTTCGCCATCGGCTTCCTCGAACGCTGCGAGCGTCACGGCGCCTCTCCACGTCAGGTGGTCATCGAGATCACCGAGACCGACCTGCTGGCGCCGGGTGCGGCGTCGCTCGAGAACATCTCCCGACTCCGACAGGCCGGAACCCGCGTCACCATCGACGACTTCGGGACCGGATTCTCGAGTCTGTCGCACCTCATGCAACTCCCCATCGACGGAGTGAAGATCGACCAGACCTTCGTGGCCGGCATCGACATCGACGCCGCTGCCACCAATCTGACGCGGGCGATTCTCGGTCTCAGCGAGAGCCTCGAGCTGAGCTGTGTCGCCGAGGGTGTGGAGCGGTGCTCCCAACGCGACTCGCTCGCAGCACACGGCTGCACCTCTTTCCAGGGATGGCTGTACTCGCCCGCTGTGCATCCCGACGTGCTGCTGGGGTTGCTCCCACAGATCGACCCGTCCGACTGGGAGGACTGACGGTCGCTTCGTCACGCATCCCAGCGAACGCCGTCGTACGACACGCGCCACAGAACCAGGCCGGTCGGAGGCGCAACGGGACCAGCCGATGATCGGTGCTGTGCATCAAGCGTGTGCGCGACCGAGTCAGCGGACCGACGACCCCGTCCGACCTCGATCAATGTCCCGACGATGCTGCGCACCATCTGGTGACAGAAGCTCGTCGCCGCGATGTCGAACCGGAGCAACGGCGAGTCCTCGCGTTCGCCCCCGTGGTCGGTCTCGACTCGATGCCACCTGGCGACCTGCAGCACGCGGACCAGCGATTTCTCGGGGAATCCCTCGCGAACCTTCGCACGCCGACAGAAGCTCGAGAAATCGTGCTGACCGATCAGCGCCCGTGCTGCTTCGTTCATCGCATCGATGTCGAGTGCATGGGGAACGTGCCATGAGGTCCGTGCGCACAGCGGATTCGGTTCGGGATGGTTCCAGACGTCGTAGCGGTACGCCCGTGAGGTGGCGCTGAAGCGGGCATCGAACGAATCCGCGACCCAGGCGATCTCACGGATCGCGATCGACGGGGCACACATCTGGTTGACGGAGCGTTGGAGGCGCTCGCGATCGAGCCCGACCGGGAATCTCCCGGTGACGACCTGCCCCCAACCGTGCACACCTGCGTCGGTTCGCCCGGCCACCGTGAGATCGAGATCGACCTGCAGCACCTGTTCGAGGGTGGACCGCAACTCGCCCATCACCGTTCGCACGCCGTTCGATTCAGCGAGGCCCCGGAAGTCGGTCCCGTCGTACGCGATGGTCAACGCGAGATTGCGCCGCTGCACGCCGGAGCGCGCCGACAGCTCGGGGGACGCGGACGAGCCCCCGTCGCTGGACGAATCCAACTCCGAGGGCTCGGTCACAGATCTGTCGAACGGACGATCAGACGAGTTCGATGCGCGCCATCTCGGCGTTGTCGCCGTGACGCGTGCCGAGCTTCAAGATGCGCGTGTAGCCACCGTTGCGCTCCATGTAACGCGGGGCGATGTCGTGCACGAGCTTGTAGGTCATCTCACGGTCGCCGAGCTGGCTCTGGATCTGACGGATCCGGTGCACCTGCATCGGGCCCTCTTCCTGAGCCTTCTTGGCCTTGGTGATGAGCTTCTCGGCGATCGGGCGGAGATGCTTCGCCTTCGCTTCGGACGTCGAGATGCCTTCGGCTGCGAACAGCGATGCGGCGAGGTTCGCCATCATCAGCTTCTGGTGGGAAGCGGACGAACCGAAGCGGCGGGAGCGGCGGGGAGTGGGCATGGGATCTGTTCCTTACGTGATCGGCGGACTGATCGAATCAGCCGCGCAGCGTCAGGCCACGCTCGTCGAGCTTGGCCTTCACTTCGTCGAGGCTCTTCTGGCCGAAGTTGGTGATGTTGAGCAGGTCGTCCTCGGTCTTGGTGAGGAGTTCACCAACGGTGTTGACCTGGGCGCGCTTGAGGCAGTTGTTCGGACGCTCCGAGAGATCGAGGTCTTCGATCGGGAGGTCGAGGTCCGGCGAGCTGACGGCGACGTCGACGATCTCGGCGAGCTCGAGGCCCTGAGGCTCTTCGGCCATGGTGGCAACGAGCTCGGTGAGCGCCTGGAGCGTGGCGCCGGCCGAAGCCAGTGCATCAGCCGGTGTGATCGAACCGTCGGTCTCGATCTCGATGACGAGGCGGTCGTAGTTGGTCGACTGCTCGACACGGGTCGGCTCGACGTCGAGTGACACCCGACGGATCGGGCTGAAGATCGCATCGATCGGGATCATCCCGATGGTACGCGAGTCGTCCTCACGCTTGCTCGAGAGGTAGCCGCGGCCCTGTTCGATCGTGAGGTCGACTGCAAGGCGGCCCTTGGTGTTCAACGTGGCGATGTGGAGATCACCGTTGAGCACTTCCACATCGGACGGGCACTCGATGTCGGCTGCCGTCACGTCGGCGGCACCGCGGACATCCAGACGAACCGTGACCGCTTCGTCGGACACCGACGTGACGACGACGTCCTTGAGGTTCAAGATGATGTCGGTGACGTCCTCGGTGACACCGGCGATGGTGTCGAACTCGTGGAGTGACTCGTCGAAGCGAACCGTCGTGATGGCGGCCCCGGGGATCGAGGAGAGGAGGGTGCGTCGCAGGGTGTTGCCGAGCGAGTGACCGAAGCCGGGCTCGAGGGGACCGACCGCGAATTTCTGGCGGTTGTCGATCTCCTCACCGAGGGCTTCGATGGTGGGGCGCTGCATCAGGAGCATGTGTGCAATGGGCCTTTCGGGGGTGTACGAGTGCGAAAACGGGTGCGGGTCGAGCGTGGTGGCAGGGAGCCACCGCCAGGACTTACTTGGAGTAGAGCTCGACGATGAGCGACTCGCGCACCGGGATGTCGATGTGATCGCGCTCCGGAAGACTGCGCACGGTGACTTCCTTGCCACCATCACCCTGTTCGAGCCACCCGACGAGCGAGCGGTCGAGCGTGTCGATGTTGTGCTGCACGACGATCATCTTCGCAGCCTTCGCCGACAGCGAGACGACGTCGCCCTTGCGGGTGGTGTAGCTCGCGATGTCGAGGCGTTTGCCGTTGACGCTGATCAGGCCGTGGTTCACGAACTGACGGGCCTGCGGGCGGGTGGACGCCCAGCCGGCGCGGTAGACGACGTTGTCGAGGCGCTGCTCGAGCAGACGCAGCAGGTTCTCGCCCGACGGTCCGTCGAGGCGGACGGCCTCGTTGTAGGTCTTCTTGAACTGACGCTCGAGCACGCCGTAGATGTACTTCGCCTTCTGCTTCTCCTGCAGCTGGGCGAGGTATTCCGAACCGGCGTTGCGGCGACGGGTCCGCCCGTGCACACCCGGCGGGAAGGGGCGGCGTTCGAGCGCCTTGCGACCCTTCTCGTTCTCGAAGATGTTGATGGACAGGCGACGCGAGATGCGCACCTTGGGTCCTGTGTAACGAGCCATGATTCTCTACTTCGCTTCTCTGTTCATCGGGGACCGGCGGTTCAGCCGCGACGGCGCTTCGGCGGGCGGCAGCCGTTGTGGGGCACGGGGGTGACGTCCTTGATGGACACGACCTCGATGCCGGTGTTCTGGATGCTGCGAACGGCGGCGTCGCGACCGGAGCCGGGACCCTTCACCTGCACCTCGGCGCGGCGCAGGCCGTGCTCCTGGGCAGCGCGTGCAGCCTTCTCGGCGGCCAGCTGAGCGGCGAAGGGCGTGCTCTTACGGCTGCCCTTGTAGCCGGCGACTCCGGACGACGCCCAGGCGATGACGTTGCCCTGCGGGTCGGTGATGGTGACGATCGTGTTGTTGAACGACGACTTGATGTGGATCACACCGGTGGTGACGTTCTTGCGATCGCGCTTGCGCGGTCGGCGGGTCTGGGTCTGCTTTGCCATGGTTCTGTGTGCTTCCTGGCCCGCTTACTTGCGGACGGCCTTCTTCTTGTTGGCGACGGTGCGCTTCGGGCCCTTGCGGGTACGAGCATTGGTGTGGGTGCGCTGCCCACGGACCGGGAGGCCCTTGCGGTGACGGACGCCCTGGAGGCAACCGATCTCGATCTTGCGCTTGATGTCGCCCTGCACGTTGCGTCGCAGGTCACCTTCGATCGTGAGGTTCTGGTCGACGTAGGAGCGGATCTTGTTGATCTCGTCCTCCGTCAGGTTCGAGACCTTGGTGTTCGGGTCGAGCTCCAGCGATGCGCAGATGGTCTGCGACGTGGTGAGTCCGATTCCGAAGATGTAGGTGAGTGAGATCTCCAACCGCTTTTCACGGGGGATGTCGACGCCGGCGATACGTGCCATGTTGTGGGTTTCCCTCTTCGATTTCCTGGTCAGCCCTGCCGCTGCTTGTGGCGGGGGTTCGTGCAGATGACCATGATGCGACGATGGCGACGAATCACCTTGCAGTTGTCACACATCGGCTTGACGCTGGGTCGTACTTTCATGGCTGCTTCTCTACTCGTTCGTTCGGTGTGTCGGACCGGTCACTTGTACCGGTAGGTGATGCGACCTCGGGTGAGGTCGTACGGAGTCAGTTCCACCTGGACTTTGTCGCCTGGGAGGATGCGGATGTAGTGCATCCGCATCTTTCCGGAGATGTGCGCGAGCACCTCGTGTCCATTGTCGAGTTCGACCTTGAACATGGCGTTCGGCAGCGATTCGAGGATCTTGCCCTCGAGTACGATCGCATCTTCCTTTGGCTTTGCCAGGGGATTCTCCTCACCTGTTGACGCTCGGACGCCGTGGACGGAGCCGCTGGTGCGGACGCCGAGCTGAAATTGACTGACGGCATGAACCGGCACGGCCTGTCACCAGACCGGCATCCGATGCTAACGGTCGATCCTCGCGACTCCACGCGGAGGTGGCGCGAAGTCCACCTCGGCGCGCGTCACGCGTGCTATGGGTCCGGTCACTCCACGAGGTCTGCGCCGGGGCCCTCCGTCGGGCGGACGAGCTCCCCGCGCATCAGCGACATGACCCCGTCGATCGCCCGCCGCTGACGTTGCGGCGAACGCAGCGAGCCCTCGGTGAGCCCGACCAGCACCACCCGGATCACGTCGCGTAGGACATCGGCATCCTCGCGACGGACCTCGCCGGAGGCGATCCCCGACTCGACCAGCCCGACGAAGAAGTCCTCGCGCGCCGCCTCGGCCGAAGCCAGGCGTTCGCGGACCTCGGGGTGGCGGCGCACGTCGGTGCGCACGATTCCGATGAATCGGGCGAAGGTCGGATCCTGCGCGTTCATCTCGTTGGCGGCGTCGAGCACCCCTTGGAGCTTGCCGATGAACGTGGACTCGGCATTCTCCGCGACGACGAAACGTCGAGAGATCCGTGACTGGGTGTCACGGTGGACCGCCAGGTACAGGTCCAGCTTCGAATCGACGTAGTGGTAGAGCGCACCGGTGGTGACCCCGGCCGCCGACGCGAGGTCCTTGTTCGTGACCGCGGCGTACCCCCGCTCGGAGAAGAGCCGCCGCGCCCCGTCGAGAATCGCCTCCAAGGTGTCTTCCGAACTGCTGTCCGGGGGCCGACCCCGCCGCCGGGGTGACGAAGTCTCGTCGACCTGCATACGGCTGAGTATGACGGACGGCACACGGCGGGACCCCAGCGGAGCGCCACATCGACCGTCGCGGACCGGGAGCGTTTCACGTGCACCGTCCGAGGAGTCGAACGTCGGCAGCGTCAGTCGCCCTGTGCTGCGCAGTCGTCCGGGTGGGCCACGCACCACGGCGTGTCACCCGGGAGACGGGACCGGTTGCTCGCGATCACCTCGTAGACACGGTCGAGCGCCCACGGGACGAGGGGCAGCTTCCAGGGCAGCAGTGGCAGCTTCGTGCCCCACGCGATCGCCAGCATCAATGCGACGCCACGTGGCCCACCGGCGCGAACGTCACCGGAGACGGTCCACGCGGCGCGCTCGGTCTGATCGGCGGTGAGTTGCGTTCGTTCGACGACGCCGTGCGCCTGGGATGCGACCACGTCGATCCGGTCCGATCGATCGAGAGCGTCGAGCCACCTGGCCGACCGGGTGCAGAAGCCTCAATATCCGTCGTAGACGAGTGTCGCCGACGCCGGCAGCGTGTCGGGCAGTCGTCCGTAGACGTCGTCGGTGGTACTCATCAGCGACGATTCTGCTCCACAGCCTTCACCAGGCGCTCGAACACGGCATCGGGATGCCCCACACCGTTCACGACGGCGAGGCGGTTCTGGTCGCCGTAGTGCCGGATCAGCGGGAAGGTCTGCTCCTCGTAGAGATCCAGACGTCGGTTGACCGATTCGGGAGTGTCGTCGTCACGCTGCATCACGTCGCCGCCACAGACCTCGCAGATCCAGGGTGTCGGCTCGTTGCCCGACGCCGTGTAGTTCGTTCCGCAGTCTCGGCACACGCGCCGGGCGGAGATCCTGTCGAGCACGATTTCTCGGGGCACGTTGAGGTCGAGCACGACGTCGATCGGGCGCCCGAGGTCGGAGCAGATCCCGTCGAGGGCCTCGGCCTGATCGATGGTGCGAGGGAATCCGTCGAGGATGTACCCGCGGGTGTCGGCATCCGGTGCCGACAATCGATCCCGAACGATGCCGATCATGATGTCGTCGGAGACGAGGCCGCCGGCGTCCATGACCTTCTTCGCCTCGATACCGAGCGGTGTCCCCTCGCGGACCGCGGCACGAAGCATGTCGCCGGTGGAGATGTGCGGGACGACGAAGTGACGGCTGAGACGCACACACTGTGTGCCCTTGCCAGCACCCTGTCGCCCGAGAATGATGAGGCGGGCACCGGGGATCATCGGGGCCGACCTACTTCAGGAAGCCTTCGTAGTTGCGCAGCGTGAGCTGGCTGTCGATCTGACGCATCAGCTCGAGCGCCACGCCCACGGAAATGAGCACCGACGTGCCGGCGAAGCCGAACGAGTTGATGTCGGCAGCGATCAACAGCAGGTACGGCATGATCGCGATGACCGCGATGAACACGGCGCCCGGCAGGGTGATGCGGTTCACGGCCTTGCCGAGATACTTCTCGGTCTGCGGGCCGGGACGGATCCCGGGGATGAAGCCACCCTGCTTGCGCAGCTGATCCGCCTGGCGAACCGGGTCGAAGGCGATCGAGTTGTAGAAGTAGGCGAAGGCGACGATCATGAACGCCAGCAGCGTGACGTAGACGAGGTTCTGGGAGTTGACGATGTAGTCGCTGATGAAGGTCTGGATCGACGCACGCCAGCCTTCGCCACTGGTGCCGCCGAGCACGTTCGAGAAGATCACCGGCAGCAACAGGATCGAGCTCGCGAAGATGATCGGGATCACGCCGGACTGGTTGACCTTCAACGGGATGTAGGTGTTCTGCCCACCCATCATTCGCCGGCCGACGACACGTTTCGCGAACTGCACCGGGATCCGGCGTTGGCCGAGTTCGACGAACACCACCGCCACGATGATGCCGATCGTCAGGATCACCATCGCCACGAACCAGAACACCTTGTTGAGCTGGAGGATGCCGAGGAAGCCACCCGGAAGCGACGCGACGACGGCTGCGAAGATGATCATCGACATGCCGTTGCCGATGCCGCGCTGGGAGATCAGCTCACCGAGCCACATCAAGACGGCGGTTCCCGCCACGAGGGTGGGGATGATCAGGTAGCCACGCGGCCAGATGCCGCCGGTGAGCAGGGGCACGTTGGTGGGCGGACCGGCGGTGAAGAACGCCTGGCCCTGACCGGTACCGAAGATGAACACGAGCCCCGTCGCCTGCAGCGTCGACAGGCCGATGGTGACGTAGCGGGTGTACTGCGTGATCTTGCGCTGACCGACGGCGCCTTCCTGCTGCAATTCCTCGAGCTTGGGGATGACCACACCGAGCACCTGCATGATGATCGACGCCGTGATGTAGGGGATGATCCCGAGGGCGAAGATCGAGAACGACTCGAACGCTCCGCCCGAGAACAGGTTGATGAACCCGAGCGCTCCCGCCTGGTCGGCAGACGCTTGGAGCTGCTCGATGGCAATCGGGTCGACACCCGGCACTCGGATCGCGACACCGAGGCGGTACAGGACCACCATGGCGACGACGAACAGCAGCTTGTTGCGCAGATCGCCGATCTTGAAGATGTTCAACAGGTTCGAGAGCAAGGGGAACTTCCGTGACGTTCGAAGGGCGCGCACATGTGGCGCGAACGAGGAGCGAGGCTACCAGCGAGTGTTCAGCTTCCTGGGCTCGTCGGATCGTCGTGTCCGCGGTCGGAGACTGCAGCGGCCACGACTGAACGCTGGATCGACGGCCGCTCGGAACGGACCGGCCGACGTCAGGCTGGCGCCAGCAGCGGTGGGAGCATCGAGGCGATGACGGCTGCGGCCGACTCGATCACGAGCCGCAGCTCGTCTCGTGCCGGACCGAGCGCCGACAGATCGCGGTCGCGGGCTGCCTCCTCCAGGTCGCCTGCGCACGCCGCCACCGTGGAGACGCCGACGTTGGCCGCCATCCCCTTCAAGCTGTGGGCGCGCTGTCGGACCAGCTCGATGTCCCCCAGGTCGAGCGCAATGGTGACCTGATCGATTTCACCGGCCAAGCGTCGCAGGAACGACTGGAGCAGCTCGGTCCGTTCGAGTTCGAGGTCGCCGTCGAGTCCCTCGAACAATTCGTCGAGTCGGGTCCTGATCGACGTCTGGAGATCATCGGTCACCGCGGACTCCTCGCCGACGTTTTCGTCGTCCGCCGTCTCCTCGGTGTTGCCGATGCTCGTCGGCTCGTCACCGGTGCTCGTCGGCTCGATGTCGCGGGTGAAGCGGTCCAGCATCGTGGCGAGTTGATCCCGCCGCAGCGGCTTGGCCAGGTGCTCGTCCATCCCTGCGTCGAGACAGCGCTGGCGGTCCTGTTCCATCGCCGATGCCGTGACGGCCACGATCGGCGTGTGTCGAGTGGTGCCCTCCGCAGCACGGATCAGCGCGGTCGCCTCGAATCCATCCATCTCCGGCATCTGACAGTCCATGAGGATCGCATCGAACGACCGCGACGCAGCTGCGGCCACCGCAGCGAGACCATTCGACGCCACTTCGACCTCGTAGCCCAGTGTCTCGAGCATCCTGCAGGCGACGCGCTGGTTGATCAGGTTGTCCTCCGCGAGCAGGATCGTGCCCCCGTGCAACGTCCTCACCATCACTCCCTGTCGGGTTGCCGTCTGCTGTGTCGTCGGTGTTGCAGGGCCGTCGTTGCTGAGCGCAAGTGCGAGCCGCGCTCGGAGCTGGATCCGGTCGACCGGTTTCGAGAGGTGGCCGGCGGGACCGACGACATCGGCGAGACCAGCCTCGTCGTGCGGCTCGGACGGGGTCAACGGTACGAGCGCGACCGGCGGGATCGACGGGTCCGATTCGATTGCTGATTCGAGACCGAATCGATCGGTCGCACGAACCCCGACATCGAAGAGCACGACGTCGAACGGAGCACTCCGTGTCGCCGCCTCGCTCAACGAACGCAACGCGGCACGGCCACCCGGTGACTCTGCATACTCGACGCCCCACTGGTGGAGCACCTGGCCGAACATGAAGGTGCGGGCCTTCTCCCCCACGACGAGCACCCGGGAACCTCGCAGGTCAGGCCGCTCTTGGTTCGCTGCATCCGACTCGATCGCCGTGAAAGGCAGTGAGAACCAGAAGGTGCTCCCGGTCCCCGGCGTGCTGACGACGCCGATCTTGCCCTGCATCAACGTGACCAGCTGCTCGGAGATCGCGAGTCCGAGTCCGGTCCCACCGAAGCGACGCGTGGTCGACGAGTCAGCCTGTGTGAAGGTCTGGAAGATGGTCTGCTGCTGTTCGTTCCCGATGCCGATTCCGCTGTCGGTGATGTCGAATCTGATGGACGGCTCCGGCGAGGAGACACCCGTCGACAGACTTGCAGCCTCGAGTCGGGCCTCGACGACGACCTGCCCGATGGCGGTGAACTTGATCGCGTTGCCGACGAGGTTGGCGAGGATCTGGCGGATGCGTCCAGGGTCACCCTTGACGAACCTCGGCACGTCGGGATGGACGGTGACCACCATCTCGATCCCCTTCGCCGCCGCGCCAGCGGACAGCATGCCGGTGACGTCGTCGATCAGGTCGTGGATCGCGAAGTCGATGGACTCGAGATCGAGTCGACCTGCCTCGACCTTCGAGAAGTCGAGGATGTCGTTGATGATCGCCAGCAGTGATTCCCCCGAGCGCAACACCGTTTCGGCATCGTCGCGCTGAGACGGGTCGAGATCGGTCTCGAGCAGGAGTGATGTCATGCCGATCACCCCGTTCATCGGGGTGCGGATCTCGTGGCTCATGTTCGCGAGGAACTCGGACTTCAGCTCCGACGCCTCGAGCGCCTGATCGCGTGCCACCTTCAGTTCGGATTCGTGGCGTTTGCGTTCGGAGATGTCGTGGACGAACGCATTGAAGGTCCACGACCCGTCGAGCTGCGTGGCGGTCATCGCCAGTTCGACGGAAAAGCGCCGTCCACCACGATCGAGTGCCTCGACCTCTCGACGCAGGTTGATCACACTGCCTTCGCCGGTCCGCAGAAAGCGCTGGATCCCATTCGTGTGCGCCTCTTGATATTCGGGTGGCACGATCATTTGGGTGAGGTCGCGGCCGAGCGCCTCCTCGAGGGACCACCCGAACAGTCGGGTCGCTGCTGCGTTCCACGCCGACACGCGACCGTTCTCGTCGATCGCCACGAACGCATCGCTCGCCGTGTCGAGGATTCCTTTCGTGCGGCTCTCCACGGCGTGCATGCCTGCTTCGGCGACCTGACGGAGGCGCAGCGCACGGACGATGAACCATGCACCGGCGAGGAGCACCAGCGCGAGGACTCCGGCGATCCATGTCACGGTCCCGCGCAGTTCGGCAACCTCCGAGAAGGCCTCCTGCGCAGGTATCTCTGCCATCGCCACCCAGCCGAGCCCCGCGATCGGACTCGTCGCGATGAGTTCGAGTTCGCCATCGATGAGCGCCTCGGTGGCGTCGGATCGACCAGCGAACGCTTCGGCCAGGAGTGGGTCGAGGCGGTGCGAGTAGAGCACGGTCTCCGCAGAGTCCGCTGCCGAGGGATTGCTCAGCACCGTCCCACGCTGGTCGATGATCGTGAGCGACACTCCCTGCTCGGACTCCAGGTTGGTGACGAAGCGCTCGATCTCCTGCAGGTCGTACAAGACCGCGAGGTATCCGAGTGGTTCACCGGTCCCGTCCGCACCGCGGTCCCAGATCGGTGCTGCGGCGGTCACCACGAGATCGCGCCCCAATCCTGCGGTCCGGTATGCCTCCGAAACGTAGGGGGCGCTCGTGGCTTGCACCCCGGAACACCAGTCCCGGGTCGCGAAATTGTCGCCGATCGCCTTGACTGCGACGGGACGCACGGACCAGACCGTGCACGACGTGTCGGCCAAGAATGCTCCGCGCATGCCGGACCGGCTCGTCAGCAACTCCTGCAACTGGAAGTCGAGGACGCCCTGTTCGAAACGGTCTGGGTCACCCATCTCGATCGCTCTGACCAGTTCCGGTCGTGCCGCGTGCGCCTCGACGAGTTCGCCGACGCTCTGCATCTCCAACTCGACGAGCGATCCAGACAGGTCCACGCTGGTCCCGACACGTGCGACGACCTCGCTGCGAACGGCCCGCTCCGCCAGCGTCATGCTCGAGATGCTCAACAGCAGCAGGGGACCCAGACTCACGACCACGAATGCCAGCGCGGCTCTCCACCCGGATCGAGACAGCTTTCCGAGAACGGACACGCGTCCTCATCGGCACGTGTCGCCATGAACTGAAGCACGACGGTGTATTCTGCGCGCATGGCTCGCATCCTGGTCGTGGACGACGATTCCGACACCGTGGGACTCGTGGTACGGCGACTACAGCATGCCGGGCACAAGGCACAGGGCGTGACCAATGCCGTCGACGCGCTGTCGTTCGTCACCGAGAAGAAGTGCCCCGACATGGCCGTCCTCGACGTGGACATGCCTGACATGGACGGACTGACGTTGCTGGGGAAACTCCGCGAGCAAACGGGCCGTGCCGACCTCCCGGCGATCTTCCTCAGCGGACTCGTCCGACCCGACGACATCGCCGCAGGTCGCAGCCTCGGGGCGATCTACCTCACCAAGCCGTTCGTCGCGACTGCGCTCCTCAAAGCGATCGACGGCATCATCGAGGCAGAGGCTCAACGAGCGGTGCCCGACGTCGACGAATGGTGACACCACTGCGCCGATGACACCACTGCGCCGATGACATTCCGTCATCGGGCGGTGGTGTCGTGTCCGAAAAAGACGGAGGCCCGCACGACTCGTGCGGGCCTCCGATCGATTCGCTCACTCGGGGTCGAGCCCCGGGCGATTCAGCGGTTCATGAACTGGTTGCCCGACGCAGGCGGACGCCCGGCCTTGCCCTCTTCCTTGAACGGAAGCGTGATCATCGTGACCGAACCACCGGCGGCTTCGATCGCTTCGATCGCTGCCTTCGATGCGGCGTGAGCCGACACCGTGAGCTTCGTGCTGATCTCGCCGCGGGCGAGGATCTTCACGAACGCACCCTTGCGAACGAGCCCGTGCTCCACGAGCACGTCGGGCGTGATGTCACCCGACACCTTCTCGGCGAGATCGCTGAGGGTGTGCAGGTTGACCGCCTGGTACTCGACGCGGAACGGGTTCTGGAAACCACGCAGCTTCGGGACACGCTGCTTGAGTGGCATCTGGCCACCCTCGAAACCACGTGCGACGGTGTTGCGGGCCCGCTGGCCCTTCGTACCGCGGCCAGCGGTCTTGCCGCCCTTGCCACCGGTACCGCGACCGACGCGCTTGCGCCGCTTGGTCGAGCCCACTGCGGGCTTGAGATCGTGCACCTTCATGATGAGGCCTCTCCTTCTGCTGTGGCCACTGCGTCGTCGCCGGCGAAGGCAACGACGTCGTCTGCCTGCTCCTCGGCAGCTTCTTCGACGATGGCCTCGACGGCTTCGTCCACCGCTTCACCGGCGGTGTTCGCCTTGCTACTGCCCTGCGGACCCTCGACACCCTCGCCAACGGCGATGAGGTGCGGGACACGGGCGATCATCCCACGGATCTCGGGACGGTCGGGCAGCGTGTTGGTCTGACCGATCCGGCCCAGCCCGAGCGCACGGAGTGTGCCGCGATGCTTGGGCTTGGTGCCGATGGCCGAGCGGGTCTGGGTGACGGTGATCTCGGCCATCACTTCGCTCCTTCGGATGCATCGTCGCCGGCGTTTGCCGCGACGGGCTTCTTGTTGCTCTCGTTGTACGCGTTCAGCAGACCCTTGGGGACGAACTCGTCCATCGCGAGCCCACGGCGTGCAGCCACGTCGTCGGGACGCTGGAGCTGCTTGAGGCCGTTCACCGTGGCGCGGGCCACGTTGATGTGGTTGGCCGAGCCGAGGCTCTTGCACAGCACATCGTGCACGCCGGCCTCTTCGAGGATGACGCGGGCGGCGCCGCCGGCGATGACTCCCGTACCTTGCGATGCGGGCTTGATCATCACACGTCCGCCGCCGGTACGACCGAGGACCTCGTGGATGACGGTCCCACCGGCCATCGGCACGGTGAACAGGTTGCGCCGAGCTTCCTCGGTGCCCTTCTGAATCGCCAGGGGCACTTCTTTGGCCTTGCCGTAACCGAGGCCGACACGACCGTTGCCGTCACCGATGACGACGAGCGCAGTGAAGCTGAAGCGACGACCACCCTTGACGACCTTGGCGACGCGGTTGATCGTGATGACACGTGATTCACGCAGGCCATCGGGATCGGGAGCGCGTTCACGACCTCCGTCGCGGCCTCCGCCTCTGTTGTTTCCTCCGAAACCCATCAGAACTCCAGTCCTGCGTCACGTGCAGCAGACGCCACTGCCGCGATGCGACCGTGGTAAGCGAATCCACCGCGGTCGAACACGACCGTGGTGACACCGGCCGCCTTGGCGCGCTCAGCAACGAGCTGGCCCACCTTCGTGGCGGCGTCGACGCTCGCGCCCGAGGCGGAGCGAAGGTCGGCTTCGGTGGTGGACGCGGCAGCGAGGGTGACACCCTCGTCGTCGTCGATCACCTGCACCGACAGGTGCTTGTTGGAACGGAACACGGCCAGGCGAGGCCGGGCAGCGGTTCCATGAATCTTCTTGCGGACCCGACGGTGGCGACGGATCCGGCCCGAACGGCGGGCTTGTGCGACCTTCGTCATGACTACTTCTTTCCTGCCTTACCGGCCTTGCGGATGATCCGCTCGCCGGCGTACCGAACGCCCTTGCCCTTGTACGGCTCGGGCTTGCGAAGGCTGCGGATGTTTGCGGCGACCTGGCCGACGATCTCGTTGTCGATGCCGGTGACGATCACCGACGTCTGCTGCGGCACTTCGAACACGATGCCCTCGGGGGCTTCGACGTCGATGAAGTGGCTGTAGCCGAGGTTCATGCGGAGCTTGTTGGGCCCCTGCTGTTCGGCGCGGTAACCGACGCCGTGGATCTCGAGTTCCTTGCGGAACCCTTCGGTGACGCCGACGACCATGTTGTTCACGAGGCTGCGGGTGAGCCCGTGCAGCGCCTTGGTCTTGTTCTCGTCGTTCGGGCGGACGACGGTGAGCGTGTCACCGTCCTGCTCGATCGTGAGGCCCACGTTGCCGGGGATCGTGCGTTCGAGGGTGCCCTTGGGACCCTTGACCGACACGTGGCCAGGGCTGAGCTTGACCTCGACGCCGGCCGGGACCGTGATGGGTGATTTTCCGATACGGGACATGTCAGATCACCAGACGTAACAGAGGACCTCGCCGCCCACGTTGCGCTTGCGCGCTTCGCGGTCGGTCATGAGGCCGTTCGAAGTGGACAGGACAGCGACACCCAAGCCACCGAGCACACGGGGCACGGCGTTTGCCTGGCGGTACACGCGCAGGCCGGGGGTCGAGATGCGGCGGATTCCGCTGATCGTGCGGTCACGATCCTCGGAGTACTTCATCTGGATGGTGAGCACGGTGCCCGGGCCGGTGGTTGCTTCGGCGGTGTCGAAACCGGCGATGTACCCCTCGGCGTGGAGCACCTTGGCGAGTGCGACCTTGTGCTTCGACGAGGGCATACGCACTTCGTCGTGCATGGCGGTGTTGGCGTTGCGGACACGCGTGAGCATGTCAGCGATGGGATCAGTCAGCATGTTGGGTCCTTCCTCACCAGCTCGACTTCGTCAGGCCCGGGATCTCGCCGGCGTGAGCGAGGTCACGCAGGCAGATCCGGCAGAGACCGAACTTGCGGTAGACGGAACGAGGACGGCCACAGCGTCGGCAGCGCGTGTAGGCGCGAACCTTGAACTTGGGCTTCTTGTTGGCCTTGTTGATGAGTGCTTTCTTTGCCATGTCAGCTCAGTTCACTTGCTCTTCTTGCCGTATTGCGGACGCTTGCGGCGCTTCTTGCGGGGGGCGTTGGCGGCGTCTTCGCCCTTCTTGAATGGGAACCCGAAGGCGTCGAGGAGGGCATAGCCGCCCTCGTCATCGGTCGCCGAGGTGACGATCGTGATGTCCATGCCACGGGGATGGTCGACCTTGTCCGGGTCGATCTCGGCGAACATCGACTGCTCGTTGAGGCCGAAGGTGTAGTTGCCCTGACCGTCCCACGAGTGTGCCGGCAGTCCGCGGAAGTCACGGATACGGGGGATGGCGACTGCGACGAGGCGGTCGAGGAATTCCCACATGCGATCGCCGCGCAGCGTCACCTTCGCGCCGATGGCCTGACCTTCACGCAGCTTGAAGTTCGCGATGGACTTCTTCGCCTTCGTGACGATGGGCTTCTGGCCGGTGATCACGGTGAGATCCTCGAGCGCTGCGTCCATGAGCGACGGCTGCGCAGCGGCGCGGCCCATACCCATGTTCACGACGATCTTCTCGAGCTTCGGGATCTGCATCACGTTCTCGATGCCGAGCTGCTCCTTGAGTGCAGCAGCGACTTCATCGTTGTACTTCGCCTTGAGGCGGGGGATGACGACGGTGTCGGCCATCAGATTTCCTCTCCGGACGGACGGGCGATGCGCACCTTGGCGCCGCTCGCTGCGACCTTGTAGCCGACACGGACCTTCTTGCCGCCGTGCACCAGCATCACGTTGCTGGCATCGATCGGCATGTCCTTGTCGATGATCCCACCCTGCTCGTTGGCGCGGGTCGGCTTCGAGTGACGAGAGGCGGTGTTGACACCGTGAACGACGATCTTGTTCGTCTTCGGGTACACGTGCTCGATCTCGCCCTGCTTGCCCTTGTCCTTGCCCGTGATGACTTCCACGGTGTCTCCCTTGCGAAGCTTCATCACAGCACCTCCGGTGCGAGTGAGACGATGCGCATGAACTTGCGGTCACGCAGCTCGCGGCCCACCGGGCCGAAGATGCGCGTCCCACGAGGGGTCATGTCGTCCTTGATGAGAACGGCGGCGTTCTCGTCGAAACGGATGTAGCTGCCGTCGGGACGGCGCTTCTCCTTCTTGGTACGGACGACGACGCACTTGACGACCTCGCCCTTCTTGACGGCAGCACCGGGCATCGCGTCCTTGACCGTGGCGACGAAGACGTCGCCGATCGAGGCGTAACGGCGGCGCGTGCCACCGAGGACCTTGATGCACAGCACTTCTTTGGCGCCGCTGTTGTCGGCGACACGGAGTCGGGATTCCTGCTGAATCATTTTGCACGCTCCAGGACATCGGTGATGCGCCAGCGCTTCAGCTTGCTCATCGGGCGGGTCTCCATGACCCGGACCTTGTCGCCGATGTTCACGTCGTTGGTCTCGTCGTGAGCATGCAGCTTGGTGGTCTGCAGGATCATCTTGTTGTACTTGGCGTGCGGGACGCGGGTCACGACAGCCACGACAGCGGTCTTGTCCATCTTGTTCGACACGACGGTGCCTTCACGCACCTTGCGTGCGGCCCGTTCGGTGGTGGGGGTTTCGTCTGCCATCAGTTCCCTGCCTCGGCGGCAGCAATTTCCTTGCTGCGGATGAGCGTGTTGATCCGGGCGATCTGCTTGCGAACCTTGCCGATTTCGGCGGTGTTCTCGAGCTGTCCGGTTGCGTTGCGGAAGCGCAGGTTGAGCGCTTCCTGCTTGGTGGCCTTCAACTCGTCGACGAGTTCACCCATCGACAGTTCGGCCAGGTCGTTCTGCTTTCCAGCCATCAGACGATCTCCTCGCGGGTGATGATGCGGGCCTTGATCGGCAGCTTCTGGATCGCCTTGTTGAGTGCGACACGGGCGACCTCGTCGTCCGGGAAGGACAGCTCGAACAGCGTCCGGCCCGGCTTGACGACAGCAACCCAGAATTCGGGGTTGCCCTTGCCCGAGCCCATGCGGGTCTCGGCCGGCTTCTTCGTGACCGGCTTGTCCGGGAACACGTTGATCCAGACCTTGCCACCACGCTTGATGGCGCGGGTCATGGCGATACGAGCGGCTTCGATCTGGCGGGCGGTGATCCAGCCCGGTTCGAGGGCCTGGATGCCGTACTCGCCGAAGCTCAGCCCGGATCCACCCTTGGTCATACCGCGGGTGCGTCCTCGATGGTGCTTGCGATGTGCGACCTTGCGGGGCATCAACATGTCAGCCCTCCTTGCTTTCCTCGGCTGCCACAGCGGGAGTCTCGGTGGCAGGAGCGTCGATCGATGCTTCCTCGGTGAGGAGCTTCTCGAGTTCGGGATCTGCCTCGCGGACGAGCGGCTGGGTGTCGGACGGCGGTGCCGATGTCGGCGCTCCGGGACGGCCCGACGACACGACGTTGCGAGGACCGGCGCCAGCAGCCTGCCCGGAGGTCTCCCCCACGGCCATCGCTGCTTCGCGCTGGATCTTCTCGTCGTTGGCAGCCTTCTTGTACGGGGTGATGTCACCCTTGTACAACCAGACCTTCACGCCGACACGACCTGCAGTGGTCTTTGCTTCGCGCATGCCGTAATCGATGTCGGCACGCAGTGTGTGCAACGGCACCCGGCCTTCGCGGTACCACTCGGTGCGGCTCATCTCGGCGCCGCCGAGGCGACCCGAGCACTGCACCTTGATGCCGAGGGCGCCCGCACGCTGTGCGTTCTGCACGGCTCGCTTCATGGCCCGGCGGAAGGCGATGCGGTTGATCAGCTGATCGGCCACACCCTGGGCGATCAGCGCAGCGTCGAGTTCCGGCGCCTTGATCTCCACGATGTTGAGCTGGATCTTCTGGTTGCCGGTGATCTCGGTGATCATCTTGCGCAGCTCATCGGCTTGGGCGCCACGGCGACCGATCACGATGCCCGGGCGGGCGGTGTGGACGTCGACGCGCAGCTTGTCACGTGTGCGCTCGATCTCGATGCGGCTGATGGCGGCGGATTCGAGTAACTCCATGATCGAGTCACGGATTTTCCAGTCCTCGGTGAGGTACTGCTTGTAGTCACGCTCGGAGAACCAGCGTGACTTCCACTCGGTGGTGATGCCCAGACGGAATCCGTAGGGATTGATCTTTTGACCCATTACTTCTCCTCCGCCTCGTCAGCGGTTGGCGTTGCGTCGGCGTCTGCCGCTTCGTCGGACCCGGCGGCGTCGTCGCCGGTCTTGGTCGCACCAGGCTTCGAGAAGCCGGCTGCTTCGGCGGACTCGACGGTGTCGAACCACACTTCGGCCTTGGTGGCCTTGTAGTAACGGGTGTCGGGCTCGTGGTAGAGCTTCGACTGGGCGTTGCCCTTGATCGGGAAGCCGTCCGGCATCTCGGTCACGTCGTCGAGCGGTGCGTGCGAGCCAGGACCGTGCGGTGACTCGTCGACCGCGTTGGCCTCACCGTCGGAGTCGGCGTCACCCGCGGCGTACTCGGCGGCAGCGTCGGGGTCGTCGTGTGCGTCCTGCACGTCCTCGACGGTCGGCTGGTCTGCTGCTGATTCGGCGCGGCTGCGCTCGACGCGAGCCCGGCGGCTCGCGGCCGACGACGTCGGACGAGTCGAAGCCGATGCTCCACCCTGACGATCGCGGCGGGCCTGCACGATGGACAACCGGTCGCCATCGAGACGGGCCACGATGATCGTGATGTGGCAGGTGCGCTTGTTGATGCGGCTCGCACGGCCACGTGCCCGGGGGCGGAAGCGGCGCAGTGTGGGACCTTCGTCGGCGAAGCAGGCGATGACGAACAGCTCTTCGGCTTCTTCGTCGTCGTTGTTCACCGCGTTGGCCACTGCCGAGGCGAGCACCTTGCGGATGTCGTGGGCGATGTGGCGATCGGTGAACTGGAGCACCTGATCAGCCGACACGACGTCGAGTCCACGGATCAGGTTGAGCACTGCGCGGGCCTTGGTGGCCGTGCTGCGCACGTACTTCGCGGTGGCCTTGGTACCGGAACGTTCGCCGGCGACGTAGGACTTCTCGTTGAGCTTGGGACCGGTCATCAGCGACGTGCTCCCCGCTCCATGCCAGCGTGGAACTTGAAGGTCCGGCTGGGGCTGAACTCTCCGAGCTTGTGGCCGACCATCGACTCGGTCACGTAGACCGGGACGTGCTTGCGACCGTCGTGGACGGCCAGCGTGTGGCCGACCATGTCGGGGATGATGGTGCTGCGTCGCGACCAGGTCTTGATGACCTTGCGCTCGCCGGCTGCGTTCTGGGCGTCGATCTTCTTGAGCAGATGCTCGTCGACGAACGGGCCCTTCTTGAGGCTGCGTGCCATGAGTTACTTCCTCTACTGCGTCCGTCGCCTCAGCGACGGCCGCCCTTTCCGGTACGACGACGGCGGATGATGAGCTTCTGGGAGCTCTTCTTCTTGTTGCGGGTGCGGCTCTCGGGCTTGCCCCACGGCGACACGGCCGGACGGCCTCCCGACGTGCGACCCTCGCCACCACCCAGGGGGTGGTCGACGGGGTTCATGGCCACACCGCGGGTCTGGGGGCGCTTGCCCTTCCAGCGGTTGCGGCCGGCCTTGCCGATCTTGACCAGCTCGTGCTCGGAGTTGCCGACCTCGCCGACCGTCGCACGACAGTCGATGAGCACTCGGCGCATCTCGGTGGAGGGCATCCGCAGCGTGGCGTAATCGCCTTCCTTCGCCACCAGGCGGACGGACATGCCGGCCGAGCGGCCGATCTTGCCGCCGCCACCGGGGCGGAGCTCGACGTTGTGGATCGTGGTTCCGACCGGGATGTAGCGCAGCTGCATCGCACAGCCGGGCTTGATGTCGGAGCCCTGACCAGACGTGATGCGGTCGCCCACGTTCAGGTTCTTCGGAGCGAGGATGTAGCGCTTCTCGCCGTCGAGGTAGTGGAGCAGTGCGATCCGGCAGGTGCGGTTCGGGTCGTACTCGATCGCAGCGACCTTGGCGACGATGCCGTCCTTGTTCCGCGTGAAGTCGATCATGCGGTACTGCTGCTTGTGACCGCCGCCGCGGTGGCGGCTGGTCTTGCGACCGTAGGCGTTGCGGCCGCCGGACTTCGACTTCTTCGAGAGCAGCGACTTCTCCGGGGTGGTCTTGGTGACCTCCGCGAAGTCGTGGCTCGTCTGGAAGCGACGTCCGGGGCTCGTGGGCTTGCGTGAACGAATGGCCATGATTCAGTCCCTCAGTTCTCGAACAGCGGAATTTCGCCCGCTGCCAGGGTCACGATGGCTCGCTTCGTGGCCGGCTTGGAGCCGACACGGTTCGTGCCACGGGTGCGCTTCTTCTTGCCAGGCCGGTTGAGCGTGTTGACCTTGGAGACTTCGACGCCCCAGATCGACTCCACTGCATCACGGATCTCGGGCTTGGAGGCCGAGGTGTGCACCTGGAACGTGTACACGCCGGCCTCGATGAGCTGGTAGCTCTTCTCCGAGACGATCGGCGCAATGATGATGTCACGAGGGTCCTTCATCAGGCGTCCTCTCCTTCGGTCTCGGCAGCCGCCTGCTTGGCGGGAGCCTTCTTGGCGGGAGCCGGCTCGGCCGGCGTCTCGACGACGGGTGCGGCCGCAGGGGTTCCCGTGGGCAGTGATGCCTCGGTGAACACGACCCAGTCACTGCACAACACGTCGTAGGCGTTCAGCTCGCCGGCGGCGAGGACATGCACGTTCGGAAGGTTGCGGAAGCTCAGCAACGCATTCGTGTCGTCCTGGTGGAGAACCACGAGCACGTGACCGCTCACGCCGAGTGCGGCGAGGGCATCCTTGGCCAGCTTGGTCTTGGGGGCGTCGAAGCCCCACGAGTCGACCACGACGACCTTGTCCTCGGACGCACGGTCCGACAGCGCGGACCGGGTGGCGAGCTTCACCATCTTCTTGGGGGTCTTCTGGTCGTACTTGCGGGGCTTCGGGCCCAGGGCGATGCCACCACCGGTGAAGTGGGGTGCACGGATGGAGCCCTGGCGAGCGTTGCCGGTGCCCTTCTGCCCGTACGGCTTGCGACCGCCACCACGGACTTCCGACCGGGTCTTGGTGCTCTGCGTACCCGAGCGACGGGCGGCGAGCTGCGCAGTGACGACCTGGTGCATCACGGGCACGTTCGGTTCGACACCGAACACGGCGGCATCGAGTTCGACCGAGCCGGCATCCTTGCCGGCAGCGTTCTTGAGAGTCAGTTCAGCCATGACGTCAGGCTCCCTTTCCGACGAGCTTCACGGCGTTGCGCACGGTGACGACTCCGCCGGCGGGGCCGGGAACGGCGCCCTTGATGAGGAGGATGTTTCGCTCGGTATCGCACTCGACGACTTCGAGGTTCTGCGTGGTGACCTGCTCGTGACCCATGTGACCGGCCATCTTCATGCCCTTGAAGACACGGGCCGGGAAGGCGCACTGGCCGATGGCACCGGGCTTGCGGTGGTTCTTGTGCGCACCGTGGGAGGCGGGCGCACCCTTGAAGTTGTGCCGCTTCATGACGCCGGCGAAGCCCTTGCCCCGGCTGGTGCCGGTGACATCGACCTTGGAGCCGGCCGCAATCTGCGACACGGTCAGCTCTTGGCCGACTTCGAGGCCGTCGACGGAGTCGAGGCGCAGTTCGATGAGGCGCTTGCCCGGCTGAACGCCCGCTTTCGCGAAGTGCCCGGCCTCGGGCTGGTTCAGCTTCTTGGCGTCCTTGCTGCCGTAGGTGACCTGGATGGCGGTGTAGCCATCCTTCTCGCTCGTCTTGATCTGCACGATGCGCATCGGGTCGACCTTGACGACAGTGACGGGGACGACCTTGTCGTCGACCCACTTCTGTGTCATGCCGACCTTTTCGCCGACGATCGCTTGTTGTGCCATTTGGCGGTCCTTCTCGTTGTCCAAGCCCCCGACGGTTCTCTGGGGCTCTCCACGTAAAAGCTCCGCGACACGAAAGATGAACGTGCACACGGAGCTCAGAAACTCGGTTGTGCCGGCTGGTTCCGATCCCGATCGTTGCGGGTGGCCTGGCTGGACGTCAGTTGATTGCTTGCATTCCCGTGAGCGGAGACGCTCCGTTCACGGCCATGCAATACTACGGAGCGCGATCCACGCTTCCAACGCAGCGGTCGGGACGACCTGAATCAGCTGCGGGACAGGAGTTGATCGACCGGAGCAAAATCGTCCGTGAGGACGCGTGCGTCACCGAGGTATCCGGCGAGGTCGCCACCGGCGACGATCTGACCGACCACCCGGTCGGGGTCCGACGCCCGTTCGGGGTCGTCGCTCGGGTCCACGTCGTTCGACAGCCGCTCCTGCAATGCGTCGATGTCGAGTGGGGAGGCGCTGGCGATGACCACCGAGTTGCCGGATCGCCCCTGGACCGGGCCGGGGCCGCGGATCACCGCCACGTGTTCGAAGGCGGTGGCGATCGTGGCGGCCTCGGCACGCAGGAAGGATTCGCCGGGGCCGTCGATGATGTTCGCCACGTAGAGGCCGTCGGGTCGCACCACCCGAGCGACGTCGGAGAGGAATTCCTCCGTCGCCAGATGGAACGGCACGGCTCGACTCCCGAACGCGTCACCGACGACCACGTCGGCACTGTCGTCCGCGAGATCAGCGAATCCGAGACGCCCGTCACCGACCACGATCGACACGTCGTCGCCCCGATCGAAGTCGATCTCGGTCTCCACCACGTCCACCAGGTCGCCGTCGATCTCGAAGATGGTCTGCTCGCTTCCCGGCCGTGTGGCACGGACGTAGCGCGGCACCGTGAACGCTCCGCCACCCAGGTACACGGCGTCGATGGGCGCCCCGGCATCACCCAACTGCGTCTCGATGCCGTCGACGAGCCGTCGGACGTACCAGTACTCGAGCAGCGTCGGATCGTCGAGGTCGACATAGCTGTGGGTGAGGTCGTCGAGCAGGAGCGTGCGCCCCGATTCGAGGTCGGGGTCCTCCACCACCGACAGGCAGTAGTAGGCGGTCTGGTGTTCGCATGGTGAATCG